>ERZ772807.1256-NODE-1256-length-14345-cov-4.741568_pt1 | contig 14345 bp, 10 predicted proteins | sample MGYA00511472_ERZ772807 | MGnify/ENA primary metagenome ERZ772807 (study PRJEB29015, sample SAMEA2737947) | human oral metagenome | biome: human oral; feature: human-associated habitat; material: dental | place: China | collected 2039 ...
ACAGGACTTATTTGCTTCACAGTGGGGAAGTATCCGTGCTCTTGCAATGGCATATAATGATGAAGAGAAACTAAAAAAGGTTATTGGATGCGACGAACAGGGGAATCCAGACAAGAAACAAGGCTATATCAATCACGGCGTTGCTGCTGAAAGGTGGAACGAACGTGGACGCCAGAAAGTACTTGAAGATTTCCTGAAAAATCCACAGTTCAAAGGACATCTACAAGAAGCCGTCATCAACCTGGCTTCAGAAATGGCTAAGATATGCAAATCATAAACAGGAACAGAAATGAAGAATACATATAAATACAGACTGCTGTCAAGAATAACCTTAGAAGCACTATCACCACTTGTCATTGGCAGTGGAAACAAGAATATAAAGACCGACACGGTTGTAGCAAAGGATGTAAATGAACTCCCATATATTCCGGCAACGACCTTAGCTGGACTTATTCGTCATTCACTTCCAGAAGAAGAACAAAGAAGATGGATGGGATACCAGACAAAAGAAGAAAGCTATGGCTCTCAGCTCATCCTTTCAGAAGCAAAAATACTCTCAGAGGATGGGAAACCTATTGACGGTCTGAGTAATAAAGAAGATGCTGTCAAACAGTTATGCTATCAACTGCCTATCCGCCAACACGTACGCATCAATCATCAAGGAGTAGCTGAAAAGAACGGAAAATTTGATGAGGAGATTGTCCCTAAAGGTATGCGTTTCTGTTTTGAAATGGAACTGATGTCTGAGGAAGATGATAATGAGATAATGGATAAAATTCTCTCAACAATCCAGTCAAACGGCTTCCGTATTGGTAGTGGAAGTAGGAGCGGTTTCGGACAAATATCCATAGTCAGCATCTTACACAAGAAACTGGACCTCAGCACTCCAAAGGATTTAAAGCTCTATCTCAGCAAGTCTTCTTCATTAGAAAACATCTGGAAAGGATTTGAGCCCTATACCCCTGCTGTAAATACAAATACTGACTACATCAGCTATGAGCTAACCCTACAACCAACTGACTTTATGCTCTTTGGAGCAGGCTTCGGTGACGAGCATTCAGATATGACCTTTGTCAGAGAACCTGTTATTCAATGGGACAATGATGACAGGGCCAATATTATCGAAAAAGAAAAGGTAATCCTTATACCTGGCTCATCTGTAAAAGGAGCATTAGCACATAGGACTGCCTATCATTACAACAAACTTAAAGATTGTTTTGCTGATGGCAAATCAACAGAGGAACTACAAGACCACGTTGGAAAAAAGAACAAAGCAATAAGGCTACTGTTTGGTTCAGAAGGTGACAACAAAGGCAAAGACAAAAAACGGGGCAACATCCTCATTTCTGATGTTACCCAAACACAAACTGAAGAGCTTGAAAAGAAAGTTCTCAACCACGTCAAGATTGACCGCTTTACAGGTGGAGCTGTAACAGGAGCTCTTTTCTCAGAGGAAATACTATACGCTCCCGAAGTTTCCTTCACTCTTGAAATTCTGCTTGATAAAGCTGCTATCAAAGAAGTTAAGGAGAATAAGGAAGATAATGTAGATAAGAATAAAGCCCTTGAGGCTTTTGAAACTGCCCTGACCGACCTGTGTAAAGGCTATCTCCCATTAGGCGGAGGTGTGAACAGAGGTAATGGAACCTTCAAAGGAAGTTTAAAGATAAATGGAGAAACTATCTATGAATAATATAAATGACATTGACTTCACCCTTACTTATGAAGGGTATCTATGGATGAGTGACAAGCAACATCCAAAAGTATTTCACCCCGAGTCACAAGTCGACTCTACTCTGTTTACGAAAAAGAATCCATTCGTAGTAGAAGGATATCTCTTTAACAAACAGACAGGTCTTTCTCTCAATATTAAATATATTGATGGACAATACCATATATACCGTAACATTGTAGAAACATCCGACCTGAACAGCAAGGACGTTGACTCTGTTTATTATCTTACGCAACGCATAGGTATCCTAGACAAAAGATGGGCAGTATTCCTACGTTACTGGAATGAAAAGGCAGATTCTTCCTGTCTCGGTATGAATGTGCTGGAAGTAGAAAAAGAAGTTTTTATTGGATTTAAATAAAAGGAGGAGTAGACTATGCCTAATATGAAATCACCATTTAACTTTGTTCCTGTTTCAGATAAAGTTTACTTTCCTGACTGGAGCGAACAGATATCCCATGATGTACCCTTTTCAGACGGAGTCAATGGTACCATTCATCTACATATAACAACGCATACACCAACGTTTGTACGCAACGGACACACCAAAGAGGATGCAGAAAAGAAATATCCAACCTACAACAGTTTTTCAAAAATAGCAAATCGATATTTCATCCCTGCGACATCTATCAAAGGTGAAGTTCGCAATATCTTAGAGATATTAAGTTTCTCTAAGATGGATATAGATCGTAGCAGCTTATTTGCACAACGAGAATGGGACAATCCCAATCTTTACACACTTAAATCCAACCCATCAGAAGTTCGTTGTGGTTGGTTAAGGAGAAAGGGGAATGACTACGAAATCATTAATTGTGGAAAGCCATATCGTATCAGTCATAAACGTATTGATGAATTTATCGGAGAGAATGTTATGGAAAATATTTTCTCCGAAAGCAATGGCATAAATCTAAATGAGAAAAAAGAAGATAAAGACCCCAAAACTGCCATTTTCAAATACGAACTTATGAAAAAGAAAGGGATAGATTTAACGAATCTATCCTTCGAAATAGATGAAGAAGCATGTAATAGCTATAATACCCGCAGAGTACTTGTATCTGACAACGGAACTATTGAAGGTACTATAGTACTGACAGGACAGCCTGACCGATGGGCAGAAAGAAACAATCCATCTATAACACGTCCAAAAGGCAAATATTATGAATTTGTATTTGCAAATAACGAAGAAGTTATCAATGGTAAAAAGACTTATGATATTTCAAAAGAGACTTTTGATCATTATAAATTTATCTATCAAGACTCTGCCGAATGGCAACGTATCAAAGTTGATATTGAGACCCAGCAAGGTGTACCTGTATTTTTCAGGGTTGAAGAGAACAAAATAAAAGATTTTGGCATGGCTTTTTTATATAAACTCCCATACGAAAAATCCCCATTTGAAATATTGCCGAAAGCACATAAAATCGAAACTCCAGACCTCGCACAATGTATCTTTGGATATACATCTAAAAATAAGAGCTTGAAGGGAAGAGTACAGTTTGGTCATGCTTTCTCCAATGATGCACAACCTGATAAAGACGTCACTTTAACTCTGAACTCTCCTAAGGCCTCTTATTATCCCATTTACATCCGACAAGATGGAAGGAATGGTCTCGTAACACGGTACGAAACTTATAATGATGGGAAACTTTCTGGTTGGAAACGCTATCATATCCGTAAGAAAACATGGGAAAAATCGATGAATAGTGAGAAGTTAGATACCATCATTCATCCTGTCAAGAAAGGATCAACCTTCCATGGGAGCATATCTTTCCATAATCTCCGACCTGTTGAACTCGGAGCATTACTATCTGCTCTCACCTTTCATGGAACAAGCGGATGTCACCATAGCTTAGGACAAGGGAAACCATACGGATTCGGCAAGGTAACCTATAATATAGAACTCGATTGTGACAATAATAATAATGAACTGGAATATTATATGAGTTCCTTTGAATATACTATGGCCCAACACACAAGTTGGATAGGGTCTGAGCAGGTAACAACACTTTTAACGATGGCTGCAAATGAAGTTGAGGGAACACCATTTGAGTATATGACAATGGAAATGGGAGGAACAAACGAGTTTATTCTTGCAAAGAGTAATAACGAATACCTTACTCCTGCAAAACAAATACTTGAGAAGAGAGTCCAACCACAGTCTTTATATGAACGTGGGAAAAAAATAAAAGAAGAAGAAAAGAAAAAGGTCGAAGATTACTATATCAAGCTGTTTATAGAAATACAAGGAAAGCCTCAACAAGAAAAAGCTTTTCAAGGATTTAATGAGATAACAGCAGAGCTTACTAAAAAGTTTGAAGATGAACAGAATAAAGAATGGAGGGAACTCTATAAAACTCTGAAGATTAACTGGATAAGCAAGCGAAAAGATTTAGAAGCAAAGTTTACAAAGGATGAAAACAAACAGAATTTCGCAAATGGTTTGACTACGCATCTTACACATCTCACTTCTTACGGAGTCTGGGAAACTCGTATGAAAAAGTGGAAAAAATGGTGTGAGGAATATGATAGTGGTAGGAGTACTCTAACCGATGAAGAGAAGCAGACAGCTAAAACATATCTTGCAGAACTGTATAGCATATCCACAAGAGCTGCTCAGAAGAAATTCAAGTGGCGGAATGCATCAGAAATTCTTAATGAAGAAGTAAACCCTGAAATATTAACAACATTTCTAAAAAAATAACAACTATGGCAAAGGTGCTTATTTCATTTTTAGGTACAGGCTCACTTAATAGGACCCCAAACAATCAGTTCGCTAATAGTAGTGACCGACAATATCGTACAGCAAAATACCATTTCAGCAACAACGAAGAGAGTGAACACACCTTCGTTGCTGCTGCACTTGCTGAACACAATAATATTGACAAAATCATATTGATTGGAACCGTACATTCAATGTGGGAGGAAGTCTATCGGTACTTTTCAGAGAAGAACGACAAAACTTTCGATGAGGATGTCTATTTCCAGATATTAGAACATTGTGAGAATGCTACTCATAGGTCTGAACTTACTATTCCCCATATAGAACTCATAGAACAGTCTATAGGCAGCAAAGCAAAGATTATTCTAATTAAATATGGCATCAATGATGAGGAAACGCAAGAGAACATCAACACAGTATTAGGGATAGAACAAGAACTTAACGAGAAAGACGAGGTTATTGTTGATATCACCCACTCCTTCCGTTCACTCCCTATCCTAATAATGAACCTCCTGATATATCTTCAGACTGTGAGCAAAAAAAAGATAAATATCTCGCACGTCTATTATGGGATGTTAGAGGTAAACAGAGAACTGGGACACGCTCCTGTTGCCGAACTCAGCAGTATGCTTGATATTAGCAAATGGATTACTGGAGCCTATGCTTTTGAAAACTTTGGCAATGCTTACCAAATCGCTGATTTAATCGAAAGTGAGAATAAAGATGTTAGCGAGCGTCTGCGTCGCTTCTCAAACCTTATGAACCTGAATCATTTAGGTCTTCTAAAGAGTGAGATTAACAGCCTGAAGGCCATTAGGAATACAACATATCGTACGCTGATACCGAGTCTTATCATAACACCTATTGTAAATAGATTCATCGCACAATTTGAAAATATCAGAACGTTATCTCTCTTCCAGCTTAGATTAGCCAAATGGCAGTTTGAGCACCATAACTATACAGCCGCCTATATATCTGTCATAGAAAGTATCATCACTTACACATGCGAAATCAACAACAAAGACTGGCAGAAGCGTGAAATAAGAGAAGAAGCCAAGGATGCTCTTCGAAAACAAAATAACACGTGGAGAGTGCAGGGAGAATTAACGAATATATTCCGTGAAACTAATCATATCAGAAATAGCTTGGCACACTCTATTGAGACTGATACAAGACTTAATGATATGATTAAAATACTTAAAGAGAATCTCAGCGCATTATCAAATATCATTAAGCAGTAGACTTTATATGGCACGAAAACTATTCATATCCGTTCTCGGAACAGGTCTATACGAAAAAGGTGTATATACACAGGGAGACTTCAGGTCAAGTGAAACAAGATTCATCCAACAGGCAACGCTTGAGTTGATTGGATGTAAGGAAACTTGGACAGAAGAAGATAGGGTTTGCATCCTGCTCACAGACAAAGCGAAAGAATTAAACTGGGAGGTATCATCACGCATACATCCACATACGAAGGAGGAAATAGCCTACGAGGGACTGAACACCTTGCTCCAAAGAATGGACTTGCGTCCTCAGATTACCCCTGTATCAATCTGCAATGGGAAAAATAAGGAAGAAATGTGGAAGATATTCCAGACTACATTTGAGCTAATACAGGATGGGGATGAACTTTACTTTGACCTCACCCACAGTTTCCGCTATTTACCAATGCTCATTCTTGTTCTTAGCAATTATGCAAAGTTCTTAAAGAACATCCGCATAGCACATATTTCATACGGCAACTATGAAGCACGTAACGAAGAGGGTTCCCCTATCGTAGATTTGCTACCGCTGACAGTTCTTCAAGACTGGACCTTTGCTGCTGCCGATTTCTTGTACAATGGACGAAGCGAACAACTGACACAACTCACTCAACTGGTATTTCAACCGATCCTCCGCGACACAAGGGGAAAAGATGAACAGGCGCAGGCACTCAGAAGTTTTTCAGAAGCTTTGAATAACCTAACGGACAATCTTCAAATGTGCCGTGGATTAAATATTACAAAGGATAAGGACATCTGCCGTCTGAAAAACTCTATCAACCAGTTATCTGAAGACATCATTGCACCTTTAGTTCCTGTGGTAAAAAAAATAGAGCGGTCATTTACGAACTTTATCCCAGACTCTAATATCCTTAATGGACTGCATGCCGCACAATGGTGCTACGACAACCACATGTATCAACAGTCAATAACAATCCTGCAAGAAACGATTGTAACCTATATCTGTAATAATAATGAACTCTCTGTAACTGACAAAAATGCACGAACTCTTGTTAATACAGCTTTCTACATTGTAGATGAAGAACTACAGCAAGAGGAAAAGAAATGGAAACTGCCGAACTATGGTGAGGGAAATGAGGCTATTGACAAGGTGAGGGAACTTATTAAATATCCTGACATCGAAAAACTATCCAGTAGCTTTAAAATAGCTACAGATGTGCGTAACGATTTCAACCATGCTGGATTCCGACCTAACCCGATGACTGCAGACAAGCTCGCACATAAAATCGAAGAAAGCATTAAAGAAGTTCATAATATAATATTTGGTGATTATGTTCATCAACCTCTCTAACCACCCTTTCGCCACTTGGTCACCCTCGCAGCTATCGGCTGCAAGGGAATTCGGCGATTTGGAAGAAATTGTCTTCCCAAATATCGATCCAGAACTTAATAAATCTGTTGTAGAAAAGATGGCAACATCCTATGTTACGAAGATTCTGGAACATTACCCTACAGAGAATTTAACAGTTCATATCATGGGAGAACAAACATTCTCCTATCATGTAGTCAAACAACTACAGAAGGCAGGTGTACGTTGTGTTGCATCTACCACAGAGCGTATTGTAGAGGAAACAGAAGACCATCGAAAACTTGTTCAGTTTTCCTTTGTTCAGTTCAGAGAATATTAATCATTGCTATCAAAGAAATGACGGAAAAGAAAGACAAACAGATAGTTCTGACACCTTCCCAGCAACAGGCTTTCAATAAGTTGAAAGACTTTGTTAATGGTAGTACTGCCAACACATTCATCCTTACAGGATATGCCGGAACAGGAAAAACTACATTGATGAAGACCCTCATTGAATGGATAAACGAGCAGAACAAAGAATTTCAGTTGCTTGCATCTACGGGCAGAGCAGCAAAGATTCTCAGCAACAAGACAGAATGTGAGGCTAAGACTGTTCATAGTTGCATTTATACCTTTGCTGATTTCAATCAGGATATCGAGAAAGTCGTCAACCAGATTGACGACTCAAAAGGTATTGATAATACAGGTCAGTTACTATTGCAGTTCACATCAGCCTCTGCAAACAATTCTGATTATAACCGCAAAGTCTATATCATTGACGAGGCATCAATGATTTCTGACCATCCTGACAAGAACCCTACACAGGCTATATTTGGAACAGGAAGATTACTAAACGATCTCATCAACTACGATTACAAGGGCTGTTTTATCTTTGTAGGTGATGCTTGTCAGCTACCACCTATTGCACAAGACTTCTCTCCTGCGCTGGACAAAGAATATCTTAAAGATATTCACAAGATGACAGTTGAGTGTGCTACACTCAATGAGATTGTACGCCAGCAGGATGGCAACGATATTGTCGTCGCTGCTACACGTATGCGCACACTCTATCAGAATCCGCCTCAAGTGAAATGGGGAAAGTTTCCTTTCCGTGGTTACAAAGACATCAAGATACATTCTAATCAGTTATCAATAGTCAATGCCTATATCAACAATGTAAAGCAGAATGGTTTTGAAGATACTACCCTACTCTGCGGAAGCAATGCTGCTTGCAATACCCTAACAAGTATTGTACGCCCTGCACTCGGCTTCCACAGTTTATCACTTGAAGTAGGCGAGCTACTACTTGTCACACAAAACAACAATACGACAAAACTCATGAATGGTGACCTCGTAAAGGTTATCGCAACAGAACGGCGTATAAGACGTGCCAGTCTAACCTTTCTTTCTGTAGAAGTAGAGGAAATGGTAAGCAAGCAGACATTCTCTCTCCTTCTCATAGAAGACATTCTATATGGTAATATGACCAACCTTACGCAAGAATCCCAAAAGGCACTCTTCATCGACTTCTACCGACGAATGAAGGAACAGCATATCAAACCCAAGACTGAGGCCTTCAAAGCAGCTATGTTTAACGACCCTTACCTCAATGCCCTCCGAGCTGTTTATGGTTATGCCCTGACTTGTCACAAGGCACAAGGAGGCGAGTGGAAGGACGTGTATCTCGACATTCCCCGACGCCTCAGCCACTCTCCGAAGCGTTCAGCCTATCAGTGGCTCTACACTGCTATGACACGTGCCAGTGATTGTCTACATGTAGCAGATGATTTCTTTATTGGTTGAGGACTTTTAATAAAGACCATCAAATAAGAGCTATTGCTCTCTGACAAAACAAGGATGTACAGGACCTCCGCACCATTAGTGCGAACGCTCCACACACAACGTGCTAAGCGTTAACACCACGGGAAAAGGAGGCGGGAGAAAAATGAGAATCACCTCCAATGTAACAAGATAAAGCATTCCTCCTGACGTCTTACCTAAAATAGGCAAGTTCTATCAGACATCAAAAATAAAGAATAAAAATAAGAAATTAAACACTTCTAACTTTATGGAATTAATACTCAACACATTTGGTGTTTTACTTAATCGTGACAATGAAGGTTTCGTTATCAACACATCTGAGGGTAAACAACGCATACCTGCTGTAGGCATAGATAGCATACAAATCAGCCGTGGCGCACAGATAACAAGTGATGCTGTAATGCTCGCCATAGAACACGAGATAGAAGTAATGTTCATGGACAAGGCAGGAAAGCCTATCGGACGTATATGGAGTCCCAAATATGGTAGTATTTCTACTATTCGAAAAGGGCAGTTGAACTTTATCTACTCTCACAACGCAGTAGACTGGATAAAGGAGGTCCTGCTCAAGAAGATAGAAAATCAACAGGCTCTGATGTTACTTTTCAACAATAATGAACATCCTGAAACAGATACAGAAAAAAATATAGCAAGATTAGAAGACTACCGCAACAAAATCCGCACACTTGATGGCGACATTGTTAATGACATTGCTCCCATGTTACGTGGATGGGAGGGACAAGCCTCACGCATATATTTCTGCACTATAAATGCATTTCTTCCAGAGCAGTTTCGGTTCAATATCCGCTCACAACATCCTGCACTCGACATCACAAATGCGTTCCTCAATTATGGTTATGGTATCCTCTACGGCCGCATTGAGGGAGCGCTTATTAAAGCAGGAGTTGACCCATACATTGGTGTTCTACATCGTGACGACTACAATCGCCCCGTTCTCGTCTATGATATTATTGAGATGTACCGTATCTGGGTAGATTATGTTGTCTATACACTTCTTGCACAAAATGTTATTACAGAGGAGTTTTATTCTGTTCGTGAAGACGGCTCTTACTGGCTTGAAGCCCTTGGACGTCGTGTACTCATACAATCACTCAACGACTACATGGACGAGGTGATAACCGTAAAAGGAGTAACAAGGTCTCGTTTGACTATACTCTCACTCTATGCACAATCCCTTGCCCAAAAATTTAAAGAGGAAATGTAAAGAATTAACGAGGAGAAAACTAAAAACAGTTTAGTTTCCTAACTCTAATACATTAATACTTTCACCCGAGAACACTATGCTACTATTCGGAACAAACATACAGTCTGCAGCTGACGAATTAAAGAAGGTACAAGAAGAGTATCTTTATAATAGCCTCCGTAACCCTAAACCCACTATTGCTGCAACAATCCAGCAACTACGTATAGTTTACAGCATGGATACTAAAGCCTATGCGCAGCTAAAAAGAAGACTGCCATATTTTGTCTGTGGACAATTTAACCCACCTTTCCGCAGAAAGGAGAACTTCGCTTACACAGAAAGCTTTATTCTGGACTTTGACCATCTATCATCTAAACAACTATCAATGAAAACTATACGTGATAATATAGTGAAAGATGAACAAGTCATGATGTGTTTTACGTCACCAAGTGAGGATGGCCTGAAAGTTATGTTTCGACTTAAAGAACGATGCTATGATGCTGGATTATATTCTATTTTTTACAAGGCTTTTGCTGCAACTTTTGCCATGCGGCATAATTTGACCCAAGTGACTGATAGTAAGACCTCAGATGTTGCACGTGCATGTTTTATCAGCATAGACCCAAATGCCTATTTCAATCCAAATCCAATACCAGTTGATATTAAAGCTTATCTTGACGAATCAAATCCAGACTTGCTCTTCAAAATAAAACACGAACAAGACGAACATGACAAAGTTATTAAGAAGAGTGACGACAAACAGGCTCCTTCACCTAAAGATCCTGACAAAGATATATTAACACGTATTCGACAGCAATTTAATCCAAAGGCACAACTGCCTGTAGAACAAAATCCAGCCTATGTACCAGAACGGCTCAACGAAATAATTGCTGAACTAAAACTCTTTATAGAAGAAACAGGACTACAAGTAACAGAGATTATTAATATACAATATGCTAAGAAAATACGAGCACGATTAGGACAAAAGGAAGCCGAGGTAAACCTCTTTTATGGTAAACGTGGATTCAGCGTCGTCATATCTCCCAGACTTGGAACAAATGAAGAACTGAACGAATTACTTGCAGATTTAATTAAAGCTTTTCTACAAAAGTAAGAAGACAAAACAAGTCTAAATTCTTGATAGCTTTACACAAATATAAAAACCAAAAATGAGAAAACATATTCCATACATAGAAATTCTACGAAAACTTTCGAGAGCTGGTGTACAGAACTCACCTCCTATCAATCGACGGACAGGTGATTTTAGTAACATGCAGACACTACAAGAACGTGTGGACTTTCTTATGGGAGTAGTAAACAAGCCCAAACGACCAGCTACCAATATGCTATTCTTCGTTATGTATGATATAGAAAGCGACAAGGTGCGCTATCATATTGCAAAATATCTGGAACGCAAAGGATGTACCCGCATACAGCGTTCTATCTTCCTTGCCGACCTCGATAAGAAAGTCTATGACTTAATCAAAAGCGACCTTGAAGAAGTACAGTCGCTCTATGACAATCATGACAGCATCATCGTATGCCCCGTCTCCACTGATCAATTACAAGCAATGAAAATTATCGGTGAAGATATAAGTATAGACATTATAACTCGTTCGCGTAACACATTATTCTTCTAAGAGATAAAACTAACAAAACTCTTGTAACAAAAGAGAACACATTATTTCTTAAAGAATATTTAACGCAGTGATCTTTGACATCTTAAAAATTATTTGTAACTTTGCACTCGCAAATAAATGGGTTAATTTATGTTAACAAAAGCGTTTCTAAAAGCTTGAACATACCCCAAATACTGCTATACAAAGGAACATAAGTCTTTACTCTCAGAGAGTATCTTCCATTAAAACAAGGATTAAGACCCCATGTTTCAAGGCTTAGAATAGAAGAGACGGTCTCAGAGAGTATCTTCCATTAAAACAAGGATTAAGACTTACTCGAAGTTCTACTATTGGCTATAATACTTATACTCTCAGAGAGTATCTTCCATTAAAACAAGGATTAAGACTTGCAATTTTATTGGGTTACCGAAATCAGTTCAGCCTCAGAGAGTATCTTCCATTAAAACAAGGATTAAGACTGTAACTGAAAAATTGTTCATTGCGTTCATAACTCTCAGAGAGTATCTTCCATTAAAACAAGGATTAAGACGAAACTAGGCTTCTTGTTTTCTACTTGCTGAGCTACTCAGAGAGTATCTTCCATTAAAACAAGGATTAAGACACGTCCAAACTCACTATTCATCGCATTGCAACACTCTCAGAGAGTATCTTCCATTAAAACAAGGATTAAGACAACCACAACTGGGTCCTTGGTAGTAGTCATCCTACTCAGAGAGTATCTTCCATTAAAACAAGGATTAAGACCAAGAAAAAAGCATATTACGTAATTTTTTACGTACTCAGAGAGTATCTTCCATTAAAACAAGGATTAAGACTTCCTTAATGTTAACTTTGCCATATTTCTTAATTTTTCAGAGAGTATCTTCCATTAAAACAAGGATTAAGACCCAGCTGCTTTACGTTTAGCATTATATTCTTTATCTCAGAGAGTATCTTCCATTAAAACAAGGATTAAGTGCAATTTAATAGTACTATAACAAAGATTCTCCTAATATTAAGAAATAACAAAGCTCACCTATATCATAGGCTCTCCGGACTTAATAAAATTATACAAGCTATTTCTTAAACTAAATTTCCTGTCACTCCCTTCAGCACACACAGACATACAAACACTTGATTGATAGGAGATTTGTGAGAAATGTTAAAAGTGACAGCAAATTAAAAACAACATTACTATCATAAAAATCACCATAAATCTTCTTCTAACTCAGTAGCCTTTATCACTCCATATTTGGGAAACAGCAAAATTATAAACACGCAAAACATTTGTAATCGCATTATTTTTCGTAAATACTTGCTTCATAAACAGAACCAACTACCCCCTCCATTCTTACAAGTAAATAACAAAATAAGTAATATAAATGTTTTTGACTTATAGAAGTTTTTTCGTAACTTTGCTCTCAGAAACAAATTAAAATAAAGATTAGAACGTTATGCTTACATTAAAGCTCATCAGTGAAGAAACTGAACGCGTCATCAAAGGACTGGAGAAGAAACACTTCAAAGGTGCACGTGAGGCAGTTGAGAAAGTATTGGAATATGACCGTTTGCGTCGTGAGACTCAGCAGAAGCTTGACACAAACAAGCAGCAGCAGAATCAGCTCTCGAAGCAGATTGGTGGACTGATGAAAGAAGGAAAGAAAGACGAAGCTGACAAGATAAAGGAAGAGGTAGCACTATTAAAGTCTTCTGACAAGGCTCTCCAAGAGATAATGGATATGGCTCAGAAGGATATGACAGACGTGTTACTGACAATTCCTAACATCCCTAACGAGATTGTACCTGAAGGTAAGGATGCTGAGGACAATGTTGTTGTAAAGGAAGGGGGCGAGAAGCCAAACCTACCTGCTGACGCATTGTGCCACTGGGACTTGCTGAAGAAGTTTAACTTGGTAGATTTCGATCTTGGTGTGAAGATTACTGGTGCTGGTTTCCCACTCTATATCGGTAAGATGGCACGCTTCCAACGTGCCTTAGAGGCATTCTTCCTCGATGAAGCTCGTAAGAGTGGCTACTTGGAAGTACAGCCACCATTGGTAGTAAATCAGGAGTCTGGTCAGGCTACTGGTCAGTTGCCAGATAAGGAGGGACAGATGTATCATGCTAATCTTGACGACCTCTATCTCATCCCAACAGCTGAGGTTCCTGTAACAAATATCTTCCGTGACGAGATTCTCAACGAGCAAGACCTGCCTATTAAGCGTTGTGCTTACTCTGCTTGTTTCCGTCGTGAGGCTGGTAGCTATGGTAAGGATGTACGTGGTTTGAACCGCTTACACCAGTTTGATAAGGTTGAGATTGTACGTATTGATAAGCCAGAGCACTCTTATCAGTCATTGGATGAAATGTTAGACCACGTTGAAGGTCTTTTAAAGAAGCTTGAATTGCCTTATCACATCCTCCGTCTTTGCGGTGGAGACATTAGCTTCACAGCTGCTCTCTGCTATGACTTTGAGGTGTGGAGTGCTGCACAAGAGCGTTGGTTGGAGGTATCAAGCGTGTCAAACTTCGAAAGCTATCAGGCAAATCGTCTGCATTGTCGTTTCCGTCATGCCGATGATAAGAAGATTGAACTCTGCCATACATTGAATGGTTCAGCCCTTGCTCTGCCACGTATCGTTGCAGCTATCATCGAGAACAACCAGACCCCAGAGG
>ERZ772807.1262-NODE-1262-length-14307-cov-3.355950_pt1 | contig 14307 bp, 10 predicted proteins | sample MGYA00511472_ERZ772807 | MGnify/ENA primary metagenome ERZ772807 (study PRJEB29015, sample SAMEA2737947) | human oral metagenome | biome: human oral; feature: human-associated habitat; material: dental | place: China | collected 2039 ...
TTCGTTACCGTCGATGCAAGGTTGCAGGAGTCGTTTGTAATCGCGCACCTTCAAATCGGCTATTTTCTCGCGAACAATGCGGAAGTTATCTAAGAAACGCTGTTTTCGCACTTGGTTCTTACTCGTGATATCAGCTTCACAGAGCATCATTAAATCGTCAATATCATCGCCCGCATCATTCATTAAACGGCGCACAGCACTGTCGGTTACTTCTTCATCGGCAATGACAATAGGACGCATGTGCAGGTCGACCATCTTCTGAACATACTTCATCTTGCTATCCATAGGCAGCTTCATGCGACGGAATATGCCCGGTATCATCTTTGCACCCACGTAGTTATGGTTGTGGAAAGACCAGCCGATAACGTTGTCCCAACGCTTACAACGAGGCTTTCCTATGTCATGAAACAGTGCCGACCAGCGCAACCAGAGGGCCATTTCGCCTAACTTGCCATTGTCAGTTTGCGCTTTGCAGAGGTTATCAAGCACTTCTAAAGTATGATAGAAGTTATTCTTGTGGGCACGACCATTGCGGGTTTCAACTACATCGAGCGCCACCAACTCGGGGATAATCAGCTGAAGCAGCCCACAACGGTAAAGATCTATGAAGCCTTTGCTTGGCGTTTGGGTCAGCATTATCTTGTTAAGTTCGTCGTCAATACGCTCTCCACTGATGATTTTTATACGCTCGGCATTACGCTGCAAGGCTTCAAACGTCTCGTCTTCTATAAAGAAATTCAACTGTGTTGCAAAGCGAATACAACGCATCATGCGCAGAGGATCATCGGAAAATGTTATATCTGGGTCGAGCGGTGTACGGATAATACCGTCTTCCATGTCGTAAACGCCATCGAAAGGATCAACAAGTTGGCCGAAACGCTCCTTGTTCAGGCATACTGCCAAAGCATTGATGGTGAAGTCACGGCGGTTCTGATCGTCTTCAAGTGTACCGTCTTCAACATGCGGTTTGCGCGAATCGTGGCTGTAACTTTCCTTTCGTGCCCCCACGAATTCAATCTCCATGCCACCATATTTCACCTGTGCTGTGCCGAAATTACGGAACACTGAGAGGTGAGCACGCCTGCCTAAGCAGTTCTTCAATTCGCTTGCAACCTGTATTCCACTGCCAACGACGACGACATCTATATCGTTTGACGGGCGTTCAAGGAACAAATCACGCACATATCCGCCCACAACATAGCACTCAAGTGCCAGTTTGTCGGCCGCTTCTGAAATCAGGTGGAAGATATCTTTATTGAGTAGACGCGCCAAATCAGCGTCAGTTAGATTTCTCATTGTTGCTTAATTTCTCTTAACTTGCTATAAATTGCGTACAAAGTTACTAAAAATTAGTGCAGAATATGCCGTTTCACATAGTTTTTTATAATTTTGCAACCATGAAGAATTATTTTTGGTTACTTGCTGTCAGTGCCTCTCTTTGCGGCTGTGCAGAGGCACAAGACGAGAAAGCTGCACCGCTCATGGCGCAGATAGAGGCGCTGTATGAAGCGGGAAACTACACTCAAACGCTCGATTCTATCATGGCCTTGCGCAAGGATTACCCTGAAGCTGTAGAGTCACGAAAGGCAGCTTTGAAGATATGGCAGGATGCTTCACTGAAGATGGCACAGGCAGATATAGCGAAAACAGACTCTTCTTTGCAGGTCACTCTTCATGCACTTGAGGGCAAACGCCCTTTGTTTGAGCGCAACATGCTACATGTAAAATGCGACTCTCTCAAGGCAAGATACGAAGCCATGTGTGGTGTGGTAAAGATGATCCGCTATCGTCAGCAACATCCATAAGAACCAAAGCAGCAACCAAAAATTTGGCTGTTTCATTATAAATAAGTAACTTTGCAATTGCAAAGTTTTTGAACTTATGAAACATTCTAACACAGAGGAACAGTTTAAGAACGTCATGAAAGAATGTCGTGAGCTTTTCAACAAGAAGCTACATGACTATGGGGCATCGTGGCGTTTGCTGCGTCCTGAGTCCTTAACGGACCAACTTCTCATCAAGGCAAAGCGTATCCGATCACTTGAAATCAAGAAGAAATCACTCGTAGGCGAAGGCATTCGTCCCGAATTTATCGGGTTAATCAACTACGGAATCATTGGACTTATCCAGCTTGAGCATGGGTTTGTCGATGCCGTTGATATGACCACAGAGGAAGCCTTGAGTCTTTATGACAAATATGCCAAGGCAGCTTTGGAGCTGATGTTGAAGAAAAACCACGATTACGACGAGGTTTGGAGAGCCATGCGTGTAAGTAGTTACACGGATTTTATCCTCACGAAGTTGGTACGGATAAAGGAAATTGAAGACATTAATGGCCAGACTTTGGTATCCGAAGGCATTGATGCAAACTATATGGACATCATCAACTATGCTGTATTCGGAGTCATCAAACTGACTGAAAAGGAATAAAAAGCAACACAACAGTGAGCCAACGACTACTGAAAATGACAGTAAATCTCTGCCGCATCATCGTGGCACTGACGTTCATCTTCTCGGGTTTCGTGAAGGCTATAGACCCTATTGGACTGCAATATAAGTTACAAGACTACCTCGGAGCAATTGGAATACCGGGCTTTCTACCCGATTGGATGCTGTTGATTATGGCAGTTTTGCTTGCAGCTGTTGAGTTCTGTATGGGCATTTTCCTGCTTTTTGCCATCCAACGGAGGCTCATTTCCAAGTTGATAGTAGTCTTCATGAGCATCATGACGCTGATAACCGTGTGGTTGGTCGTGGCAAATCCGGTGAAAGACTGTGGCTGTTTTGGGGATGCTTTGCATTTAACAAACACAGAAACACTCGTGAAGAACATCATCCTTCTGGGCTGTTCAATCGTCATCATGCGAAGACCTTTGGCGATGTTCCGCTTCATCTCAGAAAGCAACCAGTGGATTGTCATCAACTATACGATTGTGTTTATCTTTGTCTGCAGCGGTCTGAGCCTCTACTATCTGCCACTGTTTGACTTCCGTCCTTATCGCATCGGCACGAATATTCCACGTGGAATGGAGATACCGAAAGATGCAGAACAACCACTGTTTGAAACCACTTTCATCATGGAGAAAGGCGGACAGCGTAAGGAATTCACACTTAATGACTATCCAGATTCCACCTGGAAGTTCATTGACAGCAAGACAGTGCAAGTCAAAGAAGGCTATATTCCGCCCATTCATGACTTCTCTGTTGCAGACAGGAAAACAGGAAAAGACCTCACAGATAGTGTGCTTCGTCACAAAGGATATACGTTTCTGCTGATTGCTCCGTATTTAGAAAGGGCCGATGACAGCAATTTCGGCGACATTGATCAACTCTATGAGTACGCCCAGACCTATAATATTCCATTCTATTGTCTGACGGCAAGCACTGCGAAAGCCATTCAACGATGGAGAGACATCACGGGAGCAGAGTATCCATTCTGCATCACAGACGAAACTACATTGAAGACAATTGTGCGCAGTAATCCCGGTCTGTTGTTGCTTAAAGACGGCACGATTATCAACAAATGGAGCCATAATCAACTGCCCAACGGGGCCAAACTATCGCTGCCCATCACGCAATCTGCATTGGGAAAGATGCCGCAAGACAGCGTTCCTGGCAAGATATTAGAGATTATTCTGTGGTTCATATTGCCACTGACCCTACTCACTTTAGCCGACCGTCTGTGGGCATGGAGCAAGTGGGTGAGGCTGAAAGAAAAGAAAGATAAACAAAGATTATATCAACTCTTTAATAAAAAGAAAAGTAAAATGAGAAAGAAAATCGTAGCAGGTAACTGGAAAATGAACCTCAACCTGCAAGAAGGTATTGCTCTCGCAAAGGAGATCAACGAGGCAATGACAGCTGAAAAGCCTAACTGTGACGTAGTAATCTGCACCCCATTCATCCACTTGGCAAGTGTTGCCCAGGTGCTGAATGCCGACTTGGTTGGCCTTGGTGCAGAGAACTGTGCAGACAAAGAGAAGGGTGCTTTCACTGGAGAAGTGTCTGCAGAAATGGTAAAAAGCACCGGTGCACAGTACGTAATCCTCGGTCATTCAGAGCGTCGTCAGTACTATGGTGAAACTGCAGAGATCCTGAAAGAAAAGGTACAGTTGGCTTTGAAGCACGGTCTGAAGGTGATTTTCTGCTGTGGTGAGACCCTCGAAGAGCGCGAGTCAAACCGCCAGAACGCTGTTGTTAAGGCCGAACTTGACGGCAGTGTGTTCAATCTTACCGCTGAAGAGTGGAAGAACATCGTATTGGCTTACGAGCCCATCTGGGCCATTGGTACCGGCAAGACCGCTACTTCAGACCAGGCAGAAGAGATGCTTTGCTACATCCGTTCTATCGTAGCAGAGAAGTATGGCAAGGAAGTTGCAGAAGAAACCTCTATCCTTTACGGTGGAAGCTGCAAGGCTTCAAATGCTCCCGAGCTGTTCTCCAAACCGAATATCGACGGTGGTTTGATCGGCGGTGCTTCTTTGAAAGCTGCTGATTTCAAGGGAATCATCGACGCTTGGAAGAAGTAATGAAACGAAACTAACATTGGAAAGTTAGGGAACGAAGCCGGACTTCGGTTCCTTTCTTTCCAATATTTTAATTAATCCAATAGGAAATGAAAAAGTTCGCTTGGCTCTTAGGTGTCATGATTTGCATGGTTATTCCAACTCATGCACAGACTTTCCTTGACCATCTGAAAAAGAACGAACCCGGAAAAGGCACTGTAACTGTCATGCAAAGCAAGGAAATCGACGAACTCGTCAATGGCAGCAAACAGACAAAGCCGCAGGTTACGAACAACTCCAAGAAAGAGATTGTAAAGAATAACGCAACAACCAACAAGACTGAAGCTGCTCAAAAAGAGACTAAAAAGCCCCAACATGTCATCATCGGTGACTCTGCCAAGCATGCAGAAAGCAAGACAGAGTCCGTTGAAAAGCCTATCGAACGGCACGAAAATACAACGCAAAAGAAGACGGAACCTGCCAACAAGCCGCAGGACGAGAATGAAATCAACATTCCAACTGTCGACATGCGAAAGAAAGTAATGCGTGGAAGTCACAAGATTGTTGGCTATCGTGTACAGGCTTTCTCGGGTGGAAACTCACGTCTCGACCGTCAGAAAGCCGAACAAGCAAGCACAGCCATCAAGATGAAATACCCAGGACAACCTGTCTATGTGCATTTCTATTCGCCCCATTGGATATGTCGTGTGGGCAACTATCGAAGCTTTGAAGAGGCCAGCGAAATGCTCCGCAAGGTGAAAGCCCTCGGCTATCACCAGGCCTGCATCGTCAAAGGAAAGATTACCGTGCAATATTAAGTTGCGCGATGCACTGCAAATGCAGTGATTACACAAAGGAAAAGACAATACAATATATATGAATCCTGAAACTGAATTCCGCGAAGGTCTTGATGATCTCGCCACACATTATAGGAGCGTTCTCACGCTTTTGGGTGAAGATGTCAGTCGGGAAGGGTTGGAAAAGACCCCGATGCGCGTGGCAAAAGCCATGCAGATACTGACCCGTGGCTACACTCAAGACCCTCACAAAGTGCTGACCGATGCACTGTTCAAGGAAGATTACAATCAAATGGTCATTGTAAAAGACATTGATGTGTTCTCTCTTTGCGAACACCACATGCTGCCTTTCTACGGCAAATGCCACGTAGCTTACATTCCCGACGGTTACATCACGGGCTTAAGCAAGATTGCCCGCGTGGTAGATATATTCAGTCACCGCCTCCAAGTGCAGGAACGTCTGACTCAACAAATCAAAGACTGCATCCAGTCTACTTTGAAACCGCAGGGCGTAATGGTCGTGATTGAAGCCAAACACATGTGCATGCAGATGCGAGGTGTAGAGAAACAAAACTCCATAACGACGACAAGCGACTTCAGCGGCGTGTTCAATGACCTCAACACCCGACAGGAATTCATGAGTCTGCTGCGTGGAGAATCCAAACGAATTTAATTCTTTTATTGCAGGAAAAGCGACTCAAAGGTTGCTCTTCCTCATCTTGTCCAACAACAATATAAAGCATCTCATATGAAAAAACTACGTAAATTTCTTGGCTATGCCTTCTGTCTGACCGCTGTACTGGCCGCATTTTCTTCTTGTTTGAGTAATGATAACGACGACGATATCACGATTACAGAGCCCGAAGCAAAGATGATTTTCGATGCAGCCAAAGGCACTTATGAGGGCGACCTCTATGCAGTCTATCAGCAATATGGCTCAATCTATCGTACAAAAGACTCTGTTCCGAATGTCAAGGTCACCATCGGGCTCGACACCATCGTACGCATCAACAGTATTCCCGACAGCCTTTATTCACGCCTGCTCAATCCAAACCACACCTTGACAAATAAGGCAAAGCAGGATTTGGCCAAGCATCTTACCATGCAACCTGCCGAAAGCAAGATTGGCGCTTTGGGCTTCACAAACAAGCCAAAGAAGATTTATCGCTATCTGACAAACGGCTTTAAGGCTACGTTGACAGCCAACTACGACAGCAAACCGCATGAAATTGTGTTCAGCAACAACATGCTGTGTTTCTACAATCCAGCCAATAAGGAACTGCAAGTAGCCGTTCAGCCCGCCCTCATCAATGCCGACAAGGAACGCCTTGCCCCATCAGGTCTCTATCTGATGTTCGTCTCAAAAACAAAACACTAAACACCATATGAAATTCATTTCATGGAATGTAAATGGCCTTCGCGCCTGTGTAGGCAAAGACTTTTCACAGTCTTTTGAAACGCTGAATGCCGATTTCTTCTGCCTGCAAGAAACCAAAATGCAGGCCGGACAGCTTGACCTTCAGTTCCCAGGCTATACATCTTACTGGAATTATGCCGACAAGAAAGGCTACAGCGGCACTGCTATCTATGCACGAAAAGAACCGATTGCCGTCACTTATGGCATCGGAATAGACGAGCACGACCATGAAGGACGCGTCATAACCCTTGAATATGACAACTTCTTCCTCGTCACGGTGTATACGCCCAACGCTCAAGACGGACTCCGTAGGCTTGACTATCGCATGACTTGGGAAGACGACTTCCAGGCTTACCTGCATCGTCTTGACGAACAAAAGCCCGTCATTGTATGCGGCGATCTGAACGTTGCACACCAGGAAATAGACCTCAAGAACCCCAAGAGCAACCGCCGTAACGCCGGATTTACCGATGAAGAGCGCGACAAGATGACTCAACTGCTCAGCCATGGCTTTACAGATACGTTCAGAACTCTGTATCCGGAGCAGGTCACCTACAGTTGGTGGAGCTACCGTTTCCGTGCAAGAGAGAAGAACGCGGGCTGGCGCATAGACTACTTCCTCATCTCCGACAGGCTCCGGCCTCAACTGAAAGACGCTTCTATCCACACCGAAATATTCGGCAGCGACCATTGTCCGATAGAAGTAGACCTTGAACTTTAAATTGAATGTTGCAAAGCAATATAAGTCATCGCCCCGATAACCATCGTGTCATCGGGGCGATTTCTTCAGACAACCTTACGCTGCAAATAAGCTCCGTCTGACGGAGTCTGCCCATGACAACCCGCCTGCTGACACATCAAAACTTAGCATTTTCACCTCTTAAAAGCCTATTTGGTGAGCAAGAGTCCTGACAAGCGAATGATATGTTAATTCATGTCATGATTATTTACAAATGCTTTTGCACAGCTTGCGAATTTGAAATGAAAGTTGTCTCCGCTTCAAATACGTGCCGTATTCTTGTCTTTCACAACGCTTTGACAATCAAACCGTTATGGATTTCAAGTCGAATCATGAAGCAAAATCACGCTGAAAAGCGTTGCCATTTGCGTCAAGTTACGGTGTGTTTTGCGTCATAATACGGGGTCATTTCAGTCAAACAGCATGGTAAAGTGACTGAGATTACAGGCTGAAAAGAGGCAAATGAGGATATCGAAGCCATACAATGGTTTCGCACAAGCAGTGAAATGGCTCCGTACAAGCAAAGAAGTGGGAGTTTCATTTCTATTTGGTCAACTCCGGAAGTGTTAAAAACCGAGCAACAAACTTTACACCGACAAGTGCACCCCACACGCTTTCCACAAGATAAGACAAAACAAAAAGCAAACTGATAACATGCAGGTCAACGCCTCTGTCATCACGACAAACGGCAACACTATACGGTTTTCAGCCTGCATGCACTTATCCGCATTCTCTCGCAGGCATATGGAATTCCATGCAATCCGCCAATAAAAAGACAACATAAAAATTGTAATTGTCATTTCTTTTTCGTTACTTTGTAACCTAAACAAACAAAAAAAGAAAAAGATGGGAAAAGGGAAAAAAGGTGGAAAACGCATGAGTAAGAAGCAACTCTGTGAGCGGTTGCAAGACTTTTTCACGTCGCAACCTGGCAAGAAGCTTAGCTTCAAGGAGATATTCCGGGCGCTCAAATTAGACACCCACCCACTGAAGATGATGGCTATCGACATCATGGAGGAGATGGCTTGGGACGACTTTCTCACGCGCGTGACCGACAGTTCCTACAAACTCAACACGAAAGGCCAGGTGCAGGAAGGCACTTTTGTGCGCAAGGCGAATGGAAAGAACTCGTTTTTTCCCGATGATGGCGGTTCGCCTATCTTCGTTTCAGAGCGCAATTCCATGTGGGCAACCAATGGCGATCGCGTGAAAGTGAGCTTCATGGCACGCCGACAGAAGCACATTAAAGAGGCACAAGTCATTGAAATCATACAGCGCAACAAAGACCGTTTCGTAGGCCGCTTGCGCGTAGATCGCGACTTTGCCTATCTCATCACACCCGAAAACACTTTCGTCCACGATATCATCATCCCGAAAAAGAAGCTTAAAGGGGGCAACATCATCCGCCTCAAGGACGTGGCGAAGATCGAGCTGGGCTCCCTCAGCTACAGCAGTAACTCCCTCTCCAACGGCAATCCCGCCGTCACGGGGATGGTCTCGCAGATCGCAGGCTCCAACGCTAACGACATCGTCACCGCTATCAAGGCCGAGATCAAGGGGCTGGAGAAGGACTTCCCTCCTGGCATGAAGATGACCTACGTCCTCGACGTCACGGACTTCCTCTACGCCTCTATCTGGCACGTCATCCAGACGCTCCTCGAGGCCTTCCTCCTCGTCTTCATCGTCGTATATATCTTCCTGCAGGACTTCCGCAGCACGCTCATCCCCGCCATCGCGGTGCCCGTGTCGCTCGTCGGTACGTTCTTCTTCCTGCAGATCTTCGGCTTCTCGCTGAACCTCCTCACGCTCTCGGCACTGGTGCTGGCGATCGCTATCGTCGTGGATGACGCCATCGTCGTCGTCGAAGCCGTACACGCCAAGCTGGACGAGGGCTACGACTCCGCCCGCACAGCCAGTATGGACGCCATGCATGAGATCTCGGGCGCTATCATCTCCATCACGCTCGTCATGGCTGCGGTCTTCGTGCCCGTGTCGTTCATCTCGGGGATCAGTGGTACGTTCTACCGTGAGTTCGGGGTCACGATGGCCGTCTCTATCGTCATCTCTGCCGTCAACGCTCTGACGCTTAGCCCCACGCTCTGCGCCCTCCTGCTCAAGCCCCACAAGGGTCACGAGGGGAAGAAGCTCAGCTTCATCGACCGCTTCCATCTGGCCTTCAACGCTGTGTATGAGAATCGCGTCCTGCGCCCCTACCGCAAGGGGGTCGAGTTCTTCGTGCGCCATCGCTTCACCTCGGGCATCATCGTGCTGGTAAGTATCGTCATCATGGTCGTCCTGATGAAGTTCACCAGTAGCGAGCTCGTGCCTCAGGAGGACACGGGTACGGTGATGGTCACTGTCGCCACACCTCCAGGTACCAGCCGCGAGAAGACGGAGAAGGTGCTCAAGGACGTCGCCGACGTCGCGAAGGCACAGGACGGCGTGGAGCAGGTCATGAGCATCTCGGGCTTCAGCCTCATAGGTGGCTCGGGCTCGAACTATGCCTCGATGTTCGTCCGCATGAAGCCCTTCGGTGAGCGTAAGACGACGACGAGTGAGATCGCAGGCAAGCTCTTCGCCTATGGCGCTACCATCAAGGATGCCTCCGTGCTGGCGATGACCCCACCGATGGTCCCGGGCTATGGTATGGCCTCGGGCGTGTCGCTGACGATGCTCGACAAGACGGGTGGCGAGCTGGATAAGTTCTTCGCCGAGACGCAGAAGTTCCTCGCCGCACTCAATGCACGCCCCGAGGTAGCCTATGCGATGACGCAGTACAACCCCAGCTTCCCCCAGTACATCATCGACGTCGACGTAGCCGCCACGATGCGTGCCGGCACGACACCGCAGACCGTCCTCTCCACCCTGCAGGGTTACTTCGGGGGGATGTACGTGGCGAACTTCAATAGCTACGGTAAGCTCTACCGCGTGCTCCTGCAGTCTGCCCCCGAGCAGCGCCTCGACATCAACGCCCTGAGCAATGTCTATGTGCGTACCGGCACGGGTGAGATGGCACCTATCACCTCCTTCATCACCACGGAGAAGGTCTACGGCCCTGCGAGCGTGAACCGCTTCAACCTCTACACCTCTATCGACGTGATGGCCTCCCCCGCCCCAGGCTATGCCACAGGGGACGTGCTGAAGGCCGTCTCCGAGGTCGCCAGCTCGACGCTCTCGGCAGGCTACGGCTACGACTACTCGGGTCTGACGCGTGAGGAGCAGGGCTCGTCGGATACGACAGCGCTCATCTTCGGCCTCTGTCTGCTCTTCGTCTACCTCATCCTGAGTGCGCAGTACGAGAGCTACCTCCTGCCCTTCTCGGTCATCCTCTCCATCCCCTTCGGGCTGGCGGGTGCCTTCATCTTCTCGAATATCTTCGGGCACACGAACAATATCTACATGCAGATCGCTCTGATCATGCTCATCGGTCTCTTGGCGAAGAACGCCATCCTCATCGTCGAATTCGCTCTGGATCGCCGCCGCACAGGTATGGCGATCACGTGGAGTGCTATCCTCGGGGCGGTGGCTCGTCTGCGCCCGATCTTGATGACCTCGCTCGCGATGATCGTGGGGCTCCTCCCACTGATGTTCGCCAGTGGTGTCGGGGCTAATGGGAACTCCACGCTCGGTGCCAGCACCGTCGGTGGGATGCTCATCGGGATGATCCTGCAGATCTTCATCGTCCCCGCCCTCTTCGTCGTCTTCCAGAGCCTGCAGGAGCGCCTCAAGCCCCTACGCTTCGACGACATCATCACCTCGAAGCCCTCGGGTGAGATCCTTCAGTTCTCCAACACCTCCAAGACCGAATCACAAGATGACGCTCAAGCATAGCCTTCCCCTCCTCGCCCTCAGCCTCACACTCACAGGCTGTGGCGTCTACAAGAAGTATCAGCGTCCCACGGTAGAGACCTCCGTCTACCGTGGCGACAAGATCGACACGCTGAGCCAAGACACCACGTCCTTCGGGCAGACACCCTGGCGTGCGCTCTTCACCGATGCACCCCTGCAGGCACTCATCGAGAAGGCCCTCCAGCAGAATGTCGACCTACTGACAGCGAACCTCTCCACCCAGCAAGCAGAGGCCCAGCTCAAGGCTGCCCGCCTCTCCTTCTTCCCCTCGCTGACGCTCGCTCCTTCGCTCTCGGCGGGTAAGACCGAGGGCGTGCCCGCCACCTACAGCTACACGCTGCCCGTACAAGCCAGCTGGCAGGTGGACCTCTTCGGCTCGCTACTGAATGCATCCCGCTCGACGCAGGCCCAGCTCCTCCGTGCCGAGGCCTACCAGCAGCTCGTCCGTGGCCGTGTCATCGCGAGCGTGGCGAATAGCTACTACACGCTGCTGATGCTCGACCGCCAGCTCCAGCTCACCCGCTCGGCAGCCGAGCTCGCCGCCCATACCCTCGAGGTGATGCAGGCGCAGAAGGACTTCGGCCGTGCTATGGAGTCCTCCGTGCAGTCCGCCCGTGCCAACCTCCATCAGGTAGAGGCCTCCATCCCCGAGATCGAGCGCCAGATCACCACGACGGAGAATGCCCTGGCACTCCTACTCGGTGAGTCACCCCGCTCCTATAGTCGCTCCACGCTCGAAGCGCAAGAGCTTCCCACGAGCTTCGCTGTCGGCGTCCCCCTTCAGCTCCTATCGGCTCGCCCCGATGTACGTGTGGCGGAGATGGCTCTGGCTAGTTGCTACTACCAGACGAATAGCGCTCGCTCGGCCTTCTACCCTTCGCTGACCATCAGCGGGAATGCCGGCTGGACGGGAGTCCTTGGACAGGCGGTGTCCAATCCGATGAAGTTCATCGCTTCGGCCCTTGGCTCGCTTGCTCAGCCCATCTTCGCTCGGGGCAAACTCATCGCTGGCCTCCGTGTCGCAGAGGCCGAAGAGGAGAAGGCACGCCTTGCCTTCCAGCAGAGCCTCTACAATGCCGGTGCTGAGGTGAGCAATGCCCTTGCCCTCTACCAAGCCTCTGAGGCCAAGGTCAAGGCCGAAGCCCTACAGGTAGAGAGTCTCCAGAAGAATGTAGAGATCGTCGAGACCCTCTTCAAGACGGGGAAGACCTCTTCTTACCTCGAGGTCATCACCGCCCAGCAAGCGCTCCTTCAAGCCCAACTCTCCCAAGTGCGGGATAGCTTCAGCAAGATGCAGGCCGTCGTCAACCTATACAACGCCCTCGGTGGAGGCACTCACTAACCCCCTATGATCCCTACTACAATGATCAGTCCACAAGCCTATATAGCTCCTAGTGCTAAGATCGGGGAGCGTGTGAAGATCTACCCCTTCGCCTATATCGAAGACGATGTAGTCGTCGGTGATGACTGCACTATATATCCCCACGTCAGCCTGATGAACGGCACCCGTATTGGTCAGGGGAATACCATCTACCAGAACGCTGTCCTCGGAGCTTCTCCTCAGGACTTCACCTGGCAGGGAGAGCCCTCGACCCTCATCGTCGGCGACCGCAATGTCATCCGGGAGAATGTCGTCATCAGCCGTGCTTCTCGCAGGGACATCTCCACCCAGATCGGCAGTGAGAACATCCTGATGGAAGGGACCCACATCTCGCACAACTGCCTCATCGGCGACCGCAATGTCTTCGGCTATGCGGTGAAGATCGCCTGTGACTGCACCATCGGCTCTCAGGCGATCTTCAGTAGCAACGTCACGGCCAAGCCCCAGTGCCGCATCGGTGATCTAGCGTTCATCCTCACGGGCTGTCGCTTCGGCGAAGACATACCTCCCTACATCACCGTCAAGGACAATCCCGCCGTCTACGCAGGTATCCATGCCGGGATGCTCTCCAAGGCGGGAGGCATCGACGAGCGTACTCAGCGTCATCTAGCCATGGCCTATCGCCTCCTCTTCAACGGGAAGATCAGCCTCTACGACGCCATCCTTCAGATCAAGGAGCAGGTACCCGACGGTCCTGAGGTTCGCCACGTCATCGAGTTCCTCAGCACCTCGAAGTCCCTCATCACGAAATGATCCATCTCCCTCGGGTAGCCTAGCTGAGTCCCCTGGGTCTCAGCCCTTCGCTACCCGCCTTCCCTCCGAAGGAATGGTAAGGTCCCGCCCCGACGGCTTCGTCGGAGCGGGCCCTATTCTTTTGTCCTTCGTCCACGGCCCTTCTCCTCGGGGCTTTTCCCCTCAGCACCCCACCTCACTCCAGCCCGCTTGCTAAGCGGGCTAGCGCACCCCCAAAAACAACCCTATGGTAGATCGCCGAAAAAACCTACTGTAGGTCGCATCGACGACCTACAGTGCATCGGTCCGCCGACCCACCGTAGGTCTTTTTTCAGGCGAATCGAAGGGGGCTTTTTCCCAGCTCGGAAGACCCCGTCGGAAATCCACTCCGAGGTGGGTGGAATAGCCTCCCTAGCGGAGCTTCAAATAGCAGGGAATTTCCTAAAATATTTAATTAAATCAGAGCGAGATAGGTGGTTGGTTTCCCAAAGAATTTAATTATTATCTTTGCCTCAAGATTGTTTGGAACGGTAATGGATGGACCTTGGCGTCGCGTCTGATTTTCTCCCTCGGATGGTGCTCTCATGCGCCCTCAGGAGACCCGATGATCGGCTGAGCGTATACATACTAATATATATGTCCGCTCGCCCCTCCTCTACGAGTCAATGCCACTAATACTTGTCCATGGTGAAATACGAAAGCTATGATAAAATACCTCTCTCAGCTCTCCTCGGGTGCGTCGCCTCGTGTCGGTGCGCTACAGGCGGGCTCTCCTCCTCCCAGAAAGCAAGTGACCTCCTAGTGAGGACGCCCAAGCGTGCCCTGCTGGGATCTTGTTGACGAAATACCATTCTTTTAATTTTTAAATATGAAGAAAGTACTATCTA
>ERZ772807.1267-NODE-1267-length-14283-cov-9.093548_pt1 | contig 14283 bp, 7 predicted proteins | sample MGYA00511472_ERZ772807 | MGnify/ENA primary metagenome ERZ772807 (study PRJEB29015, sample SAMEA2737947) | human oral metagenome | biome: human oral; feature: human-associated habitat; material: dental | place: China | collected 2039 ...
TGAACGAATGCGGGGCACGGAAGACGGTAGCCACGGCCTCGTCGAGCAGTTCGCCGTTGCGGACAAGGCGGCCGAAGGTGACCGTGTGCGAGCGACGCTCAGCAAGCGGTGCGCCCGAGCGAGGAATAAAAAAACGGTCGCAAAGCGTGACCGCCTCCGGTCCGGAGACGCGCACTATGGCCAACGCGCCACTTCCCGCAGGCGTGGACAGGGCGCAGATGGTGGGGGAATCAGTGGTCATAGGTTATGCTTTTGGGGGGTACTTGTCGAAGAACTTGTAGAGATTGGTGTAAGACTGGCCGTCGCTGTATTGCTTGCTGTCCTCCGCGTATTTGACGGCTCTATCGCGGGCTGCCTGCTCCTGACCCTCGGCACGAAGTGCGGCGACCCAGCGCGAATCCTCTACCCATTTGCCTTGCTTGCTGTAAGCAGGTATGTAATCGCACAAGTCCTTTACGACTTTGTCGGAAAGGCGCGGCGCACTATAGAGCTTATGCGTATCCGCATAGTGAAGGAGGAACCAGTATTCAATACAAGGATAACTGTCGCAGATGAGGACGTTCTCGTTATTCCTGTACTTGTCTTTGATGGCCTGCAGTCGCCTTCTTTCCGTCTCGTTCGACGCCATTACGTCTGCGTCAAATACAACAACGACGGAACCTTTTCCTTTCAGTACTTGTTCGATCTCGTCTTCAAAATCGCCTATCGCCTTCCGCCCGAAATTGCTTTTATCGATTTCTGCAGGGCAACGGATGAGATGACATAGATGCTTGAAATAGTAGTACTCCGTAACTTTTCCTTCGCCGAGGATTGTCGGTTTGGCTTGACGAGTCTCTCGCGTATTGACTCTGCTTCTGCTTGTTTTTCTCTTATCCATCATTCTAATAGATATTGGGCAGCGCACCGAAGCGCCCGTTGCGATATGCGCTACGGAAAGGATACTGCTGTTCGTCTAACCCACGGAACTCGACAAGCGAATAAAGACTCGTATTCCCATCCTCTCCCTTCTCTGTAAACCAAACCGAGTCTTTGCGGAAAAGATGGTCGATCTCGTCGAGCAAAGGGTCGTAATGTGTCGTGACCAAGAGCTGGCTTTGCCCTTCACTGTTGAGGTATTGGTCGAGGATCAGCCTCACAAGCTCAGGATGAAGCGAGGATTCTATCTCATCGATTGCGAGGAAGCCGTTACGTTTTTCCGTGTCATAGATGGCGGCTTCGACACCGTACAAACGGTTGGTGCCATTGCTCTGCAACTCATGCGGAAGCGAGTATATTTCCGTTCCATACTTATTCTTTACCGTATGCTCAAAGTAGACATTATGCCGATCTAACGTTTGCTGCCGCATAACAGCTCGCTTCGCCCTATCAGGGAAATTTGCGCTTTGTCGCACATAGTTTCTTATCTCATCGGTCATTTCCATCGTCTCGGTTTCGACATGGATTCCCGTGATATTGAAATCGGCACGACGCATGAAAGCAGAAAGGAAATCTCTCACTTCCGGATCTTTCGCAGCGATTAGGTTCGCATTGAAATACACTTGATCCACCTCCGGAGGAATTGTTAGTCCGACTTGATCCTGTATCCAATTGTAGACATCATCGATGAGAGGAAGAGACATATTGACCATCGATCTGGCCGTAAAGAAGGAGAGAGAGGGCAAGCATTTTATGGTCAGTTCCTCGAGTGCGGCTGGGGAGACTTGCACTATATCGCCAAAGGTGATGACGGAGCGGTTGTCTTGAAAGATCCGGTGCAAAAGCATCACCTCATTATCCTCTTCTCCCAGATAATAGTGTAGGGTTTCTTCGTACACCCGCTTGTTGTCGAGCGACAGCGTATATCTATAGCAGACCTCTCCGACGAAAAAGGTTAGTTCGAAGCGCGATGGTTCGTTCATCGTTTCCTGATCCAACAAGAAGGGGGTGGCGCCGGTCGCTCTATTCGGGGTGATCAGATCGTCTAACCAGAACTTCCGCAAAAAGTCGAAGGCCTGCAGCAGGTTGGATTTGCCCGAGGCGTTTGCGCCGTAGAGGATCGCGAAGCGCAGCAGGCGCGTCTTGCCGATGGTGACGACCTGATCTTCGCCGAAGCTACGATCGTCGGTGGCGAGGAAGCTAAACGTCGCCTCGTCGCGGAAGGAGAGGTAGTTCTTGACTTTGAATTCTTGTATCATATGTGGTGCTTGGTTGGGGATGGCCCGCAAAGATAGATCCGCTGCGCAAAGCCTCTTTGGCGCCATTGTCTCAGTTTTTCGCCCGCCACGAAGTTCATTTGCCCCAAAACCTCGCACAATCACTCCAACGGGAATCGTGTGGCCTGAAAACCTCGCACAATCGCCCCAACGGGAAGATTGTGGGGCGAAAACCTCGCACAATCACCCCAACGGAAAATCTGTGGCCTGAAAACCTCGCACAATCGGCCCAACGAGAATCGTATCGGGCGAAAAACTCGCACAATCACCCCAACGGGAATCGTGTGGGGCGAAAGACTCGCACAATCACTCCACCGGAAAGTCTGCGGGCCGAAAACCTCGCACAATCGGCCCAGCGAAAAGTCTGCGGGCCGAAAGACTCGCACAATCACCCCAACGGAAAGTCTGTGGGCCCAAAACCTCGCACAATCGCCCCACCGGAAAGTCTGCGGAGCGAAAACCTCGCACAATCGCCCCAACGGGAATCGTGTGGGCCGAAAACCTCGCACAATCACTCCAACGAGAATCGTGTGGCCTGAAAGACTCGCACAATCGGCCCAACGAGACGGTTTTGGGGCGAAAAACTTGCTCAATCGCTCGCCACGGAAGTGTTTGGGCCGGTTGTCCGCCGCAGGATTTCCGTGATTTTATGGCTGAGCCTCAGCCTGAGGCTTTCGGTCGCTGTTTCGGAAAGCGATGGCCGACCGTCGGCTTGGGGTTGCCTACGCAGTCGGTGATCCAAGACCTTCGGCGAGAGATACTCCCATTTTGTGATCCACTATCATCTTCGGAAAAGTGCGGCTCCGTTTTTTGATCTTCCCAAAGCCTGAGGCAATGGCGTCCCACCTGCGTCTATCCTCCCAAAGCCTGAGGCGGATGAGCCCTTCCGTCGGTGACGAAGCACAACCTCGGGCTGCGGGCTATTTGCGGGTGCGTCTACCTTTGCGCGCGTTTTTGCAGCGGGGCGCTCGGGTCGATCTCTACGGAGGACGGGCGCCGCGTACCTATTATATAATGTGTAACCCAAAGTGGCGGGCGGACGTCCCGCACCGATAGATAGTTCCTTTTCTATGATCTCAATCGAAGGTTTGACCGTCGAATTTGGCGGATTCACACTGCTGGACCACCTCTCGTTCGTGGTGAACAAAAAAGACCGGATCGCGCTGGTCGGAAAAAATGGCGCGGGCAAATCGACGCTGCTCAAGATCCTCGCCGGATTGCAACAGCCGACAAGCGGCGTCGTCAGCGTGCCGCGCGACACGACGATCGGCTACCTGCCGCAGCAGATGCAACTCGAGGATAAACGTACCGTGCGCCAAGAGGCAGAGCTGGCCTTTGCGCATATCCACGAAACGGAGGCGGCTGTCGAGCGCCTCAATCGGGAGCTTGCGGAGCGCTCGGATTACGACAGCGAGACGTACCACACGCTCATCGAGCGCATGACTACGCTCAGCGAACGCCTTCAGCTGATCGGCGCCACGAGTTATCAGGCGGAGTTAGAGCGGACGCTGCTCGGCCTCGGGTTTGCGCGCGACGACTTCGACCGGCCCACGGCGGAGTTCAGCGGCGGATGGCGCATGCGCATCGAGCTGGCTAAGCTGCTGCTCCGGCGGCCGGACGTTTTGCTGCTGGACGAACCCACGAACCATCTGGACATCGAATCCATCCAGTGGTTAGAGCATTTTATGGCCACGTCGTCCAATGTGGTGGTGCTCGTTTCCCACGACCGGGCGTTTATCAACAACACCACGCGCCGCACACTCGAGATCGAGCTGGGGCACATTTATGACTACAAAGTGAAGTACGACGAATACGTACAGCTCCGGCGTGAACGGCGCGAACAACAGCAGCGGGCGTATGAAAACCAACAAAAAATGTTGGCCGACACGGAGGCTTTCATCGAGCGTTTTCGGTATAAGGCTACGAAGGCGGTGCAGGTGCAATCACGCATTAAACAGTTGGCGCGCGTGGAGCGGATCGAGGTCGACGCCGAGGATACGGCCATGCTCCACCTCCGCTTTCCGCCGGCGCCGCGCTCGGGCTCGTATCCCGTGATTGCGGAACATCTCACGAAACGATATGGCGACCACCTCGTCTTTTCGGACGCTACGTTTACGATTCATCGCGGAGACAAAGTCGCCTTCGTGGGGAAAAATGGCGAGGGAAAATCGACGCTCGTCAAGTGTATCATGGGCGAGATCGCGGATTATAGCGGCACGCTGCGCCTCGGTCACAATGTCCGAATTGGCTATTTCGCGCAGAATCAGGCCCAACTTTTAGACGAAACGAAGACCGTCTTTGAAACTATCGACTACGTGGCCACGGGCGACATACGGACGAAGATTCGTGACATCCTCGGAGCGTTTATGTTCGGCGGCGAGGCGTCGGACAAGAAAGTCGGCGTGCTTTCCGGCGGAGAGCGCAGCCGGCTGGCCATGATTCGGTTGCTGCTCGAACCCGTCAATCTGCTGATCCTCGACGAGCCGACAAACCATTTAGACATGCGCTCGAAGGACGTGCTCAAGGAGGCGCTCAGCGACTTCGACGGGACGCTCATCGTCGTCTCGCACGACCGCGAATTCCTCGACGGATTGGTGGATAAAGTGTACGAGTTCGGCGGGGGCCGCGTCCGCGAGCACCTCGGGGGAATCTACGACTTCCTCGAGCGCAAAAGGATCGAGAATCTGCGTGAGTTAGAGCGGCGTACGGCTGCGCCTGCCCAGTCGGTGTCGGTGGAGGAAAGCGGAGCGCCGTCGGCCAAGCGATCTTATGAGGAACAAAAGGAGCAGGCGCGGAAGATCCGCCGATTGGAGAAGGCCGTGGCCGACGTCGAACGTGAGATTTCCAATTTGGAGCGCCGCAGCGCCGAGTTGGAAGCGCAGATGAATACGCCTGAAGGTGCCGCCGACACGTCGCTTTTTGCCGCCCATAACGATCTACAAAAAGCGCTCTCCGACGCGATGGATCGTTGGTCTGAGGCCTCCGAGACGTTAGATGCGGCCAAAAACGAATCGTAGACTGCTCTAACCTTCAAGAAAATAGACCTCGAAAAAAGTAAACGCCTGATAGCCTCGAGCTGTCAGGCGTTCTTCTTTTTCTGCACTTAAAAGCCTCAGGCAATTGGGCGGATACACCGTAAAAACACGAAAGCCTTAGGCTAAAAGCCGATTCACGCTGGCGAGAGCGTTTTGCCTCAGGCAAAAATGCATTTTCAACTGGAAACACCAATTTGCCTCAGGCAAAATGACATTTCTCGCTGGAAACATCAATTTGCTTCAGGCAAAACGCTCTCGCCAGCGTGAATCGACCTTTAGCCTAAGGCTTTTGGATCTCGCCAATGGAATCGTTCATTTGCCTCAGGCTTTTGGGTGTCATCAGTGTAAACACTCATTTGCCTCAGGCTTTCGGATCTCATCAATGGAAACACACATTTGCCTCAGGCTTTTGAACGCCGAAAATGAGAAACAGGCTTTTACTTGAGGCTTTCTGACCCCAAAGCAGCGAGCAACAATTTTCTGAAGGCTTTCGTGCAATACAAAAATGGACAACCCGAAGCGGAAGGTTACGGCTCACCGAAAAAGTCGGCGAGCGAAAGCCGAAGGCTGACCTTCATCTAATCGTTTTTGGTCGGAAAGCCTTAGGCTGTGAGTCACCCATAAAATCGCGGATTGCCTGCGGCGGACAACAGGCCGAAACACTTCCGTGGCGGCTGATTGTGCGAGTCTTTCGCTCCAAAACCATCTCGTTGGGGCGATTGCGCGAGTCTTTCGAGCCACAGACTTCCCGGTGGGCTGATTGCGCGAGTCTTTCGCTCCAAAAACTTCCCGGTGGGCCGATTGCGCGAGTCTTTCGAGCCACAGACTTCCCGGTGGGCCGATTGCGCGAGTCTTTCGCCCCACAGACTTCCCAGTGGGCCGTTTGTGCGAGTCTTTCGCGCCGCAGACTTCTCGGTGGGGCGTTTGTGCGAGTCTTTCGCTCCAAAAACTTCTCGGTGGGGCGATTGTGCGAGTCTTTCAAGCCGCAGACTTCCCGGTGGGGCGATTGTGCGAGACAATCGTTCGCCAAGAAACCTTTTCGTGGGTGCGATTTTTCAGTTCAGTTCACCGGCTAGTGTAAAAAACAGCCATCTTTGCCACCCCGAAATTTAACAGAAGAGGGAACACGGTGAACCACACGAATAGAAACAGCAAGTTTGACGCGCCCCGCAGCTTCGCCCCTGCGGCCGGCATAATACCCATACACTCATAAAGGTGCCTCTTCGATCCCAATAGACACTCCTTCTAAACCAATTATTATAGCAGTATGAAAAAGAGATTAATGATGTTGCTGGCTCTTATCCTGATAGGGACAGGGGCCGCGATGGCGCAGACACAGGCCAGCGGCACTGTGACTGACCAGCAGGGTGAGCCCATGATCGGCGTCACCGTGCATGTGAAAGGCAATACCACGACAGGTACCATCACGGACATCGACGGCAAATTCGCCCTCTCGGTGCCCAAGGGTAGCACGCTGGTTATTTCCTATGTGGGATACAAAACGCAAGAATTACCGGCCACGGCTGGGATGAAGGTCGTCTTGGTGGACGACAACGAGCAGCTCGATGAAGTCATCGTCGTGGCTTACGGTACCTCCAAACGATCGGCCTTTACGGGTTCGGCCACCGTGATCAATTCCGACGCATTGACCAAGAAGCAGGCTACGAACGTGGTGCAGGCCCTGGCCGGACAGGTGGCGGGCCTCCAGATGACGAGTGGCTCGGGTCAGGCCGGTGGCGACGCGCCGACCATGTTGCTCCGCGGTATCGGCTCCATCAACGCCAGTACAGGCCCGCTGATCATCGTCGACGGTGCTCCCTACGACGGCGGTTGGGACAACATCAACCCGGCCGACGTGGAGTCTATCTCCGTACTGAAAGACGCCGCTTCGACTGCCCTCTACGGTGCACGCGGTGCCAACGGCGTGATCATCATCACAACGAAGAACGCGAAGTCGGGCGAAGCCGTCATCACGGCCTCTGCGAAGTGGGGCGCCAATACGCGCGGTACGATCGACTACGATTACATCAAGGATCCCGGACAGTATTACGAAGCGCAATACCGCGCACTCTACAACAAGCTCCACTACGTGGACAAGCTCTCAGCCGACGATGCCTATGTGCAGGCCAACCAGGACTTAGTGAGCGGCGTGAAAGAGAAGGGCGGTCTGGCTTACAACGTCTACAGCTATCCCGACGGGCAGTATCTGATCGGTAAGGATGGCAAGCTGAACCCGAACGCGACGCTGGGACGCGTGGTGAACGGTCATATGCTACTGCCGGACGACTGGACGAAAGAGGCTTACAGCACCTCGCTGCGCCAGGAGTATAACATGAACGTGACGGGTGGCAACGAAGCGCTGCAGCTCTACTCCTCTTTCGGTTACCTCAAGGACAATGGCGTGCTGCCCAACTCGGGCTATGAGCGCTATTCGGCTCGCGTCAAGGCTTCGCACCAAGCGAAGAAGTGGCTGAAGTATGGCATGAACGTGGGCTATGTCTACAGTACCACGCAGACGCTCTCCGAGTCAGAATCGACCGACCCGACAGCCTTCACGCAAGGCATTGCGCCGATCTACCCCGTCTACCTGCGCGACGCCAACGGCAACATCCGCACCGACGAGAACGGTAAGATGTACGACTATGGTGTGGCTACGGCTGGCCCCAAGCTGGTGCGCCCGGCTTACTCCAACCTCTCGATCCAAACGATGATGCTCGATCTGCGACAGACCAAGGCACACTCGCTGAACGGCAATGCCTTTACAGACATCCTCTTTTCCGACGAACTGAAGTTCACCTTCAACGCCGCCACATCCGTATTTGGACAGCGTTACTTCACCTCCGGAAACCCCTTCTATGGCTGGGGTATCGAAGAGAAGGGAAACATTTCGGTCTATCATTATCGCACCACCACGCTCAACCTCCAGCAGTTGCTGAACTACAACCATACCTTCGGCGACAGCCACAACTTCTCCGCACTCTTGGGGCATGAGTATTACAAGTACAACTACGTGCTGCTCTCGGCCTCCAAGAAGAACATGTTCTCCTACTGGGGCAACCATGAGTTGGGAGGCGCCGTGATCGACGGTAAGCGCGCCGACTCTTACGCCACGAACTACAATACAGAAGGCTACTTCTTCCGTGGGCTCTACGACTACAACGGCAAGTATTTCGCCTCTGCCTCCTTCCGCCGCGACGCCTCCTCACGCTTCCACCCGAAGCATCGCTGGGGTAACTTCTACTCCCTCGGTGGCGCTTACCTGATCTCGAACGAAGAGTTCTTCAAGTGCAAAGCCTTCGACATGCTCAAGATCAAGTTCTCCATCGGTCAGCAGGGTAACGACAATATCGGCGACTTCTACTACACCGACCGTTATGGCATCACCAACAACAACGACGCCCTCTCGCTCTCCTTTAGTGACAAAGGCAAAGAGGACATCACCTGGGAGACGAACACGAACGTCAACCTCGGCGCTGAGTTCGAGCTTTGGAAAGGCAAGCTGACGGGCGACGTCGAGCTCTTCTATCGCAAGACGACCGACATGCTCAACTTCTTCACCGTGCCCCCCTCACTGGGTTACAACGGCTATTACGACAACATCGGTGACATGGAGAACCGCGGTGTCGAACTCGACCTCCACTACACGCCCATCAAGCGTAAGGATCTGGTCTGGACCATCAACCTCAACCTGACGCACTATAAGAACAAGATCACCTACCTACCCGAAGACAAGAAGACGAACAACGAGGGCGGATACGACGGTTATGTCGACGGCATCCGTTACTACGGTGAAGGCCTGCCCATCAACACCTGGCGCATCCATCGCTTTGCAGGTCTGTCTCCCGAAGGCAAGTCGCTGTGGTACTACACCGACAAGACGACCGGCGAAGAGAAGACGACGGACTCTTTCTCTAATGCAGACTACTACCTCTGCGGCGACCCGAACCCAGACCTCTACGGTGGTTTTGGCACCTCGCTCAGCTTCCGCGGCTTCGACTTCTCCGCACAGTTCTCCTACTCCGTGGGTGGCAAGATCTACGACTACGGCTATGCAGGCATGATGTCTAACCCGATTGCCTCTTCGGCCAGTGGCTTCCGCCTGCACAAGGACGTCTTCAACGCATGGTCGCCCGAGAACACCAGCTCTGAAATTCCTCGCTGGTACTTCAACGACCTCGACGCCGCTGGACAGTCTGACCGCTTCCTGATCGACGGTAGCTACCTCAACCTCCAGAACATTCAGCTCGGCTATACCGTGCCTGAAAAGCTGACTAAGCGCCTCGGTGGCGTCCGCAACCTGCGCTTCTACGTCACCTGCGACAACATCTACTACTGGTCTAAACGCAAAGGCTTGGATCCGCGCACAACCACCACCGGTAGCACCTCCTCAGCTGGCGTGTCGCCCTATCGCACTTACTCTGCTGGCCTCAGCCTGCAATTCTAAGCCTATCCTCACCCATGTATATCAATAAGAAAGGATGATCACAATGAAAAAGATAACTCTGATCACGAAAGCCCTCGCCTGCTGCGTACTGCTCATGGCAGTCGGCCTGAACAGTTGCATCGAAGAGACTTTTCCCGAGTCGTCTACGGCCACAAAGGATCAAGTCATGAAGTCTAAGAGCGCGATGGAAGCCCTGCAAAACTCCATCGTGGGCTACATCAACGAGTACAATAGTTACGAACGTGACTTGAACTACTACAATGCCTACAACTTCGACTTCGGATACCCCGCTTGGGGCATCATGCGAGACGTGATGTGCGAAGACTTCTACATCTACAGCTCCGATTACGATTACTTTCCCGAGTATGGTCTCTGCACCAGCCTCGGTGTGAACAACACAATGAGCTACGTGCTCTACGGCTACTACTTCAAGCTCCTCAAGCGAGCCAACGACCTCGTCGGCTTGATCGACAAAGAGACCACCGACCCGCTCCTGAAGCAGTACGCAGGCGTGGCTCACACCTGTCGCGCGCTGGCTTACCTCGATATGGCACGCCTCTACGAATACAAGAAGACAGGCATCGCCAAACTCGACAACGAAGCGGCCGCCAACAAGGTCTATGGCCTCACCACGCAGCTCGTCACCGAGAAGACCTCCGAGACCGATGCGCGCAATAATCCACGCGTCCCCTTCCAGACGATGTACAAATACATCCTCGACGAACTGGAGACGGCCGGCAACCTCCTCAACGGCTTCACCCGGTCAGCCAAAAACCTGCCCAACTCCGCCGTTGTCGCCGGTTTGAAGGCCCGCACTTGGTTGGAGCTGGGCACACGCTTCGAGAAGTATCCCGCCGATCTGGCCGCCTTCACCGCCGTACGTTCGGACATCACCTCCGCGAAAGACTGCTACGCCAAGGCCGCACAGTTCGCCCGCGAAGCCATCACCGCCAGCGGTGCCCAGCCGTTGACTGAGAGCGATTGGTTCGGTGGCAAGAGCTACACCACGGGCTTCAACTCCATCCTCGCCTCCTCTTGGATGTGGGGTATCATAACCAAAGAGGCCAACGTCTACAGCGCCTACATCAACTTCGCTTCTAACATGTGCCCCGAGCAGACCTTCGGCGTGGCTAACGCAACCTATGGAGCCACACGCACCATCAGCAAGGCACTTTTCGATCAGATCCCCGACGCTGACTGGCGCAAAGCCTCCTGGATCGCACCCGGCGACGCAGGCAAGACCCCGGGCTCGAAGTATCGCACCCTCCTCACCGACGACGACTTCAAAACGCTGGCACCCTACGCCGGACTTAAGTTTAAGCCCAACGAAGGCAACATGATCGACTATAAGGTGGGCGCCGCCATGGACTATCCGCTGATGCGCGTCGAGGAGATGTACTTCATCGAGGCCGAAGCGCTGGCTGCCAGCCAGGGCGTTGCGGCGGGCGTCTCTGCCTTGGAGAGCTTCATGAAGACGTATCGCTACGACTCCTATAAGTGCTCCGCCACGACCCTGGCCGACTTCCGCAAGGAATTAATGCTCCAAAAACGCATTGAATTCTGGGGCGAAGGCATCATCTTCTGGGATTACAAACGCCTCGAGCTGAAGGTTACCCGTGGATACAAGGACACGAACTGCCCCGTAGGTTACCGCATGAACTCGATCGAGGGATACTGTGCGCCGTGGTTCAACATCTACTTCAATAAGTACGAAACGGACCAGAACAAGGCCATCATCCTTAACCCCGATCCATCGGGCGTAATCTCCGACTGGACGGGCCAATAACCGCCCCAGCCGTCGAATCTAGACTGAAAGAGGCGTCCCGCACCGCAGTGTGTGGGACGCCTCTTTGCTTTGCTCTACCCGTAAATGATCGGGCAGACACCTCCTGTCAGCCCCTCCCCCGCTATACCATCAGCCGTAAACGATCTTCCCCGACTCGTCCTTGAACTCCTCGAAGCTCTTGCTATACTGATTCATGGCGCGGAGGCTCATGCCCATGCTCGAGAAGCCACCGTCGTGGAAGAGGTTCTGCATCGTCACTTTACGCGTGAGATCCGAGAAAAGGGTCACGCAATAGTCGGCGCAGTCATCCGCCGTGGCGTTGCCTAAGGGACTCATCTTGTCGGCGAAGTCCATCAGGTGATCCATCCCCTTAATGCCGCTTCCGGCCGTAGTGAGCGTGGGCGACTGCGAAATCGTGTTGATGCGTACACCTTTCTCGCGGCCGTAGATGTAACCGAAGCTGCGTGCGATGGACTCCAGGAGACTCTTCGCGTCTGCCATGTCGTTATAGCCAAAGAATGTGCGCTGCGAGGCCACATAGGTCAGGGCGACGATCGATCCGCCCTCCGCTATGGCGTCCTGCTTCTTGGCCACTTGCAGCATCTTGTGGAAGGAGACGGCCGAGATGTCGAGCGTCTTCGAGAGCAGGTCGTAATCCAAATCGTCGTACGTGCGCTTCTTGCGCACATTGGGGCTCATGCCGATGGAGTGGAGCACGAAGTCAATCTTTCCGCCCAAGGCTTGCGTCGACTCCGTGAAGACCGTTTCAAGGTCCGCCACGCTCGTCGCGTCGGCGGGGATCATCGGCGCTTGGAGACGCTCCGCCAGCGCCCGGACTTCGCCCATCCGTATTGCGATCGGTGTATTTGTCAGCGCGATTTGTGCGCCTTCCTCTGCAGCCCGTTCGGCCACTTTCCAAGCGATAGATAAATCGTTGAGGGCGCCAAAAATGATGCCTCTTTTCCCTTTCAATAAATTGTAACTCATTGTTCTTTCCGTGTTTAATTAGAGGCGGCAAAGATAGGTCTGATTTGAGAAGCGTTTCGCCTGTCGCCATCGATGGGGTAAGAACGCCCGCCTCATTACGTCTTCCGAAACGCGTACCCACCAAAAACGCACCCGATTTTACCTTTCCCAATAAGGATACACCCAAAACCCGCCCAGTTTTAGACCCAAACCTTCGCCGCAGGACATTTCGGGGCGCATGCTTTTGCGCCCCTACACGGGTACGTGAAAAACCTGTCCGGTTTCACATTTTCCCAATAGGGATACGCCAAAAACGCACCCGATTTCACCCTTCCCAATAAGGATGCACCCAAATCCCGCCCGGTTTTAGGCGCAAACCCCTGTCGCAGGACATTTCGGGGCGTATGCAATACGCCCCTACACGGGTGTATGAAAAATTTGACGGGTTTCATATTTCCGCACACGACATGGCGCGAAACCCACCCGGTTTTATACCCAAACCGTCGGCGCAGGACATTTCGGGGCGTATGCAATACGCCCCTACACGGGTACGTGCAAAACCAGCCCGGTTCCATATTTCCCCACCCGAATACGCCAAAAACGCACCCGATTTCACCGTTCCCAATAAGGATACACCCAAAACCGGCCCGATTTTAGACCCAAACCTTTGGCGAGGAACATTTGGGGGCGTATGCTTTTGCGCCCCTACACGGGTACGTGAAAAACCTGTCCGGTTTCATATTTCCGCACACGGATACGCCAAAAACGCACCCGATTTCACCCTTTCCAATAAGGATACACCCAAATCCCGCCCGGTTTTAGGCGCAAATCCCTGCCGCAGGACATTTGGGGGCGTATGCAATACGCCCCTACACGGGTACATGCAAAATTTGACGGGTTTCATATTTCCGCATACGACATAGCGCAAACCCCGCCCGATTTTAGACCCAAACCTTCGGCGAGGCTATTTGAGGGGCGTATGCAATACGCCCCTACACGGGCACGTGCAAAATTTGGCAGGTTTCATATTTCCGCACCCGGATACACCAAAAACGCACCTCATTTCACCCTTCCCAATAGGGATACACCAAAAACGCACCCGGTTTCATATTTCCCAATAGGGATACGCCCAAAACCCGCTCGGTTTCATATTTCCGCACACGGATACACCAAAAACGCACCTCATTTCACCCTTCCCAATAAGGACAGCCCCAAGACCCACCCGGTTTTACACCCAAACCGTCGTCGAGGGGCATTTCGGGGCGTATGCTTTTGCGCCCTACACGGGTACGTGCAAAACCCGTCCGGTTTCATATTTCCCCACCCGAATACACCAAAAACGCACCCGATTTCACCCTTCCCAATAAGGATACGCCCAAAACCAGCCCAGTTTTACACCCAAACTGTCGGCGAGGGACATTTCGGGGCGTATGCAATACGCCCCTACACGGGTACGTGCAAAATTTGGCGAGTTCCATACTTCCCCACACGGGTACGCCAAAAACGCACCCGATTTCACCCTCTCCAATAGGGATACACCAAAAACGCACCCGATTTTAGACCCAAACCATCGTCGAGGGGCATTTCAGGGCGTATGCAATACGCCCCTACACGGGTACGTGCAAAACCAGCCCGGTTCCACATTTCCCCATCCGGATACACCAAAAGCCTGCCCGGTTTTACACCCAAACCGTCGGCGCAGGACATTTCGGGGCGTATGCTTTTGCGCCCTACACGGGTACATGAAAAATTTGGCGGGTTTCATATTTTCGCACACGACATGGCGCAAAACCCGGCGGGTTTTGGACGTTGTCACACGACATGACGCGAACCCCGGCGGGTTTTGGACTCCGCCACTCG
>ERZ772807.1268-NODE-1268-length-14282-cov-7.977789_pt1 | contig 14282 bp, 13 predicted proteins | sample MGYA00511472_ERZ772807 | MGnify/ENA primary metagenome ERZ772807 (study PRJEB29015, sample SAMEA2737947) | human oral metagenome | biome: human oral; feature: human-associated habitat; material: dental | place: China | collected 2039 ...
CGAGCACGTGGCCCGTCTGCTGCGTATCCGGTGGCTGGCCGACGGCGGACTGTCGCTGACTCAGGTGGCTGAGATGCTCGCCTCGGACACGATCGGCACCGATCAGGACTCCCGCCGTGAGGCGGTGCTGCGTGACCTGCGGGCCACTCGGGGCACGATCGAAGCGCAGCAACGCGGCCTGGCCGAGCAGGCCTCCCGTGTCGATGAGCTCATCGCCCGGGTGGAGCGCGGTGAGGGCCTGTCCCCCGCCCCCAGCGCCCTGACACGTTTCTACGACGACATGGAAGCCAGGATCGCCCGCCTGGGCGGCAGCATGCGAGGGCTGCGGGCCGAGCGCCAGATGATGGTGGTACTCGCCTCGCTGGGCATGGTGCCCGACAGTGCGATCCCCTTCATCGAGGGACTGGATGAGGCCGATCGGGAGCTGGCCGCCCAGCAGATCGCGGACTTCACCCGGCTGTCCACATTGCCGGAGGACGAGGGCCGGGCCGAGGCCCACCGGCTCGTACACAACAGCTGGGGGCTGGCGTGCCGTCACAAGGAGCACGCCCTGGCCGTCCTGGACGACCTGCCCTCGGGCGCTGTGGGGCGCGCCATGTGGAGACTCACCCATGTGCTGACCACCTCCAGCTACCCCCACCCGGCTCAGCAGGCTTTCGTGGCTGAGCTCATGGAACTCATGCTCGCCGATCCGGACTTCGCCGCAACTATCCGCCGCTCGGCGGGAGAGGAGCCAGTGCTGTGAGAGCCAAGGCAAAGAAGGCAACAAGGACGTCAGCAGCAACATCCCGTACGGACGCGGCTCAGCCCACCACGGATTCCCCTCCCGCCGCGGTCCGTGACCTGACAGCCGGCCCTGAGTCACCGGTGCACGTGCGCGGTCTGGTCAAGCGCTTCGGACGCTTCAGGGCACTGGACCACCTCGACCTGGAGGTGGAGGCGGGCAGCGTCCACGGCTTCCTCGGCCCCAACGGTGCGGGTAAGTCCACAACCATCCGAGTGCTGCTGGGGCTCTACCGGCCCGACGAGGGAAGCGTGAGCGTGCTGGGCCGCGAGCCGTGGAGGGATGCCGCGCTCATCAACCGTAAGGTCTCCTATGTTCCCGGTGATGTGGCGCTGTGGCCGGCCCTGACCGGCGGACAGGTGCTCGATGCCCTGGCCGGACTGCGCGGATCGCGCGACACCGATCGGGAGGCCGAGCTCATCGAGCGGTTCGAACTCGATCCGACCAAGCGGGTACGGACCTACTCCAAGGGGAATCGTCAAAAGGTGGCGCTCGTGGCCGCCCTGGCAGCACCGACACGGCTGCTCGTGCTCGACGAGCCCACCAGCGGCCTGGATCCTCTCATGGAGCGGGTCTTCACCGAGGAGGTCGCCAGGGCCGCCGGCGAGGGCCGCACGGTTCTGCTCTCCAGCCATATCCTGGCCGAGGTCCAACGCCTGTGCAGCGCGGTGACGATCATCAAGAACGGCCATGTCGTCGAGCACGGTGATCTGGGAACCCTGCGGCGTCTGTCACGCACCCGTATCGAGCTGGGCGTTCCGACCGACGAGCTCGCCACCATCTCGCAGGAACTGGAGACCATGGATCTCGACGTCGTCGAGGACAGCGGCCGCCTCAGCCTTGAGGTGCCGGCAGAGCGGGTGCCGGCGGTGCTGAGCCTGGCGGGCGAGCACCGAATCCAGGACGTCACCTGCGAGCCGGCCAGTCTGGAGGATCTCTTCCTGCGTCACTACGAGGAGGCCTGATGAACGCCGCATCGAGCACAGCAGCGGGCGCGACGGTGCCGGCCGTCAAGACCGGGGCGGGCATCGCCCTGGCCGGATGGAGCACCTGCCTGCGGATTCTGCTGAGACGATTCAGGGTTCAGGTCGCCGCTTGGCTGGTACCCCTGTGGCTGTTAGTCGGCGTCACCGCGCCGAGCTACGAGAGCATCTACCCCTCGCTGGAGACCCGGACGGTGCTCATCGAGCAGATGCGCAAGTCTCCGGGAACCCAGCTGCTCTACGGCTATGTCCCCATGCCCGGCCGGCTCGGTCAGCTCCTGCAATGGGAGACCGGGACCTTCCTGCTCGTGTGCACCTCACTCATGGCGATCCTGCTGACCTGCCGGATGCTGCGGGGAGACGAGGACGAGGGACTCACCGAGGTCCTGCGCTCCACGGGCACCGGCAGGGCGGTTCCTCTTGTTGTTCCGGTGACAGTCGTCTGGATGATCATCGGCGGCCTGTCTGCGGGAGTCGGGGGCATTCTGACCTGGCAGACCAGGAGCATTGAGGAACTGACGGTCTCCGGCGCCTGGGCACTGGCCGGGACGATCTGCGTGACCGGATGGGCGTTCTCGGCCGTCGCGGCGGTGACCTCCCAGCTGGGACGGCAGGTCGGTCAGGCTCGGAGCCTGTCCATGATCGTGCTCGCGATCGCCTTCGTGATGCGGGTGAGCGCCGACCAGCTCTCGGACGGCAGACGCTCGGACTGGCTCAGGTGGATGACTCCCCTGGGCTGGCGCGACCTCGTGCATCCTTACACCGATGACCGGTTCACGGTGCTCGCAGTGTGCTGCACCGTTGCCATCGCTCTGGCACTCAGCGCCGTGGTGCTCGCCGCGCGCCGCGAGTACCTGGACGGCTACCTGCCCGACCGCAGCTCGTCTCAACGCAGGTGGAGGATACGCGGCCACATGGATCTGCTCACTCGTCTGTCTCGGCGGGGAGTCCTGGGCTGGGCTCTGGCCTCGACGGGTCTTGCGGCCCTGTACGGCTCGGTGTCGGGAAGCGTCAACGATCTTCTCGCCCCGGACTCTCCGACGGCGTCCTATGTCGGCAAGATGGCCTCGGGGTCCGCAGTGGAGCAGTTCGTATCGCTGATGACAGTGGTGACGGTGCTGCTCGTGGCCGTGGCGGCAGTGCGCAGGATGAACCGGTTGGCGGGCCTGGAACATGCGGGCCTGGTGGAGGTCGAGCTTGCTACCGGAGTCAGCCGCAGCCGTTTGTTTCTCTCCCAGGTTCTCAGCGCGCTGCTCGAGTCGATAGCCCTGCTGCTCGTCTCGGCAACGGTCCTCGCGGCGACGACGGCTACTCAGCTCACGGACGACCACGCCGTGGCACGGTCCTTCGTGTTCACGGTGAGTCAGCTGCCCGGCATGGTGGCGGCCGTCGGCATCGCGGCAGCCCTGGTCGGCATGGCACCGACGCTCACGGGCATGTCCTGGGCGGTAGTCGCCTGGAGCGCCTTCGCCCAGTTCTTCGGCGGACTCGTAGAGCTCAAGGACTGGGCCAAGGATCTCAGCGTGCTCGGTCATCATCTCGACGTCGTCGGCTCCCCCGACTGGAAGCCCTTGGCCGTCCAGACTGCGATTGGCCTCGTCGGCATTGCGATCGGTCTGGTCGCCTACACCCGCCGCGACCTGCCCTCCTGACAACGAAAGGCGTTCTCCTACCTCGTCATCTTCTGTTGCTCTCAGAGCACACAGGCCGCGGTGACCAGGTGGAGAAGGGCCACGACAAGAGGGAACGCAACCATTCCCGGCACGCGGTGCACGACACCGATAGCGGCGTCTCCGAGCTGGGCGACCGCCGCTGCGACCAGGACGAGCAAGGTCAGCGGCCGAGCAGGAGCCAACCAGACGACGGCAGCGACCAGCACTCCGAGTGGGACGCTCCGGGCCGCGTACATAGCCGGGTAGAAACGCTCCCCGGACTCGCCGTCCCAGGAAGGGTCGAGCGTCTGCGGGCGGATCACCGCAACGACACCGAAGCCTGCTGACATGATTCCCAGCGCCGAGTTCAGCAGCGCGAGCCACCACGGCATGAGGACCACTCCCCTATCGTTCATATCTGAATCATTCCGTACTGTACCGTTTCTCTCATGACCGGAGAAGATGGCCACGCAATCCTGTCCTCAACATGCTTCCAGCTCGGCGTTGCAGGCAGCCAGATCACCCAGTCCTTCTCGAGACGCCTCGAGCACGTCGGCCTGTCCCACAAACAAGTGGGACTGCTCGCCGTCGTCGACGCCGGAGTGGCGACCTCCCAACGGGAGATCGCCACACGACTTCATGTCGCCCCAAGCCTGGTGGTCACACTGGTCGACCAACTCACCAGTACCGGCGCCGTGCGCAGGACACGCAGTCGGAACGACCGTCGAGTGCAGACCATCGAGATCACCGACGAAGGGCGCAGGCTACTGAAGGCCGCCACCGACGTCACCAGCAGACTCGACGCCGACCTGCGCACGGCCCTCTCCCCTGACGATCAACAGGCCTTGGACAGGCTCCTGCCTTTACTCCTTCACGCCGCTGTGACAACAAGTACGGAGTGCGGCGCTACAGTTGCTACGGGGTGATGTATATGCAGACGATCACACACCGGGAACTGCGCAACAACAGCGCCGCGATCCTCCACCAAGTTCAGGCTGGTCAAACGTTTGAGATCACCAACAATGGTGAACCCGTCGCGATACTCTCACCTATTTCCCGGGACCGGCTCCCCATCCTCAGGCAGCAAGGAGCGGTCCGTCAAGCGACGCATGTCGACTTCAGGGCCCTGGAACGCACCGCAGACGTGAGCTCCCAAGCCGTATTGGACGATCTTCGTGGGGAATAATGAGCGTCTACTACCTCGATACCTCCTCCGCAGCCTTGAAGTTGCTCATTGAGGAGAAGGAGGCTTATTCACAGCATCCGTCAAAGGCGCTGTGAATAAGCTTCAATAGGTCGCCCTCCCTCAGCGAGTACGCGCCTCGATGTACCGGGCCAGTGCCCCCAGGGACCAGTTCACGATGATGTAGAGCACGGCGATGATGACGTAGGTCTGGAAGAAGACCGACAAATGGGCATCGATCTTCGCCTGGCCGATCATGGTGGAACCGCGATACATGAGCTCGGGGTAGGCGAGCACGTATGCCAACGTCGTCCCCTTGATGATGGTCACCATCTGTGTGACAAGGGTTGGGAGCATGAGGCGCAGGGCCTGTGGCGCCAGGATGAGGCGCATGGTGAGCGATGGAGTCATCCCCAGTGCCCAAGCGGCCTCGGTCTGGCCACGGTCCAGCGCCCGGACACCGGAACGGAAGACCTCCGCCGTCGTCGCCGAGGTGCACATGACGATGGGCAGTGCCAGCTTCCAGAAGTCCGAGATCGTGGCGAAGCGGGGAACCACCAGGAGGAAGAAGTAGACGAGCAGCAGCATCGGCACCGCCCGCATGGCATCGATCCACAGACCGACCAGCCACCTGATGGGGCGGTTGTCCAGCAGGCGGAGCCAGCCCAAAGCGATTCCCAGAGGGAAGGTGAGCACCGCGGCAACACCCCCCAAGGTCAACGTGGTGCCGGCCGCCTCCAGGAGCTGACTGACGACCGACTGCCCCAGGAAGTAGCGCCACTTGGGATAGTCGAGCTGTCCCGCGAGGTCCAGCCGGTAGAGGACCACGGCCGCCAGCGCCGCGATTCCAAGGACGGCGACGACTGATCCGATGGCGATCAGGATGCGCCCCCGCGGCCCGGGCTCATCGAAGAGCAGTGCCGCATCCGCCGCCCCGGAGCCTTTGCCCCGCGGCTTGGCGGGGCGTGGCTCTGTCATCGTCATGACCTTTTCGCTCATGCCTGTTCCTTCCCCATGAACTCGAGGCGTCTTTCAAGAAGCCCACCGAGCTTGGTGGCGGCGAAGGCGATGGCCAGATAGGTAAGGCCAGAGGTGAGGAAGGTGATGACTCCCTCGGCTCGTTCCTGGTTGATTCTCTGCGTCACGGCCGTCAGCTCGACGACGCCGATAGCCGCGGCAAGCGAGGAGCCGATGAGGCAGGCGATGAAGATGTTGACCAGTGGCTGGATCGTGCGGGCCAGCGCCTGGGGCAGGACGATGCCGCGAATGATGAGCCCGAAGGGCATGCCCAGTGCACGGGCGGCTTCGATCTGTCCCTTGGGCACCGAGTTGATCCCGCTGCGGACCGTCTCACACACGAATCCCGATGAGGAGAAGACCAGCGCCACGATCACCGACCAGAACAGTGGGATGGTGATACCGACATGAGGCAGCGCCAGCCCAACAAGCACCATGAGGCACAGATTGGGGATATTGCAGGCCACTGTCACCCATGCCACCCCCAGCGTACGCAGTGGAGGGATGGGACCGACCCGGAAGATGGCCATGAGCGACCCCAGGAGCAGCCCACCCAGGTAGGACAGGACGGAGATCACCAGCGTGACCAGCAGCCCCCAACCGATAGCAGGGAGATTGTCGGTAATGGCACTCACAGTCGCCTCCTTGAACGATGCGGGTCTTCACCATGACGGGAATGCTGCCGGCTGCCACGCCGTCGGCCCGGCGGCCGATCCGCTCGGGCCGAGGACGCAGCGAGCCTGACAGGCAGTGAGGTCGTTCAGGAGCTCTGCGCGGTCGCGTCGCCGCCGGTCGAGGACCCGGGCACCGAGCCGAGGGCCGGGGGCTGAGGGGCGGTGCCACCGAGGGACTTGCCGATCGTCGCCTCCCAGATCCTCTTCCAGGTGCCGTCGTCCTCAATCGTCTTGAGGAAGGTGTTGACGAAGGCCTGCGCCCCGGAGTCCTTGGGAAGTCCGATGCCGTAGGGGTCCTCAGCAAAGGTGTCACCGACGATCTTGACCTTGTCGTTGGACAGGACCTCGCTCTTGAGCAGGGACTGGTCCACGACGTAGGCCTTGACCTGCCCGCTCTCGACGGCGGCGACGCACTTGGCCTGGGTGTCGAAGGGCTTGGCGGTGGCCTTGGGGGCGTACTTCTTCAGCGCAGCGGCCGACGAGGAGTTGGACTGGACCGCAACGTCCCCGGTGAGGGTGTCGACACCGGTGATGTCCTTGTTATCGGCCTTGACCAGGATGGCCTGGCTGGAGGCGTAGTAGGGGCCGGCGAAGTCGATCTTCTTGGCCCGCTCCGGGGTGATCGTGTAGGTGGCGATGACGGCCTTGACCGTGCCGTTGGTCAGGACGGTCTCGCGCGTCTCGGAGGTGACCTGCTGGACCTCGAGGAGGGAGCGGGCGTCGTCTCCGCCGATGATGTAGCGGGCCAGCGCCTGGGCGATGGCCGCATCGAAGCCGGAGATCTTCTTCGTCTTGGAGTCCTCCCAGGAGAAGACCTCGGAGGTCTTGGTCCCACCGGTGACGAGCTTCTTCGCCTCCTTCACGGAGGCGGCCCAGGGGGAGGCGGCCACGACGTCGGCGGCGGCCACCGGACCGGAGTTGATGGCCTTGTCGTAGTCGGCGTCGGAGGCCGACGACGAGGCGACGGCCTTCCCGTCGGCGCCCGTGTCGGCGCAGGCGGCCAGGACGCCTACCAGGGAGAGGGCGCCGGTCGTGGCCAGCAGTCCGCGGCGGGAGAGGGTGGTCATGGTGTTCCTTTCGTTCGGACGGGGAGGGGCCGTCCCAGGCGCTGGGCCTGCGGTGGTCGCCGCACTCGGGAGAGGATGCGGTTCGGGGCTCAGTGGCTGAGCACCTTGGAGAGGAAGTCGCGGGCACGCTCGGTGCGCGGGGAGGAGAAGAACTCGGCAGGTCGGCCGGACTCGACGATCTGGCCGCCGTCCATGAAGACGACCCGGTCGGCGACCGAGCGGGCGAAGCCCATCTCGTGGGTGACGACGAGCATGGTCATGCCCGAGGCCGCCAGGTCCTTGATGACGTCGAGAACCTCGTTAATCATCTCGGGGTCCAGGGCGCTGGTGGGCTCATCGAAGAGCATGAGCTTGGGGTCCATGGCCAGCGCGCGGGCGATGGCGACGCGCTGCTGCTGGCCTCCAGAGAGCTGGGAGGGGCGCTTTGCAGCCTGGTCCTCCAGACCGACTCGGGCCAGCAGCTCACGGGCCCGTTCCTCGGCGCGGTCTCGGGGGATGCCGCGTACCTTGATGGGCGCCAGGGTGATGTTGTCCAGGACCGTGCGGTGCGGGAAGAGGTTGAAGGACTGGAAGACCATCCCCACCTCGGCGCGCAGCTGAGCCAGAGCCCGGCCCTCCTGAGGCAGCGGGATCCCGTCGATCTCGATCCGCCCTTCCTGGATCGGCTCGAGGCGGTTAACGGTGCGGCACAGGGTCGACTTGCCCGATCCGGAGGCGCCGATGACCGCTACGACCTCGCCACGGTGGATGTCGAGGGAGACGTCGTCGAGAGCCTTGAAACGGCCGTAATACTTGGTGACGTGGCTGATCCGCACCAGGACGTCATCGTTCTGGTCTGCGGCGGTCTGGTCAGGAGAGGGTGCGGATGCGGTCACGAGTACCTCGTCTCAACATGGGTGTGGGAGCGTCATCTGTCTCATCGACAGCAACAGCAACACATCCGCATGCGCACTGCATTCCCCCTTGGCTCGTGTCAGCCTACACATTTAAGAGAGTTCCAACCTCTCGTCAGGAAGGGTAGCACCGTCTCCAACCGGAGCGTCAACCGTCTCAGAGCGTCTCGGATCCTGGGACGATGCTCACACGCCATGCAGAGCACCTAACCGTGTATGCCGACCATGCGGTCGTAGTCTCATCTGCATGAGTCCAGCGAATACCACCGATCCGCGCCGCCGCCTCCAGCCCGAGCAGCGTCGGGAGGAGTTGGTGAGAGTCGGCGTCGAGCTGTTCGCGGAAGGAACACTGGACCGCACTCACGTCAACGAGATCATCAAGCGGGCCGGCGTCTCACGCACGCTCTTCTACCACTACTTCCCCTCCAAGATGGCCTTCGCCCGCGCCATCGTGGAGTACGAGATCCTTCACCTTCACGGCCTGGTCGAGCAGCAGACGGCACTGACCCTGGAAGGGGCGATCTCCACCTTCGCGGGCTACGTGAGGTCCAGGCCAGACAGCCTTCGAGCGCTTCACACCGGAGGCCTTGACCAGGACCCTGAGATCGCGGCCGCGCTGGCCACCAGCTTCGAGCGTTACGAACGCCTCGTCCTCATGCTCATGGGCATCGCCGAGCCCGACGAGCGCGCCATGTTCGCCGCCGAGGTGTGGATCAGCACGATGATCACCCTGTGCCTGGCCTGGCTTGATCACCCCGAGATCAGTCAGGAGACCATCACGAACATGTCCGCCCAGACGCTGCGAAGCCTGGTGTCTCAGGCCCGGCAGGGCGCCGAACACACCTCCAAGTCGGCCGCGACACCGGCCACCGCCCACGAACCAGTGAGCGACCGCTGAGGGGGTGGGCGTCGAGCCGCACTGAGACTCAGCGCTCCCCTGGGGCCGCGCACACCCTTTTTTCCAGCATTTTGAACCTGTCGTAAAAAGGCGTTCGCATAGGCGCGAACGTGCTAACCTCTCCCCCGGTTGTACAAGACGTACAATAGAACGACGATGAGGGCTCCCCGCACTGTGGCACCCCTCGCTCTCAGAAGGAGAGCCGATCATGCCTCAAGGCACCACTGGAGATGTGGTGGCTGTACGCCGCAGGACGTCGCGTGTCCTCTTCGCTCCGGAGACATTCAACTTCGCCGAGGTGACCCGGGCGATCGAGGTGGCCCGCCGGATGCCTTCGCACGTTGAGTGCGTCTTTGCCGGCTTCTCGCGACGCAACACCGAGTACATCAGGGCCGCGGGCTTCGAGTTCCGTCTGCTGACCCCCTACCTCAGTGAGGAGGAGGGACGGCTGGCTCTGAACTTCGACCAGGGCCGCAGCCTGCATCACCCGTTCACGGCGAAGATGCTGGCCCAGCGGGTGACAAGTGAGCGCGTGCTGCTGCGCTCCCTGCGCCCGGACGCCGTTGTCATCGGAGTAACTCCCAGCCAGTTTATTTCTGCACGGGCGGAGTGCGTGCCGCTGGTTTTCGTACGGCCCTTCGCCTACTCCCTGGCGCACCTGGAGGCGGCGCGCACCACCGGGGCCACCGGCTTCCTGCCCCGCACCTGCCTGGAGGCGTGCCTGGCCGACAACATGGCCGCCCATGCGCTCCATGCGCTCGGGACGCGGCTCCCCCTGCCTTGTTCCTTCCATTCTGTGGCCAGGGCCAATGGTGTCTCGCTGCCCCAGGGGGTGCTCAACGGGCTCACCGCCGATCTCAATCTCATCACCACTGCCCCGCATCTGCTGCCTGGGTGGCTGAGGATGCCGCAGGGGCACCGGGTGGTGGGGCCGGTCTACGCCCGTCTGCCCGGGGAGCTCCCCGAGTTCCTGACCGACCTGGCCGCCGGCCCCCAGCCCCTGGTGTACTTCACCATGGGCTCATCGGGGAACCGTGACCTCGTCCTTGCCGTGCTGGCAGGCCTGAGCCGGGCGGACTGCCAGGTGCTGGCTCCGGTGCGCACCCACCTTCGCGAGGAGGACCTGGAGACTCTTCCGCGCAATGTCCACGTCACTGACTGGCTCCCGGCCCACGCGCTGGGCGGCGCCGTCGACCTGGCCATCACTCACGGCGGGGAGGGAACGGTGCAGACCAGCTGCGCCCAGGGGTGGCCCTTCATCGGGATTCCGTTGCAGCTCGAGCAGCGATTCAACGTGCAGCGTTGTGTGGCCTTCGGCTCGGCCAGGCTCGTGTCGCGCAGGGAGGCCCGCAGGACCGACTGGGCGGAGCTGGTGCGCCAGGCCCTGGCCGACGACGGCATGCGTTCGCGCGCCCGGCGAATGGCCACGCTCATGGAGGGGCTGGATGGACCGGGCCGGGCTGCCGAAGCGATCTGCGAGCTGCTGTGAGTCAGCTGCGGCTAGAGTTCTGTCCCGGTGCCCGGGCGCTGGCGTAGAGGCAGACGGCTGCGGCCGCGGCGACGTTGAGGGACTCCGCCTTGCCGTAGATGGGGATGGAGACGACGGCGTCGGCTCGGCTCAGCGCCTCTGAGGGCAGTCCGTGGGCCTCGTTGCCGAGCAGCCAGGCACTGGGCGCCTCCAGGAGGGACTCGGCCTCGAAGAGGTCGAAGTCCCCGCGTCCGTCGGCGGCGAGGACGGTGAGTCCGGCGTTGTGGAGGGCGGTGACGGCGTCGTCGAGGGCCACGCCGGTGACCACGGGCAGGTGGAAGAGGCTTCCGGCGGTAGAGCGCACGACCTTCGGTGCGGTGGGATCCACGCTGCCGCGCACGAGGACGACGGCGTCGGCGCCGGCGGCGTCGGCGGCCCGGATGATGGTGCCGGCATTTCCGGGGTCCTGGGCCTGGGTGAGGACGGCGACGAGCCTGGCCCCTTCCAGGGCGGCGGTCAGCGCCTCGGAGCCGGTGGCCTCCTCGGTGGCCACGACGGCCAGGAGCCCCTGCGCGTCGGAGCTCATGGCGTCCATGACCTGCTGGGTGGTGACGTGCACGTAGAGCCCGGCTGCCACGGCCTCGTCCCAGATTTCGCTGTGGCGCTCAAGGGCCGCCTCGGTGAGGTAGACGTCGAGCACGCGACCGGGGGCGTGCCGGACGGCCTCGCGCACACCCTGGGGGCCTTCGACGAGGAAGCGTCGGTGCTTGGTCCGCGCGTTGCGGCGGGACAGGCCCGCCACCCGGGAGATGCGGGCCGAGGTCGGATTGCTGAGTACCTCGTGGCCGGCGGCCGGCCCCTGGGTGACGGTGCGCCGCCGCGGCCCGCGGGCCTGAGGACGCTCGGCGGAGTCGTCGAGGAACTCATCGGGGACGGCGGAGGCGGTAGGGCTCATGCCGTCAGCCTACGCGAGCACCCCAACATCGTGACGAGAAGCAGCAGTACGACACTGCCTCACTTACATCGGTAACCATGACGGCTACACTGCCTCTAAAGCAACTGCTTCCTTCCGAGACCCCGCACAGCATGAAATCAAGCACACTTGAACTGCCGCCACCGTTCGTGTCCGTACCTCCCACTCTCAACATCTTCGTTGTCTGGCACCCCAAAGATGAAGAAGGCGCCCTTATATGCGACACACTATTTAAGCACTACCATTCCACACCATTTTCTGGTCTTCCAGAAAATGCGATCGAAGTCTACGGGAGATCATACACTCCTAACACGGACGGCAACTTCAGCGAAACAATACCCCCGATCTTCACAAGCGACGGCACGATCGGCAACATCAACCAAAATCATATCGATAGTGCCGCAGAGTATTCAGTGGTGCTCTTTTTCATTGGCGAACATCTAGTTCGCTCTTCTTTACAAACCAAAAGTGAGTGGCATAAGTACCTGACCGATGCAGTGAAACTACAAGACCACTCAGGCAAAATCAACTCACACACACTCGTACTACCAATTCTACCCACTAATCTGCCTGACTACTCAAACTCCCCCGTGATCACCCAACTACTTAATCGGCAGGGAGTATCACAAGGATGCGTGGGTATGAGTAACTACACCCACCAAAATTGGTCTGCCGCCTGTGAGGGTGCTCTCATGAGAGATATAGGTCAAGCGATCATACAAAACCTCCTAGGGGATAGTGAAAAGCAAGAAAAGCTGCGGATATTTGTTAGCCATTCGCGAGCCGATATTCCCGACGGTGATTTGAATGACATTTATCCGCATGGCGTCGTAGCAAAGGTGAAAGCTTGGGCCGATAAGACCAAGCTTGGACATTTTATCCATGACCTGCAATCAGGCGACTCTTGGGATCAAAAAATTCGAGAACAAGTTCAAAGCGGGGCGGTGCTCATGATTCGCACCGAGAACTATAGCAACCGAGAATGGACGCAATGGGAAATTCTCGAAGCAAAAAGATTCAATACTCCAGTCGTATGCCTTGATGCTTGCACTAAGACACAGCCACAAGGGTCCATCATCTTCGACAACGTCCCCAGGGTAACATACCCATCCAACGACGAACATTGCGACACCAGAATGGTGAATGACCTTCAGTCTCACGCAATAATAGAGGCCCTCAATCTGCTTGTAGACATATGCTTGAAGCAGCATATTTGGAATCACCTGTTCGCTTCAGAAAAGAGATCATCCATAGACACGATATGGAAACACATCAATAAGAACAACGAGTCAGACGGAGAAGAAATACACTTATTTACGCACGTACCGCAATCTCCGGAACCGGCATTAATTCCGACGATCATAGGTTCACTGCCATTCTCCCGCTCAACCGAGAAACACATTTGGGTTCTTCATCCAGATCCACCACTTTTGCCCGCCGAGCAAGATATGATGACCGAGCTATGCTCACTTGCAGGTTTGGACCAAAATAGTATCCACTTCACTACGCCCCACAGCCTATTCCTTGACGTTACTCCTATTGCAGGCAAAGGTGCGAGATCAGACACTATCTCTGAAGTGGGTGTAAGCGGAATAACTCTCGGCATTTCGGCCAGCTGCGCCGAAGACTTGAATTCATTTGGTTTGAGGCCCTTGCACATAGATTCAGCTATCGACACAATCACAAAGTCGTTACTACTAGTTGGTGGCAGAATCACTTATGCTGGCCAGCCGGGAGTATGTTCACCAAACATTGCTCTCAGTTTACTTAACGCCGCAGAACGAACGCTCTCGCTAACTAGACTAAAACGACAGGGGTCAAAGTTCCCAGACTTCGTCATCCCTTACTCGCATACTGTAGTTATTAATTTAACTCCGCCGAATCTCACCACTCCTGCGCAAGAATCTCTTAATCGAGATGCACCACATTCTGGGAGCATTGCATCATATGGGGAAGTGATTGCATTCAACATGCTTGCATGTGGGCACGAAGCACGTTCAACAGATATACTAAACGCCACGTCTAACGAGAACGACACCCACCACCTAACCGAACTACGTAGCTCTCTTCCGAACTTATGCGATGCACGCCTTGCCATATCGGGGAAAATGCTGCCTATTTCGGAGACCAATCCCGACGGATATCGGGGCGTAATGCCGGGGATTATAGAAGAGTCTCTCTACACCGTTAGAGCCGGAAAACCGCTGTACGTCGCCGGCGGCTTCGGAGGAGCGGGTGCCCTACTTTCCGACGTCATTAACGGAACCTCAAGATATGCTAACGGCTCTCTTCTCGCCCGACATGTCTACAACAACTTCAAGAACGTTTTCGACGAAATTCGAGATCTATATAACCCGGAGTCGACAGGATTGTCTGAACATGAAATTAGGCGGCTGGCCGTGACTCAACGACCTTATGAGGTTGCACAACTTTTACTAAAGGGACTATTGTCTTTGGATAAGGTTGTTTGATATCATTCAAATCCGCTTGGCGAGCATGGAGGAGTATCCGAGTTTTGTTTGGTGCGAGTAGTCGTACGGCGACGGGCCTTACGACATGGTGTTGTGATCGCCATAGTGCATATCAACTTCGGCTTTATGCACCCTGGATTCCGTTCCAGCCTATTTCCTCAAGGAGGATCAGAACACGTTTCAGCGCTACAGGTCCAAGTTCAAAACGTGAGCCTTGTG
>ERZ772807.1269-NODE-1269-length-14275-cov-7.278692_pt1 | contig 14275 bp, 15 predicted proteins | sample MGYA00511472_ERZ772807 | MGnify/ENA primary metagenome ERZ772807 (study PRJEB29015, sample SAMEA2737947) | human oral metagenome | biome: human oral; feature: human-associated habitat; material: dental | place: China | collected 2039 ...
TCGTGCCATCTGTGTATTCCGTGTTAAGAGGAGCCTCACCCCCAACCCCTCTCCGAACGGAGAGAGGAGTAGATAGTATTGTTTCCCACAGAACAAACAACTCGTTTACTTGTCAACCAGTCCACTCGTCAACTCTACCTAATCATAATTTTGAATTATGAACTTTGAATTTTGAATTAAAGAAAAGCCCAAACTGGTGGATATAAAGATAGAAATAAGTATCTTTGTAGGCAAAGTTTAGAATAATGACGACAAACGATAACTATACTAAACGGGGTCATGTACTGATGACATGGCTCTGTTCATTGTTCCTAATCGCCGTTACTGGTTGTGAAGAAGCAACCACTACACGCTCATTATCAGAGCAAGAATACCATTACGATGGCTCTCTCTCAATGCTATCAGTTGACCGCGACGGCTACTGGATAGGGGCTGAGACAGGAATAGTGTGGCATGTGAAAGGACAGGACAAGACGTGTTATTACACTGGCTTAGACCGTATATACGATATTGAACGCAATCTTCAAAACACTAACCAGATATGGATTGCAGCTCGAAATGCGGGTTTACAACTATGGAACATAGCCCAAGATTCGTGGGTCCATCAGGCTACCTTCACTCTTCCGAACAAGGGAGACGAATATTCACCATACGATATTGAGCAAGTAAAAGGTACTATCTACCTCGCAACCTCGCAAGGGCTCTACTCTACCACCGCATCAAACGCAACAAAGGAGTTGACTCCCATCTATCCCAAAAGTAGTAAGAAGACGGAACAAGGGGTAACGCCTTTCGTCGTAAATAATCTGTCGCACGCTGGAGGCAGATGGCTTTTTGCGGCAACGCAAGCTGGAATTGCAGCCTTAGACCTATATAATAATAAGGTGAAAGTGCGCCATCAAGGTGAATATATACGCCATCTTGAGGTGTACGATAATCGCCTTTATGCGCTTGCGAATGGTAAACTCTTGGTTGAAAGGCTTGATGGTCAGCATGAGGAGCAACACGCTATACCGCAAGCAGTGCTTTCTTTCTATAAAGTAGGACGCATCTATTACTTCATCACATCGTCAAGTGTTCTGCTTTCCGACGATCTCAAGCGGTTTATCAGTGCCCCACTCCACCACGAAATACCCACAAATGCGCACGAAATGGCAATCCCCAATGATGGTAAAGGGTTTTCCGTGCTCTTAGGAAAGAGTGAGGTATGGCGCATTCCACATCATCTTGGCATCTTCACAGCCAATGCCTCTATCGCAGCAGCATGTAAGACGGGCGACAAACGCCTGTATCTTAATGATAAACGGGAGCTCTTCCGCCAACAAGGGAACGAGAAAGAGGCTACAAAGATATACGACTTTAAGGAGGGCGAGCAGCCTATGGAAATGCAAGCCTTTGGTGATGATGTCTATTACCGCAATGTGAGTAACCAGCTATGTAGGCTTACGGCAGATAAAAACTATCTCCTCAACCAAGCCTTCGCACGCCCGAAAGTGTTAATGCAAACCAAGACGCGCATCACAGCTATGGCACTGCAACCAACAAAGAGAAAGGTTTTGTTGGGTGTACAAGACTATCTGCTCGCTATTGATATGGAAACGGGTAAGGTCGACACAGTAAAGTCGATGAATGGAAAATACATCACTTCTTTTTATCAACCATCGCCAGCTGGTGACAAAATATACATCACAACCTTGAATCATGGCGTCTTTGTGGGCAACGGCGAAGCGTTTAGTCCCATCAAGAACACTACGAATAAGAGTTTTATCAATGGCATAATCACGTGTAGCAAACGCCCGAATCGCATCACACTCCTTACTAATCACCAACTGGAAATACTGGGTTCTGACTCGCTCCAAACGGATGGTTGTACCCGAATGTACTGCATCAATGACAGCATCCTTTATACCATCTCCGAGGCAGGAATACATAAGTATGCCATCAGACAAGGGCAGAAACTGGTGGACTGTGGTACGTTCTACAACGATATACACTTCAATGCGCAGGCTGGATTCGTACAGGGTCAGTCGTTATATATAGGTTCTGACCTCGGCGTGATGGCTCTTCAAGTAGGGAAAGAGACGTCTGCACAATGGGTTACTTTCAATGATAAGGTGCCCAATCCACGCTTGGTTCTGCTCGTTCTGTTGGCTGTACTCGTCGTTATTGGTATGATTATCTTCGTTTATATCAAGCAGAAACGAGCGGAGAAAATGCAACTCCAGTTGGGGAAAGACGACCTCCATCGCCGCCTGTCTACCCTTAACTCCATCCGAAACAGATTATCAGATGGGGAGCAGAAGGACATTGACAGCATCTATCAAGAGATTGAACAGATAGGGAATGATTCGCAAGACTTGAAGGCAGCCAGTCGACAGTTTTCATCGGTATCAGCACGCATCTCACGCATTAATCAGGACACGGCACTGTACATGATGAAGTACTTGAACGATCAAATCAAGCGTATTCAAGTGGTGAATATATATGAAAGTAATATCGTTCTAAAGGCTTCCGAGGAGGCAAGACTATCTAACGATATTGAGATAATCATACGACAGTGTGAGAAGAACGAAACGTGGCTTAGAGAGATAGAAGACCTGGAGGAACAACTGCACGAACTACGTAGGTCGACAGAAGGAACACTTATTCTCAAAGGCTTGAACGATGGTATGAAGGAGGAAATAAGCCGTATCTCCGAGCGATACCAACAGGTTCCTATTGCTGAAGTCCACGATGATTTCGCAGCAATCAAAGCGCAGTATGAACGCATCTTCAGTACTGAAGGACTATTTATTATCCAACAGTATATTAACCAGAACATTGCTTACTTGGAGCGAGAAGAGGACTATCAGCATGTGACAAAGGCTCTGATAACAGAACTGAAGACTATCAAGGACGAGCTGACGGAACGTGACAGAATAGAAGTGTTACGCACATTGCAGATTATAGACTATCGCATTGCACAGGTGAAACAGCTGAAAGCTCTGCAACGACTCATGCAACACTACATTACAGTACATGACAACATTGTGCATGAGAATGAGTCAAGACGAATGAAGAAGTTCGATTCGAAGCTCTTTGCCGATATAGACTCTGCAACGCGAGACATCACTGATCGCATTAAAGCACTATCTTCTTTCTTCTTCGATAGTATGATGAAGACAGATGAAAGCATGTGTGGAGATCTCTTCCACTTCACCTCTGCTAACAGTCAGCAAGTACGTGTACTCATTCTCTTACTCGCCATTCCTAAGGTGAAGCGAACGCTCCTGCCGGGTATGTTAGGTATATATGGTAACCTCAACCCAGTTGTTAGTAGACTTTATCACAGCAAGATTGGGGACAACAGAAAGGCATTAATTGACTATTGCAAAGCACATCCTTCAAGTATAGTACACTATATTTTGAAGTTGTCCGAATAGATTAACAGCTTATAAAACAAGAGCTTATAATAGTTGCATTGACTTATTTTATAGAAATAAGACAATGCAACTTCTTTTATAACCTCTTTCCATCTACCTTTGCAAAAACAATATAATTCAATCTTATTAATGAACCTTTTAAATTAAAAACCAAATGACAAAGAAAACTCTCATAGTTGGTTTCGTTGCAATGTTATCGTTGTCAACGTTCGCACAGACTGCATCTACTAAGATTAAAGATGCACGTACTAAACCCGACCTCTACTTCCTTCAGGACGGTCAACAGGCAAGTTCACTTGACTTGCTGCCTGCTCCTCCACAGCCAGGAAGCATTCAGTTCTTATATGACCAGGCTCAATACCAATGGGGAAAGATGCAACGTGACACGCCAAGAGGCGATCAGGCAGCTGCAGATGCACGTGTTGGCGGTGACGGAGTGCCTAATGCTTTCTCTGATGCATTTGGTATTAAGATAAGCAAGGAGACTACTCCTGAGATTTACAAACTCGTTCTGAATATGCGTGAAGACGCTGGTGACTTAGCCACTCGCGGTGCTAAAAACCACTACATGCGCGTTCGTCCGTTTGCATTCTACAAGGAGATGACCTGCAACCCAGAGCAGCAACAGGAGCTATCAACCAATGGTTCTTATCCTTCTGGTCACACCGCTATTGGTTGGGCAACGGCACTTGTATTGGCAGAAATCAATGTTGACCGACAGAATGAGATATTAGAACGTGGCTACCAGATGGGACAGAGCCGTGTTATCTGTGGTTACCACTGGCAGAGCGACGTGGATGCTGCACGCATAATCAGCGCAGCCATTGTGGCACGTTTGCATGCCGACCCTGCTTTCCAAGCACAATTAGCAAAGGCAAAGAAGGAGTTTGCGAAGCTACAAAAGGATGGGAAGGTAGCTAAGAGTACCTTCAAAGCAGCCAACTAAACCGAGGATAACAACAACACAAACAACCTAATAATATTAAAGACAATGAAGAGAATAATTCTTATTGCAGCCTGTGGACTAATGGTCTGCACACACACTTTCGCTCAAGAAGACGCGCCAAAGTTAGTCGTAAAGCCATCAGGTCGTATCTTGATGGACGCTGGAGTCATGCACTCATCAGACCCCACTGTTGATGACAAGTTGAACGATGGAGTCGCAATCCCTGATGTTCGCGCTGGCTTGAGTGCTACTTATGGCAAGTGGAAAGCTAAGGTTGACGTTGGTTATGCACGACAGTCTGTATCCTTAAAGGACATCAACATTGATTATAACTTCGATAAGGAGAACCTGGTGCGCATGGGTTACTTCGTACATCAATACGGTCTCCAGAGTGGCACCTCATCAAGTTTCAAGATCTCAATGGAGGAGCCTTTGGCTAATCAGGCATTCTTCAATAGTCGTTTGCTTGGTGCTATGTTCCTCCATGCAGGTGAGAAGTTCCACGCCACAGCATCTCTCTTTGCAGAAAACGATGCGATGAAGATGTCAACAGATAAGCTCGGTAATGAGGCGTGGGGAGCTATGACTCGTTTGGTGTGGCGTCCTTTCACAGAGCGTGGCAAAATCTTCCACATTGGTATCAGTGGTGCTTATGAGTCGCCAAGTTATAGTAAGAACCCCGCAAACAGCCATAGTTCTTACACCTTGAGAGCCCCATTCCCAACGCGTATAGCCAGTGTCAGCGCACAAGAAGCTACTATCACGAACGCAAAGGCATTATGGAAGTTCTCTCCAGAACTGAATGTTGCATACGGTAACTTAGGCTTTGAAGCACAATACTTCTACGTTGGTATCAAGCGTAAAAACGCCCTACCCAACTACAGCGCATGGGGTGCTTACGGCAATGTTCGCTACTTGCTCAATGGTCAAGGATATACTTACACCAGAACAGATGCAGGTATCGCAACACCTGATCCAGGCTCTTTGGAACTCGTTGCTGCATATAACTATTCAACGTTAAGTGATAAGGATGCAGGCATACATGGCGGTAAGGTGAGTGATTGGTCATTAACCTTTAACTACTATCTCAACAAATATATGATCTGGCGTGTACGTGGTTCTATCACCCGTGCGACCGATAACGCAGCCTTTAAGAACAATACGTTCTCCATCCTTGAGACACGTTTGCAGATTAAGTTCTAAGGCTTGATATATTCTTTGAAGCAATCGTTTACAACTTATAGGGACGCTATCGGACTTTAAAGGAAAGAGTAAAAAGGGGGCTAGACGACCGAACACGTCTGCCCCTTTTACGCTAAACGTAGTCCACATGCAACCCTTAACCTAAAAACAAATAACAATGAAAAAGATTCGTTTTATCCTTATGCTCGTGGCGTTGACAATCCTTTGTCCGTCACTGACCTTCGCACAGCTCCAACGCTCCGAGGCGTTTAAAGCTAAATACAAACTAAAGGAGTTGGTCATTCTCTCACGTCACAACATCCGCTCTCCAATATCTGCCAACGGCTCAACATTGGGCAAGATGACCCCTCACCAGTGGACTAACTGGTCGGCTGCGGGTAGCGAACTGACCCTGCGTGGAGGTGTGTTAGAGACCGAGATGGGGCAGTTCTTCCGCAAATGGACCATCGATGAGGGCTTGTTCAAGGATAACTATGTGCCAAACATAGACGAGGTGAACCTCTATGCAAACTCTATGCAGCGCTGTATTGCGACGGCTCAATACTTCTCAAGTGGCTTTATGCCTGTTGCAAACTTGCGCATAAACCATCGCTATGTACCCTCTAAAATGGATCCAATCTTCTTCCCTCGCATTACAAAGAATAGTGAGGCATTCCGCACGGAGGCGATGAAGCAAATCAATGAGATGGGCGGTAAGGATGGACTCGTTGGTATCAACAAGGGGTTGAAGGATTCTTATGCGATTATCTCAAAGGTACTCGATATGAAAGAAAGCGATGCTTATAAGAAAGGCGAGATAAAGGACTTCGTTGATAACGACACCAAGATTATCTTCGAACTCAACCAAGAACCAAGCATGAAAGGCTCATTAAAGACTGCCAACTCAGCCTCTGACGCTTTCATCCTGCAGTATTATGAGGAGCCAGATGCCGTGAAAGCTGCCTTTGGTCATAAGCTATCTCCTGACGAATGGACGAAGATTGCGAAGATAAAAGACGTATATGGCGACGTGCTTTTCACCGCTCCTATCGTGGCAGTGAACGTAGCACATCCATTGCTGCAATACATGTATGACGAGTTGAATACAGACTCTCGTAAGTTCACATTCCTATGTGGGCACGACTCAAACATTGCAAGCGTTGATGCTGCATTAGGCGTAGAAGAGTATTCACTCCCTAACTCCATAGAGAAGAAGACACCTATCGGTTCTAAGTTAGTATTCGAGAAGTGGGTGGATAACGCAGGTAAGACTTACGTTGCCGTAAACCTTGTTTACCAGAGTACGGATCAGTTGAAACAGATGTCCCTACTCGACCTTCAGCATGCGCCACAGGTATATTCCCTGAAGTTGAAAGGGCTCACGCAGAATGCAGATGGCTTATACTCATTTGAGGATGTAAACAATCGCTTCATGCAAGCCCTTCGTGCTTATGATGAGATAAAATAAGGTGTAAGGCTATTGCACACTCATAGTATCTAATTCACGAAACAGGTACACACGAAAGGAAAATGACGTCATATCGTTCTGATATGGCGTCATATTCTTAATAACCTCCCGTTACACACGCTCGCTCCCTTCGTACACCTACGCCTTATAAAACCGTAATAATAAACTTTATCAGTAATTGTTTGGGAGATTAGCAAATAAGTTTTACTTTTGTTGGCGCGTGTAGATAAGGATGCAAGGCGGCAGAGATTCACGAACACATCATCTATCAAATACACCTAAAGACCAAGTAAACAGACACTATAAAACAAATTATGAATAAGAAAGAATACGTGCGTTCATGGGCTGAAAGCTACAAGAACGACTTGACAAACAACATCATGCCATTCTGGTTGGAACATGGTTGGGATAAAGAGAATGGCGGTATTTATACATGTCTTAACCGTGATGGTTCGTTGATGGATACCACTAAGTCGGTGTGGTTCCAAGGGCGATGGGCATTCATCTGCGCCTTTGCCTATAACAATGTAGAGAAGAATCAAGAGTGGTTAGAGGCGTCGAAATCGGCTATCGACTTCATTGAGAAGTATTGTTTCGACCAAGATGATCACATGTACTTCGAGGTTTCCGCCACTGGTCAACCTATACGCAAACGCCGTTACGTATTCTCTGAGACCTTCGCAGCTATAGCCTTTGCAGAATACTCAAAGGCAACGGGCGACCGCCATTATGCCGAGCGTGCATTGCAGGTATTCCATGACGCACAACGCTTTCTGGCTACTCCAGGATTCCTCCCAGCCAAGTATGAAAAGGGTGTGGAGGCGCAGAGTCATTCGATTATCATGATTCTCATCAACGTTGGCTCACGCCTTCGAGAAGTAATTGACGACCCTACTCTCACCGAGCAGATAGATAAGTCAATCGCACTATTGCGCCAGTACTTCATGCACCCAGAGTTTAAGGCACTCCTTGAAACCGTTGGCATGAATGGAGAGTTTATAGATACTAATGCTGGGCGAATCATCAATCCAGGTCATTGCATTGAGACGGCATGGTTCATCATGGAGGAGGCTAAGCTGCGCAAGTGGGACAAGTTACTCCTTGACACAGCCCTGACCATATTCGACTGGTCGTGGGATTGGGGCTGGGATAAGCTCTATGGTGGTATTATCAACTTCCGCGATTGCCGCAACTTACCTGCACAGGACTATTCACAAGACATGAAGTTCTGGTGGCCGCAATGCGAGACAATCATAGCCTCGCTCTATGCTTACCTCGGTACGGGTGATGAAGAGTACCTCTATCGGCACCAACGAATCAGTGAGTGGACATACGCGCACTTCCCAGATAAGGATTACCCAGAATGGTACGGATACCTGCATCGTGATGGTACGGTAGCCCAACCTGCCAAAGGAAATATATTTAAAGGACCGTTCCATATACCTCGTATGATGATTAAAGGCTATATGCTCTGTCAGGAGATCTTACAGAAGATGGAGGAATAAAGCCCCTATCACTCCGCTTAAAGCATAAGCAGGGAAAGCGAGATGCGCACGTATTGCATTTCGTTTTCCCTGCTTTTCTTTTGCTTACAAGCGTGTTCTGTATTACTTATCTACGTGTTTTGCATTACTTTCCTACGTGTTCTGCATTGCTTTGATACGTATATTATTTAATTATCTAAGTGTGATAACTAATTATCTAAGCGTGATAATTAATTATCTAAGTGTGATAATACTTTATCACGCTTAGATAATATAAAAACATACGTGTTCCGTGAATACGAAAAGCGCACAAAATGAAAACAGATAACGTATAATCAAACGAAAAAGAGGGTATATGCCTGTTGACACATACCCTCTTCACCTTATTATATATGTATTTACTCGAAACTACTAAGATATTTTATCGCCTCTTGCATATCGGATGCGAAGGTGCTATGGGTCAGCAAGAACCCTTCCCTACCAGCTGCTAATTTGTCATAGAGTTCCTTATTCATCGAATCAACATACGAACTAATGGCATACTCTATATCGTCCTTTTGCCGCTCACTATGCGAGAATGCGTACACCTGATACTTCTGATGAAAGAAGCAATAAGCCGCATCTATACTGTCTTTTGTTATCATATTACATTACTTTTTACCTATCTATTCATACGCTGTAGAATGCTCATTAACACGCTCAAGCATACATTGAAAAGAATTTCCAAAGCGGTGCGACCATCAGTGCTTGTATGAATTTCCCTTGCACAAGCATATCCTTAACTTCCGCTTTCGTGCGTAGGAAAACCTCTATATCTTCGGTCTCATCCAAATGTTGTGGACTTGTCTTCTTCACCCCACGGGCATAGAAACAGTGGCAGAGATTATCCATCACGCCAGGGTTAGGGGCGATCGTCATGATTTCTTGCCACTCGCCACCAGTGTAACCTGTCTCTTCCTCCAGTTCACGTTGTGCAGCGTGCAAGGGTTCCTCACCCACTTCAATCACACCAGCACAAATCTCGGTTGAGACAACCCCCAGCCCATGACGGTACTGACGTTCTAATATAATGTCTCCTTCCTCGGTCTCTGCAATAACATTGATCCACGACGGATAAGAGAGCACATAATATTCATCATAAATCTTGCCATTCGGGAGTTCCACCGTATCACAACGTGCCTTCAACCAAGGGCGATTGATGAGTTGCTTTGAAGAAAGCGTATGCCATACCATTTCTTTATCGTTTCGTGCCATACTATCATTCATTTAATTGATTGTCATTCGTTATACATCAACAAAGGTAAAGGATTACACTTGAATGAGCAAATATATATTCGCAAAGTAATAAGCACATAACATCTATTCCGTGCAACATATACGCCTTGAACGAAAACATTTCGTGTTTATTGACAACTTACTCATCTTTTATACCTATCTTTGTACACGGGCAAACAAAAAGGATACAATCCTATCAATCACAGAATACTAACCCCATCACCTGTCGTGAAGCTAATTAATTATGGAGGAATACAACTATGAAAAGAAAACGTAAGATGCACAATGAACGTGAGTTTGAGCTTGATAATATCTATCAAGATGATGAACGTCAGCTTGACATTCTAGATGATCTGCCTTTTGAAAGGCTCAATAGATAAAAAGGATAGGCTGTATTAAAAGACTGAACATGGATACCTAATACTGGGGCAATAGCTCTTGTCGATAAGATACAGCCTCCTTCCTAACTCACTGACCACAATTATATATTGCAGGAACAGGGCTTAACTCTCTTCCACCCGTCAATGATAAGTCTCAAAACTTGTCATTAATATTACTATTGGCACGCCGAAAACACAAAGCAATATTAATCAACTAATTATTGTTAACAAACTAACATTTATCATAAGGAGCTGTCACGTATAATACAGAAAATTACTAACTTTGCAACCGATTATGCCGTATTGGGCTCAGAACAAGTGCTGGATAGATGCTCAGCCGCCCATCGGTACAAACCCGTTTTACAATATAAACATGTACGCAATTGTAGAAATTAACGGTCAACAGTTTAAGGCAGAGGAGGGCAAGAAGCTCTTCGTAAACCACATCAAAGATGCGGAAGAAGGTAAAGCTGTTGAGTTTGACAAGGTTCTGTTAGTAGATAACAACGGATCTATCACAGTAGGTGCACCAACTGTAGAAGGTGCAAAGGTAGTAGCTGAGGTTGTAGCTCCTTTAGTAAAGGGCGACAAGGTTATCGTCTTCAAGATGAAGCGTCGCAAGGACTACAGAAAGAAGAATGGTCATCGTACCCACTTTACTCAGGTAGAAATTAAATCAATTAACGCTTAAAAAGGAGGACTTAAGAATGGCACATAAAAAAGGTGTAGGTAGTTCTAAGAACGGTCGCGAATCAGCTTCAAAGCGTTTAGGTGTTAAGATCTGGGGTGGCCAGAAGATTATCGCAGGTAACATTATCGTTCGCCAGCGCGGTAATAAGCACTTCCCAGGCGAGAACGTTGCACAGGGTAAGGACGACACATTGTATGCACTTGCAGACGGTGTTGTTTACTTCCACAAGGGCAAGTACAATAAGAGTACAGTATCTGTTCTTTCAGAGGAAGTTTACGCTGCAAAGACTGTAAAGCCTGAAGCTTAAGCAAGAAACAAAACAACTATTCCAAACAAACAACATAATCCCAGCTCCATTAGGAGACTGGGATTTATGCGTTCAGGGGGGTAGACAAGCTTACAAGTAGATGGGTAGACGAGTTAAATGGTAGATGGGGTGGCTGGTTAAAAGTGATAACTTTTGTTTTCTCTACAAAACTTCAATAACATGAGCAAAAGTACACATTTTAGCGGACAGCCACCCCAAAGGTGAGCAGAAGACTTGGGAGAAGATTCTGTACATGATGGATTCAACTACGATTACCCTTTTTGATAACACCTTCAAGGGTGTAGGCAGGTCTCCTAAGAGCGATAAGAAGAAAGGCAGTATGAAGGTTCATACGGTGTTGAAGTATCATGTTGGTGTTCCCACGGTCGTACAGCTGACCTCTGCCGCTACGCATGATCATTATCTGCTTAAGGAAGTGCATCTTCCTAAGGATGCAACCCTTACAATGAATAGAGAATACGTTGATTATACACACTTTCAGCAACTTAAAGGGGAGGGCGTAGGCTATGTTACCAAGATGAAGAAGAACCTCACCTATAGGGAGCTGTCCTCCGTAACCTATGTAAGCCCTGACGGACTGGTTACACATACAGACAAGAAGATTGTCTTTGAAAAGGGGGAGATAAGACATGAGGCAAGACGAGTGGAACTATGGGATAATAACTCACATAAGTCTGTTGTCGTGCTGACCAATAACTTTGAACTTGATGTAAAAGACCTTGAGGACATTTACAAGCGCAGATGGGCTATTGAGTCCCTTTATAAGCAGCTCAAACAAAACTTTTCGCAGCATTTCTTCTATGGTAATAGTGTACATACAGATACAAATATGGGAGGACTAAGTAGATATTGAAAATTATTTTATATCATACTTCTTGCGTACCTTTGTGCGAACATATAAAAGAAGTACAACTATCGGAAAGATCAAGATTATAGAACTGACAGACAAAGAGCGTCTTCAGTTGGAGGAGGACTTCCGCCGTGGCTGGAGCCATTCCTTATGCGTTGCCGTGCCATACTGTTGAAATCCAATGGTCTGACATCAAAAGAAGTCAGTATTCAAACAGAAATGACACACATATCAGTGAACTCATGGGTGAAACGGTTCGAGTGTGAAGGTGTCACGGGTCTGGATACACTTCCCAGGCGGAGTCGGAAGCCGATAATGGACAGTTCTGACGGGGAAGCGGTACGTAGAGCCATCGAGAATGACTGGCAGAGTGTGAAGAAAGCAAAGGAAGTCTGGCAGCAGGCTTCCGGCAAGAAAGCGAGCGAAAGTACTTTCTGGGCTTTTTTATCCGCATTGGTGCAAGATATAGACGTATAAGGAAACGTTCCAAGGGGAGCCCCTCGCTGCAGCTCTATGCCTACAAGAGCGAGAAGCTGCAGGAACTCGTACAACAGGAAAAGGACGGTCTCATAGACCTTTACTATGGTGATGAGAGTCATATCTGCACGGATGGATATGTGCCATACGGATGGCAGTTCCGCGATGAAGATGTTTACATCCCCTGTGAAAGAGGTCTCCGGCTCAATATATTCGGTATGATAGACCGCAGGAATAGATATGAGGGATTAACTACGACAGAGAACATGACCGCAGATAAGGTCGCTGACTTTCTTGACCGTATGTCGCTCCGTATCAGCAAAAGAACCTTTGTAGTCCTTGACAACGCAAGTGTACACAGATGTAGGCTTATGCGGGAACTTCGTCCCCTATGGGAGAAGCGGGGGCTGTTTCTTTTCTTTCTCCCTCCTTATAGCCCACATCTTAATATTGCCGAGACTCTTTGGCGCATCCTCAAGGGAAAACGGCTTAGACCTGTGGATTATCTCTCAACAGATGCCCTGCTCTATGCCACCAACAGAGCCTTGGCGGCAATAGGGTCTGGACTCAGAATCAATTTTAACCATGTAGCTTAGTGTAAATTAATTCTTACGATCTACTTATAATATGCAAACATATGAATGGTATTTTTACTATTTCAGCTGTTTTCAATGGGTATTCTCTTCCTGAGCAACAAATATCAAGTGTTGTCGGTGGTTATTATTTCAGATTGCCTTCTTGTGAAGAAAAAGAAGCTGTCTTATCCACCATTGTTCATCAGACATATGATGATATAATATATCAACTTACATAAAGAGCTCTAAGTTTGCAGCAAGAAACTTAAACAGGGTATAATCCCCTTTAGGAAGCAAGGTTGATTCATTACCTTTGTTGTCAAAAGGAAGAACCAGCCTACAGGATAGGGAAACTATAGAAGGACTAGGAATTCAATTCCAGCCTATGTTTTAGTCCATCCTGTATAGTTGCAAAGACCTGATAGAAAGTCTAGGCTTCGAGCCTATTTAGAGTCTTGCGTCCAACAACTATTGGCTAGCCTTCCATAAAGTGCAAAGTTATGAAGAAAGTTTTAATTGGCATTGATTTCTCAAAAGAAAAGTTCGATGTAGCTATCATCGTCAAGTCAACATCTACACAAGAACATTCATTGTTCGATAACAAAGTTAGCGGTTATCGTAAAATGATCAAGTGGGTTAATTCAGTAGTAGAGGATATTCCATGCTCCTCTTGGTTGTTTTGTGGAGAGACTACAGGGGGATATAGTCGTATGATGAGTGACTGGCTCTATGCGCAAGGATATGATGTATGGATAGAAAATGCACTGGTCATCAAACGGACATTTCCTCTAAAACGCCTAAAGAACGATACCGTTGATGCCTTTATGATAGCAGAGTACGCTCTGCGTTTTGAGGACAGAGCACAGCTGTATGAACCACTGAGTCAAGCTCTAACAGAGCTACGAGAAATCTTTCTATACCGTCATCACCTCGTACGGCATAGGTGTAGCTTTGAGGTACGGCGTATAGAAAAACGCTTTACACAACAGAAATCCGCTAACAAGAATGTGATAAGTCAGAGTGCCAGACATATCATTACCGAGATAAATAAGGAAATAGCCAAGTGTGATGAAAAGATAAAGGAGTATATCGAATCAGATGACCAACTCTCTAGTATTTTTGCCATTGTCACATCTATGCCAGGTGTTGGGACTATCAACGCTGTCAGTTTAATGGTATATACGAACAACTTTACTA
>ERZ772807.1274-NODE-1274-length-14241-cov-4.071408_pt1 | contig 14241 bp, 14 predicted proteins | sample MGYA00511472_ERZ772807 | MGnify/ENA primary metagenome ERZ772807 (study PRJEB29015, sample SAMEA2737947) | human oral metagenome | biome: human oral; feature: human-associated habitat; material: dental | place: China | collected 2039 ...
AGGATCAGATTCTGGAAGCCATTGAGAACATGACCGTTCTCGAACTCTCCGAGCTTGTTAAGGCTATGGAAGAGAAGTTTGGTGTCAGCGCAGCTGCACCGGTTGCTGTTGCTGCTGCCGGCGGTGCTGCACCCGCAGCAGGCGGCGAGGAGAAGTCGGAGTTTACCGTCGTTCTTGCAGCTGCAGGCGATAAGAAGATCAACGTCATCAAGGCTGTCCGTGAGGCAACGGGCCTTGGCCTGAAGGAAGCGAAGGAGCTCGTTGACGGAGCACCGAAGCCGGTCAAGGAGAACGTCGGCAAGGCTGAGGCTGAGGAGCTCAAGAAGAAGCTCGAAGAGGCCGGCGCAACGGTCGAGCTGAAGTAATTCCGTCTGATGTAAATTTCCTCAGCCGTCCCCGCTTGACGGGGAGCGGTCAATGTCATCCGCACGTCTGCGCTGTCTCTCTTGGATTTGACTGGTGGGATGTTTTCCTGTGCAGCCTATTATCCAGGCAGCAGTGTCCTGTGATCTGTTTTTTGAATAGGGGACGCAAAGGGCAGTACAAAGCGGTGTAAGAGGTACAAATAGGGACTGTGCACGAGGTGAAAACCATAGTGCGGCAGTCCTTTTTTGTCTCTTGACGGGACTTTTACAATAGGGTTATAATAAATCTAGGACATTTGTAGTGTGGGGCGGAACTGTACCGTCCGCCTCGCGAGGGATTTTCTGGGAGAGACGGTGCATCGTATGATTTTTTACGGCGATAAGCAGACGCCCTTGTTGGATGATGAACAAGCCGTGCCCGAGGAGCTGGATCCGGGAGAATCTGACACCGAAAAAGATGCGTTCGCAGACGATGCTGTGGAAAGCAGCGTCTTCGATGGTTGTTCGGACGAGGATCTGTTGAATCGCATTCGAGGCTGTGACGGCGATGAGGCACTCGATTATCTTATCAACAAGTACCGTAACTTCGTGCGCTCCAAAGCACGCTCCTACTTTCTCATCGGGGCAGACCGCGAGGACATTGTGCAGGAGGGGATGATCGGATTCTTCAAGGCGATCCGTGATTATCGTCCGGATAAACTTTCGTCCTTTCGTGCCTTTGCGGAGCTCTGCGTGACACGCCAGATCATCACAGCAATCAAGACGGCGACACGGCAGAAGCATATCCCGCTTAACTCCTATGTCTCACTGAACAAGCCAATCTATGATGAGGACTCTGACCGCACGCTGCTCGATGTGCTGTCCGGTGCGCGTATCAGCGATCCTGAGGAACTGGTCATCAGTCACGAGGAGTTCATCGATATCGAGCAGAAGATGGAGGAGATTCTCAGCGATCTTGAGTGGCGTGTTCTAATGAGCTATCTCGACGGCAAGTCCTACCAGGAGATTGCCGTTGACCTGCATCGTCAGGTTAAATCCATCGATAACGCACTGCAGCGTGTCAAACGGAAACTGGAAAAATACATGGAGTCGCGCGGGGACGATCTCGATATCGGGACCGTTTATCGCGGTCTGACGACCATCAACCGCGTGGGACGGGAGTAGGAATAAAGATAGAGGGAATGCCGGGCGACCGGCTTTTTTGCTTTTCTCATGTGAATGTTATTCAACATTGCTATAATCCAAGGAAGTACTGATAAATTCAGCACAGTCGTATTTGTACATCTTTTTCGTCCTGCTGTACCCCAGGATCCTAAACATGGCCTCTGCTGTTGTGCGTTCAGCTTGTCTCCTGGACAGGACAAAACATCTGTACCAATCCGACGGACTTCATTTTATCAGTGATTCCCTAGAGAAGACTTGAGAGGTAGGAGGGTTACCATGCGGAAAAAGTTTTTGTCCATCCTGCTGACGGCACTGTTCTGTCTCATGTGTGCCGCAGCGGCGTCGGCGCATGCGGCAGAAGAGAGTGTGCGGAAAGCGCCTGCACTGGAGGAAACACCAAGCAGCATCGAACTTGTGATGGTTCTCGACAAGAGCGGATCGATGCACGGACTTGAGGCGGACACCATCGGCGGGTTTAATTCGATGATTGAGAAGGAGAAAAAACTCAATGTCGATGTGCTGGTAACGACGGTGCTCTTTAATGACAAGACGGATCTCCTCTATGAGCGCAGGAATATCCTCCATGTTCATCCACTGACCGAGCGCGACTATGAGACGGGCGGTACGACGGCACTGCTCGATGCAGTCGGCGGGACGATTCTTCGCATGGAACGGACAGGGGTCACGGCGAAGAAGGGGACAAAGGTCATCTTTGTCATCATCACGGATGGAATGGAGAACGCGAGCACCGAGTTCACTAAGGAAAAGGTAAAGAAACTCATCTCGGACAAGCAGGAGAAGGAAGGCTGGGACTTCATCTACCTCGGCGCGAACATCGATGCCGCGGAAGAAGCGGGGGCGATCGGTGTCTCAAAGGCAAACGCCGTGACGTACAAGAATACATCGAGCGGCGTCCGTGCGAACTACGATGCTGTCGGTGTCTACGTCGCAGAGCGTGCGAGCGGCAGCGAGAAATCGGATGCATGGAAGGATCATGTCGAGCAGGATACGGGAAAATAAGTTGTCGATGTACGTTGACAATTTTCTGGTGACGATGTATCCTATAAACGTAATCTATATATAATAGAACTGAATTGATGGGGGAGTCATTTGGCTTTCTTGTTATGGGGGAAGCCTCTGTTTTAGGAGGAGTCGGAATGAAAAACTGGAAGAAAATGCTGGTCGCTTCACTTGCCTGCTCGGCGGTTTTGGGGCTCTCATCGTACAGCCCGGCGGAGGCTGCGTATGAGCTGAACCCCGAGGTCAAGACGGTGACACCGGCGCTTATGGAGGCTTCGGAGATCGGTGTTCTGAAGTATGAGAACCCGCAGATGGCAAACTACACGAACAAGGATGCCATCGTTGTCGCCAGCTTCGGCACGACGTTCAAGGATACGCGTGAGAAGACGATTGAGGCGACGGTGCGCGACATTCAGGCAGCGAACCCTCTCGCAAAGGTCGTCACGGCATTTACCTCCCATATCATCATCGACCGCATCGCGGCAAAGGAAGGCAAGCACTATCCGACGCCCGAGGAGGCACTGACGCAGCTCAAGGCAGAGGGCTACTCCCGCGTCGCGTTGGTCTCGCTCGACGTCATTCCGGGCATGGAGTACTCCTACGTCAAGGCGGTTTACAACGAGTATAAGGATCAGTTCAAGACGATGACCTGCGGCACCTCCCTCATGTACTGGCAGGGACAGGAAAATCAGGCGGACGACGTGACGGAGTTCATCAAGGCGGTCTCGACGCAGTTCCCGAAGCTGGGCAAGGATGAGGCACTCCTCCTCATGGCACACGGCACGCCGCACGTCTCCAACGCTTACTATTCCGTGATCCAGGCAAAGCTCAACGAGCTCGGCTATAAGAACGTCTACGTCTACACGGTGGAGGGCTGGCCGAGCCTGGAGACGGTTCTGCCGAAGCTCAAGGAGAACCACATCAAGATGGTTACGCTCATGCCGATCATGATGGTTGCGGGCGACCATGCACACAACGACATGGCTGGCAAGGATTCAGACTCGCACAAGAGTATTCTTGAGAGCCAGGGCTTTAAGGTAAACACTTATCTCCATGGTCTCGGGGAGAACCCGGCGATTCGTGCTGCTTTTGTGGAGCGTGCCAACGATGCATGGGATGCGCTGCAGGGACGTAAGGGTGCAGATGCAGATCACATCAAAATGATGAAGTAACACAGCGTATAGGATTGGAGTCTGTCACAGGAGCATATCTGCTTCTGTGGCGGGCTCTTTTCTTTGTAGGAAGACCCTGTTATAATGAATGGCACGATCGAAAATGTAAAGGAATGGATAGGAGTATTGCATGAAAATCGCAGTCGTTGGAACGGGGATGATCGCACGGGAGGCCCTCTGCGCGCTGTGCACGGTGGAGGGAATCGAAGTTCCCGTGATATGCGCGCGTCCGCACAGCAGAGAGAAAGCTGAGGCATTGGCGCGCGAGTTCTGTATTCCACGTGTCGTGACCGACTATGAGGCAATGCTTGCATCCCATGCGGCAGACTTCGTCTACCTCGGCATCGTGAACAGCGCACATTTTGATTATGCGTGTCAGGCCGTTGCTGCAGGCTGGCACGTGATCGTAGAGAAGCCCTTTACCTCCACGCTCGCGGAGGCGGAGAAGCTGATTGCGTGCGCCCGTGCGGCACAGCGTTATGTGTTCGAAGCAATGACGCCGCTCTTTCTGCCCAATATGGAAGGGATTAAGGAACAGCTGCCAAAGCTTGGTCCTATCCGTCTTGTGCAGGCGAACTTCTCTCAATATTCGAGTCGTTATGACCGTTACCTTGCACATGACGTTGCCCCCGCGTTTGACCCGGCCTGCTCGGGCGGCGCACTCTATGATCTGAACGTCTACAATGCCGCGCTCATCGCGGCGCTCTTTGGCGCACCGAAGTCCGTGTCCTATGCGGCGAATATCGGCTTTAACGGGATTGATACGTCAGGATTTTTGATCCTGCGCTATGACGGTTTTGCAGCTTCGTCTGCGGCGGCAAAGGACAGCAGCAGCCCTTCCTTCTTTATGGTGCAGGGCGAGTCGGGATGGATTCGTGCGGACGGCACACCGAATGAGCTGAAGAATTTTACTGTGCAGCTGCGCGGGGCTGAGCAGGAGACCTTTGCACTGAATCGCCATGCCCATCGTATGGTGCATGAGTTCGAGGAAATGCGGGATATATTCCTGCGTCAGGATTATGCGCGCGTGGAAGCAGGATTTGACATAACGCGGATCGTCATGACTGTGCTGGAAAAGGCACGGCTGATGGCGGAGATTCCGTTTCGGACAGATGCATGATGAACAAAGACATGATGATCGAGATGGAGCATCTCATCAAGAAGTTTCCGCACACAAATGAGAGAAAAGAGGGCGCGTGGAAGACGGCGGTCGCGGATATTTCGCTCTCCGTGCGGCGCGGTGAGGTGTTCGGTCTCCTTGGGCCCAACGGCGCGGGAAAAACCACGATCATTCGTATGCTCACGATGCAGACGCAGCCGACAAGCGGCTCCATCCGCATCGGCGGAGAGGATATCCGTGCGGCAGAACGCCACGTCAAGGCACAGATCGGCGTCGTGCCGCAGCATGTGAATTTTGACCAGGAGCTCACCGTATGGGATAATATGGAACTTCATGCACGCCTGCATCACATGGGAAGCGCAGAGCGTACGGCACGTATTGAGGAACTGCTGACGGAGATGTCGCTCATGGAGGTACGCAATGACGGTGTGCGCCGCCTCTCGGGGGGAATGAAGCGCCGTCTGCTCATCGCACGTGCTCTTATCCATCGTCCGCGCGTCCTCTTTCTCGACGAGCCGACCGTCGCACTCGACCCACAGATTCGCCGCCATATCTGGGATGTGGTGCACGGCATCGCAGCGCGCGGCGTGACCGTCCTCCTCACCACACACTACATCGAGGAGGCAGAGGCGCTCTGCGCACGCGTCGCCATCATCAATAAGGGGCGGCTCGTTGACTTGCAGACGCCGCACGCCTTTTGTGAGTCGCTTGGTACACATGCTGTGGAATGGGATGGGGAGGATGGCCGCGCCTATCGTTTTTTCCACACGCAGGAGGAAGCGCGCGCCTATGCGCGCGGAATCGAGGATACGATGGCGCGTGTGCTCCTGCGCCCGACGAATCTAGAGGATGTCTTTATCGAGCTGACGGGACGGAAGGAGGGGCTCTGATGCTTGGCGATATATGGACGGTGTTCTGGCGCGACTGGATCGTGCTGCGCCGCCGCCTGAAAAAATATATCCTGAGCCGCATGGTCTCGCCGCTCATGTTCCTCATCGCCTTCGGCTGGGGACTCGGGCGGAGCATCGACGTCGGCGGCGGCTCGTACATCGACTTCCTCGTGCCGGGGTTGCTCGCGATGAACTCCATGAACATCAGCTTTAACAGCATCATCCCCGTGCACGCGGAGCGCATCTACCATAAAAGCCTTGAGGAGTACCTTATCGCCCCCATCCGCCCCGATGCCTACGTCGTCGGCAAGGTCGCGGGTGCCGTGCTGCGCGGACTGATCTCCTCGGCGATCATCATCGGACTGAGTTATCTCTTCGGTGCACATTTTTCCGTCACGCCGCTCTTTCTTCTTGTGCTGACGCTGAACTGTGCGATTTTCGCGGAGATTGGCTTTCTCGCGGCGATGTATATCTCCACCTACGAGGAGATGGGACAGGTCAACCTCTACGTCCTCCTGCCCATGTCCTTTCTTTGCGGGACATTCTTCTCCACGGCGGCACTGCCGGATGCGGTGCGCTATCTCGTGGAGATCCTCCCACTGACACATACGAGCTACCTCCTGCGCAGCCTCAGCGGGGCAGGGGACTACTCCGTTATCTCGCTTGCCGTCGTCGTGCTCTACGCCATCCTCGGCATCGTCGCCGGTACATGGAAATTCCGCCGACTGACTGACTAAGCAATCACTCATATCACTCAGAGGACAATCATGCTCAGGCATATCTTTCATCACAGCGGCGCAGCAGAGGGCTGCGCGCACTTCTGCTGCACGCGCGTCGAGGACTTCGGCGTCTCCTACGGGACATTTGACGTCTTCTCGCACGTCAATCTGCACTTTCACTGCGGTGAGCTCACCGCCATCATCGGCCCGAACGGCGCGGGAAAATCAACCCTCCTGCGCGCCATCCTCGGCGAGGTGCCGCACACGGGACACATCCGCTTCGTCGACGCCGAGGGGCGCCATACCGGCCGCCCCGTCATCGGCTACGTCCCGCAGTACCTCCGCCTCGACGTGAGCGCACCGACCACCGTCATGGACCTCTTTATGGCGTGCATCACGGCGCGCCCCGTCTGGCTCTGCCCCGCACGTCGCTATCGTGCACGTGCCACGCAGAGCCTTGCGCGCGTGCGGGCGGAGCACCTCATCGACCGCCGCCTCGGCGCACTCTCGGGCGGAGAACTGCAGCGCGTTCTCCTCGCGCTCGCGCTCGACCCCATCCCAAACCTGCTCCTCCTCGATGAGCCCGTCTCGGGCGTTGATCAGCGCGGACTGGCACTCTTCTACGAGATCGTCGCGGAGCTGCGCGCCAAGGAGGATCTCGCGATCCTCCTCATCTCGCATGACCTCGGCATGACGGCACGCCATGCGGACAAGGTTGTCCTGATGAACCACGGCATCGCGGCGGCCGGTACGCCCGAGGAGGTCTATCGCTCTCCGGCGATGGAGCAGATCTTCGGCATTCTGCCCGACCTCAGCAGCCTGCACGCGCCGACGGAGAAGCGCACGGCAGGAGAGGAGGGGACGGCATGGAACTGATCTATCACGTCATGGACACACTCCTGCCCTTTTCGTGGACAGAGTATACCTTTATGAAGAATGCGCTTCTCGCCGTCCTACTCATGACGCCGCTCTTCGGGCTCCTCTCGACCATGGTCGTCTCAAGCCGCATGGCGTTCTTCTCGGACTCGCTCGGCCACGGCGCATTCACGGGTATTGCCGTCGGCGCGCTCGTCGGCATCGTCTCGCCGCTCACCGCGCTCATCACCTTCTCGATCGCCTTTGCCCTCCTCATCACCTACATCAAGCATCGGACGGCGGCATCGGCAGACACCGTCATTGGTGTATTCTCCTCGACTGCCATTGCCGTCGGCCTCATGGTCATGAGCCGAGGCGGCGGTTTCTCGAAATTCTCCCCGCTCCTGATCGGCGACATACTGAGCATCACGCCGTCCGACCTCGCGGGACTGCTCGCCGTCGACCTCCTCGTCGTACTGGTCTGGGCCGTCCTCTTCAACCATCTGCTCCTGCTCTCCGTCAACCCGTCACTCGCGCACAGCCGCGGCATCTCCGTCGTGCGCATCGAGGCGGCGTTTGCCGCCCTGCTCGCCGTCGTCGTCGCCGTCAGCATCCAGTGGGTCGGCATCCTCATCATCAATGCACTCCTCGTCCTGCCGGGGGCAGCCGCGCGCAACGTGGCGCGCAGCGTCAAGAAGTACCACCTCATCGCTGTCCTCACTGCGCTCACCGCGGGCATCGTCGGACTCTTCTCCGCCTACTACCTCGGTATCGCGGCAGGCGCGGCAATCGTCGCTGCCGCTGCCCTCATCTTCTTCCTCTCGCTCGCCCTCCGTGCACACGCGCAGCGATGATCTGTTTTTTTTCATTGAATTGTGTTAAGATAAGGACGAATGTAAATGCAGAGAAGGAGGAGCTCATGAACATTACGATTGGCAGCGATCATGGAGCCGTGGATCTCAAAGAAGAAGTCAAGATGGTGCTTCACGAATTCAGTGACATCCAGGTGACGGATGTCGGCACCTTTGGCAAAGAGTCGGTGGACTATCCCGACATTGCGGAGAAAGTCTGCGCTGACATTGGTTCCGGCAAGGCGGACCGCGGCATTGTCCTCTGCGGCACGGGAATCGGCATCTCCATCGCGGCAAACAAGATCAACGGCATCCGCGCCGCACTCTGTACCGACGTCTATTCGGCGATTATGTCGCGCAAGCACAACGACGCGAACGTCCTTGCCATGGGGGGGCGCGTGACAGGTATCGGCCCTGCGGGGGAGATCGTGCGCGCATGGATACGCACCGCGTTCGAGGGCGGCCGCCATGCACGCCGTGTCGATAAAATCATGGCACTCGAGCAGAAAAAAGACAGGTAAGGGAGAACACAGATGAGCATTATGGATGCGCTGAACCAGGCAGACCCGCAGATTGCAGAGGCGATCGATCACGAGCTGAACCGCCAGCGGACGAAACTCGAGCTCATTGCTTCGGAGAACATCGTCAGCCGTGCCGTCATGGAGGCGCAGGGGAGTGTTCTCACAAACAAGTACGCCGAGGGCTATCCAGGAAAGCGTTACTACGGCGGCTGTGAGTATGTCGATGTTGCGGAGCAGCTTGCCATTGACCGTGCGAAGAAACTTTTCGGTGCGGCGTGGGCGAACGTTCAGCCCCACTCGGGCGCACAGGCGAACATGGCGGTATTCTTCGCGCTCCTGCAGCCGGGCGACACCATCCTCGGCATGAATCTTACGGACGGCGGACACCTCACGCACGGCAGTCCCGTCAACATTTCCGGCAGCTACTACAAAGTCATCCCCTACGGCGTAGACCGTGAGACCGAGCGCATCGACTACGACGCCCTCGAAAAACTCGCTGCTGAGCATCATCCGCGCATGATCATTGCGGGTGCATCGGCGTATGCGCGCATCATCGACTTCGAGCGCATCGCCGCCATCGCCAAAAGTATCGATGCCATCTTCATGGTTGACATGGCCCACATCGCGGGACTCGTCGCGGCAGGGCAGCACCCCAGCCCCGTCCCCTGCGCTGATATCGTGACCTCGACCACGCACAAAACCCTGCGCGGCCCGCGCGGCGGCCTCATTCTCGGACGCGACGAGGAGCTCGGAAAAAAGATCAACAAGGCAGTGTTCCCCGGCATCCAGGGCGGACCTTTGATGCACGTCATCGCGGCAAAGGCAGTCGCGCTCGGCGAGGCACTGCAGCCCTCGTTCAAGGAGTACGGCGCACAGGTTGTAAAGAACGCCTCAGCGCTCGCCGACGAACTCACAAAGCTCGGCTACCGCATCGTCTCGGGAGGCACGGACACGCATGTTATGCTTGTTGACCTCACGAACAAGGACATCACGGGCAAGGATGCGCAGACCCTCCTCGACGAGGTCAACATTACATCGAACCGCAACACCATTCCGTTCGAGCCGCGCAGCCCATTCGTCACGAGCGGCATCCGTCTCGGCTCGCCCGCGCTCACTACGCGCGGCTTCCGCGAGGAGGACATGCGTGAGGTCGCACGCATCATCGCGCACGTCCTCGATGCACCGACGGACGAGAGCCGCCGCGCAGAGGCACGCCGCCGCGTCGATGCATTCTGCAAAAAATATCCGATCTATGAACATCTCGGGGAGAACTGACCTCCCCGTGGAAAGGAAACATCCCATGGCTGACACATTCCGCCCGTCCGACATACCGACACTCCACCTCGTCGATCATCCGCTCATCCAGCACAAACTGACCATCATGCGCCGCAAGGAAACGGGGACAAAGGAATTCCGCGAACTGCTCTCGGAGATCGCCATGCTCATGGCATACGAGATCACGCGCGACTTCCCCCTGCGCGACGTGGAGATCGAGACCCCTGTCGCACATTGCCATGCAAAAATGCTCGCAGGCAAAAAACTCGGCATCGTCCCGATCCTACGCGCAGGCCTCGGGATGCTCGACGGCATCCTGAACCTCATCCCTGCGGCACGCGTCGGACACATCGGACTCTATCGCGACCCCGAGACACTTGCCCCCGTCGAGTACTATGCAAAGCTCCCGCGCGGCATCGAGGATCGTACCCTCATTGTGCCCGATCCCATGCTCGCCACGGGCGGCAGTGCGTCAGCAGCGCTTACCATGCTCAAGGACAAGGGTGCGCGCAGCATCATCCTCATGTGCCTTGTCTCCGCACCCGAGGGCATTCGCCGCGTAGCGGCAGACCACCCCGACGTACCGATCTACGTCGCGGCAGTGGACGACTGCCTCAACGAGCATGGCTACATCGTACCGGGGCTCGGCGATGCGGGCGACCGTATCTTTGGCACACTCTGAGATATCACTTTTTCTCAAGAGCTGCTGCATCAGGGAGATCACCTTATGCAGCAGTTCTTTTTATGCGTTCTTTTCACCATTTTCCTGTGTCTTTCCTTTTTTCGTGCCGGTCAGCGCCTGCCGATCTTTCACGCACTGTATTTCTTTCTCAGCCAGCCATATCCGTACGGCACTGTTTCTCTCACTTCCCTTTTGCAATAAATCATCAAAAAAACTTTGACTTTTTGTCATTTTATACTTGACTTTTTGTTTTTTACGCTGTATATTCTTTATAGATTTTGATTAGCACTCAGACCAATAGAGTGCTAACAGAATTGAAAGGAGAGGGGTGAATGTCGAACGATCTGGATGAGCGCAAGAGCCAAATCCTATGGGCGGTCGTCGATGACTACATCGCATCGGCGGAGCCGGTCGGATCTCGAACGCTTGCACAAAAGTACAATCTCGGCATAAGCCCTGCCACCATCCGCAACGAAATGGCAGATCTGGAGATGCTCGGCTATCTGGAACATCCGCACACATCTGCCGGGCGTATTCCATCGTCGAAGGGTTATCGCTTCTATGTCGACGGGCTGCAGCCCATCGCTCCGGTGACGGACGCCGAGAGGACAAAGATTCATGACTGGTACAAGGGGCATGTGCGGCGCATGGATGAGGTGTTCCAGGAAACAGCACGCCTCATCGCCGATGTGACACATAACGTGTCGCTCGTGCTTGCCCCGCAGGCCGCACAGTCCACGTTCCGTATGCTGCAGTTCCTGCCGCTTGACCTCGGTCACGCGATTGCCGTCCTCATGACGGATGCAGGGTTCGTTGAAAACCGTATCGTCGAGATTCCCGACGGTGCAACGTTCACGGACTTCCAGCGTATGGCGGGCGCGGTGAATCAGACGCTCTCAGGCAAGGCACTCCGTGCCGTGACAAAGCAGGACATGCGCCGCATCCGCGATGCGATCGGCGATGAGTCGATTTTCGTCGCGGCGGTGGAGGTGATGCACCGTGCGCTCGAAGGACGTGAGGATGGTCGTCTCTACCTTGGCGGAACAGCGCAGCTCCTCAGTAATCCAGAGTTCCAGGATCTCGATCGCGTACGCGCGATGCTGCTCGTCCTCGAGCGCGAGGATCTTGTAAAGGATATCCTGCATACACATGCGGGAGAGGGACTGACGGTCACAATCGGGCGCGAGAACGAGAGCAGTACGTTTTGGGACAGCAGCTTTATTACAGCAACGTACCACGTTGACGGAAAGCTGCTCGGAACGATCGCCGTACTCGGCCCGACGCGGATGGAGTATGCGAAAGCAATGCGCATCCTTGACTATGTCAATACGAATTTGACAGAAATGATCTATCAATTAAAGTGGTAGGAGAGGTGAACGGCTTGCAGGAAGAAGAGAAGGTGCAGGATACCGCAGAGGAGCAGCCTGAGACTGCTGCGGACGCTGCGACTGAGACGGATGCGGCGGACGCACCCGCAGGGGAGGAGGACAGCGCCCTGGCCGAGGCGGATAAAATTGCCGTGCTCGAGGCGGAGCTGAAGGAAAAGAGCGATCGTATCCTGCGCCTGCAGGCGGATTTTGAGAATTTCCGCCGCCGCACGGCAAAGGAAAAAGAAGAACTTGCCGCCGTTATTACACAGAATATGCTCAGCGATCTGCTGCCGCTCCTCGATAACTTTGAGCGGGCACTCACCGTGGAGCAGACAGATGTCGAGGCGTTCCAAAAGGGCGTCGAGATGATTCACACGCAGCTGCGTGAGGTCATGCAGAAGCACGGCCTTGAGACCATCGAGGCAGAGGGGCAGCCCTTCGATCCGAATTTCCATCAGGCAGTGATGCGCGTGGAGGATGCGGATGCAGAGGACGGAACGATCACACAGGTGCTCCAGAAGGGCTACCAGGCGAGAGGACGTGTGATTCGTCCTGCGATGGTGCAGGTTGCCGGAAACTAACGAAATAACATCTTATGATTTTGGGGGGAATATAACATGGCAAAAGTAATTGGTATTGATCTTGGCACGACGAACTCGGTTGTCTCCGTGATGGAGGGCGGCGAGCCGGTCGTTATTACGAATCCGGAGGGCAGCCGCATCACGCCGTCTGTCGTCGGTTTTACGAAGGACGGTCAGCGCCTTGTCGGGCGTCTGGCAAAGAATCAGGCTGTGTCGAATCCTGATCGTACGATCTCGTCGATCAAGCGTCACATGGGTGATCCAAACTATCACGTCACGATTGACGGAAAGAGTTACACACCGCCGGAGATCTCGGCAATGATTCTGCAGAAGCTCAAGAGCGATGCAGAGGCGTATCTCGGCGAGACTGTCTCGCAGGCGGTCATCACGGTGCCGGCATACTTCAATGACAGCCAGCGTCAGGCGACGAAGGATGCGGGCAAGATCGCAGGTCTTGAGGTGCTGCGCATCATCAACGAGCCGACAGCGGCGGCACTTGCCTATGGCCTTGACAAGGATCAGGACGAGACAGTGCTGGTCTTTGACCTCGGCGGCGGCACATTTGATGTCTCCATCCTTGAGCTGAGTGAGGGTGTGTTCGAGGTCAAGGCAACGAACGGCGATACAATGCTCGGCGGCGATGACTTCGACAAGAAGATCATGGACTGGATGGTCGAGGAGTTCAAGAAGGAGAACGGCATCGACCTCTCGCAGGACAAGATGAGCGCACAGCGTCTCATCGAGGCGGCGGAGAAGGCGAAGATCGAGCTCTCGAGCATGAGCCAGACGAATATCAATCTGCCGTTCATCACGGCGGACGCCACGGGTCCGAAGCATCTTGACTTGAAGCTCACGCGCGCCAAGTTTGATGAGCTTACGCACGATCTCGTCGAGCGCACGATGGGTCCGACGCGTCAGGCAATGTCGGATGCAGGTCTTTCGCCTTCGGATATCGACAAGGTGCTTCTCGTCGGCGGTTCGTCGCGCATCCCTGCCGTGCAGGAGGCCATCAAGGGCTACTTCGGCAAGGAGCCGGATCGCAGCGTGAACCCGGACGAGGGTGTTTCCATCGGTGCGGCAATTCAGGCCGGCATCATCGTCGGTGAGGTCAAGGATATGCTGCTCCTCGACGTCACGCCGCTCTCTCTGGGCATTGAGACCTTGGGCGGCGTTTCGACGAAGCTCATCGAGCGCAATACGACGATTCCTGTCAGGAAGAGCCAGATCTTCTCGACGGCAGCGGACAACCAGCCGTCGGTTGACACCGGCACGCAGGAGCCCGAGGCGCCCACGGCCTCCTCGACTCCCCTTCCCCCGCCCGGGACGGTGACTCGCATCCTCCCGCCGGGCACGGTCAGTACCGCGCTGTGCGGTCGGACGGCCGCTGCGCGGCGCACGTGCAGGCTGGGGCGATCCGGATCCTGCAGTGCTTCGTTGGGGCCGCGGACGCCGGCCGGAGGGATGGTGGGACATCGGCGCCATCGTGTCACATCACGAGCCGATCCACGGCCCGAAGACCCCAGCGTCCCGCAGCCACTGCCCGATCAGGAGCCGACGGGAGGCGATGCGACCCACAGCACCGCCGTCGTCCGGGAAGACCGCCGTCGCATACCGTGGGCCCGTGAATCTTCCCGACGTCCTGAGCCTGGCGCATTC
>ERZ772807.1278-NODE-1278-length-14220-cov-12.228450_pt1 | contig 14220 bp, 12 predicted proteins | sample MGYA00511472_ERZ772807 | MGnify/ENA primary metagenome ERZ772807 (study PRJEB29015, sample SAMEA2737947) | human oral metagenome | biome: human oral; feature: human-associated habitat; material: dental | place: China | collected 2039 ...
TGTCACTTCAATATATAAAAGTACCTCACAAGGAATAATGCTGCGGAATTGAGGTATTCCTACATGTACATTGAACTTTAATAATATATTGGCTACTGAGTCCATCTCTCCAGCTGGTTTCTATAACAGACGAGGATTTGGTAACAAGAGATATTATAAAGTGCAAGCTAATGACTTTAATAATGTTATTATGCTATATTCAAAATTCCCACAATATCAAGTGGAGAATGGAGATATAGAAAATGGTGCCATGGTTATCGAAATTGATACTGATAATTGCCCTTGTATTTCTCTTGAGAAATTAATGGAAAAAGAGAATGTGGAGGTATATACATCTGTGTCGACAATATATCTGACACCATATAATTGCTCGTTCTATTTTGATAGTTATCAAGATCTTCAAAATGCAATAACCAAGGCAGAACAAAGTTTAGAAAATAAATTCTACAATTTATACTCTCCTATTTTAAAAGTCCGTCAGAATAAACCTAGGTCATTAACTGATATGTTTTCAGAAAAAGATTATTTTGATTGGAATAGTTCTTTTTGCAAAAATGTTGAGTCTATTACCACTGGTGATAGTCAGAAAGATTTATTGGTAGATCGCCTTAAAGGAATGTTAGTTTGTTATACAATAGGTGCTAATATATCAATTAGTCCTGAAGTAGGTAGATTAAAACAGCTATCACGAAAGATACGTAATATCTTGTCAGCAATTGTAAATTCACCCGATCAAAAACCGACAGATCTTCAAGATGATACACTATTAAGGTATATTAAAGAGTTTAATGAAATATATTCTAAGTTAGATGGCAATGCTACATATAATGCAGAATTAATAGAAAAGAGTCTATATAGTCCTTCCACAAATTTATCTAAAGAACAAATTAGACAAGTCCTATCTGACTTAGGACTTACAGATGAATTTAAGAAAAAACTGAATTTGCGTCCAGTTTACAATGCTAATGATGTATACAACTGCATGTATGCATCTTCAATGTCAGATTCATATCTTGCTGAAATAAATCGCATGAATGATTCTATCAAGAAGATTGAATTAGATGAACGTTCTAAGAGAACTCCAAAATATCTTTCTGATTTAGTTTCTGTTGAAAAAGAGAAAGTCAAAATAAACGATCCGATTGCCGGGACGGGTGCATTTTTCCCTGCACTTTTAGAGTCTCAAATGAAAGGGGACTATAAACAGTTTATGGAACAGAAAGGTCTTGAGGAACAACTTGCTGTCGCTTTTGTAGGTGGTGCCAAACTTAAATCATTGATGTCAGATAAGTGGGAGGGGTCTGAATACCAGAAGTACGTAAATGATTTGTTGGGAAATTTACAAAAAGGAACTGCCTTTAATATTTTCGCCATTGATAATAAGATTATGCAATCTTTTGCAGCATTCTGTCAAAAAGGTGAAGATATAGATAGACTAAAAGATTATATGCTCCAGATGGGACTTGGAGATTATCAATTTGCATTTGCCATATACGGTGCTACTCGTGGATTTGCTTCTCTCCCCAAAACCTTTACTTCCAAACTAATTCGTGCAAATGATTATTATTCCACCTTTATAAAGGAACTGTGTAAATACGTATTTGATTTTGAGATTATCGGTGGAGAGTTGCCAAAACAAAAAGAAAACAGAGAGTTTGATGCATTTTCAAATGGAATTTCTTCAACCATTATCTCTAAGATAAATCAGATTGAGCCAAAGCAAAAGAATCAAACAAAAGTTGTTGAGGCTGTAGCAAAGGCTGCAGACCTTGAAAATCAAGTTCGAAGCCCAAAGGCCTTCATGTATATAGCTGATAATATTCTCGGTAAAAGAGCAAATGCATATAAAGCTTTAAAAAATGCAAAATTTGAAAATGATGAGTCTTCTTATACAGAAGAACAATTTAGGAAGAAGATATTCTCAATAATTGAGCCTACACTTCCTCGTTCAGCAGCTTCCCGCAAGGAAATTTTTGATAAAATTCATAAGATTATTGAACTCGAGGCTAAGCGACAGGATTATAATGCTTTCATCTATATTTTGGATAATTACATGAAACGTACAGATGCAGCATATAAGAAAATTGTTAAACTTGTGTCTTTATCTGCAAATCTAAAGTCTGAGCAGTCAAAATTGGATTTTCAAAAGGATAATGCAGAAAATACATCTTCTTTAAATCTTCCTCAGATTAAGACTTTTATGTCTTTGCCAAATGAAATTCAATATAGATTGAGCCAAAATTGGAAGTATACTGAAAAGAGATATCCTCATGACAGAATTGAACATATTCGTTTTTTCTTGAATTTGTGTAAAAAAGAAGGCAGCGGCCGATCAAAGAAGCCAACTCCATTACTTGGAGTTTTTACTGAAGAGCTAGCATCTCAAGCTGAAAAAGAACTTTATTCTTTTTATGATATTGGAAAAGATAATAATCACGAATGACTCAGGTAAGAAGGTTGAGGCTACTGCTCCTGTAATAATCTCTGCGAGCCGTTCAACAGATATACCAGCCTTTTATGCCAAGTGGTTTTTTAACCGCTTGGCAAAAGGGTATTGTGTGTGGTATAATCCATTCAACCAACAGCCTATGTACATTTCATTTGATAGGTGTAGGGCTATTGTATTCTGGACAAAGAATCCAAAACCAATATTACCATATCTACACGAATTAGAGAAAAGAGGAATTCACTATTATTTCCAAGTAACACTTAATGATTATGTGAAGGAGGGTTTTGAACCTAATGTGGCTTCTGTTGAATCTAGAATAGAGACTTTTAAGGAGCTGTCTACTATGATTGGGAAGGAATGTGTGATATGGCGTTTTGATCCTCTTATTGTTACAAAAGACATCGCTCCACGTGAACTTTTAACCCGCATTTGGCATATAGGAAATAAGTTAAAGGGCTATACTGATAAACTTGTCTTCAGTTTTGTAGATATCAAAGCATATAGAAAAGTGCAGAGCAACCTTGTGAAAGAAACAGGTTTGTTCACAAAAGGAGATGTAGAATCTGCAGAAATGAATGAAAGTCAAAGAAGAGAAGTTGTAGAAGGACTTGTTAAGATCCGTGAAACATGGAAAGCCGAAGGATGGGATTTGACGATTGCAACATGTGCTGAAGAAGTAGAACTTGAAAAATATGGCATAGAACACAATCGCTGTATCGATGGAGAATTAATGAAAAGAATCTTCTCAGAAGATGAAGAATTCATCTATTATCTCCACACTCTTAAATGGCCAGAACGAGATATGTTTGGTCAGTTACCCCCATTGCCAACAAAAAAGAAAAATGTAAAAGATACAGGTCAGAGAAAAGTATGCGGCTGCATGGTAAGTAAAGATATAGGTATGTATAATACTTGCAGGCACTTTTGTGTATATTGTTACGCAAATACAAGTAAGGAGAGTGTCATGAAGAATGCTACAAAGCATAATGATGAGAGTGAAAGTATAATAGGTTAGACAATGATTTAATCATAAACTTAAATTAAAATAGATGTCTGTAAGAGTATGACTATACAAGAAGTAACATCTCGCAAGGAGGAGCAGACGTTTAATTGCACAAGCATAATTTATAGAGTGTAAATTCAATAGAACGATAATGGACAAGATATACTTATACAAGACAGCGAACAAATCAGTTGCCTACGATGAAGAGCATTGGTATATTGACAATAATCCTCAACAGCAAAATGATGGTGATGGTATTACCGAATTTAAGAAATATGCTGCGTCAGAGGCATATCGTTTAGTCGCTAGTGATATTAGTAAATATACTAGTCACTTCAAAAATGTCGCAGTTTTAACCGCGGCTGGCACTTCTATGGAGAATGGAGTGCATGGTGGTAAAACGCGAACAGAACTATGGCAAAGTTATGAAGGAGAAATAAATGCTATTAGCTCTGCAATTACTAAAAAAGATGGCACTTTACAAGATAAATGCCAGTCAATTATTGAATCAAAAAACATTGAAGATTTTTTGTCATTCACAATTTTGTATGAAAAGTTGAATGGAGAAATTAAGGATAAGGAAGGAAATTCTTTAAGATGTAAATTAGAGAAAAAAATAGCAGATGCTTGTAGATTGATACTAGACGAGAATAATAGACATCATCAAGATTTCATTAGAAAGTTAACAGCACGTAAGCCAACAGAACCACGTGTTCAGTTATATACGACGAATTATGATACATTGTTTGAGCAAGCAGCCCAAAGAATGAATTACACTATTATAGATGGTTTTTCATTTTCATATCCACGTATATTTAATGGCATTAACTTTGACCATGATGTTGTATATAGAGAACGTACAAGAATAAAAAACGAAGAAAGTTTTATTCCTAATGTCATACAACTTTTCAAGCTGCATGGAAGTATCGATTGGGAGAAAATTGATGGTAAAATTTATCAAAAAGAAACGACTGACCAACCATGTATCATATACCCAGCAAGTGAGAAATATGAAAGCAGTTATGAACAACCATATTTTGAAATGATGTCACATTTACAGAGTACTCTTAGAAAAGAAGGAACTCTGTTGATTGTGGCTGGTTTTGGATTTCAAGATAAACATATCCAAAATGTAATCAAAGAAGCTGTACTTCAAAATCCTAATTTCCACTTACTTGTAGTATGCTTCGGTATGAAAAAAGTGGTAGAAGAAGGAAAGGATGAAAAATGGGAAGAAAGTGGCATTACGCATGAATTAGTTCCAGACTTCATTTCTGAAGATGGAAATGTGGCTCAAAATATAACTGTTCTTTTTTCAAAGTTCAAAACCTTCGTTGAGAAATATCCATATAATAGTTCTTATGAAATAGACAATACGAATAATTATGAAGCCATTCGACCATAACAAGTTTGTTGGATATGTTTGTGAGGTCACCCCACAATATGTTCGTTTGCAGATTCCTTCTGCAAAGCTTTTGCGTACATTCTATTATAATGGAGAAATTTTCTTAGGTGGTTCTGTCGGATGTTTTGTGGTTATAGAAGGACAAGAATATGGCTTTTTAGGGAGAGTGTTTGAGCTGAATCTTCCACAAGGTGAAAGAACCGAAATAACGGACAAAAGTATAAATGAAGAGGAAACTCAATTCCATCCTATTGCAAAGATAGAATTGCTTGCTCTTTTTCATATATACAAACCAGAGACAATAACAAAAACTGTTTCTCGTTATCCCTCAGTAGGTGCAAAAGCCTTTTCGTGTTCAGACGAACAAATAGGCGCATATATTTCTGCTTTCGGTGTGAAAAATGACGATAAGGATGTCCCTTTTGCTCCATTCGGGAAGTTAACATCAAACAATGCTTTGTGTAATATATCTCTTAACTCTCTCTTCGGTCGCCATTGCGCAGTTTTGGGTACGACTGGAGGTGGAAAAAGTTGGACTGTCGCAAAACTTATAGAACTTGCATCAGAATATTCAGAAAACAAGTGTATTTTGATTGATGCTACGGGAGAATACTGTAATATTAATAATATACAAAACATAGAATTAGGTACTGGAGACTACATTTTTGATTATACAAATTTGTCTATCGATGAATTGTACTATTTGCTACATCCATCTTCTAAAACACAAGTACCCAAATTAATGGAAGCTATAAGATCTTTAAAAATGTCCAAACTTGACACGAATACAGAATTAGCTTCATATTATAAACAAGACTCACAAGGTAGTTCTATTGTAGGCAATATTTACAAATCAAAAAAAGCAAAACGACCATTTGAAGTCTTCTATTCCAATCATATTGTGGATATAGAAGACAAATCATGTAATTTTAATTTTAATCTTCTTGCTGCGCAGATTACAAATGAATGCATTTGGGATTCTGACAGAATTAATTCTTCATTGTGGGGAGACAGAAACGAAACAGATGTTTCCAATTGTATCAGCTTAATATCTCGCATAAATAATGTGATGTCAACATCCGAATATAATAAGATTTTTGGTTTTAGAAAAGATACTATTCCCGATGCGAAAGATTTGCGAAAAGGCATACATGACTTTATACAAGATAAGAACCATAGTATCCTTCGATTAGACTTTTCAAAGGTGAGTTTTGATTATCAAGTAAGAGAAATATTGGTAAATGCAATAGGAAATCATTTGTTGAATGAAGCAAGAGAAGGACTGTATAAAGATAGTCCAATAATTGTATTCATAGACGAAGCCCACCAGTTTTTAAATAAAAGTATTGCAGACGAATATTTTTCTGCGAAACCTCTTGATGCTTTTGAGCAGATTTCAAAAGAAGCACGTAAGTATGGACTTTTTTTGTGTATAGCTACACAAATGCCACGAGATATTCCATTAGGGACACTGAGCCAAATGGGCACATTTGTTGTTCATAGATTGATAAATGAACAAGATAAAAAGGCTGTAGAGAACGCCGCTTCGGCTGCGAATAGGAATAGTCTATCATTTTTGCCGATTCTTGGCGAAGGGGAAGCCCTGCTTGTCGGAGTTGATTTTCCGATGCCATTAACGATAAAAATCGATGCTCCCAAAAGGGTTCCAGACTCTCAAACACCAAAGTTAAAGAAAAAGACAGAAGCCATTTCTCCCCTCTAACAGAAACTTAAACAGGCGAATAGAATAATAACGTAAAAAAACTTGTTAAAGTAATATGGAGCTACAAGAAATAAGAACTCGAAAAGAGGATCAGACTTTTGATTTTAAAAGCATTCAGATCGCCCCGAAAGCATTGGCTATTACCATCGTGGCATTTGCTAATGCTGATGGTGGTGATATTGCTGTTGGTGTGTCTGATAAGACGAGAAAGATAGAGGGGGTTGACCAGCATACGGAAAAGTTGAATGAGCTGCTGCGTGTTCCTTTGGATTTCTGTAACCCAACCGTATCTATTACCAGCGAGTTGTTACCATGTACGGATAAGGATGGAAACGAGAACCATATTTTATTGATGCACATTCCTGCCAGCTCTGAATTGCATGTCAATCAAGCTGATGAAGCCTTTATGCGTGTCGGTGACAAAAGTAGGAAATTGTCTTTTGAGGAGCGCATACAGCTGATGTATGACAAGGGCGAGCGCTACTATGAAGATACGGCTGTGTATGGTGCTACGGTTGATGACATTGATATAGCTGCTGTAGAAAGATATACAGAATTGATTGGTTATACCAAGTCTGCCAATCAATATCTACATGAGAATAATGGCTTCATAACTACCAATGTTAAGGGAGAGGAGCAAGTTAGTGTAGCTTGTATCCTGTTGTTTGGTAAATATCCTCAAAAGTTCTTTCCTCGTGGGCGTACTCGCTTTATCCGTTATAAAGGTACAGAAGAGAGAGTGGGCGTAGAAATGAACGTGATTAAGGACGTAACTTTTGAAGGAACGATACTTGATCAGGTGAAAGCCACGATAGCTTATCTTGAAACCCAAGTAGAGGAACACACCTTTCTTGGACAGCATGGACAGTTTGTAACCAATAGGGATTACCCAAAGTTTGTGATTCAAGAAATGGTTGTCAACGCTTGCTGCCACCGAGCCTACAATATAAAGGGTACGGAAATCCAAATCAAGATGTTTGACAATCGCCTTGTATTCGAGTCGCCCGGTAGATTACCCGGAACGGTCAAGCCCTCTAACATCCGTCATACGCATTTCTCACGAAATCCTAAAATAGCCCAATTTCTTAAAGCATACGACTTCGTAAAGGAATTTGGTGAGGGTGTGGATCGAGTGTGCAGAGAGTTGGAAGCTAATGGTACACCACATTTATCTTTCCATCTTGATGATTTCATTCTGAAGATTACAGTGCCGAAGGTAACAGAAAATAGCAATAAAGTAGCAGAAAAGGTAGCAGAAAAGGTGGCAGAAGCAAATAAGAAGGTAACAGAAAGATTAATTGAAAAGGCTAATGCTCATGGAGAAAGATTAACGGCTAACCGAATCAAGATATTGGAACTGATGTTAGAAGATCCCTATATATCAAGGGCAGATTTGGCTAAAAATATAGGAATTAGTGAAACTTCCATCTATCGTAATATTGAAGTTATGCGTGGCAGATATCTCCGTCGTATTGGACCAGATAATGGTGGCTTTTGGGAAATCATAGAATAATATGGTGATATAACAAGCCCAACCAGCATCTCGTTTGGTTGGGCTTGCTTCGTAGAGTATTATTTCAATTTCTTCTGCATCAAGCTATCAGCCTTTTGTTTTAGTTGTTGATCATATCCATCCGCTTTCTTCTTAATAAGCTTGATAATTTTTTCATCACGATGAATGTCAAACACATCGTTAAGCCATAGGATTTCCTTAGGGCTACAACCTCTCCATACTCTAATGATACGAAATTTCAAGGCATCATCCTTGTATTGCTGTTTACTTTGCCACAAGAAGTAATTACCGACCAAAGAAACAAAACAAAGCATAGATACTGCCACCATAGTAGTAAATGCTTTCGATGACTTGATGTCAAAGCTATGCCTGTGAAGTAGTTTCTGCGGTATTGGATGCTCTTTCTGTTCCTGCCATTCGTGCAACATGGTCAAGACACTTGCCACCAATTTGTCCATAGATTTAGCCTCCTCGTCCTTGATGCGCACTTGTACACCAATATACTTGTTAATCACTTCTTTTGTTCGCTGTTCATACTGATTGAGCAATTCCTGTTCCTTCTGCTCGTCAGTTTGTGCTGGTGTAGATTGGACAGGGAGAGAGACAGAGTTGTTCTCCTTTTCTTTCAGTTCCTTTAGTTCCCTGTAAATTGTCTCCAGTTTGTTTTTGATTTCCTCAAAGAGGACAAATGTATTATTATCAGCCATAGTTATAAATGTATTTTACGTTTTTTCTTTTTCTTCTTTTTATCGAGTGTGTTGTAAACCTCCGCAGGGACAGTACCATGAGTTTGAAACAAATCCAATCCTCCTTCTATGAGGTTGTTGGTAATTTCGCTCGTAACACTTGCAACATTGGATATGAGGTTTATCATTCCTTGTGTCTGCTGTTCGTGTTCCCTGTTATTCTGTTGCAGAGCAAAGTCTATTTTAGAATAGCTGAAATTCCTATCCACCTTAGAACCATTGAAACGATAGCCATTCTTTTCAAAGATAATACCTTGAACTTCCTGTGAGTTGCCTTTGTACTTAAAACGGACACCAATATCCTGCTTTTCCAAATGACTAAGGAGAGTTGTCCAATCCCTGCACCGAGCTATTTCTGCTTTCAATGCCTGATAGATTTCATATTTGGTCTTATCGGGTTCTTTCAAGCGGTGTTCCTTGACTTGCTCCTTGCCACCAGCAAAGTACAAACCATATTTGATTGTCAGTTCTTTACAAATCTTCTCACTTCTGAATCTATCGTTACGGTCAGAGATTGTCTTGCCTTTATTGTTTATCCGATTAAAAGCGATATGAATATGTGGGTGTTCCTTATCGAAATGGCGACCGATGATGTACTGCGTATCTTTAACCCCCATCTTCTCCATATATTCACGAGCAACCTTTACCAGCCATTCATTGCTGAGTCTTGGGGAGTCTTGTGCAGAGAAACTCAAAGAGATATGCCCCACAACCTTATCCACTCGTGGATTTAGATCAGTTTGGTCAATGAAACTCTGAATGATGTGGCTAACTCTATCTGTTCTCACACCCGAACTATCTATGAGTTCCGTTCCTTTCTTCAGGTCAAGGATGTAATTGATGACACCCTTGAAGCCCGAACCTTTCATAATTTTTGCAATCATCTTCGTATCAGATTTAGGATTTCGTCAATCTTGCTAATGATGATTTTATGGAAAGGAGCAATGGCATGAAAACCTTCCGCATTGGCACGATGTGCCAACTGATTGAGATTGTTTGCCATTCCACACAGTTTGCGAATGAAGTCTGCCTGCTCAACCGTAAGGCGTTCAATGATATTTCCATTATAAAGAAGTTTTCTTACAAACTCACTCATGGTTACTCCTGCGCTTTTGGCTTTGCCTTTGAGTGTATAATAATCCTCTGTGGTAAGTTTTACCGTAATACGGTATTTCTTCTTTTCAGCTGCACCTTTGGTTGGACGACCACCTTTTTTATATTCTGTTTTTATCATACTTGTTTCTTTAATTTGATTTGATGGAGACCAGCGGGATAATCTTCTGCAACGACTGTCAGGAGGTGGAGCAAGTGGTTTTGGTATGCCCAAAACATAAACTTGCTCCCCGAAAAACAGATTACGCAAAGCAAATCTTACAATCATAGCTTAATCCCTTTGATTTTCTTATTTTCTGCTTTCTCTGAATGCTTAAATTCAGCACACAGATACTCGTTCAAGTCCTTGTAGCCATTGTATAAAGTTGATGCATCCGTAACAGGTTTTCCCAATTCTTTTGATAATTGAAGATAGGCATTTCTCCCTGCTTCGTCATTGTCCAAAAAACATTGAATATTCTCATAGTGTGATAATGGTTCTAATGCTTTCTTAACATTTGACACAGAGTTGAGTACCAGATAATCTTGTCGTTTCAATCCGCCATTCTCTTTTCTTCGGAGCATCATAAATGAAAGGAAGTCTATGAAACCCTCAAAGACAAAACACGATTGCTTTGATTCCTCGTTATGAAATAGACTGATGTCTTTTGGCGTGATACCTCCTTTGAAAAACGGGTTACGTATTTCGTAGCCACCTGCAATATTTGGAAAGCCAATACCAAAGTAATGTTTGCCCCTTGTATCAAAGTGCAGTTCCTTACATACAGTTCTTGCTATTTCAATGTCTATACATCTTTCCCCAAGATATTTGATAAGCGCAGGATGGGTTATGGAAAGTACCTGAATATTTTCAAAGGAGTTCTGCGGTGTATTCGGCTTAGCTTTAGGCAGACTTACCGATACACAGCTTGGTGCATTACGCTCTATCTGACGAATGAGATACGACACATCTGAAGAGTTGTAGAGCAATTCTGCAAGGTCAATGATGTTACCACCTCTGCTAATACCGAAATCGTACCATAGATTAAGTTCGGTGTTTACCTTAAACGATGCGTGCTTCTCCGTTCTAAGTGGTGATAGGTACATGAGATTCACACCATACTGTTTTACGGGTTTGCAGTCTATTGTTGCAAGAAATTCCTGCAACTTTATCTTTTTTATTTGGTCAATATTCATAATTCTATGGAAGTTAAAGTGATGATAAATTTGATGATTTGATGAATTTGATTTTATCTATATGGTAATCAGATAGTTGAAAACTCATCATCCCCTTATCATATTCCTCTTTAAAATGGAATTACTGACAAAAAGAAGAATATCATCCTTTTCTTTTTTCATCAGCAAAACATTCACGATGAACAAAAGATGAGAATATAAACAACATGTACTGAATGTTTTATATAACTTATTCATCATTTCATCAAAATAATGGATATAAGATTGTTTATAAACTTTTGAGTTGCTTCTTGGTGATCGTATAAAACCTTCCTGTCCTTCGGATAGGAGAGTAATACAATGGAGCGTTGTAACTAAGTTGATACGTAGTATAGGTCAGCGTATTGGACACTGGTGTAAGCTTCCAGATGTCCTGCACTATTCTCCTTATCTGCCCCTTGTCATACTTGCATTGAGTATTACTTAAAAGAGGCATCATATCATTGATACAGAAAGAGACTTCCTCGACATTGTTTGTTTCCATAATGTCAAGACACAACTCTGACATTTCTAGTTCCAACTTGTTTCTGTTATTACGGATAATGCGTTGCAAGGCTGGTGTAAAAATCAGCTTGGGTGCAAACCACATACGGCTTTCCTTTTGGGTAGACAGCATGCGATGCTGGAGAAAATAAAGAAAGGCAGGTATCTCTGCTTTCAACTTCTGAAGAAAGTCAGTATCGTCACTTTCCAAACGATTTATCTTCCTTACCCAATATCGGGTTTCTCCCACGTCAATGATGACAGGGAGTAACTCGTTATTGGAACACAACACAAACTTGGCAAAGAAGGAGATTTCATCTCGGTCTTTACCCTTTGCTTCCACTTTATAGGAAAGTGTTGTACTAAGATTTTTCAATCGTTCACTATCCTCCCTGCGGTTGAGCAATACCTCATCCACAACAATAAGCAGTTTTCCCGCCCAATCCGCATTGAATTGGCTGCGAAAATCCTCGTTGGTATTAAAAGTTACATTGTTCTGAAAAACAGCTTTGAGGAAATTGAGGAACGTACTCTTACCTGTGTTGCGTTCTTCTGACACCATCAGGAGGATGGGGAGTTTCTGCACGGGTTGGAGATAGAGCAATTGCAAGTAATCCATTCCCAACTCGTATTGTTCCCCGAAGATATGCCTTATCAGGGATTCGATGTGTAGGAACTCTCCTTCTTTTGGCTGGTGTCCTATCGGTTCGTAGAGATTCAAAAACTTGTCAACCACTGGTTGATAGTTCACGTGGTTAGGAACAGTGCAGAAACCATCGTACTTCGGGACGGTGGCAATGAAGTCCTTGCCATAGTCCTGCCGTAGCGTTTCATTGTTCCATATGATACGCTTCTTGACAAAACCGCCATTGATGCATGGCTGGTTCACAATCTTGTATAAGGTTGTGCCAACACGAATAAAATTCTCGTTTTCCATAGCCTTACTTCTGCATTAATGGTTTGCTACCCATGATATATCTCTGTGCTTCTTGGGCTATTTGGACAGAAGTCTTGATAGGATTCTGACGCAGCCATGCTTCGAGTTCTGCTTTCTCAAAATAAAGCATCTTACCTTGTGGCTTATAATGAGGAATCAGATTGCCCGATGTGAGCTTGTAGAGATAACTCTTTGAGAGGTTGAGAAACTTGCTTGCTTCATCAAAGCTAAGCACATTTTTGTTTGTAAAGAGAAGTTGTTCGAGTTCGTAAACTCGTTCCTCTATGGTCTTTTCCATATTTTTTATTTGTTTGGTAAAACGATAGAGGGTGCGCACCCTCGTTGCTGTTAACGAGAGCAAAATTAGAAACGATAAAAGGAACTGGCATTGAGCAATGTTTGACGTATCAACCTATGCTCAATCTTTTTTCAGTTGTTTGATGTATTTATCTATGATTTCCCATCCTTTCGGCTGCTTCATGTTGATTTGATCTGTTGCAGTGGAAAGGTCAGTTCGTGTTAATGGTGTGTCTTTGGTTTTTCCCAATATGAGTTTACTGCGCGCAATGGTAGACTGCCATTCATCAGCAACGTATCCCCGAAGATTAAGACTTTGCATGAGATACGCAAGTAGTCGGTTATTGTTTGATTTTAGTACTCCTTTCAGATTACAATCAAATAAACCTTTAGTAATCTTTGGTGAAACACTGGTCGTAAAAAGTTTAACTTCATTGATGCAATCAGTTAGTATTTCAATCTGTTCTTCCGAAAAATCAGATTTGAAAGGATTGATTTCATTGCCAACAATCACAGATTTTTCTTTTAGCTGACTTGACTCGATGTCATCATAGACAATTGTAGAATGACGTTGAAAAAAATTCTTGATTTCGTTTAGTTCTATCTTTCCAATCTCACATTTTAGATAATTTGCATAGCGTTCATAAAGAATTGCATCAATGAGCGATGAAAACATCGGAAGTTCTTCATCGTACAAAGTGTGATTCTCAATATACTTACTATAATCAAACGTTGCCAAATCAAAGTTAGAATACTTTCCCCTTTGCTCTTTATTCAATGAATCATAGAAAGTGCTATCCCATAAGAAATTATTTTCTTTATAAGATTCTTCTACGCACGAAAGGGCAGGATAATTCAGATAAATGGAAGATAGTTCATCGGTTATTCGGATATATTCTTTTTGTAAAATCTCTTTGAACTGTATATTGTTGATGCAACTCTTCTTCCTCAGAATATTTCCAATGAGCACATTGTAGGTCTGAGTAATGCAATAGCTTAATATTCGTTGAATACTGTCGAACTGTATCTTTAGATTGTCATTTTCCATTTTGCAATTTTCTATGGTGGGTACTGTTTACAAAGATAGGGTATTCATTGGAGAAAAAGCCAAGAAAGAGAAATAAACAGAATAAAAGGGAAGAGTTGTCGTTAATTAAATATAAAACTAAGAGGCGAAAAGCTATAAAAGTACACTTTTCTCATTGTTTTGTTACAAAGTACACTTTTAGTACATACTGAAAAAGAAAAATTCCTTGTAAATCAGCGATTTACAAGGAATTTGTAGTACCCAGACCCGGGCTCGAACCGGGATGCCTTGCGGCACTGGTGTTTGAGA
>ERZ772807.1283-NODE-1283-length-14209-cov-42.861029_pt1 | contig 14209 bp, 16 predicted proteins | sample MGYA00511472_ERZ772807 | MGnify/ENA primary metagenome ERZ772807 (study PRJEB29015, sample SAMEA2737947) | human oral metagenome | biome: human oral; feature: human-associated habitat; material: dental | place: China | collected 2039 ...
AGAAAGCCTCTACGGCACGTTCTAAGAGTTGAGAAGGGTATTGTTGCATTTAAAAATTAATTCTCGTAGGCTGGAGATATAGATAAGGAGGATAGTTATTGCTATCCTCTTTTTAGGACAGTCGTTTCTTGTAGCGATATAGGGATACACCATCTGGTGTATCCCCATTTTAAGACAGCCAGTCCACAAAATAATATCAGTTTTCGTTCTCTTCGATTAATCATCAAAGAGGTAGATGCCAAGACCTAATTTCAAGCCAATTGATGAATAATCATGATCCTTGAATGACTGATCATAATAGATAGCAGGCTCTATCGTTACCGAGCGGTTGATGAAGAAAGCATAACCCAACTCAACACCAGGCAACAGGTCGTTATAGCTGTGATTAGCATGGAGGAGCTTCACATTCGCACCCAAATAGAGTCCGTTTTGTGTGATATAGTAACGTCCACCAACACCCAGACTGATATGGTCGGCAACGGTCTCTGAACCATTGTGTGCAGCGTCCACCATCGCAAGTACCATCACATCATCCCAAGGGAAGTAACCAGCCTTTGCCTGCAAGCCAATATTTAAGCCATCTTTACCATTATAGTGCAAGTTAAGTCCTGTAAGGGAAGCACCAAAATAGCCCTTGCCCTCTTGAAACTGTGCAAATGCACCGACACTCACTACCATTGCTGCAACGAGCAACATAAATCTTTTTATCATAGTAATATAACGATATAAATATAAAATTTGGATTGACAAGTAACCCCATCGGTTTTCTGTCAACATTCTAAGACAAAGGTAAAAATAATATTTGGATTGAGGAAAAAATTGACATTCTTTATAAAATAGATGGTGACACCAAGGCTTTTGCCTATCATTTCATGGCAAGCAAATTCAGTACCATTGTCAGTTGTAATAGACTTGTCTTTGAACAAATAAAGCAGCTATAGGCAATGTCCCATACTTTCTTCGTTAATTCCTTTTCTACTTCTCTTTATTTAATATTACGACTTTCTTCTATTAGTTTTTCTTTTGATGGTAATTTTTCTACGTTAAGGACGAAGGCTATTTTCTCATCATATATTAAAGTTAAATATCCTTTATGCTCCCATTCTTTTAATACAGGAAGTATTCTTTCCCTTTCTGTATATATAATTGGAGGAAAGCTATCCCATGTCCAGATAGGGCTATATGCAAATAAATCATGACAAATATAAGTTGCTAATAAACGAACAATTTTTATTCTCTTCATATTATTTTAATGTTATTGTTCTACCTGTTTTCAAGTTCACCATTCTTATCAATCATTATTTGAAATTCAGGTTCTCCTCTATTAGTTGTTCTTTTGATGGTAATTTCTCTGGAATAAAAGAAAAAGCAATCTCGTTATCTTCTATTAATTTTATATATCCATTTTCCTGCCATTTCAACAAAATGGGTCTAATTCTTTCATAATTATTTCGAATATTTTTATTTAGCACATCTAATAAATTCCAATCAACAATTGGAGACATCAAATAAATATTATCGTGATAAATATAATTTATTATTATTAATAATAATCTACTACGTTTCATAACTCATGTGTTATTTGAAGGTTATGACTTCTCCTGTTTTTAGATTTGTCATTCTTGTTAATTTAATTTTAGATTGTATTATAAAATTGCGCCTGCTTTCTTGCCGTTTCGTATTTTAAACGATTCAGTTGAATGTGTTGATAAGGTCTATAGTTTCTTTGTCTATTTATTAGCTTATTGGTTCTTTAATCAAGCTATTTGCTTACTCATAAGGGTAATAAAAGCAAAAGTTCCACCCTGGTACGCATTCAAAAGAGGCGTGGTGGAAACTGTCACTGCAAAGATAGTCCTTTTATTTTAATCTTGCAAGTTTTTAGAGTAAATCTTTGAAAATCATGGAAAAAGGCAAATTGATATATGAATAGAGTCGATTTTGTTTTCTGCTTTATTTGTATTTGTAAACTATTTTTGCGCACTTCAAAACCAGCATATGCTCTTTAAGGTTCTAAAAGAGGCTCTTTAGGCGTGCAAAAGATGCCCTTTTGAGGTCTTACTAACGCCCTTTTAAACCCTTACTAAGCACCTTTTGAAAGACAGATTCGCAAGTGCTTGATAACAAATAAATTACGCGAGTGTTGCTGAGGCTCATTTTTAGCCTTGTTATCGGACTTTCTTTAGCTTGTTTTGTAAAGAAAATTCCAATGCTTCAAGTGGCAAAGTTTCAAAGACACTTTTGTCACGAGGAGCGGCAAACCGCATATTCATCAGAACGAAAGAAGGATAACCAGTTTTCCCGATTTGTCCTCCTAAAACAGCTCTATTTCCTTCTTCATCATAAATTACTGGCAGAACGTCCGCTGTGAATGGAGGATTGTCCTTACCACCTTGGATGAAAATCGGAGAGAATTCTATTTTAGAAATTCCTGAGTAGTTTTCTTTGATGTAGATCCCAATCTGTTCTTCTAATAAACGAAAACCATGTTTAATGATTTTTTCTTCCTTACGGTCTAAACCTGTTGAGCTGTTAAAGTGAGTCATATAAGCCAAGCCAGCTGAAAGCGAAATAAGCAAGATACTGATAATGGCTAAAATTTTTTTCTTCATTCTTGTCTCCTAAATTCTTGGCTATGAAAATATTGCCTTTCGTGTATATTCTACTAGTGTATCATAGTCAAGCATAAGATCCAATGAAAAACAGACCTCTTACATAGCTTCATATATAAAAAAAGACGCGACATGAATCGCATCTTTTATAACATTACATTTCAACAATTTTACCTGTCTCGAAGTAGACAACCCATTCGCAAATGTTCTTTGCGTAGTCGCCAATACGTTCCAAATAATTGATTACTTGGAAATAATCACGACCAGTTACGATGGATTCAGGATTCTTGCGAATTTCTTCTGTAGCTAACTCCTGAATACTTTCAAAATAATGATTAATTTTTTCGTCCATTGCCGCCACTTCATAAGCTTGATCTACACTTCCATTCAGATAAAGATCCAAGGCTGATTCAACAAAGTTTTTCACATCACGTCCCATTTTCTTGATTTCTTCCTCGACAGACTGAATGCGAATTTCACCTTTCATGCGAATGGTTGCCTTAGCAATAGATACAGCATGATCACCCATTCTTTCCAAGTCTGAGCTTGCTTTTAGTACGGTGATAACTGTCCGTAAGTCCTGTGAAACTGGTTGCTGCAAAGCGATGATCTCTAAAGATTTCTTTTCCAATTTCACTTCGTATTCATTGACTTCAGCGTCTTCCTCGATAACTTCCTTAGCCATATCTCGATCATGTGTTACAAAAGCACGAACCGTCCGATTGATTTGCGAAAGCACTTCATTTCCCATCGCATAAAATTGATTATGCAATTTTTCTAAATCTTCTTCAAATTGTACACGAAGCATACCTGTCTTTATCCTTTCTTCTTATCCAAATTTACCAGTAATATAATCTTCTGTCTCTTTATGAGCAGGTTCTAGGAACATTTGCTTGGTCGAATTAAACTCTATCAAATCGCCACCTAGGAAAAAGGCTGTTTTATCTGAAATCCGTGAAGCCTGTTGCATAGATCTTGTAACCAAGAGCATGGTATACTGATCTTTCAAACCGTAGAGGGTTTCTTCAATTTTCCCTGCTGAAATAGGGTCTAAGGCTGAAGTTGGCTCATCCAGAAGGATGATTTTAGGACTTGTAGCAAGTACTCGGGCTACACAGACACGCTGCTGTTGCCCACCAGAGAGTCCGATAGCTGAATCATGGAGACGGTCCTTTACTTCATCCCAGATAGAAGCACCTTTTAGGGAGTTTTCAACAGCTTCATCTAAGATATGCTTATCTTTAACCCCATTAATCCTCAGTCCATAAACCACATTCTCATAGATAGTCATTGGGAAAGGATTGGGTTGTTGAAAGACCATACCGATTTCTTTTCGTAGCTCTACAGTATCAGTCCTAGGCCCATAAATGTTGTGTTCATTATAGAGAACCGTTCCTGTAGTCGTCACCTCTGGATTAAGATCACCCATACGATTAATAGCTTTTAAGAGGGTTGATTTCCCAGAACCAGATGGTCCAATCAAAGCCGTAATTTCATTGGGTAAAAAATCAAGAGTGACACTATTCAGAGCCTTCTTTTTATTGTAATAAACCGACAAGTCCTTGACTTGTAAAATAGGTTCTGTCATTTTTTCTATCCTTAACTTTTATACACTGTTATTATCAACATGGAATTTCCTTATCCGAAATGACCAGACACATAATCATTTGTTGATTGCAATTTAGCATTCTGGAAGATATTGGTCGTCTTGTCATATTCAATCAAATCTCCCAAATAGAAAAATCCGGTATAGTCACTTGCGCGTGCCGCCTGCTGCATATTGTGGGTCACAATGATGATGGTATAGTTATTCTTGAGTTCAAACATTGTTTCTTCCAGCTGCATGGTCGCAATGGGGTCCAGTGCTGAAGCAGGCTCATCCATCAGCAAGATATCAGGCTTGACAGAGATAGCTCGAGCAATACACAAGCGCTGCTGCTGGCCACCTGAGAGTGTCAGAGCTGACTTATGTAAGTCATCCTTGACCTGATCCCAAAGAGCAGCCTGCTTGAGTGAAGTTTCTACAATCTCGTCCAAGACTTTCGTGTCCTTAACCCCTGCCCTCTCATGAGCAAAGGTGATGTTTCGATAAATGGACTTAGCAAAAGGATTGGGCCTTTGGAAGACCATGCCAATGTGTTTCCGCATTTCATAAACATTAATTTCAGGACGGTTGACATCAATCCCTTCATAGAGAATTTCTCCTGTCACGCTTGCGATATCGATGGTATCATTCATTCGATTAAGACTACGTAGATAGGTTGATTTTCCGGAACCAGATGGACCGATTAAAGCGGTAATCTTATTTTTTTCAAACTGCATATCAATGCCCTTGATGGATTCTTTTTTACCATAGTAAACGTGTAAATCCTTGGTCTCTAAGGCCACTTTTTCTTTAGGAAAAGTAATGATATGTTTTTCATTCCAATTATATTCTGTCATTTCTTCTCCTTTATGCAGAGGTTAGTTTCTTGTGTAAGTAGCTACCGAGTTTGCGAGCACCAAAGTTGAAAATCAATATGAAAATCAAAAGAATGGCTGCTGACCCAGCAGATACAGCTGTTGCATCCGGAATGGTCCCCTCACTGTTGACTTTCCAGATATGAACTGCAAGAGTCTCTGCCTGACGGAAAATAGAGATTGGACTAGTGATACTGAAGATGTTCCAGTTGGACCAATCCAAAGCTGGAGCAGACTGACCAGCAGTGTAGATCAAGGCTGCTGCTTCACCAAAGATACGCCCTGAAGCCAGGACAATCCCTGTCACTATTCCAGGAAGTGCTTCTGGAATAACTACGTGAATCACTGTCTCCCAGCGAGAGATTCCCAAAGCTAGTCCTGCTTCCCGCTGCGTATGGTGAACATGGCGCAAGCTATCTTCAACATTACGCGTCATCTGTGGTAAATTGAAAACGGTCAAAGCCAGGGCACCAGAAATGATTGAAAATCCATATTCAAACTGTACAACGAAGATTAAATAACCAAAAAGTCCGACAACGACTGATGGCAAAGAAGACAGAATCTCAATACAGGTTCTGATAAAATTGGTCACAGGACCTTTTTTAGCGTACTCAGAAAGATAGACACCAGCCCCCATAGAAAGAGGAACAGAGATAATCAGAGTAATCACCAAAAGAAAGAAGGAATTGTATAACTGAATCCCAATACCACCACCAGCTTGATAAGAAGATGATTTGCCAGTCAAGAAAGACCATGAGATATGTGGCAATCCTCTTACCAAGATATAAAGAATCAAGGAGGCAAGAATGGTCACAATGATGCCTGCTATGGTATAGAGAATGCTCGTTGCTAATTTATCTAATTTCTTAGCGTGCATAGTTTTTCTTACTCCTTTCTTTCGTAATCAATTTAATCACACTGTTGAAAGCCAAGCTCATAATCAAGAGAACTAAAGCCAATGACCAAAGAACATTATTATCAACTGTACCCATAACAGTATTTCCGATTCCCATGGTCAAGACAGATGTCAGAGTTGCTGCTGGTGTTGTTAAAGAAGTTGGGACTACAGCAGAGTTACCAACAACCATTTGAATAGCAAGTGCTTCACCAAATGCGCGCGCCATCCCAAAGACTACAGCTGTAAAAATACCTGGACGTGCTGCTTTCAAGGTTACTCGCCAAATGGTCTGCCAGCGAGTAGCGCCCATGGCCAAACTAGCTTCACGATAGTGACGAGGTACAGCACGTAAGCTGTCTGTTGTCATAAAGGTAACGGTCGGCAGAATCATAACGAATAAAACGAAGATACCTGACAAGATACCAAAACCAGTTCCACCAAAAATAGAACGAACAAAGGGCACAACTACTTGCAAACCAATAAATCCATATACAACAGACGGAATACCAACTAAAAGTTCAATCGCTGGTTGCAGGATACGAGCTCCTTTTGGAGATACCTCAGTCATGAAGACTGCCGCTCCAATCGCAAAAGGTGTTGCAATCACAGCGGACAGGATGGTCACGATGAAAGATCCCAAAATCATTGGTAAGGCACCAAATTCCTTGCCAGAAGGATTCCATGTTGAGCCAAAGAGAAACTCAAAGACATTAACTCCGTTGACAAAGAAAGTAGAAAGACCTTTTTGAGCAACGAAGATCAAGATCATAGCAACGATAATGACAATCAAAGATAAACAAGCAAAAGTCAGATACTTACCAAACTTCTCCAAACGAGAATTCTTAGAAGATGATAGCAATTTCTTAGCTAGTTCTTCACGTTTCATTTCTTATCTCCTTCTATCTTTGTGACATTTCCGTCAGCATCTTTACTAACTTTCATATCATTGATGGAAATATAGCCCATTCCCTTAACAACGCCTTCTTGGACTTCATCAGACAGCATATAATCCAGGAATTCTTTTGCTAGGCCTTTCGGCTTACCAAGTGTATACATATGCTCATAAGACCAAAGAGGCCAAGCATTTGTGGCTACATTTTTTGTAGTCGGTTTATTTCCATTCAAACTAATCGTTTTTACTGAATCATCCAAATAAGCAAAAGCTAGATAAGAAATTGCACCCGGTGTTTGGGAAACAATAGACTTGACCATTCCATTCGAATCTTGCTCTTGACTTTGGACAGCTGAAGTACCATCCATAATCACACTATCAAAGGTTGCGCGTGAGCCTGAACTAGCTGCTCTGTTGATAATGGAGATTTCTAAATCCTTTCCACCGACTTGCTTCCAGTTAGTGTATTCACCTGAAAAGATTTTTTTCAGTTGCTCTGTTGTAAGGTTATCAACACTGACTTCTTTATTAACAATTACAGCAAGTCCAGCGACAGCAACCTTATGATCAACAAGAGCTGAAGCATCAATTCCCTCTTTCTCTTCAGCGAAAACGTCTGAATTTCCGATTTCAACTGCTCCAGATTGAACCTGAGACAAGCCAGTTCCAGAACCACCGCCCTGTACATTGACTGTCTTTCCGAGATTATTGGAGCTAAATTCATCAGCTGCAGCTTCAACCAGGGGCTGTAAAGCTGTTGAACCTACGGCTGTCATGGATTCTCCACGATCAATCCAAGAAGCACAGGCTGATAAAGTAAAACTACTAAAAATGGTTATCAGCCCTAAAGCTATTTTCTTACTCGTTCTCAAATTATATCTCCTTTTAGTTTGGACAGAAAAGCTGCAATTTCGCATTTGCTCCTCATTTCCAACTATATCATATATATAGATTTTTGAAAAGATTTTTACCTAAAGCGAAGACCTTTAGGAAAATAGTTTTTTAATGTTTGATTAGCTAATTTTGCAAAACCTAATCCATTTCCATGGATAAGCAATTGATACCAACCATTAGGAAGAGATTCCTTAATTTGAAGAGTTTCTCCACCTACATAGACTTCAAAGTCTTGTTGACTTAATTCCAGTTTATTCTTGACTTCACTAGGTTGCAAGGCTAATCCTAAAGCAAAGCTTGGCTCAAAACGCTTCTTCTTAAAGGTACCTAAATGAAGGCCGTTACGAGCTATTTTTATTTTTGACAAATCAGGAAGACCAAGTGGTAATAGATAAAGTTGATCACCAAAAGTTTGTAAATCACCTTTTAGCTCTACTTTCAAATGCTCTTTTTGGAAAATCTGCCAAAGACTTCTCTGGTCGGCAGCTAAATTCGATCGAGCAGGCCTCAACTTTGGTAATTTGTGTTCGCCAACAAACCGAAACTTAGCGACAAATTGCCCTTCTCCTTTGAAACGATGAGGATACATACGAGCTGTTTCGGGATAGTCTATCCCAGGAGTCATCCCATTAAGCTTTGGAAGATCAACCAATTCCAAAGGGAATTCGTCTAGTAGCCAAGCCACAATTTCTTCATTTTCTTCTGGAGCCCAGGTACAAGTTGAATAGACAAGCTCCCCGCCATTCGCCAACATCTTAACTGCATCTTCTAAGATTTCTCTTTGTAGAGCAGCGCATTGAGCTGGATAGTCAAGTGACCAATAGTCCATGGCATCAGGTTGCTTGCGAAACATTCCCTCCCCAGAACATGGTGCATCTAAAACAATTAAGTCAAAAAATGATGAAAATACTTTTGCCAAGCGCTCCGCTGATTCATTGGTGACAAGGACATTTCTCGCACCAAATCGTTCGATATTTTCTACTAAAATCTTAGAGCGTTTATTGTTGATTTCATTGGAAACCAATAGACCTGTATTATTTAGATAGGATAGCAAATGAGTGGATTTTCCACCTGGTGCTGCAGCTAGATCTAGAACCCTCATGCCCTCATGAGGATGAGCAACTTGAGCAACCATTTGAGCCGCAGGCTCTTGTGAATAAATCAGGCCTGTTACGTGTTCAGGTGATTTTCCTGATACCTTACCATAATACCCCCACTTGGTTCCAGGAATAGGATCAGAAAATGTAACTTGCCCTTCTTTCAAAGGATTGGTCCGAAAAGCTGAAATAGGCTCTTGATCAAAAGTTGAGAAAAAAGAAGCGGCTTCTTTTCCTAAAAGTCGCTGGTATTTTTCTTCAAAACCTGTCGGAAACCGCATTTAATTCTCTCCTCTGCGATAAATATATTCTTGTAGTTCAGATATTTTTTCTTTAGGAAGCATCATAATCCCTTGTCTCGTCTTATAATCGGGTTTAGCTCCATCAAGAGTCATTACTTGATAGCCTAGTTTTTCCCCTAAAATTGACGCTGCAGCATAGTCCCAAGGGTAAAGGTAGGTGATATAGGTTAGCAAACGCCCTTGTAGAATACGACTGAAGCTGATAGCTGCACTTCCATAGGCACGCGCTCCAAGACAGTCCTTTGTAAGATCTGCAACTCCCCAGTCATTTCTTTCTAGCATTCCAGCATTTGAAGCGATCAAAAAACGTTTCAAAGGGTGATTGCGAAATGGTTTCAAGACTTTATCATTGCATTTGACTTCAAACTGTCCACCGCCGTGATACATTTCATCTCTCATAACGTCATAGATAATTCCAAATTGTCCAATACCGTTCTCATAGTATGCAACCATCACTGCAAAGTCATATCCTTGCGCCACGAAATTCGCCGTGCCATCAATCGGATCAATCACCCAGACTGAGCCAACTTCTATATCTTCCTTGAGTTGACCTTCTTCAGCGAAAATAGCATCATTCGGGTAATGCTTCAAGATTTCAGATACCAATAAAGCCTGAACATTTTTATCCATCTGAGTTACTAAGTCAGTTGCACAAGTTTTTTCTTCGACTTCTAAGCCTTCTTCCATATGTTCCAATATATAGGCACCAGCTTTGTATACCAAATCTTTAGCAAAAGCAAATTTATTTTCCAAGAGAAATCATTCCTTTCTCTGTATTTTTAGCTGCTTGAACTGCACGATAAAGAGAATAGCCACTAACTGCTTCAAACTCACGACCGATTCTTTTCTCTTCAGCTTTGCTGGGAACAACTTCCTTAAAGACAGCATAAGAGCCCAGTAACTGCTGAGCAGAGACTTTTGACTCATAGGCCTTTTCAACATCATTCAAAAAAGAAAGCACTGAAGCAAGCTCTTCAGTGCTCCACGATAAATCTAGTGGGTAACTATAGTTCTTATTCATATCTTATTCAATTTCAGCTCGTAAAGTAGCTTCTCTAAGTTCCTGTTGACGATAACTGCGAGGTAAAAACGCTCGAATTTCATCTTCGTTAAAACCAATCTGCATCCGTTTGGCATCCAAAATAATTGGACGACGCAACAAAGAAGGGTTTTCCTCAATCAATTTTATTAATTCTGATATAGATAAACTCTCAACATCCAAGTTTAACTTTTGAAAAATTTTTGATCGAGTTGAGATAATATCGTCCGTTCCATTTTCTGTCAGTGATAGGATGTGTTGTAACTCCTGAGCTGATAGAGGACTGGTCATGATATTATGTTCCGCGAAAGGAACTTCATGGTTTAACAGCCAAGCACGCGCCTTACGGCAAGACGTACAACTCGGTGATAAAAATAATGTAATCATGCGCTTCTCTTCTTATTTCTTAATAACTTCCTCTATTATACTAAAAATATAAGCGCTTGACTAGACCTTTTTATATCCAGATACTTCTTTTATGCTTTCCAAGCACGTGCAATGACTTCATCTGATTTTAACTGATTGAGTAAACTTTCAATTCCATCAAACTTCACCATATCCCGAATTTTATCAAGCCAGTATATTTTAATCGTATCACCATAAATATCTTTTGAAAAATCAAAAATGTTTGCTTCAAAACGAAGTTCATCGCCTTCAAAAGTAACATTCTTGCCGACACTAGCCATTCCTTTGTAACGTCTACCATTATGTTCAACTTCAACGACATAAACACCGTCTCCCGGCAAAAAGACGCGATCTAGTGGCGCTAAATTAGCAGTTGGATAACCAATGGTTCGACCACGAGCATTTCCATGGACTACAATTCCCCTAGTTGATAATGGATAGCCTAGTAATTTTGAAGCCTCAGCAACGCGACCTTCTTTAATTGCTTGACGTATCCTAGTAGAGGAGATTTTCTTATCATCTTCATTTACCGATGAAACGATAACAATCTGGCCATCAAAATACTGACTAAGTTCCTCGGCTTCTTTTTTATCTGATCCAAAATGATAGTCAAAGCCAGCTACAACTGCTTTAGCTTTCAGTCTTTTAACATACTTTTCAAAAAAATCTTCTGCTTTATTTCCTGCAAAACAGCTAGTAAAGTCAATCAAATAGAGATAATCAACTCCTTGTGCTTCAAGTAGTTGCTCTCTTTCTTCAGGACTGTTGAGATGAAGTAATAAATCAGGCTGGTAACGCACAAAGGCTAGCTTAGGCGATTCAGGAAAAGTAAGCACAGAAACCTTCAGTTTTTTTTCTGCTGCAATCTGACGTGCCTCGGCAAAAAGGGCTTGGTGCCCCCTGTGTAAACCATCAAAATAACCTAAAACTAAGACAGTATCCTGAGTTTGTTGGATATCTTTTTCATTTGAAATATGGATTGTTTTCATTCTTATATTTTATCATAAATAATCAGAGAAAGACCTTACGGGGCTTATACTGATTCACTCGTTTTTCTAAAATAGCTATCAATTTCTCATTATGGAAAGCAGCCAGCTCAGTTTCATCTGATATCAAGCTGATAAAACGGCCATTTCTCACATCTTCAACCTGATCGTCTGAGAGCTCGACTTTCAGTAAATCCCCGATACCCAATTCTAGTGGCTGGAGAAAAGAATAATCCTCTTCTGCTACTCGCTCTGCTACTTGTTCCAAGGTCAAAGCATCCTCGAGTTGTATACCTGCAGCACTAGTCCGTGTCAAATGTGACATATGAGCAGCATAGCCTAGCTTCTCTCCCAGGTCAACAGACAAGGTACGGATATAAGTTCCCTTGCTACATTTCACACAAAAAGTGAATCGTGCGAGATGGCCCTCATAAGAGATCGGACTTGTCCGTTCAAATTGATAAATAGTCACCTGGCGTTCTGGACGCTCCACTTCCTGACCAGCTCGCGCATACTCATAGAGCTTGCGACCATTGACCTTGACTGCCGAATACATAGGAGGAATCTGAGTAATAGGCCCAGTCAGACTAGAAATCGCTTCATCGACAATGGTTTCATCCAAGGGCGACAAAACAGGTGTTTCTGCAACCACCTCACCACTAGCATCCTCGGTCGTTGTTGAATAGCCAAGGGTTATCTCACCCTCATAGACTTTGCCCTCATCCTGCATAAACTCGACCAAACGCGTCGCCTTACCAACCGCAATAGGCAAAACCCCTACCACATCTGGATCCAAGGTCCCACCATGACCGATTTTCTTGGTTTTTAAAATTTTGCGTAGCTTAAAAACCGCATCATGCGATGTCATGCCCGCTTCTTTTTTAAAGTTGATAATTCCGTTCATGTGTTGCTTTCTAATTTCCCTTTCACTTATATTCCCCATTGTTTAAATCAATTTTTTTAATATCATATAAATCCTTAGAGTAAAATGGTTCCCCCGACTCAATTGGTAAAATATATTCAAAATTATCATCCTTTTCAATCCGTTTATACTTTCCATTAACAACCGAAAAGTAGTCAGCGTTTATGTTGTAATATCCATCTGGAAGGCTTGAAAAATCAATATCTCCTAGTTCCAATAGGTTGCTTTTGCTAAGTGTTAAATGCAACGAAAGAGCTCCCTCCCTCATAAAGTCTCTAACAGAAAGAGTCGCATATCCTCTAAAAGCTTGTTTTTCTTTACTGAATGAATTTTGATTTTGAAGAGCTTTTTCTTTTATCAATGGAGTTATTCTATATGAACTTGATATTTTAAAACCAGGGCTAGCTAATGGCTGTTCTTTATCATCAATAACGACTAAATCATAGCCTTTCTTTTGTATTGCACTTTCTACAGCTGATTTAAAACCATTCAGAACTGTCTGAGCTTCTTGGCTCGATACAGAAAGTCTCAAGAATTCTTTAAAACCATAATTCTCATTAATGAAACTGACCTCTGTTAATTTTTGACGAATATACTTAGCAACTACTTGAATAGTTGTTCCGTTATCCGATACATCAAAAATACTAATATCAGAAACGTTGCTTTCTATTTCTACGCTTTTAAGAGTGACATCATAATTAATTCCCATAGAAGAATAAAACTCTTTTAATTGTTGAATTTTAGCATTGTTTCTATAGTGGACCTGAATTCTACTTCCTACAAATGGAGAAAAAATACCAATCAAAAATATAATAAGTAACATACGACTTATTTTTGGATTGTAGTCTTCCTTTTGATAAATCCAATCTAAATACGGAAATAAAAATAATGAAAAAATGAAACTCCAAAGGTCAAGATCCTTTATAAAGTCAAAGGAAACGATCATCTTGAATCTTAGCAAAAACATCAGAAAAATTGCTAAAAAAACATTCCCGATCAATAGAAAAGCAACAATACGTTTTGATTTTTTATGTGCTTTTCGAGCATAAGATATACCTACGATAAGATTGGCTAAAAAGCTAATTCCGTAACCGAATATAGTTGGAATAAGTCCAAAAATACCAAATAATAAACTATATCTTGAGTCTGTATCGCCTACGCCTTCAATATTTAAAAGACCATATAGGAGATTAAGAAAAAATACAACTAATGGTAAATAAGCAATATAAATATCCGAGAATTTCAAAGATTTTTTCATATAAACTCCTGTTTTTAAGGTAATCTCACTCTCCCTTCAGTGCTTCAAATTTCGCTTTCATGGTTGGATTTTTTCTGGTCAACTTTTTAACTGAGACATCGTCTAATTTGTTGTTGGCAAGGCGAAGTTGGTTTTCTGATGTGGTCAGGAACTTCTTGACCTCTTCCATGCGTTTTATGGCTTTGTCAATTTCATCGATAGCTTTGCCAAAATTGGTCGAAGCAGAGTTGTAGTTCTTGGCAAAGGCATTCTTAAAGGCATCTAAATCTTCCTCAAAATGCGTAATATCGATATTTTGCTCCCGAACCAAGGCTAGTTCTTGTTTGTATTTTAGAGAATTAAGCGCTGCATTTCGCAGGAGACCAATCAACTGAATAAAGAATTGAGGGCGAACCACATACATCTTTTCATACTCGTGGCTGACGTCAACAATCCCTGTGTTAA
>ERZ772807.1284-NODE-1284-length-14202-cov-6.193681_pt1 | contig 14202 bp, 11 predicted proteins | sample MGYA00511472_ERZ772807 | MGnify/ENA primary metagenome ERZ772807 (study PRJEB29015, sample SAMEA2737947) | human oral metagenome | biome: human oral; feature: human-associated habitat; material: dental | place: China | collected 2039 ...
CGCCCTGATTGACGAATTTCAAGACACCGACCCGCTGCAATACGAAATCTTCCAGAAAATCTTTATCGCGCAAGGCAATCCGCTGTTCCTCGTCGGCGACCCCAAACAGGCGATTTACAGCTTCCGCGGCGCCGACATCTATGCCTACCTCCAAGCCGCCGAAGACGCGCGGCACCATTACACCCTCGCCACCAACTACCGCAGCCACGCCAAGCTGGTCGACAGTATCGGCGCACTGTTCCGCCGCAAAAACCGCCCGTTTGTCTTGGAACGCATCGACTACGCCGACGTCGGCGCGGCGAGGAAAACAAGCAGGCTCACCCCCGCACGGCCGGCCGTTCAGGTGCGCTGGCTGCACGGTGCCGATGCCGAACCGCCCAACAAAGACATCCTGCGCAAACGCGCCGCCGAATACTGCGCCGACGAAATCGCCGCCGCGCTCAACGATGCGGAGGAAGGCCGTCTGAACTTTAAAGACCGGCCGCTGCAATCGGGCGACATCGCCGTATTGGTTCGCACGCACAACGAGGGCAGCATGATTGCCCGCGCACTGAAAAACCGCGGCATCCAAAGCGTGCTGCTGCACCGCACATCCGTGTTCGCCTCAGCCGAAGCCCGTGCAACCGCCTCCCTGCTCGAATTCTGGCTCGACCCGCGCCGTACCGAGCCGCTGCGTTTTGCCCTGGCCGGCGTGTTGTTCCGCTATACCGCCGCCGAACTGCATGCGCTCAACCGCGACGAAGCCCGACTGCTCGACTGGATGGATTCCGCACAAACCGCCCACGAACAATGGAAACAGCAGGGTATCTACGCCGCCATGCAGCATTTTTCCGCCCGACACGGCATTGAAGCCCGCCTTCTGTCGCAAGACGGCGAACGCAGCCTCACCAACTACCACCAGATTCTCGAACTGCTCGCCGAAGAAGATGCGCACAACCGCAATCCGTCGTCGCTGTACCAATGGCTGCTGGAACAAATCAGTCTCGCCTCCGGTGACAAAAAAACTTCCGGCGAAAACGACCTGATACGGCTGGAAAGCGACGAAGCACTGGTTAAAATCGTAACCATGCACGCTTCCAAAGGTTTGCAGTATCCGCTCGTATACTGCCCCTTTGTTTGGGATGCGAAACCTCTCAAATCCGGCGACTGGCAGATACTCCACCGCAGCGGCGGCACGGCCGAACTTCTGGCCGGGCACCAGCTTGACGATGCAGACCAAGCCCGTCTTGCCGACGAAGAAACTTCCGAACGCCTGCGCCTGCTTTACGTCGCCCTCACCCGCGCGGAAGAGCAGCTCAATATCTATGCCGCCTGTTGCGACGGCACTCCCGACAACACTTTCGCCTACCTGCTCGAAGGCCGTGCGGACAGCAGCCGCGGGGAAACCCAAAAAGCCTATCTCCACCGAAAAAGCGGCAAGGGCGGGAAAACAACCTTGATGCAGATGCTGGAAGACAACTGGCGGCAGTTTATCGCTCACGCTCCCGATAACACCGATTTCGCCTTCACCGACAAAGCCCCCGCAGAAGCCGCCTCGCAAAGCAGACGCGGCAGCGGCATAACCTACCGCGCCGCCGTCATTCCCGAACGCAGTTTCGACATTGTCCGCCACACCAGTTTCACCGGCCTCAGCCGCCACGTTAAAACCCGCGACGACGAACGCGAAGAATTGCAACCCGCCCTTGACCCTGCCGAAAATATCGAAAAGCCGTCTGAAAACATTGTTTCAGACGGCCTGACCGACGCAGAAGACATCCATCATTTTCCGCGCGGCACCAATGCCGGTATTTGCCTGCACGAAATACTGGAAAAATTCGACTTTTCCCTCTCCGCCGCCGAACAAGCCGAAACGGTGCGGGAAAGCCTCTCCCGCTACGGCTTCGAACCCCGATGGCAGCCTGCCGTCCATACCATGCTGGACCGCTGCCGCCTCGCCCCGCTGACCGCGGCGTATGCGCTTGCCGACATTCCGCCGCAAAACCGCCTGCCCGAAATGGGTTTCACACTTTACATGGAAGACTTCGGACTTGAACGGTTGCGCGCATGGCTTGCCCGCCCAAACAGCGGCCTGCCGCCCGAATGCGCCGAAGCCGCCCGAATGCTTGATTTCAAAGACGTACAAGGCTTCCTCAGCGGCTTCATCGACATGGTTTACCAAGATTCAGACGGCCTCGTCTGCATCATAGACTACAAATCCAACCACCTCGGCAACAATGCCGAAGCCTACACTCCCCAGGCCATGAACGAAGCGATGGCGCACCACCACTACTATCTGCAAGCCTTGATTTACGCCATCGCCGTCGCCCGTTACTACGCACTTCGCCGCCGCCCCTTGCCGCGAATCGCCGTCCGCTACCTTTTCCTGCGCGGGCTGGACGGCGGGGAAAACGGCGTCTGGAGCTGGAACATAGACACCGCGGATTTAACAGAATGGTTGTGAACAATCCGGGCCGTCTGAAAGCTCATTTCCGAACAGTCCGATATAAACACAATCCTTTGATTAAAATAATAATTTATTAATTATCGCATATTAGGCTATTCAGTTTTGCATACCTTTTCAAAGCCTGTATTTCCAGTTTACAGCCTTTTTGCGACAATACCCCTTATTCGTCAAGGGAGTTTTCTACCTTGACGGAGAAGATAAATACAAACCGCATACCAAAAGGAAACAACGGTGAAACGCATTTTTCTGTTTCTTGCTACCAATATCGCCGTATTGGTCGTCGTCCGCATCATCTTGGCCGTCCTCGGCATCAACGGCACCGACCAAGTCGGCAGCCTCCTGGTTTATTCCGCCGTAATCGGTTTCAGCGGCTCGATTATTTCGCTGCTGATGTCGAAAACCGTCGCCAAAAATTCCGTAGGCGCCGAAGTCATCACCACGCCGCGCAACGAAGAGGAAGCGTGGCTGCTGGAAACCGTAGCCGCACAAGCCTACCAATGGAACCTGAAAACGCCCGAAGTAGCCATCTACCATTCTCCCGAACCCAACGCCTTTGCCACCGGTGCGAGCAAGAACAACTCCCTTATCGCCGTCAGCACCGGCCTGCTCGACCATATGCGCAGGGACGAAGTCGAAGCCGTCCTCGCTCATGAAATGGCGCACGTCGGCAACGGCGATATGGTTACGCTGACCCTGATTCAGGGGGTGGTCAACACTTTCGTCGTCTTCCTTGCCCGTATCGTTTCCAGCATGATTGCCCGCAGTAACGACGGCAGCTCTTCACAAGGAACCTACTTTTTGGTCAGCATGGTGCTGCAAGTTGTTTTCGGTTTCCTCGCCAGCATTATCGTGATGTGGTTCAGCCGCCAGCGCGAATACCGTGCCGACGCGGGGGCAGCCAAACTGGTCGGAGCGCCGAAAATGATTGCCGCGCTTCAACGGCTGAAAGGCAGCCCCAGCGACTTGCCGCAGGAAATGAATGCAATGGGTATCGCCAGCGACACCCGCGATTCGCTGTTGAGTACGCACCCCTCGTTGGATAACCGCATCGCCCGTTTGAAGGCCCTTTAGTCTCTGTTCCGCAGATTCTATCATCCATACTAAAAGCTGCCGGAGTATTCCTCCGGCAGCCTTTTTGTTTTCAGACGGCCTTTTGGCTACTTCTGCCAATAAGTCTTCACGTTAACGAACTCATACAGGCCGAATTCGGATAATTCCCTACCGTAGCCCGAATCTTTCACCCCGCCGAAAGGCAGGCGCAGATCGCTGCTGGTATGGCGGTTGATGAATACCGAACCCGCATGGATTTTTTCAGCGAAGCGCCATGCTTTTGTAGTGTCTGCGGTATAAATGCAGGCCCCCAAACCAAAAGGCGAATCGTTGGCCAGGTCGACAGCATGTGTTGCATCTTTCGCCCGCAACAACATGGCAACCGGACCGAATACTTCTTCACGGTATACGCGGCAATTCGAATTGACATGATCCAATACCGTGGCGGGATAAAACCAGCCGCTACCATCGGGAATAGTACCGCCGAGTAAGCATTCCGCACCGTTATCCAATGCATCTTCCACTTGTTCGTGCACCCTCAAGCGCAAATCGGCGCGGTGCAGCGGAGCCAGCGTCGTGTCCGCATCCAACGGATTGCCGGTTTTCAGTTTGGCGCACTCTGTAAGGAAAAGCGGGATAAATTTTTCGGCAACGGCTTGGGTTACGATAATTCGTTTGGCAGCATTGCAGGATTGGCCCGCGTCACGGAAACGCGAATAACAGGCCTCTTTCGCCGCTTGGGCGAGATCGGCGTCGGGCATGACGATAAAGGCGTTGCTGCCGCCCAACTCCAATACGCTTTTTTTCAGATGGGCACCGGCATGTGCAGCCAAAAGTCGGCCGGTAAAGGTCGAGCCGGTGAATGCCATCGCGTCGGTATGCTCAATAGCCTTCAGCGTATCGAGTTCATCCAGCCAAGCGGGAATGACAGGCAGCCCGCTGCCGATGATGTCGAACAATGCGGCCGTTACGCGGGAGACACTGGGAGCAGGTTTAACCGCACAGGCATTACCCGCGCACAACGCAGGAACGGCAAAACGTAAAACCTGCCAGACGGGATAGTTCCACGGCATCACAGCCAAAACCACGCCCAACGGTTCGAAGCGGACTTGGCTAAGGCTTGCCTGAGTGGCAATGGTTTTATGTGCCAGCAGTTCGGGGGCAAGACGGGCGTAGTAGCGGATGAGTTCGACTGATTTATTCAACTCAGCTCTGCACTCGCGCAGACAGCGGCCGACTTCCTCACACATCATTCGCGCCAACTTGTCCTGATTTGCTTCCAAACGGGCGGCAAAATCGCTCAATAATGCCGTGCGCGCGGTAACGGGTAATGTAGAAAACGACTGTTGTTCGATTCTGAGACAGTGCAGTTTTTGCAAAAACGACTGCCATGACTCGGCTTCGCGGCGGCAGAGCTCCGAACCGTCGGCTGGATTGTGACTGAGAAACAAAATCGGCTCCTTTGTTTTGCTTATCGTTGTTATTGGGAAAACGTATTATATGATGAGGCCGTCTGAAAATGTAGTGCATTGTAGTGAACACTGTTTTCAGACGGCCTCACAAAATGTGCCGGATTAGGATACAAGCATTAAGGGGTTGCTTCACTTTGCATGTTTAACGCCGATTTCCTTTATAAAATGGAAACATTATGAAATAAGCTGTGGGAAAATCGCTTTTAGTCCCGCCACGATGATTTCCACCGACACGGCGGCCAGCAACATACCCATAATGCGGTTGAGTATCGTCAGACCGGTATCGCCTAAAAAGCGGCTGATTCGGGAAGATGCCATCAGTACGGCATAACAAATCAGGCTGATAAGCAGACCCGCCGCAATAATGGAAATAATGTCCCAATAATTTTTGGCTGCCGAGGCATAAATAATCACGGTAGAAATACCGCCCGGACCAACCATCATCGGAATAGCAATCGGCACTACGGCGATAGCGTTGATATTTTGGTCGTTTTTAGGTTGCTGTATGGTGATTTCCGCTTCTTCCGAAGTGCCTAAATCGGGTTTTGCCGGATTACTGTTGCCGTTCATCATGGAAATGGCGATCAACAAAACCAAAATACCGCCGCCCACTTGGAACGAACCAACGCTAATGCCCAAAAGTTTCAGCAAAAAGCCACCGGTCAGTGCAAAAACAGTAATGACGATGAAAACAGTCAGTGCAGCAACCGAAGTGATTTTACGCCGTTCCTTCGTATTATGGTTGCGCGTCAAATCAAGATAGATGGATAAAGCGCCGAAAGGATTAATCAACACCATAAAAGCCAGTATCAGCTTTGAAATCTCAACACCCAAACCCATACTTACTCTTTCCCTTTAAATCTGTTTTCGTTGCCGATGCTCATCAAAAGAGCCAATATCATCATGATGGAGAGTGTCGCCGTACCACCATAGCTGACCAGAGGCAGCGGTACGCCGACGACAGGCAGGATACCGCTGACCATCCCCATGTTTACGAACGCATAACAGAAAAACGTCATGGTCAGCGCACTTGCCAAAGCGCGGCTATACAATGTTTCCGCCCGTGCGGCGATAATCAGCCCGCGCGCCAAGATAATCAAATAAACCAAAAGCAGCAATACATTACCGATAAGTCCGAATTCTTCTCCGAACACGGCAAAAATAAAGTCGGTCGTTGCTTCCGGAATATAGTCGAGATGGGTTTGCGTACCGTTAAGCCAGCCCTTGCCCCAAATCCCCCCCGAGCCGATGGCAATCATCGACTGGATAATGTGGTAGCCCGCACCAAGCGGGTCTTGCGTCGGATCAAGCAACGTCAGAACACGGGTACGCTGATAATCATGCATACCGAAATTCCATAGCAGAGGCAACATACCGATAAACCCGATTACGGCAACCAATATGGCTTTCCACGGCAAACCTGCAAAGAAGACGACCAGAAGTCCCGAAGCCATAATCAGTGTTGCCGTCCCCAAATCGGGTTGTTTCAAAATTAAGGCGACCGGAATCATCACTATCAACAGTGCGGCGGAATAATGCTTCCAGTTGAGATTGTCCTCATAACGCTGAAAATACCATGCCAACATAACCGGCAACGCGATTTTCATAATTTCGGACGGCTGGATGCGCGTAAATCCAAGATTCAGCCAACGTGTGGAGCCGTTTACAGTAACTCCCGCCACTTCCACACCTATCAACAGCACCACACCCAATATATAAAACGGCGGTGCAAATTTTGCTATTGCCTGCGGGCGGATACGGGCGATAACCCAAAGCAGCATAAACGATAAAACCGTATGCAGGGTTTTGTTTTCAAGTTGGCCGAATTCCTGCCCGTCGGCGGAATAAAGCAGGAAAAGGCTCATAACGTAAATCAGCAACATGGCGAAAAACAGCCATGAATCGATAGGCGACCAAAGTTCCCGCTTGATTTTACCTAAAACCTTGACTATTTCATTCACTTCATTCCCCTTGTACCGCACTTGCCGACACCGCACTTTCCGCATCAGCATTGGTATTGATGCCATAGGCCGTCTGAAAAACCGTCGGAGCCGTCATACTTCTTTCGGTATGCCTGCCGCCGGAAATATTTTCCGCAGGAGGCTGTATACCCTGCTTCAGGTTGAGCATATAAAAATCCGTCAAACTACGTGCCAGCGGAGCAGCACTGGCTCCCCAACCTCCGTTCTCCAGAAGTACGGCAATGGCAATTTCCGGTTTTTCCAATGGAGCGAACGAAATAAACCAAGCATGGTCGCGGTGGCGTTCGGCAAGAGCGGCGGCGTTATAACTGCGTCCCTGTTTAATCTGTACCACCTGCGCCGTACCGGTTTTCCCACCCATGCTGTATGCCAATCCTCCGCCGATACGGTGTGCGGTTCCGCCCGGTTGCAGCACTTTCTCCATAGCGCGCTTGACGTACTCGAAATTATCTTTTTTAAAAGGTATGGTCTTCGCCGGATTCGGATTGATTTTGGTGATTTCTCTGCTGCCGTAATTCAACAGTTCTTTAGCAAGATGCGGCTGATAAACCACGCCGTCATTGGCCAAGGATGCAGTGGCATGAGCCATTTGTAGTGGGGTATAAGCGTTGTAGCCCTGTCCGATACTGACAGAAACCATCTCCCCCGGCATCCATTCCCTTGCCGCCTTATTTTCGGATTTGGCAAACCGTTTGGCTTTCCATTCCCTACTCGGTAATACGCCGCGATACTCGTTCGGCAGGTCTATGCCGGTTATAGAACCGAAACCGAATTCGGCCAATTTGGGACTGGCTTTGTCTATGCCCATTTCGTAACCTAAACGGTAGAAAAACGTATCTGACGAAACCTGAATAGCCTTGCTCAAATTTGCTGAACCGTGGCCCCTGCGCACCGAATCTCGGAAGAGATGGCGGCTACCCGGAATGCTCCATGCCCCCGGAGCAGGAACGACTGTATTTTGCGTAATTTTTCCGCTTTCCAACAAAGCCATACCCATAAACGGCTTAAACGTAGAACCTGGCGGATAAAGCCCTTGCGTTACACGGTTAATCAACGGTCGCTGCCAGTCTTCATTCAATGCCTTCCATGTATCTCCGTCAATACCGTCAATAAACAGGTTCGGATCGAACGAAGGCTTGGAAACAAATGCCAAGACATCACCGTTTTGCGGATTGATGGCAATCAATGCACCACGCCGACCTTCCAACAGGCGGTCTGCTTCCAACTGCATACGGATGTCCAGCGTAAGACGCAAAGTTTGCCCCATTTTCGAAGGAACGTTCTTCAATACACGTACGACATTACCGTAAGCATCTTTTTCCACCTCCTGATAACCGGGTACGCCATGCAACTGGTTCTCATAATATGCTTCTAAGCCCGACTTACCGATATGGGTACTGCCGCGATAAAGCGCGGTCAGGTTATTTGCATCCAACTGCTCTTGATCTCGGTCACTGATGCGACCGATATAGCCTAGGAAATGTGAAGCCAATTTCCCATAAGGGTATTCGCGGAAGGTTCGGGCGTTAATTTCCACGCCAGGCAGCGCATATAGGCGGGCGGCGATACGTGATGCCTCGTCCGGCGTGAGTTTCAGCTTGAGCGGGATTTTTTCGTAGGAACGGAATTCGGTGCGGAATTTCTGAAAACGGTTTAAATCGGATTCGGTAATGTCGGCCAGTGTTTTTAGGACGGCGATTGTGTCGTCCAGTTTGCCTTTGATTTGGCTGGGTATGATTTCCAAAGAGTAGGCCGGATAGTTGCGCGCCAGCACAACGCCGTTCGCGTCAACGATTTCTCCACGTATCGGTGCCGTAGGAATTAAGGAAATGCGGTTAGAGGCTGCTTGGGCGGTAAATTCGTCCCGTTTGTGGATTTGAAGATGGACAAAGCGTGCCGCCAAGATGCTGAATAACAGGAAGATAAGCAGAAAGGCGGCAAGTAGTCTGATACGGAAATCGCGCTGGATGGAGGCATTGTCATTGCCGGGACGCGAGGTATGGCGGAGTGTTTTCATCGGCGGCGACGGTACAGGTTGAGGGCGGCCAGCATCAATTTGTTCAGCATCGGCCAGGCCAGTGCACCCACAACGGGGGCTAAAAGTCCGGATAGGCCGATGAGGCGGTGTTCACTTATCAGGCGGATAATCAGCAGTGTAAGCTGACTTCCGGTTAGTGCGATAAAGACGGCAACCGCTTGAAAGGCATAGCTTTGCAGGATAATGCGCCGTTGGTATTTTTGAATGAGGAAGACCATCAGGACATAGGCCAGCGCATGTTGTCCGAGTGGTAGGGCGATACCGGTATCCAGAAATAGGCCGCAGGCGAACGCGGTAAACAGGCCGACCGATTGCGGACGGTTAAGCCCCCAATACAGCAGGCTCAGGGCAGTCATTTCGGGCAGCCAGAAAGACAATGCGGCAGGAAACGGAATCAGGTCAAACAGCAGGGAAGCAGCAAAAGTGGCGGCAATCAGACGTTTGGGAATCCGGTTGTGAAAGTCGTCAAAATCAGTCATGGGTTCTTATTGGGGAGAGGATGCCGCAACGGAAGAGGCCGTCTGAATCGACAGTTCTTCAATTTGCGGCAATACCAAAACATATTTGCTGCTGCGAATGGCGGCAGGAATGGATAAGGTTGTGCGGTAGTAAGGCGTTCCGGAAGAACGCAGGGCACTTTCCACTTTGGCCACGGGAATGCCGGCAGGGTAGACAGAATCCATTCCTGATGTAACCAGTAAATCGCCAGGCTGTAAATCGGCATCTAATGGGAAATAGCGCAGGGAAACCTGGTTGCTGTCGCCATAGACCAAACTGCGTACGCCGGTACGCGCCACCATTACGGGAATGACTGTCTGACTGCTGGTGAGTACGGTTAATTCGGCATTAAAAGGCTGCACTGCCGAGATCTGGCCGATTAGGCCGTATTGGTCGATTACCGCATCGCCGGCCTTCAGTCCGTCGTTGCTGCCTTTGTTTAACAATAATTTGTCAGACAAGGGGTTTTTGCCGTTTGAAACAATTTGTGCCGCCGTGCTGTTGCCGATACCGCTGCCGGCTAAGAGGTTGAGTTTTTTCAATTCTGCCAGCTGAAGCTGCTGTACGTCGTTTTGCCGGATGGCGGTGCTCAGGCGCATATTTTCGGTTTGCAGCCTTTGATTTTCCTGAATGAGTGTTTGCTGTGATTGCAGGAATGTACTGCCGTAGTCATACAGTGCGACAGGCTGGTCGGCCAGCCATTGCAAAGGTTGCAGTGCGATGGCCAAGTAAGCCTTGAGTTGGCGGACGGCTGCATAGCGGTTGTCCAATACCATCAACAGGATGCTGATTATCGACAGGATAATCAACCGATTGACGGGACGCTCGCGATAACTGCGGGTAAAACTAAGCGATTTGGACATAGCGGGTAACGGCGGCAATTAGGGGTTCGGAGCAAAAATGGAATTCAGACGGCCTATCAAGTCCAATGCGCGGCCTGTGCCGCGTGCCACGCAGGTCAGCGGATCTTCGGCAATCATAACGGGCAATCCGGTTTCTTCAGCCAAAAGCCGATCCAATCCTTTCAATAATGCTCCGCCACCGGTCAGTACCAAGCCGCGTTCGGCAATGTCAGCACCCAGTTCGGGCGGGGTTTTTTCCAGTGCGGTTTTTACAGATTGTACAATTTGATTGATCGGCTCTGTAATGGCTTCAAGTATTTCGTTGGAGGAAATGGTAAACGAACGCGGGATGCCTTCGGCAACATTGTGGCCTTTGACTTCGATTTCTTTGACTTCCATGCCCGGGAATGCTGTGCCGATTTCTTTTTTGATGCTTTCGGCAGTCGCTTCGCCAATCAGCATGCCGTAATTGCGGCGGACATAGTTAATAATCGCTTCGTCAAAGGCATCTCCGCCGACACGTACCGAATGGGAATATACCATGCCGGATAAGGACATTACGCCCACCTCGGTTGTACCGCCGCCGATATCGACCACCATTGAGCCAGTCGGCTCGTCAATCGGCAGACCTGCACCTATGGCTGCAGCCATAGGTTCTTGAATCAGATAGACAGCTGATGCACCGGCTTCTTCAGCTGAGTTTTGAATCGCTTTTCTTTCTACCTGGGTAGAGCCGCAGGGAACACAGATGACGATACGCGGGGTGGCGGCAAAACGGCTATTGGTTACTTTTTTAATGAAATGCTTCAGCATATCAGAGGTTACGGTAAATTCAGCAATAACGCCGTCCTTCATGGGGCGGATGGCTTTGATGCTGCCCGGCGTGCGGCCGAGCATTTTTTTTGCATCAGTGCCGACGGCCAAAACCGAACGTTGTCCTGTGTCGGGGTGAATCTGCATGGCCACCACTGAAGGTTCGTCCAAAACGATGCCTTTGCCTTTGGAGTAAATCAAAGTGTTGGCGGTGCCCAAGTCGATAGCCAAATCATTGGAGAAATAACGTGTGATGAAACGCAGAAACATGAGTAATCCTGAATGGTAACAATGTATTGAACACATTTTCAGACGGCCTGAATCAAGTGCAACAGGCCGTCTGAAAAGCGGAAATCTTTAATGGCAGGGAAGGTTTCGGTTATAATCCCGCGCCCGAAGTAGTTCGGAAAACGCGCTATCATACCTTAATTCGCCAATATTGCTAATTATCTTTAAGGAATTTTTCATGGCCTTGAATTTGTCTGATGTGGAAAAAATTGCCAAGCTGTCGCGCTTGAGTTTGACAGAAAACGAGAAAACGAAAACTTTGTCCGAGTTGAATGACATTTTCGCTATGGTTGAGAAAATGCAGTCTGTTAATACAGACGGAGTAGAGCCTATGCCGCACCCGCATGAAACCGCGCTGCGCCTGCGTGAAGATGCCGTTACCGAAACCGATCACGCTGCCGAATATCAAGCTGTCGCCCCCGAAGTTCGCAATCGTCTGTATATCGTGCCTCAGGTGATTGAAGAATAAGTTGAATTTAATTTTTAGGGAGTCAATGATGAACAAAATCTTAACAGTATTACTGCTCGGCGCATTTGCCGTTAGTGCCCATGCCGCACCGAAACAGGGTGATAACGAAAAATCCGCCGCCCTGCTTGCCGGCCGTTCCGGCAAAACCGTGCATTTGTATGACTACGAAACCCCGGATGGCACATACAGTGCATCGCTCTATCCGTCCAGTGTAAAAAATCTTGGTAACGGTTGGTATTCGACCGTCACATTGCATCAGCCTGCCCGTGCAGGCAAACATGCCCATATGCTGATTTTGGATTGGGTGCACTGCCAAGAGCCCAAGCAGTCTGTCATGAGTGCGATTGCACTGTTCGGAAAAAACGGCAAGCTTGAAGAGCGCGCCGATATCCACGATTACGATAGTCCTGAAAAAATGCCGCAGGAAGTCATTGAGCAGGTGCAAAAAGAAGATTCCGAAGAAGCAATGCACAGCGGCAAAATGGTGGAAACCGTGTGCCGCCGCGTGAAATAAACAAGCATCAGATGTTTTGCTTTGCATAAGCAGGCCGTCTGTAAAGTCATATCCGCTTTTTCAGACGGCCTGAAAAGGAATTTCTATGAAGCAGGATTTTATTCTGAAGTCAGTCGCCAAATGACAGACGGTTTGCAACATTTCACTATCACGCAGGCGAACCATTTTCAGACGGCCTGATAACTATGAAACATAAACACAGCAAGTCTATATGCACGATGTCTCCCGATCGGCTCGTCAAGATACTGGCCTACTTGCGTGAATATGCTCAACAGTGGAGCAAAGTATACGAAGAAATCGCGGAACAAGTCTGCCACGCATTTGCCGGTATCGAGCTGAAAGACGGAATCGGAATACTGGAAGCCGACTGTGTGGATGACTGGATGGATGCCGACAACCCGGAACGTTGCCGCTACCGCGCTGAAGATGAACGGGATTATTGGGAAAATGTCCTTTTCCAAGGACACCGCGTAGGAGAAATTCCGCGTTTTAATCCCTGCTCCGCCATCACATTTATGGATAGTATAGGCAGGCATTTCGCCCTACCATATTACTTGCTTTGGGCATTACAAGACCCAGACGGTATGATTGCCGATACATTGGCTTACGCATTGGAGAACAGCTATTACACAGATGAACTGCTGCTCAACGCTGCACAACAACGTGCTTTGTTGAATACAGTCCGTTTTCTCGTGGAAATAACGGCAAATACCTACGACGACGGCTACTCTTCATATATTGACAGCCCATGGCAGGCTGCATTTGAACACTTAAATCAAATATTGTCAGATGCCAATATTTTGCCCGATAAAAACTAAGCCTTCCAAAAGAAGGTCGTCTGAAAGAACAAGTACGGTTACAAAACAGTTCTGTTTCGCATACGAATAGAATAGACAAAAAGTACGAAGCAAAGGAATCCCATGTCCACCGAGCAACAACACCTTCACACAGTTGCCGTTAGCCACATCCACCAATGTTTCAACCGTATCAAGAAACAGGCCGAACAGGCAGGTAAAGAAGTTGCCGCATATTATTTCTATCTGGTAGACGACTTTTTCGCCGCAGGCAATGCCGCCATTACCTATCAGGATTTGGCTGCTTTTACCGTCGAACACGCAGACGAATATGAAAATTGCACCATTTTGCAGGCGATTTGGGATGGCAGATGTACCCTTTATGACAGTGAAACCGAGCCTCAGAACGTTTCAGATAACTGGCTGGAAAACCAAAGCGAGCTCTACCAAGCTGCATACCTCAGCATAGAGAACCTAGATGATGATGCTTATCAGCAAAAACGTGCCGAATACGAAATCGCCCTGATAGCCGCACTGCAACAATGCGACCAAGAAGGTCTGTTCGTGAAAACGGTATATTGCTGTTTGCGTTTTATATTGATGATTATGATGAAAATGACGAACAATCACTGCTTTACCGTTCCACCACTCAGCTCAACCAACCGGATACTTACCAAAAATTGATAGGTTGATATTTTCAGACGACCCTGAAATCAGCCTACACCATTAAACCCTTTAAAATCCCGCTTATTTAAACTAAAAGACTCTTATGACCCAATACACCCTCAAACAAGCCAGCCAACTGCTGCAATCCAAGCAAATCTCCGCCGTCGAACTGGCAACCGAATACCTCGCCGCCATTGCTGCGCAGAACCCGGCAATCAACGGCTACATTACTCTCGACCAAGACAAAACCCTCGCCGAAGCCCGTGCCGCCGATGCTTGTATCGCTCAAGGCAACGCCACCGCGCTTACCGGCGTACCCATCGCCTACAAAGA
>ERZ772807.1302-NODE-1302-length-14080-cov-3.736114_pt1 | contig 14080 bp, 15 predicted proteins | sample MGYA00511472_ERZ772807 | MGnify/ENA primary metagenome ERZ772807 (study PRJEB29015, sample SAMEA2737947) | human oral metagenome | biome: human oral; feature: human-associated habitat; material: dental | place: China | collected 2039 ...
AATTAATAAAACAAATAAATGCTGAACTGAAAAAAATGAGAGAAAATGGGAAATATGATGAATTAATTAAAAAATATGGTCTTGAAAACAGTCAAAAATAAAATATCTTATTAAAATAGGAGGAAGAGCAAATCATGAAAAGGCCTACATTAGTTGCAGTTTCTTCATTGGTTGCAATGGCAGTACCTACGGTATCTGAAAAAATGACAACTTCTGCTATGCGAAAAGACATAATCCGTCCAAATGTGGCGGACATTCAACAGGATGTAAAAAATGACATACCAACATTGGATACACCAAATCCTGAAAAAATAGCAGCGGATAATCCTGATTTGATAACAGTTGCATTAACACAGGACGGTACTGGAACAAGAATTGTTAATAATAAATCTTCATTACCATACCAAAATTCTGAAAAAAATGCAATTAATCCACAACAAGCACAACCAAAACAGCAAACAGAAACAGTACAGCCAGTAGTTCAAGCGCAAACTAATCAGACTGAAACTGTTTCTGAAATTCAAGAAAAATCAATAAATAATCCACAAAGAGTACAGATTTCAAAATCAGAAATTATATCTCTTAAATCAAATGAATTAAGTTTTCATAAAAATAGTACTGATTTAAAGAAAGAAGCATATTCTGTACTACGTGATATAAAGGATTATGTCGAAAAGAATGATTATGTTGTATCAATTATTGGATATACTGATAAAAGCGGTGCTTCTTCTTATAATAAACGTTTGTCGCTTAGAAGAGCTGAAAAGGTTGGTTCAAAATTAATAGAATTTGGACTTTCTAAAGACAGGATAGTAGATTTAGTAGGACGTGGAGACAGTAATCCAATCAAAACTAATGATACAAAAGAAGGAAGAGAAGAAAACCGTAGAGTAGAATTTAGATTTGTAAAAAGAGGACAAGTATAGAATTATAGAATCTCTTTTAGAAAAAAGTGATAATTAGAGTAATAGTTTCTAAATATCGCTTTTTATATTGTAGTAAAACTATTAAAGAAAAAGAGCATATTTATAAAAATAAAAAATAGGAGAGAAATTAATTTGATGAAAAATAATGAAAATATTGAACAGATAGAAAATGGAGAAAGTCATATCGAAAGAGATATAAAAAATGCAAAAGAAATTCTGGAGAGAATGAATCCTAATCAGAAAATTAATTATCATACAATTTTAACAAAACTTATTTCAGATTGGGAAAACAAGGATATTCGTCCCAAAATATTAATTCACAGCTGCTGTGCTCCATGTAGTACATATACCTTGGAATTTTTAACACAGTATGCAGATGTTACAGTTCTTTTTGCAAACAATAACATTCATCCAAAAGCAGAATATGTAAAAAGAGCCTTAGCACAGGAAGAATTTATTAAGAAGTTTAACGAACGTACTGGAAATAATGTTGGATTTATTGAGGACGAGTATAGGCCGATGGATTTTTATAAGGCTGTGAAAGGGCTGGAAAAGGAAAAAGAAGGTGGAGCAAGATGTACAGTTTGTTTTCAGATGAGGCTTGATATTGTGGCGAAAAAAGCTCAGGAATTAGGATTTGACTATTTTGGAAGTGCCTTGACATTGAGTCCGCATAAGAATAGTCAATTAATAAATACATTAGGGCTGGAAATTCAGGAAATTTTTGATGTGAAATATCTTCCATCCGATTTCAAGAAAAATAATGGATATAAACGCTCTGTCGATATGTGTACAGAATATGACGTGTATAGGCAATGTTATTGTGGTTGTATATTTGCAGCTATGGATCAAGGAATTGATTTAAACGAGTATAAATAGAAGTTAGAAGATATTAAAAAACTGATTTGTTAGAAAATTATAAAAAAATTAAAAATTTGCCTTGAAAAATAAATAAGAATAAGATATAATGTACTTGAAAAGGATTAATAAAAGTTAGGTATTAAAAAGTTAGGCATAAAGGAGTGAGCGAACCTAAGACTTCCTGATTTAGTCAGGTATTAAAAAGTTAGGTCATAATAGAAGCGAGCAAGTCTAAGTCTTCCTGGTTCAGTCAGGTATTAAAAAGTTAGACCATAAAGGAGCGAGCAGTCTAAGTCTTCCTGATTTATTAATCATTATATTTAAGGTATTTTTAGGCGATATTATTATGTATCGCCTTTTTAAATAAAAAGGGGATTAAATGAACGAAAGGAAAAGTAAATTATATTTTATAACATTAACATCAAGTTATTTAAAGTATTTAGGAATATATGAAAATAAAGTTTCGCTAAAAGTAAACAGACCATTTATAGGAATAGTTTTTAAGATAAATAATAAGGAGTATTTTGCACCATTATCTTCTCCAAAAGAAAAACATAAAAAAATGAAAACTAATATAGATTTTTTCAAAATAGATAAAGGTAACTTAGGAATTATTAATTTTAACAATATGATACCCGTTATTAATAATGATTTATGTAGAAATAAATTGGATTTAGAAATGCTAAGTAAGAGTTTAAATACAGACGACATAAAATATTTTAGATTATTAAAAAATCAATTGAAATATTGTGAAAAGAATAAAAATATTATATTTGCAAAAGCTGAAAAAATATATAATATTTTTACAAAAAATCTTGATAAATTAAGTGAATCGCAGAAAAAAATGTATAGAAGAGTAAATAACTTTAAGGTGTTAGAGTATGCTTCAAAAGAATTTGAAAAGGAATACATAACAGAATTACTTTAAAATTGAAATTAGAAGTGATTTAATTTAATAGAATGAGATTAAATGGATTTGAGTATATATAAGAGATTAAATAGAAAATAGAAATAAAATAACAAGAATGAGGATTTAGAAGATGAGAATTTTGATTGTAGAAGATGAGAGAATGATAAACGATATTATAGCTAGAACATTAAAAAAGGAAAATTACAGTGTTGATAGCTGTTTTGATGGAGAAGAAGCGTTAGATTATATTTTTTCTACGGAGTATGATGTGCTGATATTAGATATAATGCTGCCTAAACTTGATGGGTTTGAAGTATTGAAGAGAATACGGAATAAAGGTATACAGACACCAGTTTTATTTTTAACTGCGAGAGAAAGTGTTCAGGATAGAGTAAAAGGGCTGGATTATGGAGCTGATGATTATTTGGTAAAGCCGTTTGATTTTGAAGAATTGCTTGCACGTATTCGTGTAATTCTTAGAAAAAATAGTATAAAATCTGATTCAGTAGGAAATGTTTTTAAATTAGCAAATCTTACAGTTGACTGTAATACACACACTGTATATAGGGATGAAAAGAAGATAAAATTATCTCCAAAAGAGTTTTCAGTGCTGGAATATATGATAAGAAACAAAAAAAGAGTTATTTCCAAAGAAAAAATTGAGCAGCATATTTATGATTTTGACTCTGAAAGAAATAGTAATGTGATTGAAGTACATATAAGGCTATTGAGAAAAAAAATTGATACAGATTTTACGCCTAAATTGATTCATACAATAAGAGGTGTAGGATATGTCTTAAAGGAAGAAAATGAATAAGAATACTAGTAATAATTTTGTTAATAAGATAAACAATAAAAAAAGAATTTCAATAAAAACCAAAATTACGTTATGGTATACAAGCATGATAATTATAATTGTGTTGTGCTTTTTGGGAGCTATGTTCTATATCAGTTCTATTGCTGTGAAAAATTCTGTTTATAAAAGGCTTAAAACAACAGTAGAAAAAATAAACCAGAATATTGAGTTTGAAGATGGTGAATTAATGATTGACAATAATCTTAGTGTTATAACTAATGATATTTTTATTTCGATTTATGATAAAAATTATGATTTTATATACGGAAATACAAATATTGATTTAGAAGTTTCAAAAAATTCTGCTGAAAGTAATAAGTTAAAGATAATAAAGCAGGAAAACTCAAATTCCAAATGGTATGTTTATGATATAAGAAAGAATCTTGATGGATATGGGGAAATATTGATCAGAGGAATTACACCTTTTTCTAACCTTGAAAAAAATATAGAACTTATTATTTTGATATTTATTGTTATATTTCCATTTTTAATATTTGTTTCAGTTTTAAGTGGAAAATTTATAACAAAAAAATCCTTTAGTCCAATTGAGCAAATAGTTAAAACAGTTAATAAGATTTCAAAGGGAGATGATTTATCTCAAAGGATTAATTTGCAAAATGGGGAAAGAGAAATTTATGATTTAGCAGAAACTTTTGACCAGATGTTTAATCGTTTGCAGGAGGCATTTGATAGAGAGACCCAGTTTACATCGGATGTTGCTCATGAATTAAGGACTCCACTTTCAGCAATTCGTATGCAAAGTGAATATAGTTTGAAATATTTGAACTTAAATGAAGAATCAAAAGATATATTAAAAAATATTTTAGAAAAATCCAAAAAGATGTCAAGTTTAATTTCCGAATTGCTTATGCTTGCCAGAATGGATAAAAAAAATCAAAAACTTAATATCAAGAATGAGAATTTGAATGAAATTATTCAGTTAGTTATTGAAGTTGAAAGTAATTATGCTAAAGAAAAAAATATTAAAATTATTTACGATGAGAAAAATGATATTTTTGCAGATGTTGATAAAGATATGCTTACACGGGTTTTTATAAATCTTATTTCAAATGCGATTACTTATGGAAATGAAAATGGAATAATAAAAATAACTTTAAATAAAATAGAAAATGAATCTGAAAATACTGATGTACAAAAGTCAAAAATAAAATGTCAAATTATTGATGACGGAATAGGAATTTCAAGTGAACATATTAATAAAATATGGAATCGCTTTTATCAGGTTGATTCTTCCCGTTCCAGTGATAATTCAGGACTTGGGCTTTCTATTGTGAAATGGATAATAGAAGAGCATAAGGGGACAATTATGGTAGAAAGTGAATTAGGGAAAGGGACAATTTTTACTTTTTATTTGCCTGAAAAAATTTTGTAGCATAAAATTAAAAAAATTATTTTGATTAATATTATAGTAAAACCATTTTAAAACCGAACTTAAAAGATGTGACTATTTAGTCAAACCCTTTGTTTATATAGTTTTTAATAGTTTAATTTCAAATAGGTTAGAGTGTAATAAAGATTTATTTATAGAAAGGAAAAAAATGAAAACATTAAAGAAAAAAGTAAAGCCGTTTCTAATTTTAACGATGCTTCCTGCTGTATCTGGCATAAATTTGTATTCTTCAGAAATAACGACTGTAACAATAAGAAACAATAGAGTGAGAATAAATTTGGAAAGAGCCAAAAAAATTGTTTTTGAACATTCTAAAATACATTCAAATAATGCAAAATTGACAAAACTTATTTTAGAAAAAGAAAATAAAAAATATGTTTATGCAATTGAATTTTATTATAAAAATAAAAGATATAGATATAATGTTGATGCAAATACAGGAAAAGTAATCACATATAGTTCTACTGAAAGACTTATATCTGATTCTCGTTGGGGAGTTGGAAAAGATATAACATTCCAAGCGAAAAATGCACCAGCAGTAGCACCGTCACCATCACCAATAGAACAAAAGTCTGAGCCTGATGAATATGCCGATATGCAGAACAAGTTGGAATACAGCAAGAGAAGAGACAGCGAGGAAGGTTCTGCTAAGCATGTTGACAAAGAAAAAAATGTGGAAGAGATGATTTTAGGGAAACTGAAACGAAAAGTTTCTGAAAACCTTGAAAATGCTTCATTTGAAGAAATTATACTTGTAAATGCTGAAAAATCAATCTATAAGGGTACAATAAAAGCCAATTATATAGAATATGATTTTAAAATTAATTTATCAACAGGTCAAATTTTAAAATGGAAATTAAAAAAATAGAATCTAAAAAAGTAAAAATTTTCAGTTAAATTTAAGGTTAATTTGCTAAAATACACTTGAATCTTTTTAAACTTAAATATATCATAACTTTTGATACAAATTTTAAAACAGTATTGTTATGATAAGAAAGTAGGAGAACTATGAAAAAGAAATCAAGAAAATTATCTGTATTAGTTATGACAGGATTAACACTTTATGCTGCAAATGGATTTTCTATACCAGCAATAAAAAAAGATTATACTTGTCCGATAGGAAAAGAAAAGTTTAGTAGCATTGATTATTCGCCACAATGTCCGACTAATAAATTTGTAATGTTCAAGAATGAATTTACAAAAGAAGAATTGGAAAAATATGAAAAAATAATAAATTCAAAAGAATACAAGGCTATTCCCCAAAATTTGCCTAAAGAATATTATTTAGGGAGATTTTATGAAATGGCAGGAGGATTTTCAGATAAGGAAATAGGCGAAACGTATTACAAAGCATATATAGCACAAATTAATGAGAATTTTGAAAATGCTAATACTTTAAAGGAAAGTTTGACAAAAGGGATAAGTTATCTTGAAAAATCTTTGCCTATGGAAAATAAAAGCGAATTTCCTTGGAAGTTAGCTTATTTATATATTAGTAACAAAGAATTTGATAAAGCAAATGCCTTAGTGGAAAAACAGGATAAGAACGTTCATTTGGAAAGAATAGCAAATTTTTACTACACTCTCTCTGATATAGAAAAATCTCAAATAAACTATTATGGTTATGACTATATGGATTTTAATAAGGAAAGTATTGATAAAAAAACAGAAAAAGAATTTAGAGAAAAAGCGTTGTATTATTTACAGGCAGTAATTAAGAAAAATAAAGGACGTTATTCAGAGAAAGAACTTTTCAGACTGGTAGATTTATACAAATCTTTAGGAAATGAAAAGGCAATTGACGAGGTATTTTCTAAAGCACCATCAGAATACTGGAGTTTGATTGTGTCATATTATTTAGACGAGCCTATAGGAAGTATTGGTGATGTCTATGATGAAAAAAAATTAGCGACGGAAGATAATTTGAAAAAAGCACTAAGCTATGCTGACAAATTAGTAAAAATGATTTCTAAAAATAATAATGCTGATAAAATTCAATATAATCTATCTATAATTTTAAAAGCTGAAGCTGAGCGTCGTTTAGGAAAATTTGAAGAAGCGTCAAAAACTTTAAGTAAAATAAATATAACGGATATAAAAGATACTATTTACAGATATGATTTTGAAAGACTTAAGGAACTGACAGAGAAAAAAGATAGTAGTGTAAGAGAATACACTCCGTTACCAATTATGTATTAGTGCTATAAATCATAATAAAAACACTAAATTATCATAAACAAACTTAGGAGTAATAAAAAAACTGTATTTGAAATTTTCTTCATTTACAATTTTTTTATTGTATAGTAAAACTTCTTTAAAATAGTACTCAAAAGCTACGACTATTTTTTAAATTTATATAATTTTTAGTAGTTCAATTTTAAATGGGTTTGAGTGTAATTTCATTTTATTGAAAATTTTCAGTTAATTTTAAGGTTCATTTGTTAAAATAGATTTATCAAAGGAAAAGGAGAAAAACATGAAAAGGATCATACCTCAAGCGGTGCAAGAATGCAACGTATTCATCAACGGCCAAGGTTATCTGGGCGTTACGAAGACGCTCAAGCTTCCTACTATGGAGTTTGAGACGATAGAGGCGAAAGGTGCGCTAAGCGCAAATTATAGCAGCGGCATTTTGGCTGCGACCGAGGTAAGCTTTACGATCCGCATTGCAGATAGAAACACTTGGCTTGCTATGGGCCTGAATGCCTTTAGCTCGCGCGTGCCGTTTCTTTTCACCGCCTCGATCTATCAAGCTCCAGGCGAGCCGAAGCCGTTTAGCGCGGCATTTACCGGCGATATCACGAAGATTGAATTTGCAGACTTTGAAAGCGGCGCCGAAATGGAAGTTACGATCACATTGCAGGCTCATTTCGTAGATATCAATATCGACAAGGTGCCAGTGGTGCTGAAAGATGCCGAAAATATGATCCTTTTGATCGGCGGGGTGGATTATATGGCGAAAGTAAGATCAAATTTAGGAGAGTAAAAAATGAGAAATATCAAAGTGAATTTACCGATTTGCGGCGAAGAGATAGAGGTTTTTGCGCCAAGCGTAAAAACCTTCAAAGCTGTTTCGGCTGAAAAAACCGAGATCGAACAAAGCATAAAGCTCTGCGCTGCTTGCGCCAACAAAACCCCGGCGCAGATCGAGGAGCTCGATATCGCCGACTTCAACGTTTTACAAAAGGCGGTACAGGGTTTTTTGGACGTTTGAGCGCAGCCGATAATGAAAACATCGCGCTGCTAGGCTACGTGTTGCATTTTGGCCATCGCGAAATTTTGGATATGGATATGATTGATTTTAGTGAATTTGTCAGTATTTCGCTAAAGATCTTGCGAGCGCAAAGCGGAGCTAAAGGCGCTTAAAGATGCTGCAAAAGTCTTTTAGTAAGGCCTCTGTGAGCGATGCGGTTAAAGATAGGGCGCCGAATACGGCGAGAATGCCTAAAATTAGGCAAATAACATCTAATATCATGGCTATAGTATAACAAAAAGGATTTAAAAATGCAAGAAGAAGCGCTGGGTGTTACCATTGGGCTTGTCATAAAAGGGATAACCCAACTCGGCGAGCTTAAAAAGGGTTTTAAGCAGATCAACGAAAGCATTTCGGAAACGAATAAAGCGCTAAAGATGTTTGATAATCAAAAGCTTACTAATCTGCAGCATAGCCTACGCGAGGCTAGGCGTAACGTTATAGCGGAGTTTGCCACTATAAGAAACGCCGCCGCAACGGGAATTTTTGCACTTCCCATCAAGCTTGCCATAGACGATGAGGCAGCCTTTGCAAATGTCAAAAAATACGTAGATGATAGCGCTGAAAATCTACAAATTCTAAAAGGAGAGATGCGCAACCTCTCTAGCTCTTTGGGGCTTAGTTTTGAGCGCATAAGCGAGATAGCCTCGGGCGGCGGAAAGATAAATTTAAAAGGCGAGGATCTACTTAAATATACTCGCATGCTTGCAACTGGAGCTGCGGCGTTTGAAATGAGCGCTGAGGATCTAAGTAGAGCCAGTAACAATATGAAGGTAGGCTTTAAGATTAAAGATTTAGATAGGATGAACGAGCTATTTGATGCAATAAATTTGCTTGATAATACCGTAGAAAACGCAAACGCTAAAGATATATTCGAAGCTACCTCTTTGATCGCCGCAAACTCTAATCTTATCGGACTAAATGAAAAGTCGGCAGCCGCTATAAGCTCTACGATGCTTAGCACCGGTAAAGCCACGAGCGTCGTGGGAACTTCGCTTAACGCTCTTTTTACGAGGCTCGATACTGCAGAGAGCCAAAGCAAGGCATTTCAGGAAGCACTAAAACAGATCGGACTGGACGCAAAGACGCTTAAAGCCAATCTACAAAAAGATGCCGAGGGCACGATAGTGGATTTCTTGGACCGAATTAATAAGGCGCCTAAGCAGATGAGATCGGGCTTGCTTTATGATTTGGTAGGCGGTAATTTCAATGATGAAATAGCCGCTTTGGTGATGAATGTGGACGCGTTAAAAGAAAATTTAAGACGTGCCTATTCCGATGAAGCAAAGGGCTCTATGAAAAAAGAGCTTCAAACGAAGCTGGATACTACCGCTTCAGCAATAGAGCGTCTTAAACAGAGCGCTTTAAATTTAGCCGCTATTATAGGAGAGACTTTCTTACCTATGATAAACTCGCTCGCAAACTCTTTGGGCTCGCTAGCGGCTTGGGTGCAAAAATTAGCGAGAGAATTTCCGACGCTTACAAAGGTGCTTAGCTCGGCGGTAGCGGGATTTTTGATTTTCAAGCCCGTATGGTTGCTACTAAAAATAGCAATCTTTAGCGTCATAGACGGCTTTATCGGTATCGTTAAAATTCTTAAAATTTTAAATCCGCTTTTTCTGATAACCAAGGTGCGAGCTGCGGCTACGGCCATAGCTTTAAAAGCGCAAGCGGTAGCCTCGTGGCTAGTAGGCGCAAGATTGCGCTTCGCTCTTGTTTGGACGCAACTATATAATCTTGCTACTAAACGCCTTACGATGTCGGTGCTAATCCAAAGAGCCGCTATGATTGCTCATGCTATTGCATCCAAAGCCGCAGCAGCAGCTATGGCTATATTGCGAGGCGCAAGCATTGCTGCAGCTGCGGGCTTTCGCATAATGAAGCTGGCTCTAATCACTACCGGCATCGGCGCCATAGTCGTGGGGCTTGCTACGGCGGCGGTATGGCTGTATGAGAATTGGGATAAGGTCAAAGCCTTTTTTCAAAATTTTTGGCAAAAAATAAAGCCTGAATGGGAGAGCTTTAAGAGCTGGCTAGATAGCTGGATAGAGGCGTTTAGTAGTGTATTTGATGAGACGGTGGCGTGGTGGAAGGATCTATTTGCGGACTTTTTCGGCTGGATAGGCGAAAAGATCGATTGGGTGCTCAGTAGTGTAAAAAGCGTAGGGGAATTCTTCGGCTTTACAGATAATAGTGCGCCGGTTATGACGCCCGCATATAGCAATGCCGATAGAAATTTTACACCTGCGCCGAATCACCCTATGGGCGAAGCACTCAGCACTCTTAGCTCGAGCCGCGCCGTGGGCAATACAAACGTAACTTTTAACGGGGATTTTAAGATCGACGCTCACGGAGGCAGTATCGATACCGAAGCCTTTAAGCGGCAGATTTCAAAGGACGTGCAGGAGGCTATCAGACGAAATGAGCGAAATGCTAAAAATACGGACGTGAGAGGGTAGCTCGTGCGCTTTCGCGCACGCTCATAAGGGGGCGGCGCTCGGAGTTAGCGGCCCCCCTTAAAATCCCCCACCCGCGCGACGCTAGAGGTGCGGACTACGTCCGCGTTAATTGAAACCGCTGAAAATTCTAAAATTTTGCGAAGCAAAATTTCTGAAACTTTAGGTGGGTGCAGGGAGCGTAGCTCCCGCTCGCAGGGCGGGCTTGGCTCGCCCGAGAAGTTAAATTTAAAAAGGAAAAATATGGTCTTAAATTTGGGCGGTTTTAAATTTGAGTGGAAGCAGACGAGCGAAATATCAGTAGAAACGGAATTCGGCATTACCTCGCAAGAGCGCATCGCAAATTTTGAAGCCCTTTTGAGTGCAAAACTCGGCAGCCAAAGCATAAATTTAAACGGGCAAACCTTACCTTTCGCGCAGGACGGACAAAGTGCGCTTAAGCCGCTTTATGCATTAGCTGAACTGCGGCAGAGCCTGCCGCTCGTGACGGGGCTAGGTAAATATCTAGGCAGATTTGCGATAGAAAAGATTAGCGAAAATAGATCGGTATTTGCTCCAAACGGGGCATTTTTCACGCAGACATTTAGCCTTACATTGAGGAGAGATTATGATATATAGATCAAAAGATGGCGAACGATTGGATCAGATCGTTTATAAGCATTACGGCCATCTAAGGTATTTCGAAACGGTACTGGAGCTCAATCCGAAGCTGGAGATAATTTTAAAAGCGGGCGAGCTCGTAAATTTGCCCGAATTCGATGAGGCCAAGATACCGCAAAAACAGGTAGCGCTATGGTAAGAAAACCATTGTTTCGCCTTTTGGCGAATGAAAAGGATATTACCGAAACGCTCAGGCAAAATTTGATCTCTTTAGCCTTTGACGACAAAGAGGGCTTTAAAAGCGACGAGATTAGTTTTAAGGTGCACGGCATCTATGCAAAGCCGACATTCGGTGACAAGCTTGAGCTATATTTGGGCTGGGCGGGCGAGGGAGCGGAAGGCTCCGATCTGATGTGGCTATGCGGCAAATTTGCCGTGCAGACCTGCGAGCGTGATTTCAAAGAGCAAAGCACCGAAGTGCGCGCTACGGCCGTAGATTTTGCCGGTGAGATCAAGACCAAAAAACGCCGCAGCTGGGAAAATACCACGCTTTTTGCCATTGCCGGCAAGATCGCGGACGAAAATGCCCTGCGCCTCAAAACAAGCGGAGAGGATATGACGATCAGATCGCGCCTACAAGACGGAGTGAGCGATTTGGAGTTTTTATACTCGCTTAGCAAGGAGCTTGGCTATCTAGCCGCCACCAAAAACGATACTCTGATCCTAGCGCCAAAAAGCAGGGGCGATGAAGCAGACGAAGCAGAGAAAAGAGGCGATGGGCTGCCGCAAATCGAGCTCAATTTAAGCGGCCTCACCTCCCTGAATATTACTGAAGCCAATCGTAACGCTTACGGCTCGGTTACGTGCGAATGGCAAGACTTCGCAAGCGGCAACCGCAAGCAGATTAAGGTAGGCAAAGGCAAACAGACCTATAAGATGCAGATCCCGGAGCCGAAAAGCGATGCTGAAGCTTATCGACTAGCGCAAAGCAAGCTAAATGAGCTAAAAAAGGGCGGTATAAACGGGCGGTGCTCGTGTATGGGCGCCAATATCGTCGCAGGCGCGCAGGTCAAATTTAAAGGCGCTTTGGGGCTTGAGGATCTCAAATTTAGCGTCAAAAGTGTTTCGCATACGCTAGAGCCGTCAGCCTACAATATAGAGATAGAATTTGAAGGGTAAAGGAGTAAAGATGATTTTAGAAATCGTGAGATTTAAAGAAATTGATGATATGACGCTCGGGCGTTTCGTATTGAGCGACGACAAAAAAGTAGTGCTCATAGGATATACCTGCGAGCCTGCGGGCCCCGATATCACAGAGAGCGGCAAGGATAGACGCATACCGCAAGGAAGGTATCAGATAGCCTGGCACGATAGCCCAAAATTTAGAGTTCGTCTGCCGCTGCTGTATAACGAGCAGGTACCTAAAAGCCGCTGCATTCTGATCCACTCCGGCAATACCGGGCATAATACCGAGGGTTGCGTGCTACTGGGCAACTCTTTGGGCGCGCGCGGAGTGAAAGACTCTCGTGCGGCTTTGAGCGCACTACTTGCCGCCGTAAAAGGGCAAGAATTCGCAGTGCAGATTAAAAACGAGATAAAGGAATGAAATGAGCGTTTTAAAAGATACGAATAACACCCCCAAAAAATGGGGGGGGGGGGGGGAAAAAAACCCCTTCACGCTCCCTTCGCCTGGGTGGGCGGCAAGAGCAAGCTAGCAGCGCAGATCATACCTCTAATGGCTCCACATCAAAAATATATTGAGGTATTCGGCGGGGTCCTATCGGTTTTTTACCGAAAGGAGCCAAGTAAAATTGAAATTTTAAACGATATAAACGGCGACCTCATAAACCTACACCGAATAATCCAAACTAGACCGCAGAGCTTAAACTCGTGTCTTAACGGGCTTTTAAGAAGCAGAGAGATCTTTTACGCTATCAAGCACAGAACCATTAAGCCGCGCAATAAGATAGAAGCGGCGGCGTTTTTCTACTTCCAAATTGCGGCAAGCTTCGGCGCAAAGGGCGAGCACTTCGCTATGCCAAAAGGTCGCAGCGCTAAGAATATATATAGGGATTTTTGCGTTTATTCGCGCAGGCTTAAGCGCGCTACGATTGAGAATCTGAGTTACGAAAAGCTCATCAAAGAGTATGACGGCGAGGATAGCCTTTTTTACTTAGATCCTCCGTATGTCGGCACCGAAAATTATTACAAAACGGCAGGTGGATTTAGCAAGCAAGATCACCAAACTTTGGCTGAAATTTTGCGAGGTATCAAAGGCAAATTTATGCTTAGCTACAACGACTGCGAGCTCATCCGCGATCTTTACCGGGGCTTTAATATGAAAGAGCTAAAGATTAGCTATAGTCTCAATAACGCAGCAGAGCGAAAGAGTAGCAGCGAGCTTTTGATTATGAATTATTGAGGGATTAAGCTTATTCGAATTTTTAAAGTAGACTTTCTAAAGCATAATTTTCACTTGTAAAATTTCTCATTTTTCACTTAAGGGTAAAAAATGAGAAATTTTTTTACGAAAAAAGTGAGAAGTGTTAATTTACAGCTCGCGAAATTTCAAAGCACAAACCTCCGCAGCGTAGAATTTTAAAATTCCAAAATTAGGTTTTGCGCCTTCAAATATGAAAAGCTTCAGCTAGCTTTGAAAAATTTAAAATCACGCCGAAATCTATTTATACGCAATGAAATTCGCCCCAAGATATCCGATACGGCAAATCAAACATATCGTCTTGCCAAAACTTTGAAATTTTAAACCCGAATTCTAAATTTTAAAATTTCAAACGCCTCAAAATTTT
>ERZ772807.1304-NODE-1304-length-14062-cov-6.787106_pt1 | contig 14062 bp, 13 predicted proteins | sample MGYA00511472_ERZ772807 | MGnify/ENA primary metagenome ERZ772807 (study PRJEB29015, sample SAMEA2737947) | human oral metagenome | biome: human oral; feature: human-associated habitat; material: dental | place: China | collected 2039 ...
CTGTCTTGCGTATCTTATTGCTCTTCACCGCACCAGCAACCTGAATCTGACCACCGAAGAGAAGGAATTTCTCAGTCAAAGTAGTCTTACCAGCATCTGGGTGAGAGATTATGGCGAACGTTCGCCTGCGTTCTATTTCATTCATTTGTTTTATATTCTTTGGGAGTAAAAGCCTTGTCAGCTGTTGCTGAGGTGAAACTAACTCGTTAGCTCTTAATTCTTTAAATCAATTTATAGCTTAACTAAGTCTAACAATCTTTCTTTTTAACTCCTATTATTTGTCTTGTTCCTGTAAGCCTTTCATGCATTTCTTCAGTGAATCAACCCAATATGGAATCTTTATGCCAAAGGTTTCCTTAATCTTTGTCTTATCAAGGACAGAGTAGGCAGGACGTGTAACAGGTGAAGGGAACTCGTCGCTGTGGCAAGGTTGGATGTCACATGCTGTGTTTCCAGCAAGTTCTGCAATCTTTATAGTGAAGTCATACCAGCTACATACGCCCTCATTAGAGAAGTGGTAGATGCCACTATTTCCTTCATACTTGCGGTTCTCAACGATATCGAAGATGGCATCTGCTAAGTCGCCAGCATAGGTTGGTGTTCCGCACTGGTCGAATACAACCTTCAGCTGTGGCTTAGTAGCTGTGAGATTCATCATCGTCTTAACGAAGTTATGACCAAACTCGCTGTAAAGCCATGCTGTACGAAGAATAATATGGTTTACACCAGTAGCTTGAATCTTCTCCTCACCGTGCAGTTTTGTTAAACCATAAACGCCAGTAGGAGTACCCTTCATGTCCTCTTTGCAAGGAGTATTATATGGGTCGCCACCGAAGACATAGTCTGTGCTGACATGAACAAGCAAGCCACCAACCTCTTTCATAGCCTTTGCGAGGTTCTCTGGTGCAGTCGCATTGAGTAATTCAACAATCTCACCCGCTGTCTCTGCTTTGTCCACATTGGTCCACGCAGCGCAGTTGATGATACATTCAATCTTATTGTCTTGTACCATCTTGCGGATGTCTTCGAGATTAGTAATGTCTAACTTTGTATATCCCTCACATACATCAGTGAAGATATAGTGGTCTTTACTCTGTTTAGATACAAGCTGTATCTCATTGCCAAGCTGTCCGTTAGCTCCAGTAACTAAAATATTCATAAGCTATCTCCTTTATTCTTCGCCGAAGTTTAAGCCTTCAGTCTTATCCTTAATATAGTAGTCTGACAACATACCGATGAAGGTTGTTATCTCGTTAAGCGCACGAGTTGTCTCGGGGGTAATCTCTTTCTTCTGTAGACGAAGCATCATCACTCCATAAAGAAGGTCGAAACAAGTTTCGATCTCACTCTTTCCTAACTGCGCAGCAACACTCTTTAAGCGTTCATCATTTGTACGTGCCATCTTGTCTGCTGTACGTTTTGTCTTACCTCTTAGCTCAACAATGAATGGTAAGACACGATAATATTCAGCAGAATAGAACGGAAACTTTGATGATTGCAGCAACTGTGCGTGCAACTCTGTAAGGTCCTGCATGAGCACCTTGTTAATCTGTAGGTGTCCACCTTCTCGACAACCTTCTTGATTCATCATGCGTACAAGGTCGCCAAACCAGTCTTCCTCTTCCTCCTTTTGTTCTTCGGTGTATTGGAACTGGTCGATATATTCTTTACGGATTCGTGTCAATGAGCAACCGTAAGCACGGATAGTATCTTCTATCTGCCACATATAAAGCAGATATTCTGCTATACTCTTCTTTCTTAATTCCTTAGCTACAAACATAAATTACCTTTATTCCATTAATCCGTCAATAGTTGGCAGATGATAAAGATTAAATACTGTACCCACAAGCATAATGATAGAAAACAGAATGACAACAGAACCTATAACCTTATTTATAATAAGAATACCATTGACATCAAACTTTCCTCTAATCTTATCTATCAACCATGATAAGCCATACCACCAAAGTAACGCACCAGCAGGGATACAGGTAAAACCGATAATCATCTCTAATGGGCGATTAGGCTGTACGAAAGCGAATTGTGCGTAACTTGCAATAAAGAGGAAGATAATCATTGGATTAGAGAGGGTTACCAAGAAGGCTGTAACGCCATTATGGAAGAGAGACCCCTTCTCCTTACCACTCTGATGAGCTTTCTTCATCGGATCTGACTTGAAGCAATAGACTCCAAAGAGTAATAATAATACACTTCCTGTAATCTGTACTATCAACTTATATGTAGGGTTTTCTAAAGGTCCCATAATGAAACTCATACCTAACCCTACGATAAGTGCATAAATTGTGTCGCTGATAGCGGCTCCAATACCTGTTATAAAACCATACCAACGCCCCTTGTTCAAAGTTCGTTGTATACATAATATTCCAACTGGACCCATGGGAGCCGATGCTATAATTCCAATAAGCAGTCCCTTGAAGATGAAATCCAGTATATCTAATTGAATAGGAAATTGCATGCTTGTTATTTTGGGTGCAAAATTGCAAAAATAATACGAGATAAGCAAATTTACCTAACAAAACTTTGTGGCATTCCTCTTTTTTTCATAACTTTGCCCATAGTATATTCAAACTAAAAACTTATTATGTCATGGACGTAACAGAGCAGAAACCAGTTGTAACTGGATTGGAAAAGCCATTTGTAATTGGCTTGGATTTAGGAGGAACAAACGCAGTATTCGGTGTCGTAGATCAGCGTGGTCAGGTACTTGCCACCAATTCTATTAAGACACAGGCTTATAAGACAGTCGACGATTTTGTAGAAGCAGGTGTAGAGGCAATAAAACCTCTCGTTGCAAAATATGGTGGAATAGGTCAGTTCCGTGCTATGGGTATTGGTGCACCTAATGGTAACTTCTATCGTGGCACGATTGAGTTCGCACCAAACCTCTCATGGGGACACGATGGCGTAGTGCCATTGGGAGATATGTTCTCACAGAAGTTGGGTATTCCTGTTGGTCTTACCAACGATGCGAATGCTGCTGCTATCGGTGAGATGCAGTATGGTGTAGCACGCGGCTTGAAGGATTTCATCATGATTACCCTTGGTACAGGCGTAGGCTCAGGTATTGTTATCAATGGTCAGATGGTCTATGGTTCTGATGGCTTTGCTGGTGAGTTGGGTCATATGATCATGGTTCGTGGAGAGAAAGGTCGCACTTGTGGTTGTGGTCGTACAGGTTGTTTGGAAACTTATTGCTCTGCAACTGGTGTTGCTCGTACAGCTCGTGAGTTCTTGCAGAATAGCAAGGAAGACTCTTTGTTGCGTGAGATAAAGCCAGAAGATATCACTTCTTTGGATGTTTCTATTGCTGCTGGTCGTGGCGATGCACTTGCTAAGCGTGTTTACGAGTTCACTGGTAATATGTTAGGTGAGGCTTGTGCTGACTTCGCAACCTTCTCTTCTCCAGAGGCTTTCATCTTCTTTGGTGGTCTAACTAAGGCTGGTGACTTATTGATGGAACCAATCATGCGTTCTTATAAGGAGCATGCTTTGGAAATCTTCAAGGACAAACCAAAGTTCTTGGTAAGTTCGCTTGACGATGCTGCAGCAGCCGTTCTCGGTGCTTCAGCTATTGGTTGGGAATTGTAATTAATGATATAAAGTCCAGAGTTCTTTTGAGTTATATGTGCAGTTTGTCTGCTTGTCTACTTGAAAGAGTCTAAAACTTATATATTCAAAGTAGGGACAAACATCCTTGTCAGACATTCTTTTTATAATTAAAAGAACTGACTTACGAGGTTGTTTGTCCCTATTATGCTTTTTCTATATTGCTAACTTTATGTGATTTCCTTTTTGTAATGGTGTCTGCAGGCTATGTCTAAGTTGATAGAAGGCGATTTTCAATAAATTACCTATGTGTGTCTTGCTATATTGATAGTGTTAAAAAGGATTTTTTCTACCCGTATTCTTTCTATGTGTTGCTATTCCGCACATCTCGTGTTGATGCCCCGCACATATTGTGCTGATGCTTCGCACCAATGGTGTTGAGTGTAGAATACCTTACTAAATATTGACAAGAAATTGGTAACTTTTTATTAGGAAAAATGTTCAGTCAAAAGTAATCATATGGAAGATTCTTCGTTTAAAAGTTATATCAGGCTGTAAAACTCTTTGTAGACTTTCTTTTTGTAGTTTTTGTTTTGTGTTCTCGTTTTTTTAATCTAACTTTGCGAATACTTATAATACTTAGAAAGAAAAAACAATAACAGAAGATGAAACAGGAAGACGACATCAAGAAAGCGATTGAAGTGATGAGAAAGGGTGGTATCATTCTTTACCCAACTGATACTGTGTGGGGTATAGGTTGCGATGCTACCAATGCGGAAGCTGTAGCAAAGGTATATGCCTTGAAACGCAGAGACGATTCGAAGGCTCTTATTTGCTTAGTTGATTCTGATAACCGACTTCAGCGTTATGTTCGCAATGTTCCTGATGTTGCTTGGCAGTTGATAGAAGCTGTTGAGAAACCAACAACATTGATTCTTGATGGTGCTGTTAATCTTGCTCCAAATCTGATAGCAGAAGATGGTTCTATAGGTATTCGCATTACAAAGGAGCCCTTCTCACATGAGTTATGCTATCGATTCCAGAAGGCTATTGTAAGTACTTCGGCAAATGTCAGTGGTGAACCTGCTGCGCAGAATTATCGTGATATCTCACAGGAGATTCTTGATGGTGTTGACTATGTTTGTGAGTCAAGACGTCAGGAACACAAACCACATACTCCATCCAGCATTATCAAATTGGCTGCTGATGGCGAAGTAAAAGTTATAAGGAAATAATTGAATAGATAGATGAAAGTATCAGGTAGTCAGGGGATTATTTCTCAACTTGATAATTGGCGAAAGAATCATGTTTCCAATCGCGAGTTAGTCTTAGTATTAGCGTTTGCTATTGGTCTTCTTGCTTCATTGGCAGCATATATTCTTCACTTTATTATCAAATTGATAGAGGAATTAGTAACCTCTGGTTTCGATGTTGCAACGATAAACTGGCTCTATCTCATCTATCCAATCGTAGGTATTTGGCTGACAAGTCTATTTGTTAAGTATGTTGTACGTGATAATATTTCGCATGGTATTACGCGTGTCCTCTATGCTATTTCTACGAAACAATCTCGTTTGAAAGCCCATAATACTTGGTCGTCTATCGTTGCTTCTGCCATTACGATTGGTTTTGGTGGTTCGGTAGGAGCAGAGGCACCTATTGTGTTGACGGGTTCAGCTATTGGTAGTAACCTCGGACGTATCTTTAATTTAGATAATCGCACACTCATGCTTCTTGTGGGTTGTGGTGCAACGGCGGCTGTATCTGGTATTTTCAAGGCTCCAATAGCAGGATTGGTATTTACATTGGAAGTGTTGATGGTCGATTTGACCATGGCTTCTCTTTTGCCGATATTGATTGCATCAGTGACGGCAACGTGTTTCTCCTATTTCTTCACAGGTGGTTCGTCAATGTTTCATTTCCAAATGGATAACATTTGGGGACTTGATCGCGTTCCACCGACAATCTTGTTAGGTATCGCTTGCGGTTTTGTATCACTCTACTTCATGCGCTTAATGTCATGGTGTGAGAATGGTTATGGGAAACTTTCTTCTAAGCCTTATCTGAAACTACTTGTGGGTGGCTTAGTACTTTCTCCACTTATTTTCCTCTTTCCCTCTCTCTATGGTGAAGGCTATGATAGTTTGAGATTGTTTATAGAAGGAAAGACAGAGGCTGACTGGATGCAAATCATGAGTGGTTCTATGTTTGCTGAAAAGTCAAATTTCTTACTGCTTTATGTGGGCTTAGTTGTCATGACGAAGGTCTTTGCAACCAGTGCAACAAATGGTGCAGGCGGTTGTGGTGGAACCTTTGCGCCTTCTTTGTTCATCGGTGGCTTTGGTGGTTTCTTCTTTGCTCGTTTTTGGAATATGCAGCAACTTGGTGTTTATATTCCAGAGAAGAACTTTACGCTCTATGGTATGGCAGCTGTGATGTCGGCCGTAATGCATGCACCTTTGACGGGTATCTTCCTGATTGCTGAACTAACAGGCGGTTATCAACTCTTCATCCCATTGATTATCGTGACTATCAGTTCTTATCTTACGATAAATATCTTCGAACATCATAGTATTTATGCTGTACGTTTGGCAAAGCAAGGTAAGCTTCTCACACACCATACAGACAAGTCTATCCTCACTTTGATGAGTATGGATAAGATTATCGATCATGACTTTACATCGGTCGGACCAGATATGGAGATGGGAAAACTTATTCATGCTATCAGTTCCAGTCGCAATGATTATATTCCTGTGCTCGATGAGTCTCGTAAGTTATTAGGTGAGATTGATATTAACAATCTACGACATATTATTTTCCGTACAGAACTTTATCACCGTTTTCATGTAAATCAGTTGATGTCGCCACCAGCAGCAATGCTCGGTGTCAACGACCCAATGGAGGATGTGATGAAGACTTTTGAACGTACGGGTGCACAGTATTTACCTGTTGTGAATATTGATAGCCAGTTGGTTGGCTATATCTCTCGAGCTCGCCTTTATAGTATGTATCGTCAGTTTGTAGCAGATTTTAGTGCAGAATAAATAGGTATCTGCCGTCTCTTACTTATTATCTCACCTCTTGTTAAATTCCCAAAGATAATGAAAAAAGAAAATATACGTATTGTTTTCATGGGCACTCCAGAGTTTGCTGTGGAGTCGTTGAAAGCATTAGTTGAGAATGGATATAATGTTGTAGCTGTAGTCACACAGCCTGATAAACCTGTTGGACGTCATCAAGAACAGCTGCAGCCATCACCGGTGAAACTCTATGCACTTGAACATAACTTGCCTGTTTTGCAGCCTGTAAAGATGAAGGATGCTGATTTTATAGAAGAGTTGCGTTCTTATAAAGCTGATATGCAGGCGGTTGTAGCCTTTCGTATGTTGCCGGAGATGGTGTGGAGTATGCCTCGTCTGGGTACGTTTAATGTACATGCAGCCTTGCTTCCGCAGTACCGTGGTGCTGCTCCTATCAACTGGGCGGTTATTAATGGTGAGACCGAGACAGGTGTTACGACCTTCTTCCTTGATAAAGACATAGATACTGGTCGCATTATCCTTCAAAAACCATTTGCTATTCCTGATACAGCTGATGTTGAGTATGTCTATGATGGCTTGATGGTTTTGGGTGCAAAGATAGCCATGGAAACAATTGATCTCATTGCATCTAAATTGCCTGAAGATAGTTTGGATAATGTTGATTTCTCTGCAGTTCTTGATGGCATAAGTGCTCCTCAAGTGTGTGAAGATGCTGAATTACATCATGCACCGAAGATATTCAAGGAGACATGCGAAATCAATTGGAACCAGTCTGCTAAGAAAGTTTATGATTTTGTGCGTGGACTCAGTCCTTATCCTGGCACTTGGAGTACACTCTGTTCTATTGAAGACAATGGAGTAAAGCCTTTGGTAATGAAGGTTTATAAGACAGCTAAGTCAGATCGTGCAGCTGTAGGTACCCCTGGTACGCTCGTCGTAGAAAAGACTCGTCTCTATGTCAACACGTCTGATAACCTCTTGGAGCTTCTCGATATTCAGTTGACTGGTAAGAAACGAATGGATGTTCGCTCATTCTTAAATGGGTTTAAGGATATAGAGAAGTACCTCTTCCAGCCAGAATGACAAATTCTTTTGAAGCCAGAATGACAAATATTTAGCCAGAATGACATAAAGACATATTTTTCAATGACATAATTTAAGGGAAGATAGAATGGCAATCTTAATTCACAGTTTATGCATCGCATAGCAAATATGTCATTAAAGCAATATGTCTTTATGTCATTCTGTCTAAACTATTGCATTCTGTCTCATTCTGTCTTTCCTTAGAATATGTCATTAAAGCAATATGTTTTTCTGTCATTCTGTCTTGTCATTCTGTCTTGTTTTATAGTCTCACAGGCATTGTTATTTGTAGTTCTGTGAAGTCTGCCTTCGTTGCATGTGCATTAACGCTAAAACCTAAAGTAAGATTCTTTAGCTTAGGGAAACTATAAAACACACCAACTTGTTCATGATAAGGTCTTTCCAATCCATTACGTGATTTATAACCCATGTGTCGGTAGAGGTAATAGCCTAAGCTGACACGAACAGACATGTTACCATAAAAGATCTCGTGACGACCTTCGATGCTAAGTGACCACGGACTATGCTTCTCTCCAGTGTATCCATGTTCTTTATCATGTTGTGCAACCCTACTGGCATAATCTCCATAGAAAAGACCAAAGCCTACGCCAGATGCCCAGCGACGTGCATAACGATAGAGTAGGTGAGTATGGAAAGAATAGGATCCGTAGAAAGTAAACTGCTCCTTACGATAGTCTGGATGTCCTTGTGGAGTTTCAAATTGTGTCTGCTGCCAATCCTCAAGTAAAGTTTTACCACCTATTCCAAGGGTAAATTCCGTAAACCAATACTTTTGGAAAGGATTTTTAGAAAGTGTGTTCTCCTTTGCAACCTTCGTTGTTTCCTTCTCTGGTTCGTATACAATACCAAGGAATGGACCTAAATAGTTTGCACCTTTGTTGGGTCGTGCCATAGCCCCATTGCTATGGTGTGCGAAGTCTAATCCAACCTTTATGCTCCATTCCTTTGCTACCTTATATTGTCCGTACAGTCCTGCTGTGAAGAAGATATTAAGGTGTGAACCAATATATTCGTTGTCAATATTGTTCTTTTGGTTATATTTTAGCGAAGTATAGCCTACACCTGTGCCTAAGTAATAGCCCCATTGCCAGTACTTACTACGATAAAGCGGACGATTAAAAGTGCCATAGAGTGTCAGAAAGTTGCCTAATTTACTGGTATAGTCTACTGGCTGTGCTTCTCCCCATGGGTAATCTTTATGCATTGTTGTCCCATGGTTGAGGTTATAACGCAGGCCAACAGAGAATGTTGGATAGTTATAATCGCGTGCAAAATCATTCTCTGATGGTGTGATATTTAGTTGCGCAGCTATGGCATGTGTCTCTTTCGTCTTAGTCCAAATACGTGGTTCCTTGTCCAAACATAAGGTTTGGGCAGGCGTATAACGTACTTCTATACCGGTTTTGGGTATAGCAATAGAATCATACTCTTCTGCAGAAGCAACTGCAGAGAGTAGTAAAGAAGGTATAAAAAGGAGTTTTCTCACTTGTCTTCAAACGGCATCAGAGCACCTGTATTCTGTAGCCAAGTGTTACTTCCAACATGCTGTTGCGAGCGTTCTTTAATAAATCCTTTGCTTCAGTATCTCTTGCTAACTTTCTGAAGTATAGGTTGTAACGCGCCTCTATCTGCCATTGCTTCCATTCGTAGCTGACGCCAAGAGGAAGTGCGACATCACCACTATGGATATGATTCTTGAGGTTGATATCTTCACCATTTTTCTCTTTAGCATGTGCACTAATAACATATCCTGTATGTATTCCTGTAGTGAAACTCCATGGTAAATCTGTCCAAGGATACCAACGTACTATATAATTAGTGTTGATATAATGTAAATTGACATTGTATGGACCATATTTTTGTATAATAGGGTTTCCATAGTCGTCTGTGGTGCTGATATTACGATAGATACTTGAGCCTCCTTGGTGGCTATATTGCATTTCAACGTCTATTGCAAGGTTTTTAGCCACGAAGACTTCAACGTAGGCACCAGCAACTGCCCCCAACTTAAAATTGTTATCAACACCTATGAGGTTTGATAAGTTTAATCCAACTTTTGGGGCTGCATATAAATCCCATACCGTATGCTCACCAGTTGGTTTAGTATCTTGAACAATGGCTCCTTTAACGTCTTGGTAGCCTTCTTTAACAACTTCGCCAATACGTTTCGCGGCGTTCTTGTTTATTACCTGAGCCTGTCCGTTTGTCAATGCCCCTAAAAGGATGGCAGCAATCAATATAATCTTTTTCATTTTTTAGGATAACTGATTCTGTTGCAAAGATAGTGATTTTTCTTCAAACCATTGATATCTTGTGGCTTTTTCATACATATAAAGATACAGAATGCTAAACAGAATAATATAAAGGCATAGATAGTATTAAGCCATAATGACATAAAGACTTTTGTTATGACATATTCAATACAAGAAAGGTGGTTGGAGCATTAATTATGTCTCTATGTCATTTTGTCTTAGCTTTGTCATTATACGTGCGGGGTATCTCGGTGATTACTCCCCTCCCTTTGGGGGAGGGGCCATTTCTTTCTTTTTTATATCGTGTGCCTACAATAATTCTATTAATATTCTTTCTTTTCTCATTTTTTTTATTTAATTTTGTGCCCATAACAAAGGGAATTAGAACTATTAACAGAAAGATTCTGCGAACGAAGCATCTACTGAATTGACCAGCACAGTTTTGTTGTTTAACTAACGATTGTTACTGTACCGCGTCTATTTGTTTTTGCCCATTCGTTCTTATGTGGAGGAACCGTGATAGTTATCAACCTGCAAACTATTCATTGTTTGTAGGGAGGAGATGATGTTTTCTTCCTTAACCTCAATTGGTTACCCTGTGTGTTCTTTGTTTTGTTCTCATTTCCTTATCTAATCTAAAAGTATCTTAATATTATAAATACCAATGGACACAAACGAATCGCTGAGCTTAGAAACTTTCCCTAAGAGTTATGAAGCTTGCTTCCTTGAGAATTGTGCAGTGAGAGAAGATTGTCTTCATCATTTATATTTCAAGTTACAACCAGCTTCCAATACATGGGGAGATGCAATCTTTCCCTCGGCACTTATGCCCGAAAACCTTATCAATGGTCGTTGCAGAATGTTTCATGCGAAGAATCTCGTCACCTGTTATGCAGGTTTCACTCATTTCTTTGACGAGGTAAGGCGCAAGGATTTACCAAGTCTCCGCAATGAGATCTATTCATATTTTCGAGGGCGTAGTAATTTCTATCGTTACGGCAATGCAGAGAATGGCTACCTCTTTACATATCGGATGGCAGAAGAAGTTAAAGCTATATTCAAAAAATATGGCTATGATGCACCTCGTTACGACAGAACATTTGAATCATTATCTTTTCACGAATAAAAATAGACTCAGTTAAATTATAAAAGTCTTTTAATTCATTCATAGTAAATCATTATTTATCTTTGTCCGACAGTTTCGTACAATCTGTCCGAAGCCTTCGGATAATGTGTCCGATTACTTCGGAATCATTTATAAGAATTCTCCTAAGAAGAGGAATAATTATCTTTTATGGTCTTAGTATTTCTTGATTATCATTTAATAGATAATAAGGGAAATTAAGTTTACCTCACATAGTTTCTTTTTCGTAAAATACATAAGTGAGATATTATAATAGTTTAAATATGTATTTTAAGGTTTCAGTTTATAAAATAAATCGTATACTTTAAAAGAAAATCAACTTTCTCTCTCCTGAATATTATTTCTATAAATTTATGTCATCCAATAAAGTAATTGTAAAAAATGCCAGTATGCTTTATATGCGCATGTTTATTAGCATGGCAATAAGCTTTTACACTTCTCGTATTGTTTTGCAGGCATTGGGTGTATCAGATTATGGTATTTATAATTTAGTGGGGGGTATAGTAGTTTTAGCAAATATGTTGACTTCTTCTCTTAGTGGAGCTACAAGTCGATATATTACATATAGTTTAGGTGAGAAGGATTTTGAGAAGACCAGAAGAACATTCTCTACAGCTTTGATGATTCATGTTGGATTAGCTGGATTATTTATTTTTGTTGCTGAAACTGTTGGACTATGGTTTGTTAATACTCAATTAGTTATAAGTCCAGATAGAATGTTTGCTGCGAACTGGGTATACCAATCTGCCATAATTTCTACAGCCTTGGGCATAACACAAGTTCCGTATAATTCTCTGATAACCTCACATGAACGGTTTGGGGTATTTGCTGTTATAGAAATATTAAGTTCTTGTTTGAAACTTATAATAGCTTTTATAACACTTTATAGTATGCTTGATCATCTTATTTTGTATAGCATACTATATATGGTTATATCTGTTTGCATTATAGTTTTTTATCGCATTTATTGTTTAAGGAATTTCTCTGAGAGTCGATTTATTAAAATATTAGATAGAGATTTATTACCTAAGTTGCTAAAATTCTCAGGATGGACTCTGTTAGGAAATGTTTCGTTAACAGTTTTACAACAAGGTGTTAATATTATTGTTAATCTTTTCTTTGGCACAATCATAAACGCTGCAGTTGGAATAGCTACTCAAGTTCAAGGAATGCTATATTCCTTTATAGGAAACATAACTACGGCATTCACCCCTCAAATTATAAAAGGTTATGTAGAGTCAGACTATAAACGCATGAATTATTTAATTTCAATAGGTGGTAAGTTCTCTTCAGTTTGTATTCTACTTATATCTATCCCAATTATTATTAAGATGGATTTTTTAATGGGATTATGGTTAAAAGAAATTCCAACAGGTGCTATTGTTATATGTCAGATTTTATTGATAAAAAATTTCTTTAATAGCTTTAATCCTTTATTATATACTGCAATTACCGCGACGGGAAATATAAAGAATGCTAACATCTTCTGTGGCTTAGAGTATTTGTTGTCTGTTGGAATAACTTATCTTATTGTTTTTTGGACTCATTCCTATATATATGCTTTCATATTTAATCTTATAACTTCTTTAATTGCATGTGTTATTTATTTATGGGCTTTAAAGCATGAGATAAATAGTTTCTCTGTTTATGATTATTTTATACATACTATTTTAGCTGTAACATTTCTGGGAGGTATAACTTTGGGAATAGCGTTCTTTATAGAATGTTTTATTCAAAGTGACATTTGGTCTTTACTTGCAATTGCTTTCGTTTCAACTACTTTGATAACAATCTTATCTTTTTATTTCGTATTAGATAATAATTCACGTAGTTTTATTTTTTCAAAAGTAAATTCTTATTTGCATTATGGTCGTAAGTAAAAAAAACAGAGATTCTAATATTGAACTTTTAAGAATTATATTGATGTTGTTTATTGTAATGCATCATATAATTTCATCGGTAATTGCCCCAGGATTTAGTAGCAAAGGATTTGCTTGTATTGATGTCATATTTCATACAGCTGTTATTATTTTTGTTTTAATATCAGGCTACTTTGGTATCAAATTACGAATAAAAGCACTTATAAGTTTAATATTACAAGTAATATTCTATTCTTTATTGTTAACTTTATTAGCTGTCTATATTTTTAATCTCGGATCTCCTATTGATATTTTAAAAAGTTTGTTACCTATAAGTGGTAATTCTTATTGGTTTATAACGGTTTATGTAGAGTTGCTGTTATTAAGTCCATTTGTAAATAAACTGCTTGTGCAGTTGTCAAATCGCCAATATAAATCTTTGATAGTTATTTTGGCTTTTTTAATCTTTTGGTTTGGATTACTAAGGAAGACCAATATCTCTACTGATGGTAAGAATATTGTATATTTCATATTTTTATATATTGTTGGTGGAGGACTTCGGAGAATTTCTTTGTCAGATGCGAGTAGTAAGTATCTTATTAGTCGTTTCCATATATTAATACTTCTTGTTTCTCTGATAGTTTTAGGTGGGGGGTATCTTCTTCCTGAGTCTCATGCTCTCTTTATTCATTTTATGGCATATACTTATGTGTATAATTCTCCTTTTCTTTTGATAGTTTCTATATCAATATTCTGTTTATTTAGGAATTTGTCTTTCAAGAATAGACTAATAAATTATTTAGCAAGTTCTTCTCTTGCTATTTATTTAATACATGAACATCCTTTGATGCGGGAAATTATATATGTGAAGCCTTTTATGAAGATTATTTATATGCATCCATTTTATTTATTTGGTACAATTATAGTCTTTTCTATATTACTTTCAGTGATTTGTATGTTAATAGATAAAATAAGAGTATCTATTTTTAGTTTAATAGATCAACCAATATCATTTGTCTCTGATAAAATTGAAAATAAAATAGAGTTATGAAAGTGGAAAATATTAAAATAGCTGTTATTGGCTTAGGTTATGTT
>ERZ772807.1305-NODE-1305-length-14054-cov-3.243375_pt1 | contig 14054 bp, 8 predicted proteins | sample MGYA00511472_ERZ772807 | MGnify/ENA primary metagenome ERZ772807 (study PRJEB29015, sample SAMEA2737947) | human oral metagenome | biome: human oral; feature: human-associated habitat; material: dental | place: China | collected 2039 ...
AGTCAAGGTTGACGGGATGTCTCAGACATTCACCAACATTGACGGAACTATTCACGCCTACTCTCGTAACTGGGAGATTCCTACCGAGAACACTCTTGGCTACCAGATTGCTGAGCGAATTGGTATCGCTGATGTGCTTCGTGAGCATCCTGGTATGTCTGTTCAGGCCGAGTTGCTTGGTCCTGGAATCCAGAAGAACCGACTCAAGTTCGACACTGCTACCCTGAAAGTGTTCGCTGTCTACCAGGACGGAGAGAAGGTTAATCGTGAGCACTGGGACGAGCGGTTGCTGAAGGTCGCTGTTCCCGCTCTGGGCGATGACTGGATGCCTCATGGTACGATTGACGAGATGATCGAGAAGGTCGCTACTCTTCGTGATAACGTGACCAAGGGTTGTCGTGATGAGGGTATTGTGTTCCATCTGGCTGCTGGTCAGGAGGTTCCGATGTGGATGGACAGGAACCGGAACTTCAAGATCATCTCGAACGGGTACCTAGTCAAGCACAACATCTGACACATCAGATCGATTGCAGAGTGAATAAAAGAACCAAGTGCAAGAAGATTTTGAGATACTTCTTGCACTTGGTTTTCTTTTTGCGGTGATCTTGTTTGCTATGTTTTGAGGATCTTTGGGTAGTGGTTGACTTTTGTCATCTTAACGTGTAGGATGTCACATGTCCCTGATGTAGGAGAGATTACAGGGCGTAGAGGAGAAGGTATGAAGCGTATCACGAATCAAGAGGCTGCTAAGTCACTTGGAACCGATGTTGAGTCACTGAAGAAGCAACTCCAGGGTAAGAAGAGGCGTAACGAGGCTTCTGTCAAGGCTTTACCTGAGATTAACAGCGATGAGGTTATCAAGCGTCGTATTCGTGATCTGACGACTCCTAACGGATGGATCCGAAAACTCACTCAGGAGGAACTGGGTATCTTCACAGAGACCGTTTTGACGGCTGTGAATCGTACTCCTGTGTTCCGTGAGGGGTTCGCGCTGCTCTCCCCGTTTGTTGACGCTACTGCTGAGACGTGCTACACGGATAAGCACGCTCGAGTTGGTCTGTCTTACCGGTTCCTGTATGCTTTGGATCCTAGTACTCGTGCAACCTGGCTGACTCATGAGGTCATGCACCTTCTGAACAACCACTTCACTCGTTTTGCGACGGCTGGTGTTCGTGCTGCACGCGCTAACATTGTTGGTGACCTTGAGATCAACACGTGTCTTCACGCCAATCGCACTATGACGACAAGTCACATGCTTCTTCCGCAGGACTATGACTTGAAGAAGTTCAAGACTATGGAGTGGTATAACGCCAACTGGAACGCTCAACTCGACCAGATCCTCAGCCGTGATGAGTCCAGGATGCAGCAGAGTGATGCGTCCTCAAGTTCCAGTTCTCCATCGCAACAAAGTGGATCTGGCGATCAGAGTTCATCTGCTGAGGATGACGGAAGTCTGCCAGATCAGATGAGCAGTGGCAGCGGATCTGGTGACAGTGATTCTGACAGTCAGGATCAGCAGTCTCAGAACGACTCTGGTGGCAGCGGATCTGGATCAAGTAGTGGTGACCAGCAGCCCAGCGATTCCTCTCAGGGCTCTGGCGGTTCGTCACAGTCTCAACCTGACGAGTGGAGCGATCCCAGTGAGGGCGATGGTTCTGGTCAGTCTCAGGCTGGATCCAGTAGTAGCCAGTCGCAAGGATCCAGTGGTTCTGGATCTGGTAGCCAGTCTGATGACAGTGACTCAGAAGATGGCTCACAGCAAGGAGATAGCGGGTCCTCTAATTCCTCTCAGAGTGGAAACAACGACGGTGGTGACACTGACTCTAGTTCTTCTCAGAGTGGAAACAACAGTAATGATGCCAATTCTGGTTCTTCTCGGGATGATGCTGATGGTGATCAGTCTCAGAACGGTTATGGAAATGGTGGTCAGCAGGACGAGAGCAGTGATGGTGACGATCAGCAGAGCGGTAACTCTGGTGGTGGTTCATCATCTAAGAGGAAGCGTCGTGGTAGTGGAATCCAACTAGGCTCTGGCACTGATTTCTCGTCTCTTGGTCCTCAGTCTGGTGGATCTAACGGCCAGCAGCCTAACTCTGGGAACAGTGGTTCAGGAGGCGGTGGCGGACAACAGCAGGGCGATCCTAGTGGTGACGGAGGCGGCTCTGCTGGTGATGGACAGCAAGGCGATGGAGGTCAGTCAGGAAGCGGTTCGGGTTCTTCTGGTCAATCAGGTCAGAACCAAGAACAGGATTCCGGTTCTGAAGAAGACGGTCAGAACCAGCAGTCTGACAAGATCAGTGAGAGCAATGACCGGCTTGCTGAGGACATGAAGAGCAAGAACACGACTGGTCCTAACGAGAAGAGCATGACATGCGACACTTCAAACGACCTTCGTGAGCAGGCTGCTGATGCTGCTGGTATTGAGAGGAAGTCCAGTGCTACACAGGCTGCTGCTCGTGACAGCGTGAGGACTAGGATTGTTCAGGATCAAAACTCTCGTAGCCAGTCCTCTGACGGTTCTGGTGATGAGTTCCTGATGCTTGCCCTGAAACTGATGGGTACCCCTAAGGTCAAGTGGCAGACCATTCTTCGTCAAAGCATCGCTAAGGCTTATGGTGAGATTATGGCTGGAAAGACGATTCGCACCTACCGTCGCCCCAACCGTCGTTTTGGTGGTGGCAAGAACCAGCCAATCTTCAGGGGTTCGTCCGCTATCAAACCTACTGTGATGATTGGTATTGACTCGTCTGGATCTATGTCTAACCCTGACTTCTCGGCGGCTATCAATGAGATTGTGTCCATTATTAAGGGCGCCAGCAAGACCAAGGGTGGCGTCGAGATGTTCTGCATCGACACAGATGTCAAGAGTATTGAGGTCGTCAACAACGTCAATAAGTTGAATCTCTCTGGCGGTGGTGGAACATGGATGCACTCTGGGTTCGAGTTCATTAAGTCTCTGCCAAACAAGAAACAGCCCGACATCTTCATTCTGGCGACAGACGGTTATCTTGCTGATGAGGACTGGGAGCAGATTTATCATACAGTCACAGATCCTTCAACGAAGTTCAAGACTGTTATTCTTATCACTCAGAAGGATGCCTACCAGAACTGCCCAATGAAGTTAAAGCAGGCCACAACGGTCATTGACATTCACACAGAGAAGTACAATGACTGAGAGAACCTGACAATAGGTCAGCGTCTTCTGGAAGGTCACCTCTAGCACACTCCGCTTGTTCAGTCAAGATCAGGATGTGCATACAGAGGTGACCTTCCTCATACTTTCGTTAAGATTGACTATGACAGAGAAATCTTAGTGAAAGCGGTTGAAAATGCCTGTAAATGAGCGTGTTGCACAACTTGAGAAGATCTTCAAGGAGATGAACAAGGATAGTCTGTTTTCTGATCAGTACTCTGATGATGAACTGATTGTCAAACTGGGCAATCGCCCAAGCAAGCGCGTACCAACCATCTCCTCAGGAAGTGTCGTCCTGGACGCAAAACTTGGAGGAGGATTCGGTCGTGGACGTGTTGTGGAGATCTATGGTCCTGAGTCATCTGGTAAGACTACTTTCGCTCTGACCGCCGTTGGTAACGTGCAGTCTGAGGGTGGTACGGCACTGTTTATTGATGCTGAGAACGCTCTGGATCCTGTGTACGCAAAGAAGTTGGGTGTTGACATTGACAACCTGTTCGTTGCCCAGCCGTCTGCTGCTGAGACTGCTCTGGACCTGATTGTCAAGGCTGCTGAGTCCAGGGGTGTTGACATCATCGTTCTTGACTCGGTTGCTGCTCTGATTCCTCGTAAGGAGTTGGAAGGTGTTGCTGATGACCAGACAATCGGTGTTCTTGCCAGACTGATGTCTAAGATGCTGAAGCGAATCGTTCAGGTTGCTGCCAACACAGGAACAACCGTGATCTTTATTAACCAGACTCGTGAGAAGATTGGGGTTATGTACGGTAACCCTGAGACCACGACTGGTGGAAATGCCTTGAAGTTCTACTGTACTCAGCGTATCCGCATGTCTCGTGGTAAGCCGATTACTGAGGGTAAGAACACCATTGGTCTAACACTGAAGTTCAAGATTGTCAAGAACAAGATTGCTCCGCCGTTCGCTGAGGGTGAGACAGTTCTTTCCTACGGTCACGGTATCAACCTGGCTGCTGAGATTGTTCTGGTTGGTCCTGACTACGGGATCATCACCAAGAACGGAAACACCCTGTACGAGACTGAGACTGGAGAGAAACTGGGTGTTGGTCGTGCTAAGGCCACAGCCACCATTGAGAGTGACCCGTCTATCCTGGTTCGTCTCAGGAAGGCTCTGAAGAAGAGTATTGAGGAGGCCGATGAGGATCCTGTCTCTTCGCAAGATGACGAGGACGATGCTCCAGAGGCGGTAGATGACGAACTATCTCAGGATGAGCAGTACATCGAGGATGCTGACGAGGAGTGAAATACATCACTGACCAGAAATACCAGTTAACCTGAGGATTTCTCTTAGGATCTGATGTTTCTGCTGGTCAGAGCATATTTGAAGAAGTCCTGTGTGCAATCTTGTGTGAGGGGTTGCACACAGGACCTCTTTGTGATAGTATTCACTCACAAGTTAAAGAGATTTTCGTCACTAGGAAGAGGAGAGCCAGAATGACGAACAACACAGATCAGAACCAGAAGGCTTTTAAGAACTACGGCGCTTACACCATGGCCGAGGGTATCCTTCGAGCAAACATGGATGCACTTAGGGCCGTCATGATGGTATCTGACCCTGGTATGACCAAGACCGCTACTGTTCGGTCTATTGCTCAGGAGATTGGATACGATCTGGTCACTATTATCGGATCTCGTATGCAGCCTGAGGATGTGAGCGGATTCCCGACTCGTGGTGAGATTGTCATTGAGGACCTGCATCTTGGCACCAAGGAGATTGACTCATTCGTCAGTTCAATCAATCCTCACACAATCAAGAAGGAGAAGCGCGGGGATCAGGATGTTCGAGTTATTCCTGTTACTGAGTACGCTCCCCAGTTCATTCAGGAGCGCCGTAAGGTCATCCTGTTCTTTGACGAGTTCTCCAACACGTCTCCAGCAACTCGTGCATCACTGCTTTCACTGGTTCAGGACAGGCAGTTCCCTAACGGTGACTTCTTCCCGGATGAGGTCATTATCGTTGGAGCAATGAACCCAACTGAATCCGCCGCCGATGGCTATGAGATGGATATGGCTACAGCCAACCGTTTCGCTTGGCTGCGCTGGATCCCTGACAACTTCAAGTGGCTGGAGGGAATGAAGACGGCTTGGGGAAGGGTCGCTGAGGACTCCAACGAGGGTAAGTGGCGCTCATTCATCGTCAGGTTCCTTGAGGAGAATCCTGGTCTTATTCACAAGATGCCAGACATCAATGAGGCCAGTACAGATGGAGCCAAGGCTGTGTATGAGAAGGATCTGACCGATCCGTCCACACGTACTGCTGCTATCAACGCCTGGCCGTCATACAGGACATGGGATGAACTTGCTCGTGTTCTGGACATGATTGACGCTGACAAGGATCGGGCCAACTTCGTTATCGACGGTCTCACAGAGTCGAATGTTGGTCTTGAAGGATCCGTGAAGTTCCGTGAGTTCCTGACACGTAACGGTGCTCTGAATGTCGTGGAGATTATCAAGAACCCGAAGTCTCTGTCTGATACTGAGTGGCGTCGTCTGTCACAGAACGACTTCCAGACCATCCTGAATGCTGCTGTAAATCCTGAGATTATCAACAAGGATCTCTATGTCAACTCTATCGAGATCTTCAATACGCTGATCAGGATTGAGCGAGAGTCTTTCGGCGCCTCTCAGTTGCAGGCTTTCCTGGGTATGCAGAACTCGTTCAAGGGTCTGACCAAGAAGGAGAAGGAGTTCTTCAAGAAGGAGACGATGAAGATTGCAGCAGCGTTCTCAAACCTGACAGCAGAGCGTCAGATTCGCATGGCTAAGTAGGACACTACAATCCTCATCCTCTTTGGTGGTGCTGGTTTATTGGCCAACAGAGGAACGACAATGGGGTCAGCCATTCCAGCACTGACGCTGGCTCCAGAAGACCTCGAGAGTAGTACAGTTCTCTCCTCCTAGTACTGCTCTTGAGGTCTTCTTTTGTTGACACAGATTGTCAGTGCGTGTTCTTTGCGTATGGGATTCTTTAGGTAGTTATGAGCAAGCAGGAGAGATGACTTGTTAAGATGGATTAGCAGATATGTCGTTCGTTCTGCATGGAGACATATTGTAGTTTGATGTTAATTTGTTTGCTTTGAGGGGTGGAAATGAGCCAGGAGGACTTCTACGACAGTGACTCTGTTCCACCAGGCTTCTCTGTGGATGATGACGAGTTGCTGTCTCTTCCTGGAGTAGATCAGGAGAACTATCCTTATGACGCTTCTCACTACTCACAGTACAGCAACGAAGAAAGCAACCAGGACGATGACTCTGAGTTGGATGCAGCAGTAGAGAAGAATGATCAGGTTCGGGATAGTGTCTCTAGCGAGAACGTAGACACTGATACTGAATCTGAAGGTCACCCAAACAGTCATCAGTCAGAGCAAGACTCATCTGATTCAAATAACTCCAGCAGGAACAGCACATCGTCTCAGTCAGACGAAAGTCATGAGCCCTCCTCCAAGACCAATAAGTCTGTATCACGATCTACTAAGTCTCGCTCTTCAAGCAGTAGTTCTAGCAGAAGTGACTATGACCCGTATGAGATTGCTCAAAAGGGCCTTGTTGCCAGTCTTCTGTATGATGACATTGACGCTGACCGTGTTCTAGAGATCATTGATGAGGACGACTTCAGTGTCGCCTCGTATCGTGAGATCATGGCGTCAATTGCTCGTCTGATACGCTCTGACGAAGCGGTTTCTGTGACAACTGTGGGCGCAGACTTAGAGCAGCAGGGAAGACTGAAGAATGTTGGTGGTCTTCGTGAACTCTTCTCTCTCAGGGTCAAAGGAGAGGCCGCCAGGCTTGAAGCAACGCCTGTTACATACGCTAGAATCATTCGAGAGTACTCGTCCAAGGAGACTATCAGACAGGCTCTCAAAGAGGCTCAGAAGACCCTTGTAGGCGATTCTGGGGTATCTGCCAGCCAAAGCATCTCAGAGATTCAGGATACTCTGAACCAGGAACTTCTGAAACTGTCTGATGACTCCAAGACTGTCAGTGTAGCGAACTTCGTTGAGGACTATGATCTCATTCTTGATGAGCGTAAGAGGCTCAGCGAGGAGAACAAGGAACTGGGAATCGAGGGATTACAAGGTATTCCTACTCTGGTACCATCATTGAACAGGTTTACTGGTGGATTCATGCCAGGTCAGTTCATCACTGTGGCCGCTAGAACTGGTGTTGGTAAGTCTGTCTTCGCTGTCATGCAGGCAATTGCTGCTGCTGAGGCCGGGTACAGCGTCATGTTCTTCTCCCTTGAGATGAGTCACGAGGAGATTGTCAACCGTATTGTTGCCAACATGAGTGGTGTTCCGCTGAACAAACTCAAGAGCGGTCTGCTCTCTGAGGAGGATCGCAAGAAAGTCTTTGAGACTACCAAGCGTCTGAGAGAACTGAAGATCCATATTGACACTGACGACAAGATCTCGATTGACACTATCCGTTCAAAGGCTCAGAAACAGGCAACAAGCCCTGACGGCCTGGACATGATTATCGTTGACTACCTGCAACTTGTGTCTTCACCAAGAAGGTACACGAACAGGCAGGAAGAGGTTGCCTCAATCTCCAAGGACATGAAGCGTATGGCTCGTGCGCTTGGTATTCCTGTCATGTCTCTGGCTCAGTTGAACAGGAAGCAGGGTGGGGACGATGACGGCGAGGACGTCATGCCAACCCTTGACAACATCCGTGAGTCTCACGCTATCGCCCAGGACTCCGATGTCATTATCCTGCTTCACCGTGACACGAAGACAGACAACACTGTTGGTATCACCAAGATCATCCTCGCTAAGCAGCGTGACGGTGTGTCCAACAAGATCATTAACTGTCACTCCAACCTCGCCAACTCCATGTTCCGCGAGATTAAGAAGGAGAAGGACGTGTCTCATTCTGACTTCTTAGACGATGATTTAGAGTCAGAGAGTGATTATGTTGGTGGAGATGACGGGTTTGACGATGATCTGGATGATTTCGATGAGTTTGACTCTGATGATGACGATTTTGGAGACATCGATCCAGACTTCTGAGGTGTGACACCTACAACATTGTGTGCTATAATTGTGAGACGGAACTCAGTGATAGATACATCAGTGAGGTATCTTGTACACCAGAGATTTTCTCATGGTTTAACAGTTTTCCTGCAACAGAGAGAGGGATGGGGTTTATGTCAGGTCGTGGTTATGTTCTGAACAGACATGTGTCATCCAGGAGAAACCCTGAGCACCAAGGTCAACCTTCTCTGTTTGATGGTGTGGATGATGAGATTGAGCACAACAACCTCACAGACGACTCCAAGGCGACGAACTTCCTGAGCCGTTTTCACGAGTTCATTGATCCTGTGAGCAAGTACTCGTCATATTTTGAGACGTCTGCTATGGAAATGGATCATATTTTTAGAGAGGTTAAAAGATTCTACATCAAACTTGTCCTTGAGAATGGCTGGAGCGAGCGCAAGTACGTCTACGCTGTGGAGTCTGTGTTCTACAGCAAGCAGACCATCACTCCAACGTCTCTTGACATTGCTGGTAGACGATACGACCGACAGTACCCACAGAACTAGAAGGAGATGAGTGTGACTGCTTCTGACTTCTCACTAGCCGTAAGTAGCCTTCCTGAGGTTACTGAGGGTGTTATTCGCCATAACAGGCCAGACTATGGTAAGTTTGGTGATGCTATCAGGCGTTATGACAGCCTGTACGAGAGTGTGGAGAAGAAGCAGCAGTTCCGTCTCAGAAAGAAAGGTCTGAGGTTCTGGGATGATGTGGTATCAGAGAGATTCCCTAACGACTCAGACAAGCCGGTAACACTGAGTTCTATCAGATCTGACGCGTCTGTCTCTGTCAAGAAACTGGTGGACAACAGAAAAGTTCCTTATCTTTGGATTGCTGGCAGTAACGAGAAAGAGAAGATGCTTCTTGCCTATGCTGCCATTAGAAGGATGATTGGTAAGGGCGTAGTCTCTCCTTCTGGTGTGAAGACTATTTCAGAGGAGCAGATTGTCTCACTGGGAAGATCTGGCTTTGATGGTCACAGGAGACTTGAAGAGATTCTGTCGTCAAGAATGTCCGCTCTGATTATTGAAGGGCTTGGCTCTAAGAACGGGCTTCATAACACGATGGAGAAGCCCTCTGTTGAGCGTGTGATAGAGCACATCTACTCCAATCCTGTGCCAGTTATTGTGACATCTATTAACACGCCTAAAGAGATGGACAGAAGTCTTAACAGTCCAGCGGGGAGCAAGATACTAAGCATGTTTGGCGACTCAGTAGTCTTTCTTGATGATTTTTGTGAAGATTCACCAAGAAAGAGAAGGTCTGTTTATGACGGTTCCCTAAATCAGCCTCCAGTAGCCAGTGGCGACTTTTTCTGAGTGTAAATAGTACACTCTGAATGTTGCTGATTTGTCACTAAATCCTTTTTTGTCTGTTAACATCACGACAGATATGATACAATTCACATCAGTAAGTTGTAGAGTATGATGCGTGAGGGTTGTGGTTCTAGGTGGCTCTTCTGGATAACTACCACAGGATGAAGAACGCTGTAGACGTAGGTGTTGACGACTTTTTTGCTGGCTCACCTATTGCAGTTGGTCGAGACAAGAAGGTGTCTAGAACACGAGGCGGGCACCTTGCCTATGTGATGAGAAACATAGGAGTGTTTGTTCTGGTTTCCTGTCTTGCTGGTGCTCTCATGTCGGTATGGCCTGTGATGGCTCTGTCGGGTACTGCACAGGTGATTGAACCAGCAGCAGATTATTGGAAGAGTCTGCCTGAAAACTTGGATGACATTGAGATCGGACAGAGGAACACTCTCTATGACATTAACGGGAACAAGTTCGCTGAGGTGTGGTCGGAGAACAGGACTACATTGACGGATCTCAACCAGATCAGCGACTATGCTAAGAATGGTCTGATTGCTACTGAGGACAAGGATTTCTTCAAGCACAAGGGTTTCTCTCTGAGAGGTACTGCTCGTGCTGCTCTGTCCTCTTCTGGTGGTGGTTCAGGTATTACTCAGCAGTTGGTGAAGAACCTTCAGTTCTATAACCTGGCGGGACGAGAGAAGCAGGGCCAGGCTGTTGAGGCGACTGTTGGTCGTAAGGTTCGTGAACTCAAACTTGCCATGGGGTATGAGAAGAAGCACTCAAAGAACGAGATTCTTCTCACATACTTCAACACTGTGGCGTTCGGCTCTCCAACAACCTACTCGATTGAGACAGCCAGTCAGTACTTCTTCGGTAAGAGTGCTAAGGATTTGGATCTCGCTGAGTCTGCTGTTCTGGTTGGTAGCGTGCAGAATCCAGCCAGGTTCAACCTCGATGACCCTGACACCTTCAAGGACAAGTACAAGGCTCGTCAGAAGGATGTCCTTAGCAGGATGGTGTCAGAAGGGTACATCACACAGAAGGACGCTGACGCTGCTTATGCTGAGGATCTGAAACTCGTCTACTCGAAGTCTTCTAATGGTAACTGTACGTCTAGTACTTACCCCTACTACTGCGAGTATGTGATGGACTTCCTGTCAAAGTCTCCTCGTCTTGGTGAGACTCAGGAGGAGAGAAACGTCATCCTTCAAAAGGGAGGGCTGCACATTCACACATACTTAGACCCGAACGCCATGTCTATCGTGAACGCTCAGTTGCAGCAGGACTATGGTAATGACAACCATCTTGCCGCTCCAACTGCTGTTGTCCAGCCTGGTACTGGAGGAGTTCTGGCTATGGGGGCCAACAGAGACTATGGAACAGGTGAAGGACAGACGACTGTCAACCTTCCTCTGCACGCAACAGGCTCAGGATCTGTGTATAAGATGTTCACTCTTGCAGCAGCGTTACGTGAAGGATTCACAGAGAACGATCTAGCATTCTCTTCTCGGTGTCCACTGATTGATCCTGACTATGACACTCCTGAAGGCGGTATCACAAACTCTGACTCCTGTGCTCTCCAGGGTGGTTTCATGGACTACCGCAGGGCTACAGCGCTGTCGTCAAACACCTGGTTTTCTGAGTTGGAGATCAAGGTCGGAGTTGAGAAGGTCAAGGAGTTCAGTGCATCGGTCGGTCTGTCAGCACCAGACACTATCTCGTCACGGTCTCTGGCTTACACGCTTGGTGTGACAGAGAACTCTACTGTTGACATGGCTGCTGCGTTTGCAACCTTCTCCAATGGTGGTGTGTTCTGTCCTGCGACCCCGGTGTCGTCATACACCTATGCTGATGGCAGTAGTCCAGTGGTTCCAGACACTTACGACCCTAAGTCTGACTCTTGCAGGCGTGTGCTGTCTGAGATGGATGTTCAATGTCCAACATGCTAATACCTCACTTATCCAGATTCCTAACGCCTTTGGTAACAAGTTCAACACTCCTGGTTATGACACTGCTGCCAAGTCTGGTACGAACCAGTTGTACAACAGCACGTGGGCAGTTCTGTCTGGAAACTTCTCAGTGTTCTCCAACCTGTATGACCCGAATGACTTCACTGAGGGAATGGATCCAACAACCTACCGTGGAGGCACCTATCGCTGGTGGGATCATGTGATTGGGTACACAGGACGAGACATTATGACATCACTTCTCAGTACAGAAGGCTACAAGCCGTTGAAGTACAACAGTGACGACGACTCTATGACCGAGGTTCCGGTTGAGACTCGTGACTTTGTGACCATTCCGTCTGTCATTGGTATGCAGCCAGCACAAGCGCTGTCCACCTTGCAGGCCACTGGCTTCCCTGTGCACCTGAGCAAGGAGAAGAAGTCAGCACCAAGTCAGTACCCGTCCGGCGTCATCGTGGAGCAATCGGTCAAGGCTGGAACACAACTGCCTGTTGGTAGCAAGAAGGAAATCACTATCTACGAGTCCAAGTGATGAACAACAAACATGATGAGCCGGGTTTGGTTCACCTGTCTGTGGTGCCAACCTGGCTCATGGCTCATGTGTTGCGTCGTTAAGATGTGATCAGAGTTACAACAAGTCCGTTTTAGAAGGGGATGCTCAACCATGACAGCAACCGCAAACATTCTCAATGACTACGACAAGTACCTGAACTCGCTCATGCAGGCACGTCAAAGTCTTGTTGACAGGCACCACCAGATTGATGAGGAGATTGCTGCTCTGAAGAAGGAGCAGGCTCAGATTGATGAGCACCTGGGGAAGGTATCGTTCCAGGAGTCTTTCGACCTGTCGTCTCTCAGTGTTGATAAGAAGGTGTATCGTAGCGAGAAGAAGATCTCTGAATCTGGGTCTGTTGACACATCCAAGGATTCAGAGGCACACGAGCCTGTTGAGGAGACACCTGAAATCACTGAAGAGGAAACCATATCTGAATCAGATGATGTTGACAGTGTTTCTGATGACACAGATGACGAAGAGTCTGGAGTTCAGCAGGAGTTTGACCTGAGTGCTGCTATCAAGGAGTCTGAGAAGCCTGTTGAGAAACCTGAGTCAGACATTGATGATGACCTTGGTCTCGGTGAGGTTGAGTCAGACGACTGGAGTGATTTGTCTCAGGATGAGGGTGGCAAGGATGATGCATCTGATTCTGACAGCAACGAGCCAACAGATGTAGACACCAAGAAGATAGACGTTAAGAACACCTCTGATGACAAGAAGAGTGACGAGGAAGAGAAGCCTAAGAAGACCTCTGCTCGTCGCCGTCGCTCTACATCCAGCCAGTCCCGTCCAAGCAGCCGTCGTAAGAGCAAGAAGGATGACTGGCAGTCAGATCCAGAGTTTGACACCTCTGAGGACATAGAGCACATCGACTTCGGGTTCTAAGTGAATTCTTGACAGAGCCAGTTACTCGATTTAGACATTTTGTAGGGAGAAACATTGAAACTCAAGGCTGACTCCAAGAGCCTTTCGGACGCTATCTCTTGGGCCACAAAGAACTATGATAAGCGTGACAGTGGAGCACAGGTTCTGCTTGAAGTCAGAGCAGACGGAAACTGTACTCTATCATGTTTCGGTGAGACGTTTCTCAGTTCTCGGTTTGATGTGACCTCTGTTGATCTGAGTAATGAGAGGAAGAATCAGGAGATTGTCTCATATCCTCTTGACGGGCAGTTCGTTCAGCGTCTTTCTGCTACTCTGCCAAAGAAGGGTGAGGTCCTGATCTCCTCATCCGCTTCCTCCTTGAACATCGCTACACCTAATGGCAGGTTTACTGCGCCAGTGCTCAGCAACAGACCAAAGAAGATTCCAGAGACTCGCTATCTTGGTGAAGTTGATGACAATGTATTCTTTGCTCTGATGCAGCGTCTTGCAAGAGCCTGCTCTACTGAGGAAGGCAGCAACCCTGCCTTGAACTCTGTTGATCTTGGGTTTGAGAACGATGACACACTGCGGATGTTCTCAACTGACAAGTACGCAATGGTCGAGTCAAAGATAGACTTCTCACCTACTGATGACACCTCAAAGTCTGCTGTCATGTCTGAGGGCTACGCTCTTGTTCCTCATCGTCAGGCTTCCATGATTTCTCCAACTAAGGGAATTACTGCTCCGGTCAGTATCATTGAAGAGGTCGTCTCTCGTGGTTCAGGACGGTTCGGGTACGAGTTTGGTGATGGAAGGATGGTGCTGTTTCCACTGCTTGATGCTAAGAGGACTTCTCCTGCCACTATTGAGTCCATCAAGAGCACGAATGAGAAGACTGTCAAGTACTCTGTGACAGCGCCTCTGAAGGAACTTGTTTCTGCTGTCAGGACTGTTGCCAACCTCTCTTGGGAGGAGAACGACATCAAGTTGACTGGTAAAGGTGACAGCATCTATGTGTCTGACCTCGGTGAACGGAACAAGATTAAGGTTCAACTTGCGGACGGCTTCGTTGTCGTTGTAAACGTTGTCCAGCTCGTGCATCAGCTTGGGAAA
>ERZ772807.1306-NODE-1306-length-14052-cov-13.284490_pt1 | contig 14052 bp, 10 predicted proteins | sample MGYA00511472_ERZ772807 | MGnify/ENA primary metagenome ERZ772807 (study PRJEB29015, sample SAMEA2737947) | human oral metagenome | biome: human oral; feature: human-associated habitat; material: dental | place: China | collected 2039 ...
TGGTACTGCAATGCAATGCGGGAGAGTAGGTAGCCGCCTTTTTTCTTAACGAAGCACTTTGGAGATTTATTTCTTCAGAGTGCTTTTTTTGTTATATGCGGTTTTGAAATACTGCTGCCATATCGTATCGTCTATGCACCGATGCGATGGTACACCGTGTTAAATAGGGCAATGCGGGAGAGTAGGTAGCCGCCTTTTTTCAATCAAAGACCTTGGAGAGAAATCTCTGAGGTCTTTTTCATTTTGAGTAATCTTGAATATCGCCGCCACCAGATGCACTCGATGATATAGCGTTTTCTTAACATTATCTTATCCCATGTGCATTATTATCTTCTGTTGCCCATCTACCCAATACGTTGTTGCAAACATTCGTTTTATGCAGTCTTGAATTGTTCGAACTTCTTTCGCAGACATAACAACAAAGTATGCTATTGTTCATACCTTCGACAGCATACAAATTGCAAAGTATATCAGCGAAAGCGACACGTTTGGGATATATCGTTGCTGTTAGTGTTTGATGAAAATATTTGGGAAGATTTATTTGTCTTTAGGCTGTATGCGATGAAAATTCTTCGTACGATAGAGCTGTTTCCGATAAAATTCATCAAAAAAATCATTGATGGGGAAGCTATTTTGTTGCATATTTCAATTGTTTATGTTAATTTTGTAACCAAATAAAAGGAAAACTTGCCATCTGCTTGTTGTTTGTTATTGAATAGAGGAGACAAGTTGGTTTTGAGTGAGCCTTTATATGCAAAATAAAGACGACGAAGAAGAATGAAAGATTTGAAAACGAAGAGACACTTGCTCGGCGGCATGTTGTTGCTCTCTACTGCGGTAACATTGGCGCAAACGCCTACCTATGATGCCTATGCCGGCTGGTATAAACAATGGAACGACAGTTTGAAAGGTGCCCATATCACGGCAGCGCAACACTATTTGCAGTTGCGGCATGCCAAACTCCGGCAGCAAGTGGTGGTGGGTATTGTCGATTCGGGTATTGATGTAGATAGCCGTGCGTTGAAGTCGGTGTTGTGGACCAATGCAAAGGAAAAGCTCAACGGGCGAGATGACGATGGAAACGGTTATGTGGATGATGTGCATGGCTGGAATTTTCTAGGCACGAAAGATGGAAAATTTAATATGACCAGTGCTGGAACCGAGGAATATCGGCAGTTCAAACACCTCTATCCCAAATATAAATATGTGAAATCGGCTGCCGAGGTGCCCGACTCCAACCGTGCTGAATATGCCTATTATGTGGAGATGCGGCGCAAGGCTAAAATCAATTCCTATCTGATGTTTTATGAGGCTACGGCGCGTAAACAAAGGCTCATCCATGAGATGGACAGTTTGTTGCGGGTGGACCACGTGGCTGTTGACACGCTCACGATGGGCGGTGTGATGCGTGTGCAAGTGGGCGATACGCTCATTCGGAATTCTTTTGTGCAGGCCGCGATGACCGATTTATATCGTACGCCGAAGACAACTTTGTGGAATAGCTATATGGCGAAGCAGCAAGCTGCACTCGTACAGATGGAACAGCGCATTCGAGGTATTGAATGCGACCAAGATAAGCGGCTGTTGATGGGCGATCGTTTGGACGATGCTACCGACCGTTTCTATGGCAATAACCAGCTGAACATCGAGGGAATGGAGCATGGTCATTTCGTAGCCTCTGTTATAGCCGGTGTTGTAGCCGACGATATGCGCTACAATGGCGTGTGGCCTCAGGCACGTTTGATGGCCATTCGGATAAGTCCTGAGGGCGATGAGTACGACAAAGATGTGGTATCGGGCATTCGCTATGCCGTGGATAACGGAGCTAAGGTGGTGAATCTGAGTTTTGGAAAATACACTTCACCGCATCCTGAAATGGTGAACGAAGCCATTGCCTATGCTGCTAAACACGATGTTTTAGTAATTGCAGCAGCCGGCAACAACCATTTAAATATCGATTCGGTAGACTATTTTCCTGCCGCAGTTGATGCCAAAGGTAAAACGTTTGACAACTTTATTCGCGTGGGCGGCACGGCGATGGATGGCAGTCGTTCGTCTATCTCCAATTATGGTACACATAAAATTGACCTTTATGCACCAGGCGAATATATCTCGGGCATATATCCCGGCGACAAAAAAGATTTTGCCAATGGCACCAGTGTGGCGGCTCCTGTGGTCACAGGCATAGCCGCAATGCTTAGAAGTTATTTCCCCAAGGTGAAGGCAGCACAACTGAAGCGCATTATGATAGAGACGGCACACCACGTGCATGGATTGAAATTGGTGGATGCGGCAGCAGCCGTAAAACGTTTAATGCCTTAGTTATGATGCGGAAACAGTTGTTCATCGTGTTCTTTGTGCAGTTGGCATGCTCGCTTTCTGCACAAACGGTTGATTGGAAGCGTGTCGCACAGCAAGAGGAAGATGCGTTGCAGGAGATTTATCGTCGAAGCAGCATTTCGGCCTCTTGGCTCAAAGGCTCTTCTTTCTTGATGTATGAGCAGTATGGCCGTTACTATTTGGTGGATGCGCGAACGGGTCGGCAGGAGCCGCTCATCAACGATCAACAGCAGTTCGCTGTGCAATATCAAACGCTCACAGGCGACACCACCATGAAGGCCGATAAGTTGCGGTTATATGGGCTTTCGTTAGAAAATAATGATAGCCGGTATTTCTACTGGACGCGCTCGCAGAAGCGTTTGGTTTATGATCGGGCGACCCAGCGGTTGGCATGGGACAGCCGACCGGCAGAAAAAGACGGGGCCACACATCGCGAAGGCTCTTTCAGTAGTGGTGCTTATACAAAAGATTCGCTCTTTACCATGCTTGGCGATAAATATAATCTGCATGTTAGGAATAATCGGACGGGGCAAATCCGCCAACTGACTTTCGATGGGAAAGAGGGTGCTTCCTATTGCTTTACATCGGCCAAGGATACGCTTCGTGCAGGCAATGCCATGGGAAACTGGCGCGGACACGTGTATGTCCATCTGATGAACGACGACTCTAAGGTGGGCAATCTCTATCTTATTGATGTCTTGCATGGCGATCGTCCCCGTTTGAAGACTAAACACATGCCGCTGCCCGATGAAAAGAATGTGCGGCAATACAAACTATATTGGTTTAATGCCGACACGGGTGAAGGTCGTGTGCTGCCGATTGAGAAGTTTAAAGACCAGGAAGTGAAGCTCAATTACGAGGATTGCGGAGAAAATCTTTACTTCACACGTCGAAATCGGAGTGTCGATACACTCGAACTCTGCAAGCTCCATCTGCCTACAGGGCAGGTCTCTGTGGTTATACAAGAGGTGTGTAAGCCCCATTTAAATATCAATTTGTTTAGTTATCGCCTCCTCCATCAAGGGCGTGAAATTATTTGGTGGAGCGAACGAACGGGGCGTGGAAACTATTATCTCTATGATGGCAACGGACGATTGAAAGGGCGTATCACGCAAGGTGACAAGTTGGTTGCAGGGCGCATCGAATATCTTGATTTGAAAAAGCGGCGTCTTGTCTTCATCGGTTATGGTGATCGTCAGGCTTATGACCCTGAATATGCCTATTATTATGTAGCCGATTTGAATGGAAAGCGCCAACAAACGCTGACGTATGGCAACGGAACACATGAATTGCAGTTCTCCGAGGACCACAGATTTGCCATTGACAGCTATTCACGAATGGATATGCCCACCGTTTATAATGTGGTTGATGTTGATGCACCTACAAAGCATTTTGAATTCGCACGTTGCACAGATAAAGATTTAAAGGCCGCCGGTTGGCAGGCGCCGGTGTTGATTGATGTGCCTGCTGCAGACGGAAAGACCCCTCTTTACGGAGTGATGTATTTGCCCACTCATCTTGACAAGACGAAGAAATATCCCATCATCTCGTTTGTTTACCCCGGTCCACAAGATGATCAAATTCCCCGAAGCTTCACGCTTGACGATGCCGGCAATCAGAGTTTGGCCGAGATGGGCTTTGTTGTGATTAATGTTCAGCCCCGTGGCTCTTCGCCCTTGCGCGGTCACGACTTCTATTGTTTCGGCTATGGCAATCTGCGCGATTATCCCATTGCAGATGATAAGCACACGATAGAGACGTTGGCGCATCGCTATCCGTTTATAGATTTAAATCGTGTTGGCATCTGTGGACACAGCGGTGGAGGCTTTATGGCCGTAACAGCCATGCTTTCTTATCCCGATTTCTACAAGGTGGCCTTCAGCGCTTCGGGCAATCATGATAACAATCAGTATATTCAATGGTGGGGCGAAACCTATCATGGGTTGGGCAAGCGTGGGAGCATTCCCACCAATATGGAGCTGGCTGGAAACTTGAAAGGAAAGCTCATGCTGGTGACGGGCGATGTCGACGACAATGTTCCGCCTGTTTCTACGCTCAGAATGGTCGACGCATTGATTAAAAAAGGTAAGCGTTTTGAGTTGATGGTGTTGCCCGGAAAAGACCATGGTGTGTGGAGTCCCTATTATCAAAACCTCATGCGTTATTATTTTATGGAGAATTTAATGCACCCAACCTCCCGGGATGTCAATATCCTGACGCATGAATAGGCATGGCTATTGCGACGTAATAGTTTATTATTATATCATCATAACATCAAGAAAGAGGAAACAAAAAGATGAAGACAAGACTTAAACTCCTGCTGCTCATGGCGCTTTGTCTGTTGTCAGTTTGGCAATTACAGGCACAGAATGGCCATAGTGATGCAGACGTGTTGGTTAACATAACGGTTGTCGACGAGAGTGGAGATCCCCTTCCTGGTGCTTCTGTCAAGGTTGCCGGAAAGCCTGTCGGCGTGATTGCAAATTTAGATGGAACGGTTTCGCTGTGGGTTCCGCGCGACACCCACATTACGGTGAGCTATCTTGGCATGAAATCGCGTGTGGTCAAAGTGTCGAACCCCCTATCGGGCAATTTCGTGTTGCAGAGCAACGAGCGCACACTGAATCAAGTTGTCGTAACGGGCTACACACAAACGGATGTGCGTAAATCCACCGGCTCGGTGAGCATGATTACGGGTAAAGACCTCAACGATGCTCCGTTGAAGAATGTTGATATGCTGCTTCAAGGAAAGTTGACGGGCGTCAGCGTGCAAGCGGTGTCTGGAAAGCCGGGAGCTTCGGCTAAGATTCGTGTGCGTGGTGTGTCGAGTATCACCGGGAGCAGCGAACCTTTGTGGGTTGTCGACGGTGTGCCCATTCAAAAGAATATACCTACAGCCGGCTCAAGCTACATTCGTAGCGGTGATTTCAGCACGCTTTATGCCAATGGTGTGGCCGGTATTAATCCGCAGGATATCGAGAGCATCACCGTGTTGAAAGACGCTTCTGCAGCAGCCATCTATGGTTCGCAGGCGCAGGCGGGTGTTATTGTTATCACAACCAAGCGCGGCAAACAAGGCAGGATGAGCATTAACTATAGTGGTAGTCTTGGCATTCAGAGTGCACCCATCCGCGATGATAATTTAATGAATTCGCGTGAGAAGCTCGCCTATGAGCAAAGTATTTGGGATGAGTTCTCGGCAAAAGGCTATGCAGCCGGCACCTATTATCCCGTTATCGGTATCGTTGGTCAGATTCGTTCGGGCTACGGACGCTTCCGAGGTTGGATCAAAGCCCAGCAAGATGCTTATATCGATGCTTTAGGACAAACGTCTACCGATTGGTTCAAGACATTGTTCCGCACCACGGTTTCCACTTCACATAATATCTCGCTAAGTGGCGGAACAGACAAGCAGACCTATTATATTAGCGGAGGCTACACAACTAACAATGGTATTGTGAAGCGAACTGGTGCAGATAGCTTTATGATGAGCGCCAAATTCAACGGCAATCCGCTGCAAATTCTTTCCTATGGTTTATCGATAGACTTTTCTTATTTAAAGAGCCATTCTCCAAGCGAGGCCTTTAACATTTATAAGTATGCCTATTTTGCCAACCCCTATGAAAGGCTCTACAATGCCGATGGGGGCTATCAGGCCGATGAAACCTATTTCTCTATGGTGAATGCAAATGGTGATTCATTCAATTATCTTCCCAAAAACGGCATCAACGTGATGCGCGAAATCGATGAAACAACGCTCAAGTCAATCAGCTCAACAACCACCTTGCGGGGCGATTTCACTTGGCGTCCATTTGCCGGCTTCCGTCTTTACGGCTTGGCTTCTGCTACTTTTAGCAATGATAATTCGACCAACGAGATAGGGGCTGCCACCTATAGTGCATGGTTAGACCGCCCTTTCGAGGGTGCTAACAGCGCATCTTATCGCACATACGGTTCTTTCACACAGGCCGAGAGTCGCAATCTAAGTTGGTTGGCACGTTTACAAGCCAATTATGGAATTACGCTTGCCGAGAAACATCGTATCAATGCCATTGCCGGAACAGAGGTTCGCTATAACAGAGCCAGTTCTATGGGCAGCAAAATGTATGGTTACGACCCGTTGACCGGCCAGCATAACACACCGCTCTATCTCGGAACGGCCAGCAATGGCGCATTGACAGCAGCCGAAAGAGATTCCTACCGTTCGATCATCAATGGGTTGAACACTTACTCCAAGATAGAAAATGCCTTTGCCTCTTTCTACAGTGCCCTTGATTATGTCTATAATAATAAATATGTTTGGAATGCAACTGTTCGTTCAGATGGTTCCAATAACTTTGGTAGCAAAGAGCAGTTCAATCTCACATGGTCGACAGGATTGGCATGGAATATGGATGAAGAGGCCTTCTTCAATGCCATAAAACCGGTTATAAATCGAGCCACCATTCGCATATCCACTGGCCTAACGGGTGGTGTTAACAAAAGTGTGTATCCGCAGATTATGATGGATTATGGCAATTATTATCGCACGGTAGGGGATGACAATTATCGTGTTGGCACGATTAAGAATGCACCTAATCCGAAACTTCGTTGGGAGCACACACACGATTTGAATGCCTCGCTCGATATGGGTTTCCTTCGTGACCGCATCGGACTTTATATCTCTGTTTATCGGCGTCGCGGTTATGACATGATAACATCCGTCAGAACAGTTTCAACAACGGGCTTCACGAGCCAGAGTTACAACACCACCGAGCAGATTAACCAAGGTTTTGAAGTGTCGTTGAACGCTACGCCCATTAAAACAAAGAAAATGGTGTGGGGCGTTTCGGGAAACATCTCCTACAACCAAAACTTTATTTCCAAGTATGATGCCCCCAATAATGGCTTCAGCACTTTCGGTTCTATTCTGCTTGATTATCCTCAGGGCGCAATCATCACCGGCAAAAACACGGGCATCGACCCTTTTACCGGTTATTATACTTTCAAACTCCGCCCCGACGCTGTCATCAATAATTCAAGCGATTGGCGCAACTACCGCAACTATCTTTATTATCGCGGCACAGCCAATGCACCTTGGAACGGCGGTTTCTCTACCCACGTTTCCTATAATCGGTTCACGCTGAGCATCAGTTCATCCTTTTCTTTAGGTGCAAAAATCAGTTCTGAAATCAAGTCTCCGATATCCTATAACAGCATTAATGCCAGTACACAGAATCATCCACAGACACAGCGTAGCGACCTTTATACTGCGCATTTGAATAAGCCGAAAGAGGCTGCTCATCGCTGGACAGAGGCCAATCCTGCGACCAATGGCTATCCAAGGTTGGTTGATTCTCGTGGGAAACGGCTCAACATTGATTTGGGCTTGCCCAACGGAAGTTCGTCCATCACCGAAGGTGTTTTCTATGAGAATGGATCGTATTTCAAATTAGGTTCGGCCACTTTGAGTTATAGTGTGCCCGAAAAGATTACACGTGGCTTGGGATTGACTTCTCTCGGCGCAGCCATTACGGGCTCAAATCTCTTTATCATCACCAAGTATTCGGGTCTGAACCCCGAAACGCCGGGTGCCGTTTATCCCATCAGCCGTTCTTTCTCGTTTACAATTAACGTAGGTCTTTAACTATAAAATCAGAATGAATATGTTTGTTTTCAATCATAAAAAAGGCTTGTCTGTCCTCGTATCAGGTCTGCTCACGTTGTGCATGTTGTTCACGTCGTGTGGCGATTTCTTAGATATCAAGCCCTATGGGAGAACTGTTCCCAAAACAACCGAAGAATATCAAGCGCTCGTAACCGAGATGTTGACAGCAATCGATGGCACCAACACGGGCGAAACCGGGGCGGGCGCTCTTTTCTTCAACAACGAAATGGTTAGGAGTTTCGAAACCTATGGCGACAATATGGAGACCAGTCTCACGAGTCCCTCTTCCAACATGGCTTACTATGTGGGCAACTTGCTTGGCACAAATGAAGCTTCTGTCTATTATGAGCGTTTTTATCGTGTCATCAGTCGTTGCAACATCATCTTAGATAACTATGAGACAGGACGCGACACCGAGAACGGACAGCAGCTGATTGGCGCTTGTCATGCGCTGCGTGGATTAGCCTATTATCAGTTGCTCCGCATGTACTGTGAACCCGTTGGAGCTGCTGCCAAACCATTGGGGGTACCTATCGTGACGGGTTTCGATATGGAAGCAAAACCCAATCGCAGTTCGTATGAAGAAACATTCAAACAGGTTGAAAGCGATTTCAAGACGGCTATGAGCAAGAACATCAAGAACGATGTCTATTTGTTCACGCCCGAAATAGTGAAGGGATTGCTGGCACGACTTTATTTTTGGACGGGCCATTTCGCCGAGGCCAAACAATATGCCGACCAACTCGTTGCTGCTCATCCGCTGCTCAGCGGCGAAGACTACAAGAAGATGGAAGAGGCTGTCGACGGCTTGGCGGGCAATATGTTGCTGCGTTGCGATCGCTCGCCCGTTTCAGACCATGCTTTCAGCCATCTCAACCCATATTTTATGGAGCGCCCCTTGTGTGCACGTTTTGTGAAACTCTTTGCCGAAAAAGACAAAGACATTCGCTACACGCTCTATTTCAACAAACGACGTCTGAACAACAAGCGCTTTTTCTCGGGACTTCGCACCGCAGAGTTCTATCTCATTTCGATGGAGAGTGCCTATCATCTTGGCGATCGAACCGAAGCCTTGCGTATGTTGAACGAATTTCGTGCTCATCGAATCAGCCCCTACACCGCCTACACCATGGGAACACTGCCGCCTGTTGATGCCGACGAAAACATCAAAGTGGACTGCACGGGCACCGCTCTCACGCCGCTGATGCAGGCTATTCTTAACGAGCGCCGTAAGGAACTCTACTTGGAAGGCGACCGATTTTTCGAACTGAAGCGCAACGGTCGACCGGAATTTTGGGCTACAAGCAACGGATTGAAATACACCACCGAGAAGTTTATGTACACTTTTCCGCTGCCGCCGGCCGATTTACAAGTAAACCCCGGGCTCGTACAGAACCCTGGTTACACCGAAGTTTTATATAATTAAACAACAACAGCAATGAAAAAAATATTGATCCTCTTCCTCGTGGCACAAGCTCTTGTAGCCATCACTGCTTGCCAACACACCGACGATGTTCCGCCGATGCGCGACAAATATGGCACAACCTACAAGATGCCCGAGCCCAAAACGCTCTCGCAAGAAGAACGCAACGAGCTTGACAGCATTGCCAACGAATATAACAAAAGCATGAACCAATAGGGAGGAACTGCAATATGAAACGATTTCTTTATTTCCTGTTCGTCCTGTCGGCGTTGCTCATGGCAGCCTGTTCTGACGAGCAAGCCGAAGTACCCAGCATGCGTTTCGAGCGGCGCATCTATCCGCTCACATCATCACCCGTTGAAGTAAAGCTCTTCGTGGCGCAGAAATCGGCTGAGGCCAAGGTGCTGCCGGTGGTCTTTGAAGGTACGGCCGTGCGCGGACAAGACTACAAAGTGTCGGCCGACAAGTTTGTCGTGGGTGGCAACAGCGAAGTGCTCACCATCACCATCACGCCGCTGCGTAGCGTGACCACGGCGAAAACCGTCGTCATACGCTTAGCCGATGATGCCTCAGTCACGACCATTCTTGACATGTCGCCGCGGCCCAAACTGCTCTATTCCTTCCTCACCGCGTCTGAACAGGTGGGCGCATCGGCCGAGGTGGCATTAGACTTGTTTTCCACGGAGACAGGAAAATACTATAATGTTGAAGAGAAAACGCCGGTCGAACTTGAGGTAGATCCCAGTTCAACAGCAGTTGAAGGGCGCGATTTCGAGCTCGTCAATTCTACCGATACCATTCGCGTTGGAAGTCACACGGCTAAATTTTCTATCAAGATTTTGCAGCGCGACACCCACCGCAACCTCATCGTGCTCCGTCCAAAGCTCTCCGAAGCCGACCATTTCTATCAAGGTCGTTACCCCGTTCATCAGCTCAACATCATCACAAGCTATGCCTACGAAGTGGAAGGCGAGTGGATGATGAACAAATTTGAGTATGGTAAGAAAGCGTTTATCGAAACCTGGGGAAACTCAATGCAGGACAGTGAGTATGAAAACATCCCCGACGGTTCACCCAACGATAGCTATACTTTCACGCGCATTGCCCCGGGAAAATATCAGCTCACCACCTCGTTGGAGTCCTATTGCAAACATTATTTCCAACCCACCGCCGTGGGAAGGTTTGATGGTGAATATACCCTTCGCGTCGGAATAGGTCGCAAAACGAAGGTGCAAATCATGAAGGTCGACAATGTCAACCGCTATTTCAGTGCCACCCAACAAAGCACCGACCGCGAGGGTTGGGTGGGGTTGCGCAACTATGTAGACCCCGATACGAAGGAGTTGCTGTTAGACGTTTATCTGTTTGACTATGAGCCGAAAGACTTCCTACCCTCGTTCACCGATTATATGTTTAATTCCAAGAAGCCGGTGCTGACGGATAGCGGCACTTATCTGCGCTTCACGCTGAAAAAGAAGCATTAAGCTCGGGCATCTTTCAAAGAGCAGCCGTTCTACACATCGTGGAACGGCTGTTTTCATGTTCCCCTATGCGCCTGTATAGCGCCAAAGGAGAGGCCGCGAAGTATGCCGCCGTCCAAACCTCTTTTGCTGACATGATTGCAGGAGCGTCAGCAAAGTCAACGCGTTTGGCACTATGCAAGCAAAGTATAGTCGCAAACAAGGCTTCGACGGTGCACTGCAAGCGATGTATAGTCGCAAACTTGACGCGTTTGGCACTATGCAAGCAAAGTATAGTCGCAAACTTGACGCGTTTGGCACTATGCAAGCGATGTATAGTCGCAAACTTGACACGTTTGGCACTATGCAAGCAAAATATAGTCGCAAACTTGACACGTTTGATGGATGTCGCAATGTATAGTGGTCCACGAGCCACTTTAATTCTCTGGCAAGCTTACTTCTGGATTGAATTTTACAGAGACAGTCTTATTCTGAACAATGTTTATCGGTCCATTGTATGCGATATTAGAAGCATCATATTTCATATTCGGTTTGGCATAATATACTTTCAGCTGATAACTGTCTGCTGTCAATGTGCTCATCTTAAAACGAACATCGTATTTGCAAATGCAATCGGCAAGCGCGTCAAGGACATTGTGGTACACGACAAGGGTAATCTGATGATCCTGATGAGCGATGTTTACATAAATATTTCTTATGGCGCAGTTGCCTTTCACATCTTCTATCATACATTGGGCTATGCCGTCTTTGCCCAACGCTATGCTTAATGTTGTGGGCACAATATTGTTTTTTGCATAGAAGTCGGGACGTGTCTCTGTTGGAGAAAGAGTTAACTTGCAAGTGGAATTTGCCACATCGTAAACGCTTAATGTCTCAATAGCGATATGCTCTGATGAACATGCTGACAGTGCAATGATGCATAGCAGGCTATAAAATATATTTTTCATCATTAAATGAATTTAGAATGTTATGATTTATATAAACGTGATATTCTATGATTTCTTGCTGGTGTAGTTATGTATTTCTGTCATTAACGAATAAACGTGACTGACACTTTCCAAGCCCAAAGCGTGATGGCCCTCATGATGGTTTTCAACCCTATCGGCAAAAGTCTTGATTTCAGAGAAGAACCCTTGTGAAACGAGTTGGTTGTTCGCCATTGTTGGGACAAAGTTGTTTCTTCCGTAGAGACAAATCGTCGCCACATTGTTTGGAAAGACTTTCTCCAACGGAATTCCTAATACTGCAGAGCGTCTCGGAGTGAAATCAAGTTGCTCCATTTTTTCCAATACATACAGTCCCTTGTCCGTACTGATGCTCAACTGTTCCTGTGCATCTTGCCAAGAGTAATCTGTTGAGAGTTCCAGCATTCCTGTTATATCTTGGTGTTCTAATATAAGGAATAAGGTCTGTCCACCATCTCTACTGCGAATAACATCCAAACTCTTTATCTTAGCCTCTCCAAAAAGGAATATTACATAGTCAAGAGGATGGATGAACAGATCAAGCAAAGTATCTCCTTCAGGGTATAATCCTGTCAGATAGCGATAATGGTAATGCCGTTTGCTATCACCTTTTAATTGTTTTTGTAGAATTTGTGTAGCAGGGGCAAAGCGTCTTTGCAGCCCGACAACGATATGCTGTGAGCCATATAGTTTGATAGTATCAGTCAAAGACATTAGTTCCCTTTCATCCTTACAGGGTGGTTTCTCTATGAACAAGGATTTACCTGCTTTTATAACTTCAGTTGCAATATGAAAATGTGAATGTGGATTAGCTGCTACGAAGACTCCAGAAATCGTATCATCAAGCAGGATGTCCTGTAAAGAATTTGTACCTTTGACTCCTTTGTACTTTTGAGAAATCAGTTCAGCTTTCTTTTCAGAGGTACAGCAGATATATTTCAGTGGCAGCTGAAGATACTGTATAACGGGCAGCAGGTTGTTTGCACAATGATTGCCAAACCCCACAAGAGCATACTGCTGTGTGTAGGTATATTGCAGTTCTCTCATGCTGCGTATGCGCCTATATCTGTCTATAATGTTATCTAAATATCCCATTTTAGCTATGCTTTTATTTGCTTGAAATGTTTCTTATAGGTGGTTTGCCTATTGCTGGTCCATTGATACTTCCCATAAAACAACTCTATCAGCCGTTTGGGGATTATTCTTTCTAAATTTCTCAACAGGATAATATCGTATTTGCGATGATAGTTAATCCAGCATTGATTACACGCTTTGGAGTGCTGACACTGCACTTCGCAGGTCTTTTTTGAGTTGAATATCTCGTCAAGCGTGTTCTCATGGATATTGCCTAATATCACATCTAAGTTTTGACACAAGGGGACATCGCCATTGGAATGGACGACCAATTCGCTAAAGATGCTATGACAGCGCAGCTTCAGCCGGTTGTTCTTCCACTCGTCATACAGGGCAACAAAGTCAAAGTTCGCTTCTGTTTGATGTATGGAAGAGGGTATCTGGCTGATGAAATCAGCATCATTGGCTTCCATTAAATCTTTGGTTGTGTCAAAGAATGACATCGTGCTGTAAATGCCAATACGCACGTCGATGTTGTATTGTTGGGCACAATCTATGACGTGCCTCATATCCTCAAACGAGTTCCATGGCGAAAGGCAGAACATCAGTGAGGTAGGTACAAGGCCTTTGCATGCTTCTATAACTTCAATAACCTTGCCATATCCATCTCTTCCACGCATATAGCGATAGGTTTCTCTATTGCCATCGAGTGATAGGTATAGGTGTTTGGGGTGATGAGCCTTTACGAAAGAAATCACCTTGTCTGCAGCAAGGCAGTTGGACAGCAGCGTATAGTTGGGATGATTAGTGTCAAACCATCCTAATATCTTGTCTGCTTCGGGATGGAGGATAAACTCACCTCCTTCCAAACCGACCATCGTGCGTTTCGTTACACATCTGCTGTTCATTATTTTGATGATGTCATCTAAGCTGAGACTTTCTATAGGTTTCTTCCAAATGGCGCAGTGCTTGCAACGTGACTGACAGCTTGTTGTAGAATAGATCATCAGGGATGTCAGTTCCTTGTGCTGTCTGCGTATGACATTATTGACAAATACAATTCCATGGTGGATGTAGTCATAAATACTGTACATTCTTTCTTTTGAGTTTTGTCTTTTATTG
>ERZ772807.1307-NODE-1307-length-14046-cov-29.857694_pt1 | contig 14046 bp, 12 predicted proteins | sample MGYA00511472_ERZ772807 | MGnify/ENA primary metagenome ERZ772807 (study PRJEB29015, sample SAMEA2737947) | human oral metagenome | biome: human oral; feature: human-associated habitat; material: dental | place: China | collected 2039 ...
TCCTTGGTTTGGATATCGGTCCTAAATCTATCGCTAAATTTGATGAAGCTTTGACTGGTGCGAAAACTGTTGTCTGGAATGGCCCTATGGGTGTATTTGAAAACCCAGACTTCCAAGCTGGCACAATCGGTGTTATGGACGCTATCGTGAAGCAACCTGGCGTAAAATCAATCATCGGTGGTGGTGACTCAGCTGCCGCAGCCATCAACCTTGGCCGTGCAGACAAGTTCTCATGGATTTCTACTGGTGGTGGTGCATCAATGGAACTCCTTGAAGGTAAGGTATTACCAGGACTTGCAGCACTGACTGAGAAATAAGCAGTAAGCTTAGAAACTTTGATTTTGTAGATAACAAGTACAAAACTGTAATAAGGAAAGACTAGCGTAAGCTGGTCTTTTTCTTGTATTCTCATTGTCCAGCTGTAGGGAAAAGTCCTACAATAAAAAATACGTTTTTCCTTGGATGTCTAAATCTGCATAAAGGTAAATAAAACGAGCATAAAATGCTTGCAAAACTGAGAAAAACTTGTTAGGATTAAGATATATATATTTATTCTGATGCTTAAAGAGGGTCAAAATGAGAAAGAAACTTCTGATTGGTGGTTTCCATTACTTTTTGATTTTCTGAGGGCATTAGAAAACTGCAGACTGTAAAAGTTAGCAGAGGGAGGAGAAAAATGAAGAAAAAAGAAGTTTTTGGTTTTCGGAAAAACAAGGCTGTTAAAACTTTATGCGGTGCTGTTCTAGGTGCGGCTTTTTTAACGTCAACGATACAAGCAAGAGCAGATGAAGTAGTATCTGATACCAATGGTCCTGTCAATACTGAAATGGTGGGCACTGGAAATGCAGCGACCAATCTACCTCAAGCTCAAGGACCAGCCAGTCAGGCATCTAAAGAGAGTCAGGCGCGAGAAGGTCAGGCAGATGGCGGTGTGACAGTGACTGTTCCAACAGCTGGTTTAGATGAAAGCGTTAAAAAGGCTCAAGAAGCTGGACTGACAGTGGTCAAAGACCCAGCTGTTGACAAAGGAGTCGCTCAGACTGCTCAAGAAACTGCAGACAAAAAAGCGGAGATTGCAGCAGATTATGAAGCGCAAGTAACCGAGATTGACGCCAAGGTCAAGGAGTACAAAGAAAAAGTATCAACCTACGAGGCGGAAGTAGCTCGGATTACAGCAGAAAACAAAGCGATAACGGAGCAATACGCTAAAGATTTGGCTGCTCATCAAGCAGAAGTAGCTCGGATCACAGCAGAAAATGCTCAGTTGAAAGCAGATTATGAAGCTGCCCTAAGTAAATACAAAACAGATTTAGCAACGATTCAAAAGACCAACGCAGATAATGCGGCTGCTTACCAAGCTGCAAAAGCGGCCTATGATGCAGAATTAGCCCGTGTTCAAAAACTGAATGCAGAAACAAAGGCTAATTATGATACGGCTCTGGCGGCTTATGCTAGTGAGCTGGACCGTGTTCAAAAGGCGAATGCGGCAGCTAAGGCCCGGTATGAAAAAGCTTTGGCTGACACTGAAGCTGCTAATGCTAAGATTGCTGCTGATAATGAAGCTATTAAACAGAGGAATGCGGCTGCAAAAGCGGCCTACGAGGCAGCACTTGCCCAATATCAAACAGATTTAGCAACTGTCCGAAAAACCAATGCTGATAATGAAGCGGCATATCAAGCGGCTCAGGCGAATTATCAGGCAGAATTGGCCCGTATCCAAAAGGAAAATCAAGATAAAAAAGTTCAATATGAAGCAGATTTAGCAGCTTATGAAGCTAAAAAGACTCAAATTGAAGCTGAAAATGCAGCAGCTCAAAAAGAATATGAGCAAAAGCTGGCAGAGAACCAAGCTAAGAATGCCACTATAGCAGCTGAAAATGAAGAAATCAAGAAGCGTAATGCTCAAGCCCAAGCAAACTATCAAGCTCAGTTGGCCCAGTATAATGCTGATTTGGCTGTCTATAACACAAAATTAGCCAAGTATCAGCAAGATAAGGCTAAATATGATGCTGAACAGGCCAAGATTAAGGCTGGTCTGGCTCTCGCAGAAACAAAGAAGACTGAAGACGGGCATTTGAGCCGTCCAATTGCGCAAAGTCTGGTTTTCAAATCAGAACCTAATGCTGATCTGTCACTGACTACAAATGGTGAGTTCGTCAGCTATGTTGGCATGGAAGCCGCTGTAAAGAACACTGCAGAGTTTTCTAAGAAACTCTTCCAGTTGGACAACTTCAAAGTAACAGATATTCAAAATGCTAACTATCAGACCAATCAGCAGGAAAGCTTTGGTACGGTTGGTAAGTATGCAGACTATAGTTCTAACGTAACAAGTGGTAAAGGGCCAACTGAATGGTCTTCTGTCTTGTTGCGTCGTGGTGAGTCTGCTACAGCAACCTATACAAATCTCCAGGGGACTTATTATCGAGGGAAAAAAGTTTCTAAAATTGTCTATACTTATACCCTTGATCCAAGCTCTCAATTCCGCAATGATAAGGCCTGGTTAGGTATTTTTAAAGACCCGACAATGGGAGTTTTTGCTTCAGCTTATACAGGAAATTTTGAAGATGCAACCTCTCTCTTTGTGAAGACGGAATTTGTCTTTTATGATGATAAAGGCCAACCTATTAATTTTGATCAGGCTTTGATGTCCGTGGCTTCCCTCAACCGTGAAGCTAATTCTATCGAAATGGCCAAAGATTATACCGGAACTTTCAACAAGATTTCGGGTTCATCTATTGGTGAAAAGAACGGTCAAATCTATGCGACCGAGTCTGAAAACTTCCGAGAAGGAGAGGGCGGTTCTCGTTTTACAATGTATACACGCCGCGGTGTGCCTGGCTGGGATACTACAGATGCTCCGAATTCATGGTATGGAGCAGGGGCGGTAGAAATTTCTGGCACTACCAACAGCATGACGATTGGAACAATTTCGTCTTCTGAAGTGTTAGGCCAGCCAGCAGCAACTGATCCACGTAGGGCTGACAAACTAGCTCCTAAGAAACCAAATATTTGGTTTGCGATTAATGGTGATATCCGAGCGACTGATCTGCCAATCATCACAGTAGAAGAACCGGAAGCGCCCGTAGCTCCTACAGCTCCTGCAGTGCCAAGTGAAGAAGCGCTTAAGCCTTTGGATCCAGCTCCAACTGCACCAACACCGAAGGCTCTTCCAACACCTCCGGCAGCACCGACTTATGAAAAAGAACCGACGCCACCGACGCGTACACCGGATACCCCAGAGCCTAGTAAGCCTTCTGAGCCAAGCTATGAAGTAGAAAAAGCTGTCCGGCCAGCAGTGGTAGAACCGACCTATGAAAAGGAGCCAACACCTCCGGCAGCACCGACTTATGAGAAGGAGCCGGCAGCGCCAACTCCTACACCAGATACACCGGAGCCTAATAAGCCGGTAGAACCAACTTATAGCCCGCTGCCAACCTTACCAGCAGAGCCTGTTTATCAAAAAGAGCCAGCAGCGCCCGTAGCTCCGACTGTGCATTATCATTATCATCTCTTGCAATCTCAACCGCAGATTAATAAAGAGATTCAAAATGACCAAGGCACCAATATTGATAAGACTCTGGTGGCTAAGCAGTCCGTCGTTCAGTTTGCTCTAAAGACAGAAGCTCTTCCAGCTGGACGCAGTGAGACGACTTCATTTGTCATTACTGATCCGTTGCCAAGTGGTTATGAAGTTGACTTAGCAGCAACAAAAGCTGCTAGCGCAGGTTTTGACGTCAGCTATGACAAGGCTAGTCACGCAGTGACATTCAAGGCAACTGCAGCAACGCTAGCTGCTTATAACGCTGATAGGACCAAAGAAGTTGCTACGCTCTTTCCAACAGTGGTTGGCCGAGTACTCAATGATGGCGCAACTTATACTAATAATTTCACCCTGACAGTCAATGATGCCTATGGTGTTCGCTCAAACGTAGTACGCGTGACCACGCCAGGCAAGCCTGATGATTCAGACAATCCTAGCAATAATTACATCAAACCAACCAAGGTCAATAAAAACAAGGCAGGATTGGTGATTGATGGCAAGGAAGTCTTGGCTGGTTCGACCAATTACTACGAGCTGACTTGGGATTTGGATCAGTATAAGGGTGACAAGTCATCTAAGAGCACGATTCAAAAAGGTTTCTACTATGTAGATGACTATCCGGAAGAAGCACTTGAACTTCGTCCGGAATTAGTCAAGCTAGTAGATGCAGATGGCAAGGCTGTGGCAGGGGTGACAGTGACCCACTACGAGAGCCTTGAAAAAGCCCCTGCAGCAGTTCGAGAGCTCCTTCAAAAGGCGAATGTCACTGTTAAAGGTTCTTTCCAACTCTTTGCAGCAGACGATGACCAAGCCTTTTATGACCACTATGTCGTAACAGGTAAGTCTTTGACGATAACAAGTCCTATGGCAGTCAAAGAAGGAATGGGCCGCACAGGTGGTAAATTCGAGAACAAGGCTTATCAAATTGACTTTGGAAATGGTTATGCGACAGACGTAGTCGTCAACAATGTTCCTAAAATCAGTCCTGAAAAAGATATTACCCTGAGCCTTGATCCGACAAGTGCAGAAAACTTGGATGGCAAGGAACTGACTTTGGGACGGCATTTTAACTATCGTCTCATCGGAGGCTTGATCCCTGCTAACCACTCTGAAGGTTTGACAGACTATAGCTTTGTGGATGATTATGATCAAAGAGGCGATGAGTACAGGGGTGCTTACAAAACCTTTGCTAAAGTAGACATCGCGCTCAAAGATGGTCAGATAATAAAGGCTGGTGCAGATTTGACTGAGTATACAGCTGCGAATGTTAATCTTGAAAAGGGCTTGATTTCTATTCGTTTCAAGGAAGAATTCTTAGAGACTATTTCTCTGGATTCAGCTTTTCAGGCTGAAACCTATCTACAGATGAAGCGGATTGCTGCGGGTACTTTTGAAAATACCTACATTAATACTGTCAATCATGTAGTCTATGCTTCAAATACGGTTACAACAGTCACTCCTAAGGCACAGCATCTGCTTGTTTCAGATGTAAACGATCCAAGAAGAGCCAATCCAACTTCAGCAGCTAAAAAGATTCCTGTTTCTCTTCTGCCAGAAACGGGAGCCAAAGATACAGTCTATCTGCCATATCTAGGTTTAGCAGCCATTATTGGTGCTTTAGGTCTAGGAAAATTGAAGGGTAAAGAAGACTGATAATAGATGAGGCTAGGGAATCCCTAGCCTTTTATCTTTAAAAATACTGCTAAATCTCATGTAGCAAAAGTCTAAATCATTTGTAACATGACAAAAACATAACTCTAAAAAAACTGACATGTAAATATTGTATGATTTTTTTATCATCAAATTATACGGAGAAACACATTTATGAAAAAAGCATTTGCTAAAGCAACTCTTGGTTTAACTTCTACAGCTTTTTTGGCGACAATCGGCGCTCAAGCTGTTCATGCAGATTCTTACGTTGTCCAGCCGGGGGACTCTTTTTTTGCCATTGCTAGTGCCAATGGAATGAATCCTTACGAACTTGCTGCTAATAATGGAAAATCAATTTTTGATACGATTAACCCAGGAGATGTGCTGCAAGTAAATGGTACAGCTTTGACTCAGACTTACAATCCTTACAGTGCTCCAGCTTATGAAGCGACAAGTGATGCTGCCTTGGTATCTGATACAGAAGATGTTGTCTTAAATACACCGACTGACTATGGCAATTCTTACCCAATCGGCCAATGTACCTGGGGCGTGAAAGAAATGGCTCCCTGGGCAAGCAACTGGTGGGGGAATGCTAATACTTGGGCAATCAATGCTGGTGCTCAGGGTTATGCAACAGGAAATGTTCCAGTACCAGGCGCTATTGCAGTTTGGGATGGTGGCGAATACGGACATGTTGCTTATGTGACAGATGTGCAAAGCGACAGCTCTATTCAAGTCTTGGAAGCCAACTACAATCGCCAAAAGCAAATTAACAACTATCGTGGCTACTTTAATCCGAATGAATTTATGGGTGGAGTTACCTACATTTATCCAAACTAAAGAAATAAAAACGCGGCTGGGACAGATAATGTCTCAGCTTTTAAATAGTCGATAGCTCTTGATGCGCTAGCTGATAGAGCTTTTTCTTTGTGCGAGAAAAGTCCTGAGCAGAAAGAGTTTTTTTGAGACGAAATATGTTAAAATGAAGAGAGGGAGGATTTCCTGGAAGGAGACTAATGAGTTATTTCAATAAGTACAAGTTTGATAAATCGAAATTTCGTCTGGGCATGCGTACCTTTAAAACCGGTCTGGCTGTTTTCATCATTCTACTGCTCTTTGGGCTTTTTGGTTGGAAAGGGCTGCAAATCGGTGCTTTGACGGCAGTCTTTAGTCTTCGTGAGGATTTTGATAAGAGTGTCCACTTCGGGACATCGCGAATCTTAGGAAACAGCATCGGTGGTTTTTACGCTCTGCTATTTTTCATTGCCAATAGTGTCTTTAAGGAGCAGTATTGGGTCACCCTCCTTTTGGTGCCGGTCTGTACCATGCTGACAATCATGACCAATGTCGCTATGAACAACAAGGCGGGAGTCATTGGCGGAGTATCTGCTATGCTGATTATTACCCTGTCTATTCGGCCGGAAGATACCATCTTGTATGTCTTTGCCAGAATCTTTGAAACCTTCATGGGAGTCTTTGTCGCGATTCTGGTAAATTCTGATATAGATCGGCTGCGAGCCATCTTTGAAAAGAAAAAATAAAATCCGTGTAAGAAAATCTGACATTATTTCTTGACATAAGATTTATTTCGTCCTATAATAGTGCGTAGAGAGGAATTTGAATGAAGGAAAAAGAGTTTCGCCGAAACATGGCAGTCTTTCCCATCGGCAGTGTTATGAAACTGACGGACCTATCTGCCCGTCAGATCCGTTATTATGAAGACCAGAATCTGATTACCCCTGCTCGGAATGAGGGCAACCGTCGGATGTATTCTTTGAATGATATGGACCGCCTTTTAGAAATTAAAGATTATATTTCGGAAGGTTATAATATCGCTGCAATTAAGAGGAAATATGCTGAGCGTGAAGCCAAGTCCCACAAGACCATTAGTGAAAAAGATGTCCGCCGTGCTTTGCATCATGACATCTTGCAGCAAGGCCGTTTTGCTTCTTCTCTGCCAACCTTTGGTCAGATGCGTCGACCATAGCTATTTTGTTTGAATTACAAGGAGAAATTTAATGTCTATTACAGCAGCTGATATCCGTCGCGAAGTAAAAGAGAAAAATGTTACCTTTATTCGTCTTATGTTCTCTGATATTTTAGGAACTATGAAGAATGTAGAAATTCCTGCCACGGATGAACAGCTTGACAAAGTCTTATCCAATAAAGCCATGTTTGATGGTTCTTCCATTGAAGGTTTTGTCCGTATCAATGAATCAGATATGTATCTTTATCCTGATCTGGATACTTGGACAGTCTTTCCCTGGGGAGATGAAAATGGCAGTGTAGCGGGTCTGATTTGTGATGTTTATACGACAGATCATGTACCGTTCCTAGGGGATCCTCGCAGCAACCTCAAGCGCGCCCTCAAGCATATGGAAGAGCTGGGCTTCAAATCCTTTAACCTCGGACCAGAGCCAGAGTTTTTCCTCTTTAAGTTGGATGAAAATGGGGATCCGACGCTGGAAGTAAATGACAAGGGCGGTTATTTTGACTTGGCGCCGACAGACTTGGCAGACAATACCCGTCGGGAAATCGTCAATGTCCTGACCAAGATGGGCTTTGAAGTAGAAGCTAGTCACCATGAGGTAGCGGTCGGCCAGCACGAGATTGACTTTAAGTATGACGAAGTGCTTCGTGCTTGTGATAAGATTCAGATTTTCAAGCTGGTTGTCAAGACCATTGCTCGTAAGCATGGTCTGTATGCAACCTTTATGGCTAAGCCTAAGTTTGGCATTGCGGGATCTGGTATGCACTGTAATATGTCTCTCTTTGATCAAGACGGAAATAATGCCTTCTTCGATCCAGAAGATCCAAAGGGTATGCAGCTGTCAGAAACAGCCTACCATTTCTTGGGTGGATTGATTAACCATGCCTATAACTATACAGCTATCATGAACCCAACGGTTAACTCATACAAACGTCTGGTTCCTGGCTATGAAGCACCAGTTTATATCGCTTGGGCAGGACGCAATCGTTCACCGTTGGTGCGCGTGCCGGCTTCTCGTGGTATGGGTACTCGCTTGGAGTTGCGCTCCGTTGATCCGATGGCCAATCCATATATTGCTATGGCTGTTCTCTTGGAAGTTGGCCTGCATGGTGTTGAGAATAAAATCGAAGCTCCAGCACCAATCGAAGAAAACATCTATATCATGACTCCAGAGGAGCGTAAGGAAGCAGGAATTACAGACCTGCCATCAACTCTTCACAATGCCTTGAAGGCCTTAACAGAGGATGAAGTCGTTAAAGCAGCACTTGGCGAGCATATCTATACGAGCTTTTTAGAAGCCAAGCGCATCGAGTGGGCTAGCTATGCAACCTTTGTCTCCCAATGGGAAGTAGATAATTATCTAGATTTATACTAAGCATAGAGCAGGAGGATTGGTATATCCCCTGCTTTTTCGTGGAGGAGGAGAAAGATGGAAAAATTTCATGATTTTATAAAGCGGGTTTTTGATGAGCAATATGAGGCTAGTTTTGGTTCAGGTATGCTTAAAAAACTTGAACCTCAAGATTATTATCTAAGGCGGGAGGAAGATGGCCGGTTGATTGCCTTGCTCCATGCCCAACAGGTGCTGGGAAACATTCATATCAAGGCTTTGGTGGTGGATAAAGAACATCAGAAAAAAGGTTTGGGAGCCAGTCTGCTGGCAGAATTAGAAGAAAAGGCTGTAGAAGCTGGAGTAACTAGCATTACCTTGTCCACTAAATCTTATCAGGCCAAGGATTTTTACATCAAGCAAGGCTATGAAATCTACGCCAGTCTAACAGATGTCCCGCAAAAGGGCATTACCAAGTATCATTTTATCAAGCGATTGAGCTGAGCTAGTCTCAATAGATGGAAGTCAATTTGGCTTCTGTTTTTTAATATTCATTTGGATACATTCAGTATGTATGTTAAAATTGAACTTAAGAAAAGGAGAACAAATGATTACCAGTTTATACCCCGTTTTAATGAGCGAAGATGTCCATCAAGCGGCACAATTTTTCATTGAGCATTTCCAATTTCAGGAAACCTTCCGTTCAGATTGGTATATTAGTTTAAAGAATATCGAGAGTGGTTTTGAGCTTGCTTTTATTGATAGTAAGCATGGGACAGTGCCACAAGCCTACCAGTCTAAGGCGAGTGGTCTAATCATCAATATCGAAGTTGACAATGTGGATTGTCTTTATGAAGAATTGCGTCAGCAAGAAGAAATGGAGTTCCTTCTTTCCATTAAGAGTGAAGATTTTGGTCAGCGCCATTTCATTGTGAAAGCGCCGGGTTCTATTTTGGTTGATGTTATTCAAGTCATTCCACCTAGTGCTGAGTTTGTGGCAAATTATTTGGAGAGTAAAGATGAATAAAAAACAGCAGGCTTCCTTAGAGACAAGCAAGAAAATATTAGCAATCGCCCGGAAACATTTTTCTTTAAAGGGTTATGCAGAAGCTTCCTTGGAGGAAATTGTGGATGAGCTGGGAATGACAAGAGGCGCACTTTATCATCATTTCGGAAATAAGAAAACTTTATTTACTGCCGTATTGGCACAAATTCAGTCCGAACTGGGGTCTTATGTAGAAAAAAATGCCCTGGAAGCACATGATTCTTGGGAGCAGTTGGTGGAAGGCTGTGTGGCTTTTGTTCGTTTTGCGACTTTGACAGAAAATAAACGAATTCTCTTACTTGATGGACCTAATGTTGTTGAGTGGAAAGAGTGGCGCAGTCAGGACGAGGCTAATTCTTTCTTTCATTTGAGAGAGCAATTAGACATTTTATCTAAAGAAGGGAAGCTTATCTCTATTGATCTGGATATGGCCGCGCATATGATTTCAGGCGCCTTGAATGAGTTGTCTCTTTTTATGGCGGTAAAAGAGGGAGAAGCAGAAGTTCGAGATGCGATAAGCAATCTTTTAAGAGGATTTAAAAATCATGGCAAAAAAGGTTAAAGATTATTATGATTTGATTTATGCGGAGGATTTGAGTAGGCGCCTGCAAGAGGTAACAGATAAATTTGATCCTCAGCATTTTATGTCTCTAATAGAAAGCGACTTAGAGACTTTGGAATTTACTCAGCGTCAGGAACTGCTGGCAAAGAGTATCAAAGAATGCTTGCCGCTTTCTTATGCTGATTCTCTGAAGGTTTTTGAGCAGATACTTGGTCCGGAGTTAGAGGGCGGCTTGGGCATGTTCTCAGAAGGGTACTGGTTGTGGCCGATTGGCAAATACGTAGAACTTTATGGAAGCCAGGAATTCGAGCTGAGTGCAGCCTTCAGCAAGGAATTAACCAAGCGATTTACAGGAGAATTTTCCATGCGGCCCTTGCTGGCTAATTATCCTAAAGCGACGATGGATTTACTGCTGGCGTGGAGTAAAGATGAGAACATGCGTGTCCGCAGATTAGCCAGCGAGTGTATGCGAATCCGTCTCCCCTGGACTAAGAAGCAAATGGTGGTCTTAGATTATTTTGATGAGTTTACCGCTGTTTTAAGGAATCTAAAGGATGATAGGGATAAATCAATCCAAAAAAGTGTTGCTAATAATCTGAATGATTTATATAAAGAAGATCCTGAAAAATTTGAGAGGATCATCCAAGATTGGCAAAAGGAAGAGCTGAGTTCGAGCTGCGCTTGGATTATCAAGCATGCTTCTAGGACAAAAAGTAAAGCAAAAAAATAGCTTTGCCTAAGTGGCAAAGCTATTTTAATTGTCTTCATCAGGTGTCAAAATCATCGGGATAATAATTGGTTCACGCTCAGTATTTTCATAAAGGAAAGGACGAAGGGCGTTGACGATAGCACCATTGACAGACTGAATATTGGCATCCTTATTTTTGAGGGCAATGCGGATAGCATTGAAAAGAAGACGCTGGCTTTGGCGAATCAAATCACCAGACTCTCGCATATAGATAAAGCCACGGCTAAGAATATCTGGGCCAGCTAGAATCATTTGCGATTCAAAGTCAACTGTTGCGACAGCAAGTACCACCCCGTCTTCTGACAGGTCTTTACGGTCGCGCAGGACTGCAGCACCGATTTCACCAATGCGGTTTCCATCGACATAGATATCTTGGGCGTTGAAACTACCAGCTATGCGGGCAGAATCAGCTGTCAGAGCCAGCACATCGCCATTGCTCATGATGAAGATATTATCCTTTGGAACTCCAGTATCAACGGCTAGACCTGCATGGACTTTCTGCATACGGTATTCACCATGGACTGGCATGAAATATTTTGGCTTGATCAAGCGGAGCATGAGTTTCTGCTCTTGTTGACCACCGTGTCCAGAGGTATGGATATTGTTAATCTTACCATGAATCACTTCTACACCAGCCTCAGAAATAATATTGATCAGCTTGTTAACACTGGTCGTATTACCAGGGATAGGGCTAGATGAGAAGATGACAGTATCTCCAGGCTGTAGCTGAACTTGACGGTGGGTACCGTTAGCAATACGTGACAAGGCTGCCATAGGCTCACCCTGACTTCCGGTACACATAATCAGGACTTCACTAGCAGGGTAGTCTTTGATAGCATTTGGCTCAATGAAGGTATCTTTAGGAACCTTGATATAGCCTAATTCAATCCCGTTAACAATCGCTTTTTCCATAGATCGACCGAAGACCGCAATCTTGCGTCCAGCCTTTACCGCAGCTTCTGCAGCTTGTTGAAGACGGAAGATGTTTGAGGCAAAGGAGGCAAAGATGATGCGTCCATGAATACCTTCGATAATCTTCATAATCGATTGTCCGACCACTTTTTCAGAATTAGTAAAAGTAGGAACTTCAGCATTGGTCGAGTCAGAGAGGAGACAGAGAACTCCTTCTTCACCTAGGGCTGCCATGCGATGCAGGTCAGCTGGTTCACCGACTGGAGTAAAGTCAAACTTAAAGTCACCAGTACAGACAATCTTACCTTGAGGAGTATGGATCACAATTCCTAAAGGCTCTGGGATAGAGTGGGTCGTACGGAAGAAGGTTGCTTTAAGATTTTTAAATTTCAGTTCAGTGTTTTGGTTGATTTCGTAGAGCTTAGCATCTCGGAGGAGGCCGTGCTCTTCCAATTTGCCACGAATAAGGGCTAGTGCCAACGGTCCAGCATAAATAGGCACATTAGCTTGTTTAAGCAAAAATGGAATACCACCGATGTGGTCTTCGTGGCCGTGAGTAATAAGAACACCTTTGACACGGTCGATATTCTCTACAATATAGGAGTAATCAGGGATGACATAGTCAATCCCTAGAAGATCGTCTTCTGGAAATTTGATACCTGCATCAACGATAATAATCTCGTCTTGATATTCGATTCCGTAGGTGTTTTTACCAATTTCTCCTAGACCACCAATGGCAAAAACGCCAACTTCTTTTGGTTTTAAAGTATAGGACATGGTTTAAAACTCCGTTACTTGAAAAGTGCCTGACTCTTTTTCGTATTCTAAGTGTTTGTCAGACAAGAGTTCGATAAACTCAATGTTGTAATCAGTATTTTCTTCAACCAGTTTACGGGCCTTGATACGGCCTTCTAGTTCGTTAGAAGCATTAATATCTAAGTAAAGAGAGCGAGTGTTTTCGCGACGTGGGCTACGGTCTTTTGTTTCTTGATAAAAAACTTTGTAAATCATTCTATTTCCTTTCATTTCACGATTAATCTACAACAAACATGCAGCCAAGTTATCAGCTGTTTTTTTATATTTAGTTTTCTGGGTAATAGATTAATCTTGGTTCGTTACAATTATAACAATTATATCATAAAATACGGTATTAGTAAAAGTTAGAAATCTAAAAAGAAGAGGAAGCCGTTTTCATTTTTCTCTTCTGTCTAAAGGGAAAAGAAGTTGGAAAATCCCTCTCTTTCTAGTATAATATAAGGCAGACAATCGAGTGAGGAAAAGACAAGAATGAAATTATTAGCTTTTGATACTTCTAACCAAGCGCTATCTCTAGCTGTTTTAGAAGATGAGCATCTATTGGCTCAGACAACGCTCAATATCAAGAAAAATCATAGCATTACCCTTATGCCGGCTATTGATTTTCTGATGAATAGTTTGGATATGAAACCGACGGATTTGGATCGTATCGCGGTAGCTCAGGGACCAGGCAGCTACACAGGTCTGAGAATTGCGGTGGCGACAGCCAAGACTCTGGCTCATACCCTCAAGATTGAGCTAGTTGGAGTGTCTAGTCTGCTGGCTTTAGTCCCAGAGCAGGTGGAAGGCTTGGTCATTCCTGTCATGGATGCACGCCGCAATAATGTCTATGCTGGCTTTTACCAGTCTGGTCAGGCTGTGCGGTCAGAAGCTCATCTGCCTTTGGTAGAGGTTTTAGAAATAGCTGGCGCTGCTAACCAACCAGTCACTTTTGTCGGAGAGACAGCAGCTTTTGCGGAGCAGATTGAGGCAACTCTTCCTCAGGCTGCCATTCAGCCGACCTTACCAGACGCAGCAACTATTGGTCGTCTAGGCTTAGAACTGCCAGCCCAGTCTATTCATGACTTTGTTCCTAATTATCTCAAGCGGGTAGAGGCCGAGGAAAATTGGCTAAAGACCCACCAGGAATCCAGCGATTCTTACATTCAGCGCCTATGATTGAGATAAAAAAATGGAGCGATAGCTCAGATATGGACGCGGCAACTCTCGCAGAAGAGCTGGAACAGCTTTTACTTGCAGTTTATGATGTCAGCCCTTGGACGATGGGGCAAATGGAAGAGGTTCTGCGCTCGGATGTGAACAGTTGTGCGCTAGCAGAAGATGGGAGTCAGCTTGTCGGCTTCTTAGTCTGGCAGGAAACAGACTTTGAAGCAGAAGTTCTGCAGATTGCTGTATTACCTAGCTATCAGGGGCGGAAAATCGCGACAGCCTTGTTTGACTTTTTACCAGCAG
>ERZ772807.1311-NODE-1311-length-14031-cov-3.463294_pt1 | contig 14031 bp, 7 predicted proteins | sample MGYA00511472_ERZ772807 | MGnify/ENA primary metagenome ERZ772807 (study PRJEB29015, sample SAMEA2737947) | human oral metagenome | biome: human oral; feature: human-associated habitat; material: dental | place: China | collected 2039 ...
TTTTATAGCTATTACACCTTGGGCAGGCGCAAATGAATCTATAAACGTAAAAGCCGAGTTAAAAGGCTTTTACACTCCTAGGAGCGGTCGCGTTAATGCTAAGCTTAGTTTTTTAGGTTTTGGTGGCGAGGCGAAACTTGGACCTGAAATGAGCGGCAATGATAAGACGAAGGAATTTTTTAGAGTAGAGAATAAAAAAGCGGGCGGTAAAATGGATACTTTATATACTCCTAATGCCGCTTGGTCTAATGGAATAAACGCATTGGCTCAAATCGGAAGCGAATGGTATTCTAATATATTCGGCGGTACCATTATGAGGCTAAGAAGCGAAAATGGTGGATATGCTGCGATACCGGAAATCCTAAGAGGTAAGCATTACGAGGGAACGGATCAGGCAGCCGCCGTGGATTTAGATGAATTTGATATAAGCGATAAAATGGGCTACGGGCAATCAAGTATAAAGTTGGAACTGGGTGGTACGTATAACTCAACAAACAACCAATCCGATCAAAACTTTATAAGTATGATTGCTATTTCCGCCGATTTGTATGTCCCTCAAATGTGCTATCAGTATGAAGTCTATAACGCCTCTAACTGGGTTAAATTCTTTGATAAAGATGGTAACCGAAGAAGCGAAGAGGATGTAAAAAAACTACATGAACCTCCTGAGCAGATCAAAAACCCGGTAGTTGCGGGTGAAAATATCTATTATAGAATGAAATTTGAAAATAGATTGAATGGCGGCGATAGCGAAGATGCAGCAGGTGCGGTAGTATCGATCGACTTTGGTCAAGCCGGCGCTACCTATACCAAAGATAGCGCTACTATAAATAACGAGCTAGTCGTAAATGATCCTATTAATACCACTACGGATACCATACCTGCGGCGGCAGCCGATGAACTAGTCTATTTACGCGATGGTCAAAAGGGTGCATACGAGACTATGAAAGACGTCATAAAAGGTGGCACTCCAAACGTTACGAAGCCTATTTATAAAGATAGGCAGTTCACTGCGCTTGACGGTAATATATTGAAATTTTATATAGGTCAAGGCGCGGGAGACTTAACTCCTTCTTCAACACCGGGCGGTAGTCCTGTACTTGTAGGCGGATTAATGCAGCCAGGTAAAGCGGCATACGGCGAGTTTAATGCTACCGTAAATACGGGTGCAACCATATTGCAGGCTCCTGCCGTGACACTAAGTTATAAGATGAGCTTAGATATAGGCGGCGGTCAGCGAGTCTTCATAGAGATGGATAGCGCTTCTGAACTTGAATTATGCGATGCGACAAAGGTTTCTAAAAGCGTTAATATCCTACCTTTAAGCGGTTTACAGGTAGTCAATAAGAATTTTAGTAAAAATGACGACGACGATAGGCTATATACTCAAATCTCCGATAAGCCTTTCGATGCGAAACTCATCTTTAGACCGGATTATGAGAGCCAATTTTGTAAGAAGTATAAGGATGATACCGGTAAATGCGAGGAATACATCGACGCAGCCGCAAATTCTCCTTACTTCAAAAAAGATCCGAATACCGGCAAGCTCGTATATATCGGTAGTGAGGCTAGAAAGCTTGAGAAATTCGACTTGAGCGGTAAATTGTATTTATCCGTTGTCAGGGCGAGAAATGCCGCTACTACCTCGGATAAAGTTGCCGATAGCGATAAGGGGAATAGCGCAGTTTACTCATGCCGATCCGTAACCGATTCCTTAAAAATTCCGTTTAAGATGAAGGACAAAACCGATTACACTATCGATAAGGAAGTGGATTTTAAAGGAAAAAGTATTTTAGAGCTAAACGATATAGAGATAGGAGATGCGTATCAGGGTCTTACATTTATGCTTAGCTATCGTCCGGATAATCAAGTTGCCTCAGGATCCGATTTAGATCAGTATATAAAAAACAAAGATTTAAATAACAGCGATCCTAAGGCTTATTATTCGGAGCTCAAGAAATGGGAGCTTAAAAAGCGATATGGATATTGCGAGACAGGTGAGAATTTTAGCTGGTGCAACACAAAACTAACTGCGGAGCAAAAGAAGGACATTTGGGAGAATAAAATACAACCGGAGCTGCAGAAGCTTGAAAATAATATAAAGGCTGCTAAAGATGAGTTCGGAATTCAAATGTCAAAAGACGGCTCGTTCCATATATGCGGTAGCGACAACTTTGTGCTTCGCCCTGCATATTTTAATGTAGATACAAAAGCGCTGAAGGATTCGGGCAAGTATAGTAAGATCGTAGATACCACTGCGAGTGGTGATATAACCAAAAAAGGTGATGGCACCAGCGTACTTAATCCTAATAATCTGCGCGTAGGCGGCGATTATACGCAAAACGCAGATATCTTGGCTCATGTAATATCGGCCAGAAGCTATAGTGACAACGGCGTACCTAACTACACAGCAGAAATCGGTGGCGATCTTGGCAATCAACGTTATCATCTGCGTAAAAGCTATGGCGCGGATTCTGATGATACTCAAGATATATCAACCAAGATCCGCGGTATTCAAACCTACTTGCGTCCGTTTATATCTAATGAATGCGCGGCTAATGTCGCTACTCAATCCTATTATGTAGATAGGAATGCTTCCACTACATTAAAACGTGGCGTTAAAGAAGATAGTTGTTATGGTGGTACTGCAGTGGAATATTCCGGTGCTAAATACAATGCCGAAACAGGCAAATATGAGATTGATCCGGAAGCTATCAAAAAAGGCTCTTTTGGCAAGAGCGATGATGTCTCGTGCGTATTAAATGGCACAAGCTCGAAATTCGACGCAGCATTTAGAAGAGTATGGGATAAAAACGCCATAAGCTTATGGGCAAATTTTAACGCTAGAAATATCGTAGAAGCAGGAGGCGTTGCGAAATTTGATAGCAAAGGTCATGTTCAAGGTGCATATCTTATGACTCAGTCTAGAAAAAATCCTGAGGCAAAAGATAAAAGCTATGCCGTCATCTATACTGAAACCATAGGTAAAGATGCCGATAAAATTTTTAATTACTATAATGTCGGCGATGTACTCGTAAATATCTATGATAATTCGTGGACGGATGCTTATTCCGATCAGACATACTCTAAAAAGTGGAAGAGCGCTAAATGCATTATCAATTCATCTAGCAATACTCCGGACGCTAAAGGTATGGTAGGTTGCGACGTAGGCATGAGAATTGCTGCTAACAAAGATAAAGCTATAAACGACAATATTGTATTGCGCTATAAGCCGGATCGTATCAGAGTGTCGCTCGTAAGTCTTGATAATGGCATAACAAGTGGCGTAGGCGATAATAATATCACTGGCGGAATATCTGCGTATACATATTTCAACGCTCCGGACATCGAAAACGATGTCGTAGTATATGCTGACGAAAATTCTAGCCAGAATTTAGCGGTAACTAATCAGCTAAGCCAGCTGGCTATGCTTAAGGTTAATGCCGTAGCATATCTATCCGACAAGGTTTATAAGGATGTCATTGCTACGCTTTATGACGGATATAAAATGGAAATTGGCGACAAAGGTAAGGAGAAGCTTCAAGCCGTGTGCGGATTTGCAAGCGACCTTGACTTCGCGCTAGATTTCGGATTTGATTGTCAAAGCAATAGTGCTGACGGACGCTGCTCTAAGGCTACTGATTTTAGCGAAACTAGCGAAAAGACGAATTATGCGCCATATCCTAATAAACCTGCCGTTAAATACGAGATTCCTAGCGATACGCAGTATTTTGCTAAGGATTCTCGAGTATGTCTAGGCTCTACTGGATATGATAGCAGATGCTATAAGTATAACGTAAGAAGCAGCAAGGGTTCTTCTAAAACTGATGAGATGCCAGACTGGGAGGAAGCCGCTTCTAGCGGTGATGCTGGTTATGGCTTACCTATACCGCTTAAAATAGCTCTTAATTACTACTCTGATGCTTCATTAAGAGGTGGGCTTATCAATAAACCGCAAGGCGGTACAGGAATTAATTATGACTCGAAGTCAAATGAATTCAGAATTTTGGCGCAAGGATTTAGAGAAGGACAAACTCCCGACTCGACCGTGTATTTTAACTTCGCTAGGATGCATAAAACCCCTAGCACCCCGGTGCTTATCTATGCTAGTGACTTTGATATTCAAGACGGAACCGCTCTTAAGACCTTTGGAAAGTTTTGGCCATCGAAATTCGATAGCTCATACAAAGCTATCTCTGATACCGACTCTGAGGACTACAATAAAACCGATATAAAGCTGTCTAAGGAAGATTTCGATGTCTTTATTACTAGAAAGGTTAGCGAGACCAAAGCTGCAAGTAAGGCTGCTTATATAGCCACTGCTAATTCTAATAGCAAAACTTACGCAACCGGCAAGACCGTTACAGATTTTAGCGATAATGTAGGCACTTACGCCCTATTTGTCTATGGTACATCGTACGATAAAAGTTTGGGGGCTATAGTGCAGCAAGCTACTACTGGGACTCCAATATCTGTTCCTATTTACACGCAAATCTATTGTGGTAGAACCGATAAGTGCTCGAATATGCCTGCGCCTAGTGATAGTTTTGCCTACGAGGTTCCGGTTGCGAATGCCTCGGGCAAGGTTAAAGCCTCGAATATATTTACCGTGCTAGCGGCTGAAGATCGTAGCTTGACCGATTTTACGAAGTTCGTAGTAAATACAAGAGCTACTTTAAATGATATAGGAACAGAGTTTGTAAGTGCCTATGATGGCCTAGCTAAAGAAGACGACGTAAAAGTAGATGTTCAAAGAGGCAATGTAGTAAGTAACGGTCAAGAGAATATAACTATCAGCAGTAACGCGGCCGGTTATGCTACAATACGTATCATTACTAATCCATGGCTTATTCATACTCCAGCCTTAAATGATAAGACTATGTTTACTGCAAATGATGGAGGAGCCTACTCTAAAAAGTATCCAGGCGTACGACAGTATTATAATCCTCTTCGTGTACATATAAAGCAGTCTAAACCTACGGTCTGGGGCGGTGAAGGTCAGGTTAAATCGGGCATAGCGGATGATGTAGGATCGTTCGCTGGTGGTAGCTCGTCAGACAATAGTACTAGCGATACTTCGACTAGAATTCTAGATTCTGGCGATGTTCGCGATATCTACAATCAAAAGACTGATTGGTAGTATCAGCGTTAAGCTCATATTACAAAGGCTAGCTTTCGAGCTAGCCTTTTTTATGGGCGGAATTTTGGTTTTATTAGTAGCGGATCTTTTAAAATCCTACATTTCAATACAGCCGCAAAATTCAATTAGTAAAATCTGCGCCCAACTTTCATCCTAAAATTCTATCGCGGCAAACGCACCGCCGATAAAACTAAAATTCTATCACTCAAAGCCGCTCGTATTCCGCCTTATCCTTTAAAATTTCGTTTTGTAAAATTCCAATCTGACTAGATCTGCCGTATAAAACCGCTTTATAAATTCCACCTGCTCATTTACCCGTTTTTAAATGAAATTTCGGCACAATGCGGCTTAAAATTTCATCAGGAAAGCCACTTGAAAACAAAAAATATCAGAAATTTCAGCATCATCGCGCATATCGACCACGGCAAATCCACGCTCGCCGACCGCCTGATTAGCGAGTGCAACGCCGTCGAGGCGCGCCAGATGAGCAGCCAGATCATGGATACGATGGATATCGAAAAGGAGCGCGGCATCACGATCAAGGCGCAGTCCGTGCGGCTCGAGTACGAGCTTGGCGGCGAGAAATACGTTTTAAATTTGATCGACACCCCGGGCCACGTGGATTTTAGCTACGAGGTCTCGCGCTCGCTGGCTAGCTGCGAGGGGGCAATCCTCGTCGTGGATGCCAGTCAGGGCGTGCAGGCGCAAACCATCGCAAACGTCTATATCGCACTAAAGCACAACCTTGAGATTATTCCCGTGCTCAACAAAATCGACCTGCCCGCCGCCGATCCGCAGCGCGTAAAAGATGAGATCGAGCACGTCATCGGGCTTGATTGCAGCAGCGCGATCGAGGTCAGCGCCAAGACGGGCGCGGGCATCAAGGAGCTTTTAGAAGCGATAATTACTCGCATCCCCGCGCCCAAAACGGACGACGCCGCGCCGCTTAAGGCGCTCATCTACGACAGCTGGTTTGATAACTACCTAGGCGCGCTCGCGCTTGCGAGGCTCTACGACGGCGTGCTGAAAAAGGGCGACGAGGTCTATATCATGGGTAGTGAGAACCGCCACGAGGTGCTCGATCTGATGTATCCCAACCCGCTCGCGCCCGCCAAAACCCGCGAGCTTAGCAGCGGCGAAGTGGGCATCGTAGTAATGGGGCTAAAAAACGTCGCCGATGTGCAGGTTGGCGATACGATCACGCTTTTTAAAAATCGCGCCGTCGCGCCCGTGGGCGGCTTTGAGAAGGCCAAGCCCTTCGTGTTTGCGGGCATCTATCCCGTGCAGACCGATAAATTTGAAGATCTACGCGACGCTTTGGACAAGCTCAGCCTAAACGACAGCTCGCTTAGCTACGAGCCCGAAACGTCGCTCGCGCTAGGATTTGGCTTTCGCGTCGGGTTTTTGGGACTACTGCATATGGAGGTCGTAAAGGAGCGGCTCGAGCGCGAGTTTGATCTCGATCTCATCGCCACGGCGCCGACCGTCACATACGCCGTGTATCTCACGGACGGCTCGTGCGTGCGGATACACAGCCCCAGCGAGCTTCCCGCGCCAAATTTTATCGAGCGCATCGAGGAGCCCTACGTCAGGGCGACCATCATCACTCCGAGCGAGTTTTTGGGCAATCTCATTAGCCTTTTAAATTTGCGCCGCGGCATCCAAACCAAGATGGATTACATCACGCCTGAGCGCGTCCTGCTCGAATACGACGTGCCCACAAACGAGATCATAATGGACTTTTACGACAAGCTCAAGTCCTGCACCAAGGGCTATGCGAGCTTTGATTACGAGCCGATCGATTATAGGCGCGGCGATCTAGTTAAGCTCGACATCCGCGTCGCGGGCGAAGCGGTCGATGCGCTCTCGATCATCGTGCCCGCCTCAAAGGCCGAATCCAAGGGGCGCGACCTCGTCAAAGCGATGAAGGAGATCGTGCCGCGGCAGCTTTTTGAGGTCGCGATCCAAGCAAGCATCGGCAACAAGATCATCGCGCGCGAAAACGTCCGCGCCATGGGCAAAAACGTGACCGCCAAGTGCTACGGCGGCGACATCACGCGCAAGCGCAAGCTGCTCGAAAAGCAAAAAGAGGGCAAGAAGCGTATGAAGGCGATCGGCAAGGTAAATCTGCCGAGCGAGGCGTTTTTGAGCGTGCTGAAGATCGATTAAATTTTATACTTACGCGGATGGTCCAAATTTCATCTTTTGCCGCGCGACCGTAAAATTTGCTTTTAAATTTTGACGATCGCTCGGGCGGCTTAAATTTAGCGGCTCGTCGTTCGGTATTAAATTTCGTCTTTAAATTTCACGATCTTAAGAGACGATTTAAATTTTATGACTGTACGGCGTTTTAAGCTCTATCGCTCGTCGTCCGAGCTGATACATTCGCTGCTGCGCGCGCCCATTTTGCGCCGCCTTAAGCTCTAGCGTTCACTGCTCGGTCGTAGAATTACGCTGCTCGCCGTTAGGCTAAAATTTCGCCTTTCAAATTTAACATCCCGCGAGCGGTTTAAATTTTATGTCCGCCAGCCGATCATTGCGGTCGCGCCCGTCATCTCCTACAGTTGCACTCGCCGCGCCCGTCGCCTTCTGCAAAATTCTATCCGGGCGGCGCCCGCTATGAAATTTTACCCGCTGCGACTTTATAAAATTTGATTAAATTTTCCTGCGCGCCGCATGAAATTTCCATAGCGCGAGTGTTTTATAGCAAAACAGCGTGCGTGGCGTATAATAGGGTGCGCCGATAAATCCCGCAAAAGCGCTAAATTTATCGGCGCGAGATCAAAGGAGTAAAAATGAAATTTTTAGATCGCTTAGGCGTGGATAAGAGCAGCTTTATTGATCTATTTTCGGCGTGTTTAGGTTGCGGCGCAAGGGTGCAAGAGGCGCGCTCGAAGCTGATCGTAAAGGGCAGGCGCCGGTCTGTGGATCTAAAGCGCGGCGAGATCGGTTTCGGCGATGATGCGCCGCACACCATTTGATATATCGGCAGCGAAGCAAACGCCAGCCGCACGTGGCTGTGGGGATACGAAAACATAAACCGCCTTGATGAGCGGCTGCTCACCCTTGCGCGAGATGTGCGCGACTTCGGCTTGCGGCACGGGCTAGAGGAGCTTAGCACGCCTAAGCTCGCACTAAGCGCGGAGATAAACGGCCACGCTCTAAGCGCGATCGCGTGCGGATTATCGCAGGAATCGGTATGTTACTACCGCTGTCCGCACGCAGGCGGAGCGGTGTTTGTGGCGTTTGCGGCGGGCGAGTGCGTGAGCTCCAAGGGCGCGATCGCAAGCGGCATGGACGCAAGCGAGCTCATCTCTTTGGCGCGCGATTACATAGGCGCATTTCGGTTAAATCACGCCGTTTTTATTAAGGCGCTTTTACTTAGAAACGGCACGAAATTTAGCGAAGCGGCGGGCAAGATCGCGGCGAATTTTAAAAATGATGCGCTCTTTTCGTTCGATAATTTGGGGCGGCTAAGCGAGGTGGAGTTTGTTGTATAGAGCCGCAAATATCGCGCCGTGCATTCGCGGCTTTGAAATTTACGCCGCGAAATTCTGCTTCGTAAATTTTATATCGTAGAATTTTACGCCTCGGAATTTCGCTCGGTAAAATTTAGATCGCAAAATTCCGCTGCGCGGAATTCTGCCTTAAATTTTACGTTGCAAAATTTCGCCGCTAAATTTACGCCAAATCTCTAAATTTTAAATCAAAATCAGCCGCCGTCGATGTCGAAGTCAAGATGCTCTTTGAAGTAGGCACGCAACCTGCGGCGATCGTTGCGGCCGGGCGTGATCGCAAACCACAGCACGCGGTCGTTTAGATCCTTGCCGCGGATCAGCACGGTGTCGCGCAGCAAGATGTCGTGAAAGTCGCCGTTTAGCCGCCACGACGAGAGCGCCTTGGCGAAGATAAAGATCACGACGCCCACGACCATTATCACGAACGCCATCCCCACGCGCTCGCTCATGGCGATACCCACTAGCCATAGCACGATCATCGATCCAATCCCGAATTTAAAGAGTCGCTCGTGTTTTACGTAGCGGGAGTGGCTAAGCGCCGTGTAGCCGGTGCAGGTGCGCAAAAAGCCTGGAGTGAGCCTAACGTAGTCGATGTTAAATAGCAAAATTTCGCTCTTGCGCTCGTTTGAAACGAAGGTAATCGCGTGGTCGTTAAATTTAAACAGCCCGCCGCCATCGCGCCCTTGATACCAAGCTACGCCGGCGATCAAAAGTCCTAAAATCCCGCCTCCACCGCGACCGCGTCCGTTTCCTAAAAAAATTTCATCTAAATCAAGTCCGGCCGACACGCCGTAAAAAAATATAAAGACCATCATCGCAATGACGAAGATCACGATGAAGGAGTTGTCGTTTTTGACGCTAAATCCGCCTGTGCTCGTGGTTCGTGCGCCGCGGCTGCGAAGGGCGGCTTTGTAGTCTTTGGTAGTAAAAGTAGGCATTAGCTTCCTTTATTTCAGGGTTTCAAAACAGCTTGCGCGCGCTTTTAAAGCCCGTTTAAAACGGCGGAATTTTATAAAATTTCAGATCAAATTCGGATTAAATTTTAAATTTGAAGAGGCTTTGAAATTTAAGCGGGTTCCAAATTTAAAGGATTTGAAATTTGGCCGTCTAGCTGCGCTTAAAATTTACGCTTTCGCTCAAATTTATCAAAATTTAAACGCATAGCGGCGCCGAAAGATCGTAAATTTAGCCCGGGCTAAACCCCATTTTTGTATAATTTCATGAAATTTTAAAGGATAGAAAATGAAAAAATTTCTAGCTTTGCTTCTTGCGGCGCTGTTTTTAGCGAGCTGCGGCGCGCCTAGACCGAAGGTTCCGATCGCAAGTGCGTATAAATTCAAGGGGATTACCTACCAACACTTCCAAAACCATAATCCGAAAAAATTTGTCTATCAATCGCCGGAGGCGGTCGAGAAAAAGTACAACGAGCAGCTTTTAGCGGCGCTAAAAGAGGCGAACCTGCTGGATCAAAACTCTACCGACGAGCTTAAAATTACAATAAAGCACCGCAGGGGCTTTACGGGCGAAGCTACTCCGTTTCCTAGCGATAGAATCGGTGGCATAGAGTTTATCTATGAGGTTCAACTCGTAAGAAACGGCCAAATTTTAAGAAGCTACGTGCAAAATGACATCGAGCATTACGATCCGGGATTTTTCGGCAATATGAAGACTATAGCGTTGCAAAATACAGACGATAGCTATGAAAATGCCGCAATTACGGCTCTTGTCAAGCATTTGATGGAGATTATAAAGGGTTTTTAGTGGCTCAATGGCTTACATCGCAAACTAAACTGCAGTAAAATTTTAAAACACGACTGTCTGACGTATGTGGCGGTTCGCATGATCTAAATCATCATAAATAGTTTTCGACGTCTTGCAGGTTTCTAAATCGCGGAATTTAAAAAAAACAGTTGCAAACCTGTGCGGTAAATTAAAGTGCAGTTTCGTAGAAATTAAGAAATCAATTGAAATTACAGATGGTAGTTTTGCTGAGGCAAATTCTGCTTCCTCGCAGTCAAATTCTGCGTTATAACCCAATTTTAAATGCTATAAATTTGAAATTCTGCGGTACAAAGCACCTGTTTATAGGCTATGAGCGCAGCCTCTTTTGCAAAGTCTTTATGTTTCTGCCCTGTTAAAATAGAGTACTGCGTGTTTTGCGTGATTTATCTTATAAGTCTTTTTTTAAGCTCATCCAAAAACCGCTCGCGGCTAAAAACAAAAATGAAAGCGAAGCTAGGCAAAATATAAGTTTGCCGATCTGTCCGAAAATTTCGCCCGAATGAATATCTAAAACTGCCATGCGTATCGTCATAAAACGTGGCATTTGCGCTTTCATATCGGCAAATTTAACGTCCCTTAAAATTTCGCCACTCGTAGCATTGATCGCGATCCTATTAAATTCATCGCTCTCGTCGCTCGCAATCCCGTATATCGCGCTATATACTCCGTCTTTCGGATTAAGCATTATGTTAAAAAATTTAAAATTTTCGCCGTGTTTTTGGATAAAAATTTTAAACATCGCGTCGATCTCCCGTAGTTTGCCTGCATCCTTAAACCCCAACTTTTGTCTAGGTTCAAATTTTTCAGCTTTGTAAATTTGCTCCTCGCCCAAAATTTTATTCGTTAGTCTTGCTAACCAGTCATAAGAAAAATATAGCCCGCTCGCGCTTATAGCAAAAAGTATTGCAGCCGCATAGATGCCCGTGCATCCGTGGATCTGATAAAGCAGCGCGTAGCCGCGAGTTTTGAAGTTGATCTTAAGCGCTTTTGTAAGCTTGCGTCTAAAAAACGGATAATAGATCAAAATCCCGCTTAACAAAAGCAAAATGAGCCCTAGCGTGCTAAGTGCCACGATTTGCCTGCCGATCTCGCGAGCCCCCTCGCCAAAGGCAAGCTCAAAGCCTAGATTTGTATGTAGGCTTAGCACAACATTCATTATCCGCTCTTCGTAGTTCTCACCGACGATTTGTCCGTCATAAGGGCTCAAAAAATACGCTCTTGCTCGTCCTTTGCCGTCTTTGCCCGCGACTTCGACGCTCGCGCCGCCATCTTTTATGCCGATTAGCTCCGGCGTGAAGCTACTTTGCTTCTCGCCGAAAATTTTTAAAATTTCAGAAATTTTTAGGCGAGGCACATCTTTTTGGACGGCGAAAGACTGCCGCTCGTTAATCGCGTCAAAAATTTCATCGTGATACGAGATGAAACAGCCCGACAAGGCGACTACGAGCAGCGGTAGTGCACAAAGCAGAGACAAAATTAAATGGACGTTGAACCAAAAGTTTTTCTTTAAAACTCTCCTCATCGTTCAAATTTCATCTTTAAATTTTGCTCGAATTAAAAATTTACGTTGAAGCCGAGCTGAAATTTACGACCCTCAGCTATGAGGGCCCTGGTCGGTTTATCGTCTATTACTCTTTCGTTAAATACGTTATATACGCTAAAATTTGCGCTAGCGTTTTTCGTTATTTTATAGTTAGTCCCGACGTCGGTAACGGCGTAGCCCTTAGTGTTTACATATACGCCGTTTTTTATCCTGCTTATATAATTTACCTGCGTCCAGAAGCTCAGATCGCTATTAAAGTCGTAATCAAGTCCCGTTTTTATCATATAGCGCGGGGTGTCGGTCAGCGCTTTGCCCTCGTTTTCGCCTGATTTTTGTTTTGATTTAGCATAGGTATAGTTTGCGTGAAATGCTAAATTTGATAAAATTTTCCACTCGCCGCTAAGCTCAAGTCCGTCTATGGAGGCTCTGCCGATATTTACGTTTTCATAAATTCCAAAATAGGTTTTGCCTTGATAAACACAAGTCCAAGTAGCGGGATTATTAAAATCCGCTCCCGATCCCCAGCCGCCGCATCTTACGACGCTATCGATCTTGTCTTTGAAGTCGGTGTGAAAAACGGTCGCCGAAAGGCTTAGATTATCGTTATTGTCATACATCGTTCCGATCTCGTAATTTACGCTAGTTTCGGGCTTGAGGCTACTTCGTCCCAGTCTGATACCGCGTCCGTGATTTATCGGAATTTTTAGCCCTTCGGATCTATCGTCGATATTAGGCGTCGTATAGCCCGCCGATACGCCTCCCTTAAACGATAAATTTTCATTTAGATGATAAACGATGTAGCCGCGCGGCGCAAAGTGTCCGCCGTAGTCTTTGTCGTAGTTGTATCTTAAGCCCGCAGTCAGTGCAAGCGCGTCCGTGACATAAAAATTATCCTCTCCAAATACCGACACATCCCATCTTTTTAGATGCGCATCATCGCTAAAGCCCGGCTCATTTTGTGATGAATCCAGCTTCTCATGGCGATACTGCGCGCCGAGCGTTAAGGTATTTGAGTCAAAAAGATACGAGCCTTGAGTATTAAATATCGTAGATCTTAGCCTGATGTCGCTTGCGGCTTGATCGGAAAAGGTTTTTGTAACCTCGTGCGATAGATAGGTATCGGTTAGAAATTTATCGTATCTTCCGCTATGCGAGAGCGAAATTTGATCGTCTTTGTCGTCTTCGTGAGTGTTATATCCTAGATACGCCGTTTTGCCTAGAGTTCTTGAGGTCAAGTTTTTAGTGTGTTTGTAATCAAGCGCGAGATCGTCGTTCTCGGTAGGCTTATACATAAGCTTCGCACCGAAATTCTTATCCGCGTCTTTTGGATTGCCGTAGTCTTTGGCGTCTTCAAATTTATGAAAATATCGCCCGTAAAGCGAAATTCCGAGTGCGTCTGGCACTATCGCGCCGCTTGCATAAAATCCAGTAGAGTAGCCATTGCCTATGTCTTTGTGCTGCGCGATATCGTAGTAACCGTTTATATTGGCGATAGGTTCATTAGAAAAGCCCTTGGTGATGATGTTTATCACACCGCCCATAGCGTCGGTACCGTATAGAGAGCTCATCGGTCCGCGGATGACTTCCACGCGGGCGATAGCATTTGCGGGCGGGATGAAGCTTTGGATGCTTCCTTGCGAGCCGAAACCCGGAAATGCGCTCTCGCTGGAAACAGGACGACCGTCGATTAAAATTTTAGTATATTTTGAATCCATACCACGCATTCTGATATCGCTTTTGCCCTTCATTGAGCTAAATCTAGGCGCGGAATATACGCCTGGTATATCCTTTACGATGTCGGCTACGTCTTTGTGATTTCTCTTTTCGATCTCTTTTTGAGGTATTACCGAGATCGACGCCGGCGCTTCTTTGATATCTTGCTCAAAGGCGGTGGCGCTTACGACGATCTCTCCTAAATCGGCCTCTTGCCCCCCCCCATAGTTGTGCGGTTAAAACCGAAACTGCCACGAGCGATAAATGCAAACTGCGCATTATTATATCCTTTTGATAAAATTTTGCGAATGAAATTCACGGACTAAATTATAGCT
>ERZ772807.1314-NODE-1314-length-14021-cov-7.110339_pt1 | contig 14021 bp, 10 predicted proteins | sample MGYA00511472_ERZ772807 | MGnify/ENA primary metagenome ERZ772807 (study PRJEB29015, sample SAMEA2737947) | human oral metagenome | biome: human oral; feature: human-associated habitat; material: dental | place: China | collected 2039 ...
AAACAAGGAGAAGACTTATGAAAGTAACTGATATTCGTATTAGAATTGGAAAACAAACAGAGAACAACGAGAGATTAAGAGCTTATGCTGACATCACATTTGATGAAAGTTTTGTAATTCATGGATTAAAAATAATCGATGGACAAAACGGATTGTTTGTGGCAATGCCATCAAGAAGAATGCCAAATGGAGAATTTAAGGACATAGTTCATCCAATTAAACCTGAACTTCGTGCTGAAATAACAAAAGTTATTTTGGAAAAATTTGAGCAGGAAAGCGCGGCTCAATCTGAAACTGAATAAAATTTTTTAATAAAAAAGTACACCTAAAATACTAAAATTATAGATACATAATAATACTAATATCAGTGGTGTACTTTTCTTTCTTCTTATTTTTTAAAACCTTCCCAAAGATTCATATTAAACTTTTCTTTTCATAACTGGCAAATATAACAAAAATTCTAAAAAAATCATTGTAGAAATCAGAACGATATCATATAACCAGATAGGATTTATAAACTTCACTTGTGGAATAATGTGTCTTTTTAAAAACATTGCATTTATTTCCTTAAAGATAAAGTTGTAGATAAACGCATAAAGAAATATAAGAAGTAATGCGATTATTGATTGAATAAATCCTTTTTTTGTAGGTCTTTCATCTAGATACTCATATCCAAAAAAAGCTGTAAATACAATAAGTGCATGCATTATCATAAAAATATAGACATAATAGTTGTCATGATAGTAAATTATCCCAGGCAGAATTAGTGCCAATACTGGTCCAAAAATTAGATAATAAACTACATTATATAAAAATTTTGTTCTAAAAATTAAATACAATCCTGCAAAAATTGCTGCAAAATTACAAAGATGCACAGGTGTAACATTGGTTATAGGTTCATTCTGATACATCAGCCTATAAATCGAATCAACTATTTTAAATATTAACAAAAAATATCCTAGAAATGTTGAATATTTCTTTATATCTATATTCTTAAAAAATTTTGGAATATAGAATAAAAATATGCAAAATAAAATTGAAACAATAAAAGTTTCTATATGAATAGGGCTAAAATAACTAAAAGTCAATAGCGTCTCCTTTCTAAATTTTTCATTTGATTTATTGATTATCTTCTACATTTAAGAAAATTATACTTGCTAAAATTTTTCTGTAAAATTCATTTATTCCATCTGCCAGTTTAAACAGAACTAAAATGACTATTACCATCAACTCTGAACTAGCTTCTGTTGAATAATTTCCAATTATTACAGCGAATACGAGAAAAATGAAAGATAAAATAGAAAAAATTATATTAACAACAATAAAAGGTATGATAATCCTTTTTCTATTTCCATCTAGAAGTTTAAAATTTTCTTCAATAGATTGAAAAAAATTAAAATCTCTAGATAGATAAACTTGTCTGAAATATGAAAAACAGAGTGCAAGCACAATTGTAATTATAGAGGATGCCAAGTTGTTGCTCATCATAAGAATACTAAAATTTATTGAAGTCATTATTATACTTAGAACAATGGACCTAAATATTAAATTAGTTTTATCCAGTTCATTTTTCCCTCTAATTTTGCTTATAACACTATTTTGAAATAAACTTAGTATAAACTCAATTGCCACTGTAATTAAAAAGCTTGTAATTAGTTCTTCTTTGCTGATTGTTTGAAACACAATAAAGTTTTTTAATACATATCCATTAATTCCAAACAATACAAAAGCTGGAAATAAAAACTTTTTATGTGTTTTAAATGATTTTATTAATACTTCAAAAGTTCTGCCTTGATACTCAGTTTGTGTTAAATCTTCACTTTTCAATATTTCTCTTAATTCTTCCACTTTTTATTTCTCGCTTTCAAATTTTTATTTAAAATTCTTTAACGCTGTTCACTGCTTCGTTTGAGAAAACATCCAGTCTTTAATGCCAGGTATGCTATAAGCTACTTTCCAAGTTCCTGAATGTTCAGAGCCTGGATTGGCATCTTTTGGCAAGTATGGATTTGTACCTTTTTCAAGTGTTACGTATTTTATGTTTGTTTTTTGAGAAATAACTTTTCTTGCTCCTTCTAAAAACTGTGTATCTGAGTAATCAGCTCTCCAGCTGTCTCTTGCTACAGTTCCACCTCTTTTTATAAGTTCACTTGTAATTGCGTTCATTCCTGGATAAGCTTTTGAATCTCCAGTTGAAACGGTAATCCATAAATTGTTTTTTGCCATAGGGGCAATTTCTTTTTCATTCCATTGACAAGCAACTAGATATGAAGCGGCAAATAATTCTGGATATTTGTAATTCATAACAATAGCCATCATTCCACCCATTGATTGTCCAGTCGCATAAATTCTTTTATCATCAATACTATATTTTAAAAGTAAATGTTCTCTTATTAAATTGACAGTTGCATCCAAGTCGCTTGTAATATCTCCGTTGTCATTTACCACTTGTCTTGAGTACTGTGGTGCTAACACAAATGCTTCGTGCTTTGCCTGTTCTTCAGGTGTTGCAAATGAGATGGCTCCATTTCCTTGTAATAGTGTAGTTTTCGTATCTTCACTTAAAACTCCCATATCGTGCATAAATAATACAAGCGGGTATTTTTTATTTCTGTCGTAATTTTTTGGAATATACAGATTATACTTTACACTTGTTCCAGTTTTTGGATCTTTATACACAAACTGTTTAAAGTTTTCCACAACTAAATTTTTTGTTTTGTTGTTTTCAAGTATTGCAATGCTTTTTTCTAATTTTTTACCATTTGTAAACAAAATATCTTCTTTTTGTGTTATCTTGGAAGTCGCTTTTTTCATTTGAAATCCAACTTCATTGTTCCCTTCTATACGTAAAGAAGCTCCATTATCTTTTGTATTCAGTTCGATAATGACATATTTTCCATCTTTTACGATATTAGTTCTTTCTGGCTGAGTATTTGAATAAACTTTTTCAACAGTTCTGTCAGACACGGCAAAAGTATCTTTAGTCAGCTGTGAGTTTACTACCTTTTCGTTAAATTCCAGAATAATGTGTGTAACTTGCTGTCCAGTTCCAAATACTTCAGTTACAGATGTGATACCTCTAATTCCTTTAGGATATTTTATTTTCTCAGTTTTGAACGCAGTAGTTGTTTCTGCTGAAATAAATATCGTTGATAATAACATTCCGAATACTGTACAAAATAATACTACTTTTTTCATAAACAATTTCTCCTTTTCTTTATTGAATAAATAAAAACCTTTTATAAATTTTACCATAATTTTTCCATATTTCAAAATGTTTAATAATAAAAAATAAATTTAATCAAATATTTATCTCATCATTTAGCAAGTTCCTCTGTTTTTTTGAAATTTAATATTGATGTGGTATACTAAAAATGGAAAATTGTATTTTTGATTAGAAAGATGTAAAATGGATTTAAAATGTTCGATTAATATAAAAAGATATTTAGGAGGATGTGTATGAAAATTACTAAAATTGATGGTATTTCTCATAAGAAATATAAGGAAAAAGGAAAGTTGATAAAAAGTAATGAGATAGAAAAAGATGTTACTGAGGAAAGATTTTATGATATAAAAACAAAAACGACAGAATTATTTCTAAAAACATTAGATTTTTATGTAAAAAATTATGAGCAATGTGAAGAGCAAAATAAAGAAAGAAGAGAAAAAGCTAAAAATTATTTTTCTAAAGTAAAACTAATAATCGAAAATAGAAAAATAACAATATTTAATGAAAATACTGAAAAAATAGAAATTGAAGGGTTTAATGAATATGATGTTAGAGATGAAAAATATTTTAATGTTTTGAATAAAATATTGAAGGAAGAAAATTGTACTGAAGAAGATTTAGAAGTTTTTGAGAATGATTTGCAAAAAAGAATAGGAAGAATAAAATCAATAAAAAATTCATTGGAAGAGAACAAGGCGCATTTTAAAAAAGAAAGCGTAAATAATACTGCTGATAGAGTTAAAGGGAATAATAAAAAAAGTTTATTTTATGAATATTACAGAATTTCTTCAAAACATCAGGAATACGCGAATAATATTTTTGAAGCATTTGACAAATTATATAGTAATAGTCATGAAGCTATGAATAATCTGTTTTCTGAAATAACAAAAGACTCTAAGAATAGGAATATAAGAAAGATTAGAGAAGCATATCATGAAATATTGAATAAAAATAAGACTGAGTTTGGAGAAGAATTATATAAAAAAATACAAGACAATATAAGCAATTTCGATAAATTATTAGAAATAGAACCTGAAATAAAAGAATTAACAAAATCTCAGATATTTTATAAATACTATATAGATAAAGTGAATTTGGATGAAACAAGTATAAAACATTGTTTTTGTCATTTGGTAGAAATTGAAGTAAACCAATTATTGAAAAATTATGTGTATTCCAAAAGGAATATAAATAAAGAAAAATTAGAAAATATATTTGAATATTGTAAATTAAGGAATTTAGTAAAAAATAAATTAGTAAACAAGTTGAATAATTATATAAGAAATTGTGGGAAATATAATGCCTATATAAGTAATAATGATGTTGTAGTAAACAGTGAAAAAATTTCTGAAATAAGAACAAAAGAAGCCTTTTTAAGAAGTATTATAGGAGTGTCTTCTTCTGCATATTTTTCTTTGAGAAATATTTTAAATACTGATAATACACAAGATATAACGAATAAAGTAGATAAAGAAGTAGATAAATTATATCAAGAAAATAAAAAAATTGAGTTGGAAGAAATATTAAAGTTATTTTTTGGTAATTATTTTGATATAAATAATCAACAAGAAATAAAAGTTTTTCTAATGAATATTGATAAAATTATTAGCAGTATAAGACATGAAATTATCCATTTTAAAATGGAAACAAATGCACAAAATATATTTGATTTTAATAATGTTAATTTAGGAAATACAGCAAAAAATATTTTTAGTAATGAAATTAATGAAGAAAAAATAAAGTTTAAGATTTTTAAACAGTTAAATAGTGCAAATATTTTTAACTATTTGAGTAATAAAGATATAAGAGAATATATGGGTAAAGTTGTCTTTTCATTTATTAATAGAAATATTTCTTTTGTACCTTCTTTTACAAAAATATACAATAGAGTACAAAATTTAGCTAATAGTTTAGAAATAAAAGAATGGAAAATTCCAGATGAAAGCGAAGGAAAGGATGCTCAAATATATTTATTAAAAAATATTTATTATGGAAAATTTTTAGATAAATTTTTAAATGAAGAAAATGGAATATTTATTAGTATAAAAGATAAAATAATAGAATTAAATAAAAATAAAAATCAAAATGAAGATAAACATTGTAAATTTAAAAAATTTGAAAGCGTTAACGAAAAAAATCCTAAGAAGTATTTAGAAATTATACAAAGTTTATATATGATAAATATAGAAAAAATAGATAGCGAGAGAAAAAATGTATTTTTAGATTTTATTCAAAGAATATTTTTAAAAGGATTCTTTGAATTTATAAAAAATGATTATAATTATTTATTGGAATTAAAGAAAGTTCAAGATAAGAAAAATATATTTGATAGTAAGATGTCGGAATATATAGCAGGAGAAAAAACTTTAGAAGATATGGAAGAAATAACCGAAATTATACAGGATATAAAAATAACAGAAATAGATAAAATATTAAATCAAACAGATAGAATTAATTGTTTTTACTTACTTCTAAAATTATTAAATTATAAAGAAATTACAGAATTAAAAGGGAATCTTGAAAAATATCAAATTCTTAGTAAGACTAATATATATGAAAAAGAATTGATGCTTTTAAATATAGTTAATCTTGATAATAATAAAGTAAAAATTGAAAATTTTAAAATTTCAGCAGAAGAAATTGGAAAATTTATAGAAGAAATAAATAAAAATAAAAAAATTAAAACTTTTGAAGAACTAAGGAATTTTGAAAAAGGAGAAAATACTGGCGAATACTACAATATTTATTCTGATGATAAGAATATAAAAAATATAAGAAATTTATATAATATTAAGAAATATGGTATGTTAGATTTGCTTGAAAAAATTTCAGAGAAAACCAACTATTGCATTAAGAAAAAAGACTTAGAAGAATATAGTAAGCTAAGAAAGCAATTAGAAGATGAAAAAACAAATTTTTATGAAATTCAGAAATATTTACATTTTAAATATCAAAAGAAACCTAAAAAAATTTTATGGAAAAATAATAAAAATGATTATGAGAAATATAAAAAATCTATAGAAAATATAGAAAAATATGTACATTTAAAAAATAAGATTGAGTTTAATGAGCTAAATTTACTTCAAAGTCTGTTATTAAAAATACTTCATAGATTAGTAGGATTTACTTCAATTTGGGAAAGAGATTTAAGATTTAGATTAACAGGAGAATTTCCAGATGAATTAGATGTAGAGGATATATTTGACCATAGAAAAAGATACAAAGGAACTGGAGGAGGAATTTGTAAAAAATATGATAGATTTATTAATACACATACCGAATATAAGAATAACAATAAAATGGAAAATGTAAAATTTGATGACAATACTCCTGTTAGAAACTATATTGCACACTTTAATTATTTACCAACTCCTAAATATTCGATATTAAAAATGATAGAGAAATTAAGAAAATTATTGGATTATGACAGAAAATTAAAAAATGCTGTGATGAAATCTATAAAAGATATTCTAGAGGAATATGGGTTTAAAGCAGAGTTTATTATAAATTCTGATAAAGAAATAATTCTAAATCCAGTGAAGCCTGTTGAAATTATACATTTAGGAAAAGAAGATTTAAAATCCCGTAGAAATTCAGAAGATTTATGTAAATTGGTAAAAGCAATGCTTGAATATTCAAAATAAGGAGTATGATTAAAATGTCCAATATAATTCACATAACAAAGGCTGATGATTTATCAATATCGAATAATCAGCTTGTAATGATTGATGAAGATAATAATGATGAGAAAAATAAGATTTCTTTGAATGATATATCTGCGATAGTTATTGAAAATTGTCATTGCAAGATTAGTGCGATTTTGCAGTTGAGGCTGGTGGAAAATAATATTCCGATTATTATTTGCAATGAGAGACATCAGCCTGAAATTCATTCGCTGGGATTATTTAATCATTTTCAAGTGACTTTGAGGATAAATGAACAGATTGAGTGGGAAAAGGAGAAAAAGGAAAAATTGTGGAGCAGGATAGTGGAGAATAAGATTGAAAATCAAAGAGCATTGTTAGAGTATCTTGAAAAAAGTGATGTTTCCATTGAAAGACTGAAAACATATAAGGAAAACTTGAAAAAAGATGATGTAAGTGCAGAACATCAGGAAGCAATAGCTTCAAGGATATATTTTCAGGAATTGTATAGCAATAGTTTTAAAAGATTTGATGAAGATGGTGTGAATTCTGCACTTAATTATGGATATATGATTTTAAGGGCTATAATATCATCAAAGATTGTAGCAAAAGGGTTTCATCCAAGTTTGGGATTACATCATAAGTCACAGTTTAATGCCTATAATTTTTCTGATGATATAATAGAAGTTTTTCGTCCTATGGTGGATTATCTTGTTTATATGTACAAGGATATTTTGAATGAAGTGAAATTAAGTAAGGAAATAAGGCAAAAAATACTTCTTGTAGCACAGCAGAAGGTATTATTTAACAATAAGAAATATGATTTTTTCCAAGCGGTAGACTATTATTTGGATAGCATACGAAATTATTTTGTAAAAGATGAAGAAGTGATAATTCCGACATTGAGCGTGATGGACTATGAGTATTGAGTATTTTGGTCTGCTTATGTATGATTTTCCTATGCAGACAGATGTTGAGATATTTGAATATAGGACTTTTAGGAAAAAATTGATAGAAAAGGGATATTATCAGCTTCAAAAATCGGTATATATAATGAGGTCAAAAACAAAAGAAAAAATCGAACTGGCAGAAAAACAGTTATCAATGCTCGCTCCAGAAAATTCCTCAATCCGTTCCATTATACTGACAGAAGATCAGTTTCAAAAAATGAAGGTACTTGCAGGAGAAGTGACAATGGGAGAAAAAATTTCACAAAATAAAATATTAGAATTTTGAAAAATCATAAAATATGGTATAATATGAATGGTGGTTTATATCATTTATTAAGGAGCAATATCAAGATGAAAATATGGAAAACACAGATAAATAGCAAAAATAATAATCAAAATATCCTATTACTAAAAACAAATGATGGGATATAGACCACCCCAATATCGAAGGGGACTAAAACAATAAGGAATGACAAAGAGATAAAGACTGAAAGATATAGACCACCCCAATATCGAAGGGGACTAAAACTTCCTCGTTTAACTCCCTAATCACTTTATATGGATATAGACCACCCCAATATCGAAGGGGACTAAAACGTATTGTCTAGCCCTTATTACATACTCAATAAGATATAGACCACCCCAATATCGAAGGGGACTAAAACTAAATGCTAAAATCAACCAAAATGACAATGCTGATATAGACCACCCCAATATCGAAGGGGACTAAAACTCTAAAGTCAATCTTCTGAGTCTTCTCGTAAGATATAGACCACCCCAATATCGAAGGGGACTAAAACGATTTAAATTACATAATGTGCTATTACAATGATATAGACCACCCAATATCGAAAAGTGATATTTAATAGAAATAACTTTTGAGTGAGAATAAAATTTCAATTCTTGCTCATTTTTTATTGTTTTTTGAATATAGTTGCTTGGTTGTTCTGAAATGCAAATTTTTGGAGATGTTTTAAATTTTTAGGTTGAAAAAAAATAAGAATTATACTATAATAAATAATTATGCGATTAGGCTAACTAGAGCCTAATTTTATTTGACAAAAGAGAGAAAGAAGGAATCGAAATGATAGAAATGATTTTGCCTGATGGTAGTAAAAGACAGTTGGAAAATCCGATGACTGTTGTGGAATTTGCAAAAAGTATTGGGAGCAGTCTTGGGAAGGCAACCGTTGGGGCGATAATTGACGGTGTGCAAGTTGATCCATCTCATATTATTGACAAATCTGGAACAATTGAAATAATTACTAATACAAGTGAAAAAGGGATAGAAATTATAAGACACAGTGCGGCACATATTATGGCTCAGGCTGTGCAAAGACTTTTCCCAAATACAAAGGTTACGATAGGGCCTGTTATTGAAAATGGATTTTTTTATGATTTTGACCCTGAAAAACCGTTTACTGAAGAAGATTTAGCAAAAATTGAAGAGGAAATGACAAAAATTGTAAAAGAAAACTATGAATTTAAAAGAAGTGAAATGACTGCCGAAGAAGCAAAAAAATTCTTTGCTGAAAAAGGTGAAACTTACAAAGTTGAGATAATTGAAGACTTGGGTGCAGATAAAGTTAGCATTTATCAGCAAGGTGAATTTATAGACTTATGCCGTGGAACACACATTCCATCGACTGGCTACCTAAAAGCATTTAAGCTAATGTCAACAGCAGGAGCTTACTGGCGTGGAGATTCAAACAATAAAATGCTTCAAAGAATTTACGGAGTAGCTTTTGCAACAAAAAAAGAGCTGGATGACTATTTGACAATGATGGAAGAAGCTGAAAAGAGAGACCACAGAAAATTAGGAAAACAGCTTGACTTGTTCTTTGTAGACGAGCATGGACCTGGATTCCCTTTCTTTATGCCAAAAGGTGTGGAATTATTCAATAAATTGCAGGAAATCTGGAGAGTTGAGCATAAAAAAAGAGGTTATCAGGAAATAAAAACTCCTATTATGCTAGATAAGGAATTGTGGGAAATTTCTGGACACTGGTTCAATTACCGTGAAAATATGTATACATCGACAATTGATGAAAAAGAATATGCAATAAAGCCTATGAACTGTCCAGGTTCAATAATTGCCTACAAGAATAACTTGCATTCATACAAGGATTTGCCATTGAAATATGGAGAAATGGGACTTGTTCACAGACACGAATTTAGTGGAGCTTTACACGGGCTTATGAGAGTTAGAGCATTTACACAGGATGATGCCCACGTTTTCTGTACGAAAGAGCAAATTGAGGAACAAATTATCGAAATTATTGATTTATATGATAAATTTTATACTGTATTCGGATTTGAATACCACATTGAATTATCAACAAAACCTGATAAAGCAATAGGTTCAGACGAAATATGGGAAATGGCTGAAGCAAACTTGAAATCAGCTTTGGAACACAAAGGAATTAATTACAAGCTAAATCCTGGAGATGGAGCATTCTACGGACCAAAAATCGACTTTAAGATGAAAGACTCAATCGGAAGAATCTGGCAATGTGGAACAATCCAGTTAGACTTTAACCTTCCAGCAAGATTTGAAATGAGCTATATAGGTGCAGATGGTGAAAAACACGAGCCAGTAATGATTCACAGGGCAATGTATGGAAGTTTGGAAAGATTTATCGGAATCTTGATCGAACATTATGCAGGAGCATTCCCAACTTGGTTAGCGCCAGTACAAGCAAGAATCCTGACAATTTCTGACGAGCAAGTACCTTTTGCAAAAGAATTATTTACAAAACTTCAAGATGCAGGAATCAGAGTAGAACTTGATACAAGAGTAGAAAAAATTGGATACAAAATCAGAGAAGCAAACGGAGACCAAAAAATACCAGTTCAACTAATAATTGGTAAAAATGAAGTTGCAAACAACGAAGTAAACGTAAGAAGATTTGGTTCACAAGACAGTAAAAACGTATCAGTTGATGAAATTATCCAAACTTTAAAACAAGAATCTTTTGTTCCGTTTTCAAAATAAAAAATAAGATTAAGTAATTTAACTGATAAATAAAAGTCTTTTTAAAAGTAAAAAAGTTATAATATTATAATAGATGATAGCTTGGATATAGAATTTTGGATTAAGCTGTTCAAGTTATTAAAATGATTGAAGAAATGAAAAAGACTAAACTAATGAGGTGATTTTTATGAAAAATGATTATGATGAATTGGAAACTTACAATCATAATAACGATGATTACAACGAATATAACGGACAAATGTCAATGACTTATGACGATTTAAACAGACTTATAATTTCAAAAGTTCGTGGAAGTATGATATGGATGGTAATAGGGCTTCTTATAACTGGCGGTATTGGTTTTATGGTTTATAATGGAGCAATAAATAAAAATCCTATTGCATATATGATAATAGAGAAATACTGGATATTTCTTATTTTAGAAGTTGTTGCAGTTTTAGCCTTTTCAGCTTTAGTTTATACAGCAAATTCAAGTGTTCTAAAACTTATATTTTTAATATATTCAGCATTAAGCGGATTGACATTTTCAGCTATTGGATTTATTTATGCTCCAGATGTAATTGGCTCAGCATTTTTAGGAACATTGTCAATCTTTGTAGTTTTAGCAATTTATGGATATTTTACTAAGGAAAACTTGACTAGATTTGTGCCATTGCTTACAGCTGGAATAATAGCAATGGTATTAGTAAGTGTAGTAAATATGTTTTTAGGAAATAGTGCAATTGATTTATTTGTGTCAGTATTAGGGGTAATCATTTTTACAATTTATATTGCAGTTGATGTAAACAGAATAAAAAATAATGTTATCGCCTATGCAGTTCATGAAGATTCTGATATTCTTAATAAAATTGAAATTGTTGGTGCTTTGGAATTATATTTGGATTTTGTAAACTTATTCTTGAGCCTTGTAAGAATTTTAGGAAGAAAAAGATAAAAAATAATTTAATAAAAAATATAAAGGGTTATCTTGGGATTATTAATATTAAAATTGTTAATGCAATCTCGAAATAACTCTTATTCTATTTATTAAAGGGGAAAAATTTGAAAAGTAACAGAAAAATAGAAAATAAAATAGATGTCGAAACAGTCAAGGAAGTAAAAAAATTTATAAATGAAGAAATTTTAGCAAGCAGAATATGGGTATTTTCAGGAATTGCTATTTCAATTTTACTGTGTATGATACTAAAAAACTATATGATTTTTGAACTGGATAACATAATTCAGTCATTAAGAAAATTAAAGGTGCCAGATGTAAAAGGAATATTCTTTATAATTTTATTTATTTTAGAAATTCTGTTTTTATTCATTTTACCAAAAATATTAATAAATAAACAAAAAAAGAATATGAAATCTGCCTTAACAGTCCTGTCGCTAATAATGGGCTTAATTCTTGCAATTTTTTATAGTGAATTTACATTTTTTTTCAAGCAAAAAGCCATTGTCGCAGGAATAATGGTTTTATTAATACTGATATTGGCAGTTTTGTTAATAAAAAAAGACATAAAAAATATACAAACTAAGATACTAGAAAAAGTAGAAGAAGGCAATACTGAAATTTTAGAAAAAACAAGATTCTTTTCAGCGATTATACTGTATTCAGATATTGTAAAAGCTTTAACTATGTATTTTTTGATGATGTTAATAATAAAATAGGCTAATAATTTATTAATAGATATTTTTATGTTTTATATTTTTTCTTTATAAGAAAGATTTAGGTAAATCTGGAGTAGTTCGTAGAACTTTCGCTACACTTATTAAGTGATACCAGTTAAATATGTTATAATAGGTATTATTGCGAAACAAGAGGTATGGTATTTGACATCTTTGTGTCAAAAAGCTAAAAATTATAAAAAAGAAAATAATCATGTAATAAAAATAATTTAGAATTTAAAAATAGAAAATTTAAATATTTAGAAATAAATTTTAAGAAAGGATATAATAATGAAAAGAAAAATAGAATGTGTTGAAGAATTTCACAGAATTTATAAACTTGGAAATTCTGACAAACCAATCGGAAAATTAGAAAATGGACTAGAAAAATTGAGATTTGATTTGATGAAGGAAGAGAATGAGGAATATTTAGAAGCGGCTAAAAGAGGAGATATTGTGGAAGTTGCAGATGCTCTTGGGGACATGCTTTATATTCTTTGTGGGACAATAATTGAGCATGGAATGCAGGATGTTATTGAGGATGTATTTGAGGAGATTCATCGAAGTAACCTTAGCAAGCTGGATGAAAACGGAAATCCAATTTATCGTGAAGATGGAAAGGTAATAAAAGGACCGAATTATTTTCCGCCAAATCTAAAGCAATTTTTTCAAAAATAATGAAAAAAGAAACAGGAGAACTTGATTATACTGTTGATGAAAGATTAAATCCTATGGCAAGTTTTAAAGAAAGTGATGAAAATGTCGGCGGTGCAGTTGAAATTCTTTTAGTTGATGAAAAATCTGATGAAGAGTATGAAGACGAGATAATTTTAACTGATGAGTATTCAGAAGATTTTGAGGAGATGAAATCTTTTAAACTTGAATGTATAAAAATTGCAAATACAATTTACAATATGATGAACAATAAAGAAAATCCTTTTAAGGTTTATGATAAAAATTTGGATGATTATAGGAAAGTTGAGTACAAAGATATTGTTATTTTGATGCGTTCTCCAAGCAGTAATACAAAAATTTTAGAAGAAGTATTTTTAGAATATAATATTCCAATATATGCAGAGAGTACAGGTGGATATTTTGACACTTTTGAAGTTGATACAATAATTAATTTGCTTAAAATTATAGATAATCCTATGCAAGATATTCCTTTAATTTCTGTAATGTATTCTCCAATTTATAATTTTACACCAATCGAATTGAGTGAAATAAGACTTGTAGATAGGGAACTAAAATTTTATGAGCTCTTAATAAAAATTTTAGAAGATAAAGACATCGAAATTAGAGTGAGTTTAAAGGAAAAAATTTCAAAATTTATTTCCGATTTAAAATTATTTATAGAAAAAAAATCTTTAGTTTCAGCCGATGAATTAATATGGTTTTTATATAAATATACAGGATATTATAATTATGTCGGACTTTTGGATATGGGAGAGCAGAGAAAAACTAATTTGATGTTACTTTTCGAAAAGGCGAAAAATTATGAAAAAAATTCTTATAGCTTTGACTGCGGCGAGCTTTGTATTCGCCAAAGGTCT
>ERZ772807.1315-NODE-1315-length-14013-cov-12.662201_pt1 | contig 14013 bp, 21 predicted proteins | sample MGYA00511472_ERZ772807 | MGnify/ENA primary metagenome ERZ772807 (study PRJEB29015, sample SAMEA2737947) | human oral metagenome | biome: human oral; feature: human-associated habitat; material: dental | place: China | collected 2039 ...
GCAAGGCGTACAAGTAGTACGTCAAGGCGAGCCAACGCCGTATCATTGCAATTTTCATCCACTATATTCCCGATACAGGCCGTGTTGCAGGATATACTGGCGCACGGCGGACGGCACATCGTTCGATATATCTGCGCCCGCCTGAATTTTCCGCCGTATTTCGGTGGAGCTGACCGCCATTTCCGGCGTATTCAGAAAGTGCAGGCTGCCTGCTTTGAGCGCATCGGCCGCATAACCCTGCAACACCGCAGGCAACTGCCGCAACGACTGCCCCGGCCGCGCCGCCACCGCTATCGACACCTGCCGCACCAAAGCCTGCCAGTGTTTCCATGTGTGCAGCGTCATAAAGCTGTCCATGCCCATCAACCACCACCATTGCGCATTGGGATAAATCTGCTTGAAAATCTGCACGGTATCAATGGTATAGGTTTTCCCTTCGCGCACCAAATCCACATCGCTGGCCGCAAAGCGCGCGTCCAATTCGGTGACGCATTGCACCATCTGCCAGCGGTGCTCCCTGCCCACATCGGCATGGGCTTTGTGGTACGGATTGCCCGCCGGCACAAATAGCACGCTGTCTAACGCCAATTCGTCGGCAAAGGCGCGCGCCATCGCAACATGGCCGCAGTGCAGCGGATTGAAGCTGCCGCCGAAGAGTCCGATTTTCTGCATTCGATTCATTTCATTGCCAAAAAAGAAAAAATAAGCCGAACCAAGTTCAGCTTATCGGGAATCCTGCTTATTTTTCCACAAACTGGCCATACGCCATAATGCGGTCGAAGCGGCGTGCCAGCAATTCGTCCACCGGCATGTCCTGCGCGGTGCGCAACTGCTCTTCAAGCACGGCTTTCAGGCGTTTCATCAGTTCGGGATAATCGCGGTGCGCGCCGCCCAAGGGTTCTTTAATCACTTTGTCCACCAGATTGAGTTTTTGCAATCGGTCGGCGGTGATGCCCAACGCGGCGGCGGCATCGGCGGCTTTTTCGGCGGTTTTCCACAGAATCGATGCGCAGCCTTCGGGCGAAATCACCGAATAAGTGGAATATTGCAGCATGTTCACATAATCGCCCACCGCAATCGCCAGCGCGCCGCCGGAGCCGCCTTCGCCAATCACGGTGCAGATAACGGGCACGCGCAGCTTGGTCAGTTCGTACAGGTTTTTGCCGATGGCTTCGGACTGGTTGCGCTCTTCCGCGCCAATGCCGGGGTATGCGCCCGGGGTATCGACAAACGTGAGCACGGGCAGGCGGAATTTTTCCGCCAAGTGCATCAGCCGCAGGGCTTTGCGGTAGCCTTCGGGGCGCGGCATGCCGAAATTGCGGCGGATTTTTTCTTTGGTATCGCGCCCTTTTTGATGGCCGATCACCACCACGCTCTGCCCGTTAAAGCGCGCCAAACCGCCCACGATGGCATGGTCGTCGCCGTAATGGCGGTCGCCGTGCAGTTCTTGGAAATCGGTACACAACGCGGCAATATAGTCCAGCGTGTACGGCCGCTGCGGATGGCGGGAAATTTGCGAAATCTGTGCGGGTGTGAGCTTGTTGAAAATGGATTTGGTCAAATCCATGCTTTTTTTCTGCAAACGGGCAATCTCATCGGAAATATCGACCGCCGAATCGTCATGCACCAGGCGCAACTCTTCGATTTTATTGTTCAATTCCGCAATGGGCTGTTCAAAATCCAAAAAAATAGGTTTCATAAAAATCTCGCAACGGTTCGGATAGGCGGATTATAACGCCTTATGCGGTATTTGGGTAATCACTCTATAAACATGTGCAGGCTGCCACCCTATTGCCCTGCCCAACAATGGGGGCTATCATACGCCGCTTGCCCGTGTGCCGCACGGTTTCAGGCAAAAGCAGCCTGCACTTTCTATTGATATACGCACCATGAATGCCAACAACTCCAAACCCATCGGCGTTTTCGATTCCGGCGTGGGCGGCCTGACCGTCGTCCGCGCGCTGATGGAGCGCCTGCCCAATGAAAACATTGTCTATTTCGGCGACACCGCGCGCGTGCCTTACGGCGTAAAATCGCGCAACACGATTGAAGATTTCTCGCTGCAAATTGTCGATTTCCTATTGCAAAACCAAGTCAAAGCCCTGGTAATTGCCTGCAATACGATTGCTGCCGTTGCCGGAGCCAAAGTGCAGCAAATGGCCGGCAACATGCCCGTGCTGAGCGTGATTGAAGCCGGGGCGCAGGCTGCATTGGCCACCACGCGCAACAACCACATCGGCGTTATCGCCACCAACACCACGGTGAACAGCAATGCCTACGCACGCGCCATCCACGCCCACAATCCCGACACGCGCATCCTGTCGCAAGCCGCGCCGCTGCTCGTGCCGCTGGTGGAAGAAGGCTGGCTCGACCACGAAGTCACGCGGCTGACGGTGCGCGAATACCTGAAACCGCTTTTGGCCGACAAAATCGACACCTTGATTTTGGGCTGCACGCATTATCCGCTGCTCAAACCCTTAATCCGGCAGGAAGCGCCGCACATCGAACTGGTCGATTCGTCCACCACCACCGCCGAAGCCACCGCGCAGGCCCTGGCCGCCGCGCAACTGCTCAACACGCAGCCCTGCACGCCCGACTACCGTTTCTACGTGTCCGACATCCCGCTGCGCTTCCAAACCATCGGCGAACGCTTTTTGGGCCGCAGTCTGGAACAGATTGAAATGATGCGGCTGGGCTGACCGGGCAACGCCTGCGCTTCAACGTGCAGGCTGCTTTTTCGGCAGCCGAATCCGCTTGCAAAAAGCAGCCTGCACATTTAAAATCCGATACGATTCTATGGCTTACATAGGATTACATCCCTCATAATTCATCACTGCAAAGGAAATCGATATGTTCGTCAAAACCCTTGTCACCATCGCCCTGATGGCCGCACCGCTGGCCGCACAGGCACACGGCCACCACCATTCCAAACCGCTGGCATTTGAAGAGCTGCCGCAAAACTGCCAAGCGCACTTCAAACGTGCCGAAGCCTGCTACGCCAAAGCCAGCGGCCCGACCGCCGAATTCCACCGCGGCAACACCAAAACCCTGCTCGACGCCATGCCTGCCGCCACACCGCAGCAACGCGAGCAATTATGCACCATTGCCGACCGCGAATTTGCCGCCAAAGCCAAAGCGCTGCATTGCGAATAAGCCAAGCCGGTCAATATAAAGTGCAGGCTGCTTTTGAAGATCATCCAAAAGCAGCCTGCACTTTTATTGTGTTTCGAATCAAACGTGGAAGCTTTCGCCGCAGCCGCAGCTTTCCTTCACGTTCGGGTTTTCAAATTTGAAGCCTTCCTGCAAACCGTCTTTGGCATAGTCCACCTGCGTGCCGTCCAAGTAAACCAAACTTTTCGGGTCCACAAACACTTTCACGCCGTCCTGCTCGAACACTTGGTCTTCGGGCTGGATGTCGTCCACAAATTCCAGCGTGTAGGCCATGCCGGAGCAGCCGCTGGTTTTCACGCCGATGCGGATGCCTTCGCCTTTGCCGCGTTTGGCGATGAAATTGCGGATATGGTCGGCGGCGTTTGAGGTAATCGTAATCATGGTGTTTTCCTCGTGATGATGAATGAAGTTGCGGTGGGTGCAGGCTGCTTTTGGTCAAAATCGGTTATTGGGCAAAGGCAGCCTGAAAACGGTTTATTGCCCTGCCTGCTGCGCATTCAGCGGCAGATATTCGGCAGGCACCCAACGGTAAGCTCGGCCGTCGCGCACAACGTGGCCGATGCCGGGGAAAGGCAAGTGCGCGCCGCCTATCCACAGGCGGTTTTGCTGGGCAAGGCGGAAAATACGGCGGCGCGTGGCCAAGGCGGCGGCGCGGTCGGCATCGTATTCAAACGTGGCTTCTGGGTGGCGGAACTGGACGGTGTGGCTGTGCACCACGTCGCCCCAAATCAAGAGGCGGTTTGCGCCCGTGCCGACCAGATAGCCGCTCATGCCGGGGGTGTGGCCGAATTCGTCTATGGTTTCAATATCCTGAATGTTTTCGCCTTTGCGGAAGGTTTGAAACTTTCCGGCGGCCTGATAGGGGGCGATGAATTTGGCGGCCATTTGTTTTACCTGTGTCAGCAGTTCAATTTCGCCGGCTTGGGTGGGCGACAGGAAGAAATCTACGTCTTCTTTGGGTGCGTACACAACGGCATTGGGGAACAGGCGGTTGCCGTTTTTATCGATAAGGCCGCCTGCGTGGTCGGGATGCAGGTGGGTGAGGATGACGCGGCTGATTTGCTCGGGGCGGATGCCTGCGGCGGCAAGGTTGGCAGAAATGTGCCCTGTGCCTTCGCCCAGTTGCGAGCCTGCGCCGGTGTCAATCAGGGTAAGCTGCCCGTTTTGGTTGATGAGATAGGCATTAACGGCGGTCTGTATGCCGTTTTTGTCTTGCGGTGCGAACAGGGTTTGGAACAGGGCATCGCGGTTGGCGGCGGAAATGTTGAGCAGTTGTTTCGGGACGAGGTTGAAGAAGCCGTCATACAGCGCGGTTACGGTGATGCCGTTGCCGAGTTTCATGTGGTAGTAACCCGCTGCCTGCTGCGTTGGGGCAGCGGTGGCTTGGGCGTGTGCAACGGGGGCTTCTTTGGCATATGCAGCAGGGGCGGCAAGTGCGGCGCAGAGAGCTAGGGTGCGGAATAGGGTTTTGGTGTGTGTCATGGTGTGGTTTCCTTACAGGGTGTTATCGGTTATGTTGTTTTCAGGCTGCCTGAAACGGCAGTTGGTGCGTTTACAGGCTGGTAACGAATGCCACCAAGCCCAGTATCACGCCGGGGGCGTTGGCAATGGCAACGGGCAGATCGCGCGGTTTTTTCAGCAGGCCGTATGCCACCCACAGCGTGCAGTTCACGGCGGCGGCAAGCGGCTGCCACGGCGAGCCTTTCGCGCCGGCCAGATTGGCTTGGATTTGCGGGATATAGGCCACATACATGCACACGGCGGTGATGGTGGCGACAACGGACAGGATTTTGATGGATTTTTCGTTCATGATTTTTCCTTTCACGGATGGTTATAATTTGAATGATAACAGATTTCGAAAATGCAGGCTGCTTTCGGCGCGTTCAGGCTGCCTGCCGCCGCTTTGCCCAATTCACGGCAGCCTGCATGGCGGCGCGTGCCTGCGGGCTGTTTTTCCAGCAGGTGCTGCCGGTGAGCGCCGCGCCCTGTTGCAGCATATCGCCCACATCGGCGGCGGCGAGCTTGGCCACGTCGTCCAAGCCCATTTGTTGCAGGCGTTGCAGCACGGTTTTGCCGATGCCTTTTTCGGCGAGCAGGGATTGGGTTTCTTCTTGGCTGAACATAGGTTTGCTCCTTATTCGTGTTTCGCAGGGCTTGGGGTGCAGGCTGCCTGCAACGGCTTATTGCCCCTGCTGCGCGATGATATGCACATCGCGCTGCGGGAACGGGATGTTGATTTTGGCGGCGCGCAGGTTTTCCACCACCTGCTCGTTCAGCCCGAAGCGGAACGCGCCCAAATTGGCTTCGTTTGTCCATGCCCACAGTGTGATTTCAATGGCGCTGTCGCCCAGATTGGTTACGTGTGCCACTGCTTCCCTGCCCGCCGTCTGCACGCACAGCGGGTGTTCGGTGGCGGCTTTCAGCACGGCGGCTTTGGCGGCTTTCAAATCGCAGGCATAATCCACGCCGACCACGACTTGGGCGCGGCACAGCGGGTCGGAAGAGCGGTTCACGATGCTGTTGCTCATCACCACGCTGTTGGGCAGGATAACTTCTTCGTTGTCCGGCGTGTGCAATGATGTCTGTACCATTTTGATTTCGCTCACCGTGCCTTCAAAGCCGTTCACTTTGATGAAGTCGCCCACTTTGAACGGGCGGAACAGGATAATCAGCGCGCCGGCGGCGAAGTTCGACAGTTGGTCTTTCAGCGACAGGGCCACCGCCAAGCCCGCGCCGCCGATTAAGGCGGTCACCGATGTGGTGGGGATGCCGAGTTTGCCCAGCGCGGCGATGATAACCAAGATAAGCAGGCCGACATTGGCCACGTTGCCGAGGAAGCTGACCAGCGTCCTGTCCACTTTGGCGCGGGTCAGCGCGGCCTTCATCAGGATGACGAGATAGGTAACGATCCATTTGCCGATAAGGAAAATGGCCAGCGCAGCCAGAAGGTTGGTGCCAAACGACATACCGATTTCGGCCAGCCGCTGCCAGCCGGCAATGGATGAAAATTGGTCGAGGTTGATGTCCATATTGCCCATAATATATTGTTACTCCATTGATGTGTATTGAAAATTTTTGAAATTTTTCGGTGCAGGCTGCTTTTTATCTGCCCGTATAGGGATTTCAGCCTTCGTATTTCGTTATCGAGATTTTGCCGTCGTCGTATTCCGCCAAAAACACCGCGCCGACCTCTTCAATGCCCTGCGCTTTCAATTCCGCCAGCAGCCAGCCTTCATCTTTGTCAATCATGTCCAGCGTGGTGTGTTGGACAATACCGTCTGTCACCAGCGGATATTTCGGATTTTCTTCGCCGAATGAGGTTACGATGAGCTGGCCGTCCTGCTCAAGAATGGCCTGTTTGACATCTTTCACCGTATAAATGCCCTGCATCCGCAGTTTGAACGCCAAATCGTTGGCCGAAAGGCCTATTTTACGCGCCGTCGCCACATCGATTTTGCCGCGCGAAATCAGCAACACAGGCCGCCCGTCCACCAGCCGTTTGACCAGGTTGTTGTGCTTTTTCAGCCAGCGCAGCGACAGCACCGCCGCAAACCAAATCGCCAAAATCAGCATGAACACGGGCACGGAAATATCGGCGTTGTAGATAACGCCGCCGACAATCCCGCCGAGCACATAATTTTGCACCTGGTCGGTGGCGGAAGCGGGGGCAAGGTTACCCTTGCCGGTCAGGTTGATGACCAGCACCAGCGCCAGCAGGCCGAGAATGAGTTTCAGGGCGACGATGATGTAAAACATGGTGTGTGTGTACCTTTCGTAAAAGTTATTTGGGTTATAGGGGGAAAGGTGCAGGCTGCTTTTGGGTATTGTTGTCCCGTTTTAAAAGCAGCCTGCACCGTTTATTTTTGAAATTTGCGCTTTCAGGCTGCCTGAAAATACCCCGCCCCGCCCTACGCGCCGCCGTCCAACACCAGCCGCATCACCGACACGGTTTCGCCGTTGTGCGGGCGTGTTTCAATTTCGCGCCAGCCGTATTTGGCGTACACCGCCTGCACGTCGGGCGTGTAAAGATAGAGTTCGGGCAGGCCGAGCCGCCGCGCTTCCAGCAGGGCGTGTTCCACCAGATGCCTGCCCACGCCGCGCCCGCGTGCTTCGGGCAGCACGAACACGTCGCCCAGCCAGTATTCGTATTGCGGCAGCACGGCGATGTCGTGCCGTTTCAGCGCGGCCGAGCCGAGCAGCCGCCCGCCGTCCACTGCCAGCCAGGCAAGCGGCAGGCCGTGGCCTTCCAAGCAGCGGGCGTAATAGGCGCGGATTTTTTCCACGTTCTGCCACGGGGCAAAATCGTGCCATTCGGCGTGCAGGGCGTGGGCGAGGGTGTCGATGTGCTGCGGCTGTTCCGCCAGCGGGACGATATTTATCGGCAAAATAGCCTCCAAGGGTGCAGGCTGCCTGAACCTTTATCTGGCCTGCAACAGACGCATTGCGGTGCAGGCTGCTTTTTGGGCTTTTGGGCTGCCTGAAAACCGTCAGGCAGCGAAGCGATCATACACGGCATCAATGTCGGCGCAGGCGTGTTGAATCGCTGCTTCCCGATTATCACCCGATGTGCCTTCGGCGCGGACGGTGTCCACCGAAGCGAAGCCCAAGAAACCGCCAAGCAGGGATTTCAGGTAGCTTGAAGCGAAATCCATCTGCGTCATCGGACCTGAGGAATAAACGATGCTGCTGGCCTGCAACAGCAGCACTTTGTGCGCGCCCATCAGGCCTTGCGGTGCGCCGTTTTCGCCGAAGCGGAAGGTTTCGCCGGCCACGACCAGATTGTCCAGCCAGTCTTTCAAGCGGGCGGGGATGCTGAAATTGTACATCGGATAGGCGATAACGAGGCGGCGGGCGGATTTCACTTGGTTCACCACAGACATCATCCGAGCAAATAACGCTGCCTGTTCCGCATTCGGCTGCTGCCTTTGGAACACGGTGGCGATAAACATTTCCACGGCGGCCTTGTCCAACGGCTGGATGTCGGTTTCCGCCAAATTGACGGTTTGCACGCTGCCTGCGGGCAGCTTGGCCAGCAGGTGGGCAACCATGCGGTTGGTGGCGGACATGGATGAATGCGGATTGGGATGGGCGTTGATAATCAGAGTATCGGTCATTTTGAATACCTTTCTGTAGGTTGAAAAAACTGGGTTGCTATGGATTTATCGGTTTCAGGCTACCTATTTCAGCTGGCTGTCCTTACTGCCGCGCCGGTTGTAGGCGGAGCGGAATTGCTGTTGTTTGTCCGCTTCTTCTTGGCAGGCAATGCACAACTGCACGCCGGGCAGGGCGCGGCGGCGGGCTTCAGGAATCGGCTCGCCGCATTCGGTGCATTCGCAGGCGCTTTCGCCGGAGGGCAGGTTTTGCCGGGCGGCGGCGAGCGCGTCATCCAAATTGGCGTCGATTTGCGCCTGCTCCGCGCCGTCGGGCGCCCAACCGCCGGCCATGTTATACGCCTTTTTTCTTTTTGTAGTCCGCCACGGCGGCTTTCACCGCGTCTTCCGCCAAAATCGAGCAGTGGATTTTCACGGGCGGCAGTTCCAATTCTTCGGCGATTTCGCTGTTTTTGATGGCCAGCGCGTCGTCCAAGCTTTTGCCTTTCACCCATTCGGTAATCAGGCTGGACGAGGCGATGGCGGAGCCGCAGCCGTAGGTTTTAAATTTGGCGTCTTCGATGATGCCTTGGTCGTTCACTTTGATTTGCAGGCGCATCACGTCGCCGCAGGCGGGCGCGCCCACCATGCCGGTGCCGACGTCGCTGTCGTCTTTGTCGAACGTGCCGACGTTGCGTGGATTTTCGTAATGGTCAATGACTTTGTCGCTGTATGCCATGATGTGTTTCCTTGTATTTTTAGCAGGTTAGTAAAATTTTTGGTGTACAGGCTGCTTGTTGCGCCTACGGTTGCGGGGTCACGATTTCCACCTTGATTTGCCCGTCCAGCTGCTTGTGCGTGCGCACATAAGGCGCGGACGATTTCTGCGTGCGGGCTTCGGGGCGCGTATCCGTGTAGTCGTCGGGCGCGGTGCAGGCGGCCAGCGCGGTTGCGCCGATAATCGTTAAGAGCAGGTGTTTCATTTCAGGCTGCCTTTAAATTTTGCACGCACCGCCTTCGCAGCCGTCGTCGTTTTCGGAATCGACACCGCCTTCCACGGTAACGCCGTCAAAGCTGTCGAAGAGCGCGTCCAAGTTGTCGAAATCGTCTGTGGTTTGGTCGTTCATGTTGTCTTCCTTGTGTGTGCAGGCTGCTTTTGGGCGGGGCAACCTTGCCCGCGTGTGATCAGGATATGCCGTCAGGTACAGGCTGCTTTTCAGGCTGCCTGAAAATAAATTTTCAACTCAAATCAAATACCTGTATCGTCAAAACCGCTTCAGGCGGCAGGTCGCGCAGGATTTCGGGGCGGCGCAGTTCCAAAGGTCGGTAGCCGTACGACTGCATCAGCACGGTTTCGCCCTCGTCCGTTCCCATGAACACGGGCATGAAGTTGCTGTGCGGCGCATCGCCCTGCGGCGAGATTTTGCCGTCCAGCAGCCACGGGGCGACGTGTTTCGCCTGCGTTTGGTACACATTGGGATAGCCGCCTTTGTTTTCGGTCTGTTCGGCGTGCCCTGCTTGGCAAAGTTCGTCCAGCCAATCCGCACCGCCAATGCCGCACTCCCACAAGGCGATGAGGTGCGGCTCTTGCCTGTCCGCATCGCTGAAAACGGTTATCTGCCAACCCAGCATAGTTTGCTCCTTGTTTGATTGGTTTTCAGGTGCAGGCTGCCTGAAACGGCCTCACAGCCCATGTTTCCACGGCACTTCTTCGGCTTGGCCGTTTTGAATCCGCCACCATTTCTGGTTGGTGGTGGCGCTGCCCAGCCCGCCCAAATCCGCCTGCCAACGCCCTGTTTTCAGGTAATCCAGCAGCGGCAGCAGTTCGTTGCGGTATGCCAGCGTGTCGATTTCGCATAAATCCAGCCCGGTGTAAAGGCAGGTTTTCAGGCCGCTTTGCTTGGCCAGCGCCAGATGTTGCAGCAGGGAGCGGATGTGCCATTCGCCGCCCAAAAACAGCACGCAGGAAACCATATTGCGGTATTTGTCGATTTGTTGTTGCAGGTATTCCGCCGTCAGTTCCGTTTTGTGCGGCTGTCTGGCGGTTTCGCTCCAACTGTCCGCGCTGTGGCAACCCCTGCACATCAGCGGGCAGCCTGCAATCAGAAACGACAGGGCGATTTCGTCCGGCACTTCCTGAAAGGTAATCTGCTCGCTGACGAACAGCAGCGGCGCATCGGGGGCAACGCCGCCCCCGAATGGCTGCACAAACTGCGGTTTATGCACGGTGGTAGTGCCGCATGGCGTGTTCTTTGCGCCGCGCCCTGCTGAATGAAGACACGCGTTTCAGATATCCGATGACCCTTGTGGCGTGGTCCACATTTTCCGTGCCGCATGAAGGGCAGCGGTACAGCGTGCGCTTGTCAATGTGTCCGCATTCGTTGCAGATGGTGGTGCGGACGTTGATGCAGAAATAGTTGCACCCCGTTTTCGCCGCCACATTGACCAGTTTTTTGTAGCCTTCCTGAGTCAGTTTTTCGTCCAGATTCAGGTGCAGCGCGGAACCGCCGTCCAAATAATCCACCAGCTCCCTGCCGTGCAGCAGGAATTTGTCCAGCGGGTTGATAAATTCGTCTTCCACCACATAGAAATAGGAATTGTAGCAGTCGCGCTCTTCTTTCACGCGGTAGCCGTCTTTTTTGTCCCACTTCGCGTTTTTCGCACCCAAATTTTCGGCCGGCACGAATTCGGTGTTGAATTTGTAGCCGTATTTTTTGGCGGCTTCCTGATTGGCGTGGTAGATGACTTTCAGTTTTTCCTGCACGAATTTGACGTATTCGTCATTGTAGCCGACATGGATGCCCTGCGATTCCGCCGCTTCCACCATCCCGTTAATGCCGATGGTCAGGAATTGTTTGTCCAGCGTGATGAATCCCGCATCGTACACGGGCAGCAGCCCACCGGCCTTGAATTCTTCCATGATTTTGCGGTAGGCCACCTGATATTGGTGGATTTTTTCCACTTCCGCCGCCAAATCGCGCCCATCCTGCACCAAACGGTTCATGTTGAGCGTAATCACGTTAATCGAACCCGTTGCCACGCCGCCCGCACCCAAAGTGTAGGAAAAGGTTTTGTCGGTGATTTCGTTGCGCAGTCGGCAGCACGAAGCCAGCGAATCGGCGTTTTCCGACAGGTACATGAAGAACGAGTTGCCGTTTGCCAGCGAATCGGCCACCATGTCGGCAAATTCTTCGTCCCGGCATTGGTTTTTGTCGGTCAGCAGGGCGCAGGTTACGACGGGGAATGTGAGCAGGGCTTTCTTGCGTTCTTCGTTAAACCATTTCAGGAAAAACACTTGCAGTTTTTTGACGGATTCCCATTTCGGCCGGCTGAATGCTTCGTCTGGAAAGGCGAAGCTTTCAAACATCGACTCGAAATAATATTGGTCGTAAATGGAAATATTCCAAAATACGGACTGGTAATTGCGCGCGGCGGCAGGCTGGTTGATAGTGTACACCACCTGCTGGAAATAGCCCGCCAGTTGCGCGCCGACGGTTTTCCGTGCAATTTCGGTATCGCTGCCGAATGCCGGATGGGCGGTTTTCTCGGACAGCCTGTCCATATAGTCTTCGCCGAACTCTTTGCGGGCGAAATAGTCGAAATAGGCCAAAAATTCCACCGTCGCCACCGCACCGGCAAACTGCGAACTCACCGCAAACACCAGATTGACGAACGAACCGCAGAACGAAGCCAGATTTTTGGGCGCTTTGGATTCGCCGCCCAGCTGCGTGAGCCCGTTGAGCAGGAACGGATACATGGAAATGCTGGCGCAGTAGGGGCGCAGGCTGCTTTCGTCATGTGCGTAGATTTCGTGGTTTTCCAGCTGGCGCACATATTCGTCTGCCAATTCCCTGCCGAACAGTTGGGTGATTTTGTCCGTCATCAGCCTGCGGTTCACCTGGATGAAATAGTCTTTCATCAATTCGGTTTCCAGCGTGGAAATGTTTTTCAGGGTAACGTTGGCGTTGGCATCCACCGTAGAACCGTCGGCGGGGTTGAACGCCTGCTTGTAGTTCTCGATAAAATTCACTTTGTCCTGCAACTGGGCTTCGGACAATGAAGAAATCAACGACATTTTAAAATCCTCTTTTTTTTTTACGAATTGCATCAACCGATATGCATCACGTCTCCTCCTTTTAGGATAGTGGCACATCTCCTCTTTTTCGGGCTGCCTGAAAAGGGAGAAGGCCGGGGATTTCAGGCTGCCCTGCTTTGGGGTTTCCCCAGCCTGTATCTGTTTTGGGTATTTCGGGGTGTCGAATGGTTTGGCGGCGTGTCCTTTTTTGTTTGGACTATTTGGGGTGCAGGCTGCTTTTCAGGCTGCCTGAAAACGGATATTTCAGCTTAAATCAAACATCCGTATCGTCAAAACCGCTTCGGGCGGCAGGCCGCGCAGCAGTTCGGGGCGGCGCAGTTCCAAAGGGCGGTAGCCGTACAATTCCATCGGTGCGATTTCACCGTCGTCTGTTTCCATAAAAACGGACAGCTCTGCGGGGGCAGGCAGGCGACCATCCGGCGAGATTTTGCCGTCCAGCAGCCACGGGGCGACGTGTTTTGCCTGCGTTTGGTACACATTGGGATAGCCGCCTTTGTTTTCGGTCTGAACGGCGTTCCCTGCTTGACAAAGTTCGTCCAGCCAATCCGCGCCGCCAATACCGCACTCCCACAAAGCGATAAAGTGCGGCTCTTGCCTGTCCGCATCGCTGAAAACGCTTATCCACCAGCCCAGCATAGTTTGCTCCTTGTGTTATGGTTTGTCGGGTGCAGGCTGCCTTTTGGGACTTTGTAATAAATTACCTATTTACACCGCAACTCATGAACGGGATTTTTTTGTCTAAAAAACTCCAAAAATTTCTGTTCTAAAAATTGGTACTCAGACAAAAATTCAGGAATTTCATTGCCAGATCCATTAGGCGTAATAATATCCGCCAGCTTATCGCTTAATTGATATTCTGCAATGAAGTCATTAACAATCCGTCCCCACGTTGGTTTTACCAAATGCAATGTATATTCCTTACTACTGTCAAAACTTCCTTGCTGCTTTAATTCTTCCAATTTCTCTTTTTTTCTTTCCTTATCATATTTTCTTTCAATAATAAAACGGCAGCATTTGGAGAAATTTTGTTTATCAGTAGGGGGGTGAGAACAAAATCTACTTGTTTTGAAATCTCGCGATTTCCCGTTCATCTCAATATAAAAGCAATAGTTGTTATGCTCTTTTGATTTAGCAAGATAAAATTTACACCCATCTAATAAATAATCTGCTTGGATTTCCTTAAAATCCTCTGGATGAACAATACCGTAATAATCCTCAAGAAAATCTTTTAAGTCATTAATATCATCAATTTCAGTTACATAACTCTTTTCTGTGCCGTTATTATACTTTTCCCGCATTTGTTTTAAATGCTCTTCACACGCTTTTTGTGTAGGAAATTCATACTCGCGCCTTTTGAAGAAAACCTTTTTTGCCACCATATATTTTCCTTTGCTAATTGTTGAACTTTTTCAGGCTGCCTGAAACGCGAACCCAAATATCCGCGTCCCATTTTGCCGAATGCAGGCTGCTTTTAATGCGCTGCCCATTCAATCGAGTTCAAATCAATCCCGTCTTTAAACATTTCCCACAGCGGCGACAGTTCGCGCAGTTTGCCGATTTTGGATTTGATCAGTTCTGCGGCAAACTGCACTTCTTCTTCGGTGGTCATGCGGCCGAAGGTGATGCGCAGGGATGAGTGCGCCAGTTCGTCGTTGC
>ERZ772807.1320-NODE-1320-length-13989-cov-15.564303_pt1 | contig 13989 bp, 12 predicted proteins | sample MGYA00511472_ERZ772807 | MGnify/ENA primary metagenome ERZ772807 (study PRJEB29015, sample SAMEA2737947) | human oral metagenome | biome: human oral; feature: human-associated habitat; material: dental | place: China | collected 2039 ...
CGATGACGTGCAGTTTGTCGGTAGGATTGATGCGCGCGCCCAAACCGAAGGCGTGAGTGCGGTAGCTGCCGTTGCCGCCGCGTGACTTGGCGGTATCGGCATTCCAATCAGGTTTGGCTTTTTCGCTGCCGTTGAACGCATCTGCGTTATAGGTACTGCTGTCATCAAACCAGCGGTTGCTTGAGTTCACCTTCTCTTTGGAATAGCTGTGCATGAAGAAGAGATCGTGGCTTTGGCCGAAGGCGAAGATACGGCCGGTCAAGTTGTTTTGGAAAGTGAACTGGCGGTTGCCTGCATCGTAACGGTCGAAGCTGTATGTGGTCCCCAGGCCGTCTGTACCGATGCCGTTACCCGTGCCGCCCAGCGTGTAATATTCTTTTGAACTGGTGTTCTTGCGCCAGTCCAACTTGCTGCTCAGTTTCCAGTTGTCGTTGAAATAATGTTCAAACTCGGCAAAAAGATTGTATTTTTTCAGGCGGGCTTCGTTCCAATCCGCACCCAGATAGCGGCTGCGTTTCCACTCTTTGCCGTCTGCACGCATAGGCAGGCCGTCAGGATCGGGTGTTTCGGTTTGGTTGAGATAGCTTGCGCCCCAGGTAAGTTTGCTGTTGTCGCCGATGTCTTTGTCCATCACGCCATACAGAAGGAGGTCGCGGCCGCCGGATTGGTCTTTGAAGGTTTTGTTGCTGCCTACCGAGCCGACAAAGCGTCCGCGCAGGCCGTGTTCTTGGCTTAAAGTGCCGGATGCATCAAAGACGCTGTTTACTTTGCCCCATGAGTTTGCCATCAAATCGGCGGAAAGCTGGCGTTTTGCAGTCGGCTTTTTGCGGACGGCGTTTACCGTGCCGCCGGGTTCGTTGTTTGCCTGTGTCAAACCTGCCGCACCGCGCACCACTTCAATGTGGTCGTACATGGCCATATCGGTTGCACTGGTCGGGTCACCGGCCGGGCCGCCTAAGCCGAATCCGCCGGGAGAGCCGAGTTGCGTGGCAATGCCGTCTTCTTCAAACTGTTCAATAAAATAGCCGCGCGACATGAAATGCGTGCGTCCGCCGCTTTTGAAAACATTGATGCCCGTAGCGTTTTGCAACGCACCTTCTAAGTCGGTGATGCCCTGGTCTTCAATTTGTTTTTTAGTAATGACGCTGACAGATTGGGGAATTTCCCGCGGAGAGAGCACCAGCCCTGTGGTTGAGCGCAAGGCGGATACTGTGTAGCTGTTTTGGCTTTCAGTGCGCAGGCTTTTGTTTTTACCCACTACGGTAACTTGTTCCACTTCAGCCTGTTGTACCTCTTCGGCAGCTTGTGCAGCTTGGGGTAATGCAGCAAGGCAGAGGGCAAGTGTGCTTAGTTTGAATAGTTTCTTAGAATGATGCATTTTATGAGGTCCTTGATAAAGAAAGGTCTGTTTGTTTTTAAATATTGGCAGCAATATCTGTTTAAATTGAGCAGTTATTTTTTATAATCCGTTTTGTTTTAAAAATTAAATTTAAATATCCGAATCATTTTATTTGATTCAATTTCGATTTTGCCAAACCATCGGGTCAAAAAAAGGTTGCCGCCGGAAAGGGAGCCGTTGGCAACGAATGGAGGTGGTAATGCAATGAAAACTAGATACAAAGGGTAGTATCAAACTAGCCATAAATAACTATATCGAAACTATAAGAAAAAGCAACAACAAGTTATCTGTTACTTGCAAAGTTTTTTAAACAGCTTGTCCTAAATCAAATTTTTGAATCATGACTTGTTTAGTTGATGCAGGGATTGGTATTGGTAGCTCTAGTTGAATTGTTTACAGGCCGTCTGAAAATTGCCGGGGTTGTTCGGCTATAATGCTGTTTTGGTTTTTTAAGGCCTTTGCAAAAATACGGTTTCGTTGTTTTAGGCTGAATGTGTACCCGATATGTTTGTAAAGGTCTTGGGGTATGAGGAGAATGAGATGAAGAAAGTTTTGGTGTTGCAACATGGGGATTTGGGCGCTTGCGACTGGTCGGCATTTGGCGGTTTAGTGTCTGCGCCATCAGGGAAGTCGGTGTTGCGTGTGCCGGTTGATGATGATTTTGAATTGACGGACGATATGCGTGCGGCGTTGATTGCGCAGCAGATAGATGGTGCGGTGTTGCCGGATGTGGCTTTTGCTGATTTGGGACTGATTGTCAGCGATATGGATTCGACGCTGATTACGATTGAGTGTGTGGATGAGATTGCGGCCGGTGTCGGGCTGAAAGATGAGGTGGCAGAGATTACGGAGCAGTCGATGCGCGGCGAGCTGGACTTTGAGCAGTCTTTGCGTAAGCGTGTGGCTTTGCTGGCCGGTTTGGACGAGCGCGTGTTGGAAGAGGTGTACGAGAATGTGTTACAGCTATCGCCGGGCGCGGAATTTTTGTTGGCAGAGTGCAAACGGAATGATGTGAAGTTTATGCTGGTGTCGGGCGGGTTTACGTTCTTTACGGAACGCCTGCAACGGCGTTTGGGCTTGGATTTCCATTTTGCGAATGTGTTGGAAGTGGAAAACGGCAAGCTGACAGGCCGTCTGAAAGGACGGATTACCGATGCGCAGGCTAAGACGGATTTGTTGCGTGAATGCCGTGAGCGTCTGGGTTTAGCTTCGTGGCAGGTGGTGGCGATGGGTGATGGTGCGAACGATATTCCGATGATATTGGAAGCTGGATTCGGCATTGCTTATCGGGCGAAACCGAAAACCGAAGCGAATGCGGATGCGTGTGTGCGCTTTGGTGGTTTGGAGCGGATACGCGGTTGGTTTGCGTAAACCGTTTGAGGATGTTTGTCAGTCAGGCCGTCTGAACAATCGGGAAACCGGTTTTCAGACGGCCTGATGTTTTATAAGGCGATAAAACGGTAGCCTTCGGCATCAACTTCGAGAATGGAGGCGTAATTATCGCGCCAGTCGCCGAGTACAATGCGGGTGTAATCGGCGTTGCGATGAATGTTTTCGCGGTGGGTATGACCGTGGATGAGCAGGGGCGTGTGGAAGCGTTGGACGGTTTCGTGGGTAAAGGCTGGATTGACGTCCATGATGTCGGCGGTTTTGTGTTGTTTGTCCTGTTTGCTTTGCTTGCGGATTTTGGTGGCGATGTTCAGTCGGAGTGTGAGCGGCAGGAGTAGGAACAGGTGTTGCAGCCATTTTTGATGGACGGTACGGCGGAATTTTTGATAAGAATGGTCGTCGGTGCAGAGGGTGTCGCCGTGACAGAGCAGGGTGGGTGTGCCGAACAGGTCGATAACGGCGTACTCGGGCAGTAAGGTCATGCCGGTATCGCGGGCGAAGGTTTTACCGATGAGGAAGTCGCGGTTGCCATGGATAAAATAGCAGGCAATGCCGCGATCGGTCAGGCTGCGGATGGTTTGTTTGATGGTTTGAACCAAAGGGCTGTTTTCGTCATCGCCGATCCAAAAATCGAAAAGGTCGCCAAGAATGTATACGGCTTGGGCGTGAACGGCTTTTTCTTGGATAAATTTTTGGAAGAGTGCGGTCAGCTGAGGATGGGAGTCGCTCAGGTGCAAATCGGCGATGAAGTAAATCGGCATGATGATGTGGGACGTGTGGGAAGGGTTTTATTATAACTTGGGTTGTCGCGTTTGGATTTGGGCTTGGTGTTTTTCGTTTGTAATGCGGTGATTTTATTGTTTTGATTTTGTGATAAAGGCCGTCTGAAACATCTTTTCAGACGGCCTTTGTGGTTTATTGGGCTTTGCCCTGATAGGTGATTTGTTTTAGTGTCTCTTCTTGGTACAAGTCGCTGATGGGGACGGTATAGAAGAATTCGTTGCTGCGGACAAAGCGGTTGACCAAGTCTTTGTCGAGATGGAGGACGTGGTGTCGCAGTTTGTTTAAGCCTTTGAATATCATGGTGCTCCAACGCATATAGCCGTCTGAATTGGGGCGGATGTCGTTCATGGCGTCCAGGGCGAGAAGTTTGCGGTTTTGCTCTTCTTTATTCAAGGGATGGGAATAGATGCTTTGGAAGTAAAACGGTTGCTCGGAGGATGGCGGCAGGCTGAGGGAGGAACCTACTTTGCCGATAGGGAAGTCGTCGCTCAGATAATGTATGGTGTGTAAAAACAGATTGCCGCGGCGGTAATCGATTTTTCGCAGGGCTTCGATGGCGGCCAGCGTTGTGTGTTGGTGGTCGGGATGCGTGTCAATATTGGGGGAAGGCGACACGATAATATCCGGCTGGAACGTTTCTATCAGATAGCCAAGGTTGTCCACCAAGCTGTTCCAAGTCGAGCCGGGCTTGAGATGTTTCGCCAATGGGGAGGTATTGGCACTGCGGAAAATATCGACATCGGTCGTATCGATTTTGGTCGATTTAATCTCTTTTTCCGGATTTTGGCGCATGGCGGTCAATGTGCTGTCGAAGTAGCCCAGTTGCAGGATGTTTTCAGACGGCACACCGGCCAAAATGGGCACGGTCAGGCTGTTCCAAACGCGCATCCTGCCTTTTTGCAGATATTGTGCCTGAGTGTCGCAGTCGCATGTGCTGTAAAGATTGCCATAGTGGAAGCTGCCGCCTTCGCTGGCAGTTAAGGTGCAGATCATTGAATTGGCGGCGTGTTTTTCATACAAACCGTATGCGCTTAATTCGGCATCGTCGGCATGGGGCGCGAGGACAAGGATTTTTTTGCCTTCGAGGTTTTCACGCGGATAAACAGAGAGTTCAATTTCTTGATCGGGCAAGGTTAGGTATTTGCCTTCCAGGCGGATGGTTTTGTCGCTGTCGGAGAAGGTGTCGCTCAGATTGATATAGCGCACGCCTTTTGCACCGTACTCGAAATATTGCTTCCATTTGCCTTTAGATGAAATGGTTTCCACAAAAGGCAATGCCAGCAATCCTGCCCAAGTGGATTTGATGCGGATTTTGGCAATAACGGTATCTTGCCCGCGGATAGTGGCGGGCAAAGTCAGGCTGCCACCCTTGAGGGTAGCATGCGCGGTAGTGGGAAGGGAGGGATAGTTATAGTCTTGGTATGTGTTGTAGGCAAACTGTTTTTTATGAATAATCGAAGTAATAATAAACAACGTAACAAAAAAAGTCAGTATCAGCCCCGTTAGTATTAGAAACATTGTCAGGTTCCTTTATTGTATAACAGCTATGATATTGCTTGCGAAGACTATTTGTTTGTTTTTATTACAAACGGTTAATTTTCACACTCTAACGTCATTAAAGTAAACGTTTAAAATAAAACAGTTTGCGGTTGATTATATATATATATATAAACGACCAAAATGTAGAAAGGCCGTCTGAAAAATTTGAAAGAAATTTCAAAAATTTCAGACGACCTTGATATTTTAAAGGTTAAGCCGGTAAATTATGCTTCTTTTGTTTCAACTGCTTTCTGACGCAGACGCAGGCTCAACTCGCGAAGTTGTTTGTCGTCGACCACATTAGGTGCATTGGTCAGCAGACATTGTGCACGTTGTGTTTTCGGGAAGGCAATCACGTCGCGGATAGATTCTGCACCGGTCATCAGGGTAACTAGACGGTCGAGGCCGAATGCAAGGCCGCCGTGAGGAGGCGCACCGAATTTCAGGTTGTCCAAGAGGAAGCCGAATTTCTCTTGTTGCTCTTCAGGGCTGATTTTCAGAGCGGCAAACACTTTCTCTTGTACGTCTGCGCGGTGGATACGGATAGAGCCGCCGCCGATTTCCCAGCCGTTCAATACCATATCGTAGGCACGGGCCAGGCAGTTTGCAGGGTCGGAAACCATCAGGTCTTCATGACCCTCTTTAGGCGCGGTAAACGGATGGTGTACGGCAACGTAGCGGTCGGCTTCTTCGTCGTATTCGAACATTGGGAAGTCGACAACCCACAAAGGTTTCCACTCGTCCACGAAGTAGCCGTTGTCTTTGCCGTGTTCCAAGCCGACTTTAATGCGCAATGCGCCGATGGCTTCGTTCACGACTTTGGCTTTGTCCGCACCGAAGAAGATAATATCGCCGTTTTGCGCGCCGGTACGCTCGATGATTTCTTTCAGGGCGTTTTCAGACAGGAATTTCACGATTGGAGATTGCAGGCCGCTGTCTTCACCGTTGGAAAGATTGCTGACATCGTTCACTTTGATGTACGCCAAACCTTTCGCGCCGTAGATGCCGACAAATTTGGTGTATTCGTCGATTTCTTTGCGGCTGAATTTCGCGCCGTTCGGTACGCGCAGGGCAACCACGCGGCCGCCTTTCATGTCGGCTGCGCCACGGAAGACTTTGAATTCTTCCGTTTTCATCAGGTCGGTCAGCTCGGTGAATTTCAGGTTGATGCGCATATCGGGTTTGTCGGAGCCGTAGTAGAACATGGCTTCGGAATAAGGCATACGCGGGAAATCACCCAAGTCCACGCCCAGTGCGTCTTTGAAGACTTGTTTCGCCATGCCTTCGGTGATGTCCATGATTTCATCCTCGTTCAAGAACGAGGTTTCCAAGTCGATTTGGGTGAATTCAGGCTGCCTATCGGCGCGCAGGTCTTCGTCGCGGAAGCATTTGGTGATTTGGTAGTAGCGGTCGAAACCGGCCACCATCAGCAATTGTTTGAACAATTGCGGCGATTGCGGCAGCGCGAAAAATTCGCCCGGATGCACGCGGCTGGGCACGAGGTAGTCGCGCGCGCCTTCGGGGGTGGAGCGGGTCAGCATCGGGGTTTCGATGTCGATGAAGCCTTGTGCGTCCAAATAACGGCGCACGCCCATGGCTACCTGATAACGCAGGCGCAAGTTGCGCTGCATCACGGGGCGGCGCAGGTCGATGACGCGGTTTTGCAGGCGCACGGTTTCGCTGATGTTTTCGTCGTCAATCATGAACGGCGGCGTGGCGGCGGGATTCAGGATTTCGATTTCTTTGGCCAAAATCTCGATTTTACCGGACACCATTTTGTCGTTGGTGGTGCCTTCGGGGCGGTTGCGCACGCGGCCGGTGATGCTTAAAACGTATTCGTTGCGGGCGGAATCGGCCAGCGCAAACGCTTCGGGCGTGTCGGGGTCGATGACGACTTGGACGATGCCTTCGCGGTCGCGCAGGTCGATAAAAATCACGCCGCCGTGGTCGCGCCGGCGGTGCACCCAGCCTTTCACGGTTACGGTTTGGTCGAGATATTGTTCGCTGATTAAGCCGCAATAGTTGGTACGCATGTTTTGGGTCTTTCTGTTAGTCGTCAATGTAAATGGGGCTGGGGGCTTTCAGACGGCCTTTCAGGCAGCCTGAAAAAGGTTTATTCGTTTTTATAGTGAACCAAAATAGAAAATCTACGGCGTTGCTGCGCCTTGTCGTACTACCTGTACTGTCTGCGGCTTGCTGCCTTGTATCTTTCCTATTTTGTTTCACTATGGTGCTCGGTTTTGCCGGGCATTTTTTCGGCTTCGGCTTCCGCTTTCCATTCCTGAAACATCAGGTCTCTCAGGGCTTCTTTTTCGGCTTGGTCGGGCCGGCCGTAGTAGCGGAGCGTGAAGGTTTCGGTATGTTGGTCAGGTTCGCTGTGTGCCGGCATCCGGTGCGGTTCGTGAAACTGCGCGTGTGCCGCTACGGCACGTTGCTCGTTGATTAGGATATAGAGCTTGTTGTCGTCGCGCGGATGGCGCAGGGTGGAAGCGAGATAGTGTTGGCCGTTTATCCTTATTTCGCCATTGGGGCCGCTCGAACTCAGGGCGTCTTCAATCCAAACCTGATCTTCTGCGGGGATTTCGGACAGGATTTGGCTGCGCCAGACTTGTTGGTAGGCGGGTTTTTTGAGCAGTTCGGACAGCCGGACATCGGCTATCCATTCGATTTCTACGGATTTGGCGGCGGCGGGTACGGCAAGGGCCAGCATCAGGGCCAGGGCGGCAATTCGGGCAAAGCGGGGCATGGCGGTCTTTTGATAAAACGGGTTAAAGTCTTTTCAGGCTGCCTGAAAAGGCAAACCGGCGGATGGTAGTGTGTTGCATTGCGCGTTTCTATGCAGATCTTCAGGCTGCCTTTTCCTGCGTTCAGGCAGCCTGAAAGCGTTTATTTGCTTTCATCGTTCTGCAGCATTTTCTGCAGGGCTTCTTTCTCGGCATCGGTGGGTTTGCCATAGTAGCGGGTGGCGAGGATTTCTAGGGTACCGTTTCTTTCGACATGCAGCACCACGGCGCGCTGTTTGTTCAGCAGGATGTAGATGCTGTTGCTGATGCAGTTATGCGGCTGGCACATGGTGGTGGCGATGTAGCGTTTGCCGTCTACCGTTACCGCGCCTTCGGGGACGGTGGGGCCGTCGGCGTCTTTAATCCAATATCTGTCGCTTTGGGGCGTGTGCGGCACGATTTGGCTGCGCCACACTCTGCGGTAGGCGGGTTTTTTGAGCAGGTCAAAGAGATAGGTGTCGGCGTCTTTTTGGCTGACCTGTTGGGATGTTTGGCCGGTTTGCGCGGGCTTGGCGGCGGCGGGGGCGGCTACGGCCAGCGCGAGGGTGAGGGTGGCAAGGGTTTTTAGGGTGAGGGTCATGGCAGATTCTCCTTGGGCTTGGTCAAACGGAACACTGTTTTCAGGCTGCCTGAAGTGCTTGATGCGGTCTGAAAACGGCAAAAGGGTGGATTTTAATGCTTTGCGGTCTTTTGTGCAGGTTTTCGGGCTGCCTGCGGATTAAGGATGGATGCGAAAGCAGCCTGCACTTCAATTTTGCTTTCGCCGTTCGGTAACGCTTTTGCCGCCGATGCCCCAGTTGTCCATGTCCACTTCGTCAATCACGACCACGGTGGTTTCGGGATTTTTGTTCAGTACGCGCGCCAGCAAATCGGTTACGCCGGCGATGAGTTCGGCTTTTTGTTCCGCGCTTGGGGCTTCGCGGCCGCCAGTCACTTTAATGTTTACATAAGGCATAGGGTTTCCTGTTCGTGGTTAGGGTGCAGGCTGCTTTTGCGCCAGCGCGTCGTCGGGCATGACCATGCCCAGCGAAATCACATATTTCAATGCCTCGTCCACGCTCATGTCCAGCACGCGGATGTCGCTTTGGCGCACCATGATGTAATAGCCGCCGGTGGGGTTGGGCGTGGTCGGCACATAGACGGCGATATATTCGCCGTCGTCCGGCAGGGCTTCGCGCAAGGCTTGCGGCACGTCGCCCGATACAAAGGCGACCGTCCAAATGTCGGGCTGCGGGAAGGGCACGAGCACGGGGGTTTTGAAGGAACGCCCGTTGTCGGAAAACAGGCTTTCGGAAATTTTTTTCGCGCCGGAATAGATGGATTTCACCACGGGGATGCGCCCGAGCAGGCTGTCCCATCCTTCCAGGAATTTTCTGCCCAATACGTTGGCCGTCAGCACGCCGGTGATGAACAGGATCACGATGGCGATGACGAAACCCTGGCCCGGAATTTGCAGCCCCAGCTGGTTTTCCAGCCGCCATTGTTCGGGAATCAGGTTGATGAGTTTGTCGGTCGCGCCGATGATATAGGTAATGACCCAGATGGTGACGACGATGGGTAACCAAACCAGCAAGCCTGTAATCAGATATTTTTTTAATAAATTACCCATAATGGTGTTGTGTGATGAGCGGTTTGTTTGCGTGGCGCGACATTATACGCGGTTTGCGTTAAAAGTGCAGGCTGCTTTCGGTATATCTTTTCCTGCAATGCGGGGAACTCGGGATTGTGTCGCAAAACGGCAAAAAAACCTGGGGCTGGCGGAGTGCAGGCTGCTTTTACAAGCCGTCCCAGCCGTTGAACATGATGCCCACGCCGATACCCGTCTGCTTGCGGTTGTAGTCAATCAGGCTTTCACCGTAGCCGTGGAAGCCTTGGACATAGGCTTTCAGGCGGCCGCGTATCGGGAAGGTGTAGCCGACTTTGACTGCGCCGCGTCCGGTGAACGGATTGTAGCGGAGGGTGGAAGTGAGCGTGTGTTTTTCGTTGAACTGATACGCCAGGCGCACATCGCCGTAGCCCATATAGTCGGAAATGTCCGGGTTGTCGTTGTCTTTGCCTTTCGGGTCAACGCGCAGCCATAGGCGCGGCATCACCGAGAGTTTGCCCCATTCCATGCCGGCCATCAGGTAAAGGCGGTTCCACGAGCGCGACAGCGGTCGCGATTGGCCGTTGGACTGGTGGATGTAGCCTGCGCCCAGCATCCGCAGTTTGCCGTCGCCCGGCAGCCATGCTTTCACGGGCTGCGTCAGGAAAATTTCGGGGGCGTAGTCGGTATTGCGGAAGGGGGCGGAATTCGAACCTTGGTTATACACCTGCCAGTTGGATTGTTGCGTATAGCCCACCCATAAATCGGCGCGTGTGCGGAACAAGTCTTCCATCACTTTGGTTTTTAATGAGATTTGCAGTTTTGCTTCGGTGCGCAGCTGGTTTTGCTGGATGTCGTTTATCGCATAGCCGCGCGACGGGGTGTACGGCGTGTAGTTCGGGCTGCTGCGGTACCAAACGGGCAGGATGTACATTTCTTCGTGCTCGCGCAGGCTCAAGATGCCGCTTTCGTGGTTTTTCTCCAAATCAAACAGTTGCGCCAGCGGCGTGTAGGCATCGGTCGGCGCGGACAATGCTTCCGGTTGCGGCTCGTGGGCGAACACCACTGCAGGCTGCTTTTCGGCAACGGTGGCTTCGTAGCTCTTCACTAAATCCACGCTTTTGGGCGGTTCGGCCGGTGTTTCGATGGCGCGTTGCGGCGGCAGTTGGGCGGCGTAAACGCGGTCGAAGCAGGCGAGCCGTGCGGCATTGTCGGTCAGCGTGGTGCAGGTCAGGCCGGCGTCGTTGGCTTGGCTGGCGGCGGGGAGTACCAGCGTTGTGGCGGCGAACAGGGTAGTCAGTAATGAGGCGGACGATGTTTTCATGGCGGAAAAATCAAGGCGCGGCGGCCGGATAAAATGCGCTGATTTTAATCTATTTCGGCATGGGTTGAATAGGGGTTCGGCGTGCGGCGAATGTAAAATCGCCATGTGACCGGTGTATTTTGAAAATGGTTAAAATTCAGTTGATTGAATGTGTTCAGGCTGCTTTTGCGGCAATCAAAAAGCAGCCTGCACCCGACTGATGATAAAATGGCGGCTTTATTTTTAAGCAAAACGGAGCGGAAAATGCAGAAAGTGATTGCGATTGACGGCCCGTCCGCATCGGGCAAAGGCACGGTGGCGGCGCGGGTAGCGGCGGAACTGGGCTGGGCGTATCTGGATTCGGGCGCGCTGTACCGGCTGACGGCATTGTTTGCACAAAGGCAACATATTGATTGGAATGACGAAACCGCAGTGGCGCAATGTGCAGGCTGCCTGCCCGTGGTGTTTGACGGCGGACGCATTTTGCTGGACGGCGAAGACGTGGCGCAGGCCATCCGCACCGAATCCGTGGGCATGGGCGCGTCCGCCATTGCCGCCCTGCCGAAAGTGCGCGCCGCCCTGTTGCAACGCCAACGCGATTTTCTTACGGAACAAGACTTGGTGGCGGACGGCCGCGATATGGGTTCGGTCGTGTTCCCGCAGGCAGCCTGCAAAATCTTTTTGACCGCCAGCGCGCAAATCCGTGCCGAACGACGCGCTAAGCAAATCGGTATCGCCTGCGAAGGCGTGGCGTTCGAGCGTATCCTGTCCGATATTATGGCGCGCGACGAAGCCGACCGCCGCCGCAGCGTCGCCCCATTGCAGCAGCTGCCCGACGCACATTTGCTGGACACGTCCCACCGCACGATTGACGAAGCCGTGCGGCAGGTTTTGGACTGGTATCGGGAAGATTGCGCCGTTTCGTGCAAATAAAACTGTGCAAATTTTTGAAACTGCATTATAATCCGCCACTTTGTGTTCAGCGCCGCGCAGCAAAAAGTAGCCTGCACACGAAAGATTTTTTTGTAACACCACGCGCCGATATGCCAGGGATAGCGGCGCATCAACCAACCCTTACCCCGCATCCCTTGGCGGTGCAATGAAAGCAAACCCAAACATGGAAAATTTTGCCCAATTACTGGAAGAGTACTCTGCAACCCAGGAAATGAACCACGGCGAAGTGATTACTGCCGAAGTGGTGGACATTACCGATAAATTCGTTATCGTCAACGCAGGTTTGAAATCAGAGTCTCTGATTGATATTGCAGAATTCAAAAACGCGCACGGCGACTTGGAAGTGAAAGTCGGCGATTTCGTAACCGTTACCATCGAATCTGTGGAAAACGGCTTTGGCGAAACCAAACTGTCGCGCGAAAAAGCCAAACGTGCCGCAGACTGGATCACACTTGAAGAAGCCATGGAAGACGGCGTTATCCTGTCCGGCGTGATCAACGGTAAAGTCAAAGGCGGCCTGACCGTTATGATCAACAGCATCCGCGCGTTCCTGCCGGGTTCTTTGGTGGATGTCCGCCCAATCAAAGACACTTCGCACTTCGAAGGCAAAGAAGTTGAGTTCAAAGTGATCAAACTCGACCGCAAACGCAACAATGTTGTCGTATCACGCCGCGCCGTACTGGAAGCCACTTTGGGCGAAGAACGCAAAGCCCTGATGGAAAACCTGCAAGAAGGCACATTGGTTAAAGGTATCGTGAAAAACATCACCGATTACGGTGCGTTTGTGGATTTGGGCGGTATCGACGGCCTGCTTCACATCACCGATTTGGCATGGCGCCGTGTGAAACACCCGAGCGAAGTGCTGGAAGTGGGTCAAGAAGTGGAAGCCAAAGTATTGCGCTTCGACCAAGACAAACAACGCGTGTCTCTGGGCTTGAAACAGTTGGGCGAAGACCCATGGGACGGCCTGGCTCGCCGCTATCCGCAAGGCCACCGCTTGTTCGGTAAAGTGTCCAACCTGACCGACTACGGCGCATTTGTCGAAATCGAACAAGGCATCGAAGGTTTGGTACACGTTTCCGAAATGGATTGGACCAACAAAAACGTACATCCAAGCAAAGTCGTTCAACTGGGCGACGAAGTGGAAGTGATGATTTTGGACATCGACGAAGACAAACGCCGCATCAGCTTGGGCATGAAACAATGCCAGCCTAACCCATGGCAAGATTTTGAAGCCAACTTCAAGAAAGGCGACAAAATCAAAGGCGCGGTTAAATCCATTACCGATTTCGGCGTGTTTGTCGGCCTGCCTGGCAATATCGACGGTTTGGTGCACCTGTCTGACCTGTCTTGGACCGAAAGCGGCGAAGAAGCCGTCCGCAAATACAAAAAAGGCGAAGAAGTGGAAGCCGTTGTATTGGCCATCGACGTGGAAAAAGAACGCATCTCTTTGGGCATCAAACAACTGGAAGGCGACCCGTTTAACAACTACCTGTCTGTAAACGACAAAGGCGCGTTGGTGAAAGGTTCCGTGAAATCCGTTGAAGCCAAAGGTGCCGTGATTGCATTGGGCGACGAAGTGGAAGGTTACCTGCCTGCTTCCGAATTTGATAGCGAGCGCGTTGAAGATTTGACCACCAAACTGAAAGAAGGCGATGAAGTTGAAGCCATCATCACAAACGTGGACCGCAAAAACCGCAGCATCAAATTGTCTGTTAAAGCCAAAGATGCAAAAGCGAACGATGAAGCTCTGAAAGCCGCACAATCTGCCGCTCCTGCCAACGCAGGTACAACCAGCTTGGGCGATTTGCTGAAAGCCTCTTTGAACAAAAACTAAGGTATTGCTATGACCAAATCGGAACTCATGGCCCGCTTGGCCGAGGTGTTTGCCGAAAAACACAGCGATAGCGCATTGCAGGCCAAAGATGTCGAGTATAGCGTGAAAGTTTTGGTAGATACCATGACGCGCGCTTTGGCAAAAGGCCAGCGCATTGAAATCCGCGGTTTTGGCAGCTTTGATTTGAACGAGCGTCCCGCACGCACGGGGCGTAACCCTAAAACGGGCGAGCGCGTTCAAGTCCCAGCCAAAAAAGTACCGCATTTCAAGCCTGGCAAAGAGCTGCGCGAACGTGTCGATAACGTTTAAACAGCCAATGCTTTAATAAAAAGAACCGCACTTTTCGATGAAGGGAAGTGCGGTTTTATAGTGGATTAAAATAAAAATGAGACAAGGCGGCGAGCCGCAAGGCGTACA
>ERZ772807.1321-NODE-1321-length-13985-cov-9.048026_pt1 | contig 13985 bp, 14 predicted proteins | sample MGYA00511472_ERZ772807 | MGnify/ENA primary metagenome ERZ772807 (study PRJEB29015, sample SAMEA2737947) | human oral metagenome | biome: human oral; feature: human-associated habitat; material: dental | place: China | collected 2039 ...
GTCGCCAGGTAGAGGAATGGTGGTGGTGACGGTGGTGGCTGAGGTGTGCTGCTGCTTCTGAAACTTCCGCTGCTTAGGGGCTTTGCTTATCCCGCTTCCCTTCGTCTGGCCTGCCCTGCCACCGCCCACTGAGCTGGGCGCAGTGTGTGAGTGCCTGTTGTCGTGCGTGGCGGCAGCTTGGAGGCTGCTGTAAGGCTCTTTGAGGGTGCTGGTGGTGACGGTGGTGTCGTCGAGGTAGATGGTGTGGAAGAGGGCTTGGCAGAGCATGCCGCGGACGGGGTCGGGAGATTGGCGGTAGAGGGTGCCGATGTCTTGGAGGAGGTGGAGGCTGGTGGTGAGGACGTCTCGACCGATGGCGAGGCGCTGGTCGAGGGTTTGCTTGGTTTGCTCGAGACGCTGGCGTTCCTGCGTTAGCTCGGCCAGACGGCGGCGGGCGGCAGTGGTGTCGAGTGAGCCGTCGGCGACGAGGTCGATAAGGCGGCCTTCTTTGGCGGCGACGTCCTTGAGTTTGCGAGTGATGGCGTGGTTGCTCTGGCGGATGAGGGCCTGCTGGTCGTCGAGGGCTTGGGTCATCTCCGCTTCGGTGCGCTGGGTGAAGTCGCTGCCGAGGGAGAGGGTGTGGATGTGCCGCTCGACGTAGTCCTCCACGAGGGATACTGGCAGGTAGGGCATGTCGCAGTGGCCGTCTTGGCGTCCGCGGCAGAGGTAGTAGGCGTAGGTGCCACCTTTGCCTTTGGCTTCGGTGTAGACGAAGCGGCTGCGCCTGCCGGCTCGGTGGCAGCGTTCGCAGTGGAGGATGCCGCCTTTGAGGTAGTGGAAGTGGACGCGGTCGCGGGTGTTGTTGGAGCGCAGGGCGCGCATCTCCTGGACGCGGTCGGAGAGTTCTTGGCTGACCAACGGCTTGTGTCGGCCCGGGTACTGCTTGCCTTTGAAGGTGACGATGCCGGTGTAGTACGGGTCGGCCAGGAGACGGTGGATGGTGGAGACGGCGAGCGGTTTGGGCGTGGGGCGCTTGGCGGATGGCCGAGTGGTCAGGCCCAGGTCGGTCAGCTTCTGCTGGAGATGCTCGCAGGAGTAGTCGCCGGTGGCGTAGAGCTCGAAGGCTTTGCGGATGAGAGGTGCACGCTCGGGGTCGAGCCCGATGGTATTGATGCGGCGGCCCTCGATGGAGACCTGGACGATGCCGTCGGACTCGGCCTCGGTGAAGCCCTGGAGGGCGGCGGAGAGCGTCTGCGATGAGGTGACGTTGATCGCGGGGATGGCATACTTGCCGGCCTTCGCGCGGTCAAGCATGTCGGCGTAGGACTCCGGGGTTGCAATGGCCACTGGGTGCCTCCTGATTGTCTGTGTGAGTCAGTGGTGCGAGGCCGATTGTTCCACGAATTCGGACCGAGGTGAACCGGATCATGGTCCCGGGTGAGGCCTGTTCAGGACCGGTTTGGTTCCACCGCTGGTGAGACGGGGCGATACAGCAGGCCTCCAGCGCCCGGAGTCAGTCGGGGGCCGGCCCTGCGTGCTGGAGGATCCAGGTATGCATGGCCACTGCCGCCGCGGCCGCCACGTTGATGGAGCGGGTGGAGCCGTACTGGCCGATGCGCAGCAGACGGGAGCAGCCGGCGCTCAGCTCGGCGCTGATGCCCTCACCCTCGGAGCCGAAGACCATGAGGCACCGTTCGGGCAGCGCGGCGCCCTCGAGGGGCTGAGCTCCGGGACCGTTGTCGATGCCGATGACCTCGTAACCGTCTGCTGCAGCCCAGTCGAGCAGCTCGCCGGGCTCGGGGTGGTGGCGCACGTCCAGGTAGCGGTTGGTGACCATGGCGCCGCGCTTGTTCCAGCGGCGTCGGCCGATGATGTGGACGCCGGCCACGTTGAAGGCGTTTGCGCTGCGCACGATGGAGCCGATGTTGAGGTCCTGGCTGACGTTCTCGATGGCGATGTGCAGCCGGTGGGCGCGGGCGGCCAGGTCGGCGCGGATCGCCGCGACGGTCCAGTAGCGGTAGCGGTCGACGACATTGCGCCGGTCACCGGCGGCGAGCAGCTCGCGATCGTAGCGGGGGTCGGAGGGCCAGGCCCCGGGGCCGCCGGGCCAGGGGCCGACGCCGACCTGACGGACGTCGGCCGGCCGGTCCTCCTCCGGCGCCAGCGAGGCGCAACCGCCAGGACCGTGCGACTCTTGAACAACGTCAGCCATGACGCCGCGTCCCACGTTGCTCCTTCTTCCTCCACAGCCTGTCGACGATCTGGTCGTAACCCGTCGGATCAGAAGGACGGACGTAACGGTCATGCTCTTTCAAGGTGGTGAGTGCCTCGTACGCCTGGTTCCTGTCGATCCTGCCCATAACCTCGAAGTAGGCGAGAAGATCAACGGTCCCAAGACAAGTAGACACGGCCGCCTCGTGACGCGCCCGTTCTCGAGCCCCACCGTCATCAGTCATAAACACTGCGCCGAAGAGATCCGCACGACGGGAGATGATCACGAGTGTCTCAGCCTCACCACGATGCTTGTCCGATGATTCCCCCGGCTCACGCATACTAGTCAGCAGCGCCTCAATGTCGACATGCTCACCATCCTGCGGATAGATGACCTCACCACAGGTCGCACGGATAGCCGGGTCTGCGCTGTCGAGCCTCAACTCGTTCCTACTCCGGCGCCACTCCCACTCGATGGTGGCACACCAACGACCCCGCCCCTGGACGAAGGTCCTCAGATGGTCCACATACCCCAGCAATGCCATGTTGATGAGGACTGTGTTGTCAGGAAAGAAGAAGGGACGAGGAGACACAGATCAAACCAACCCGTCCAGCAACTCGATGTCGAGCTCGTGAGGGCTAACCACCTCATCGCCATCGTCGTGCTCTTCCTGTGCAGGCAGGCCAAGCACCCAAGAGAGCGAGGCCTGAGGGGCATTTCCGTCCGCGACCGCACGACGCAGCCCTGTGACAACCCGTTCAGGAAACCGACGACGAGCGGAGTACTGCACACGCGCGGACACATCGGCAGGCGCCGCAATCGATGCGGGGAGCGACGCTCGCAGCAGTGCATCCGTCGATCCAGCCAATGCCGAGCGCGCTTCGTCGCTGGGCGTCACACCCAGGTACCTCAGTCTGACCTCCAGAGCTCGGGTGGACACTCCGAGCTCCCAGCACACGCGGGCGACAGTCACGGCCTTCGCACGCAACCAGTCAATGGAATAGACACGCTCCACAGGCATGAGTAGATCGGCTGCGAAAGCGTTCGCCATGTTCTCGACCGCCTGGCCGTCACGTGAGGACACATCCTTGACGAGGAGGTGCCCGAGCTCGTGGGCGAGGGTGAAATTGCTTCGGAACCAGCGCTCAGTCGCTGCTAGAACGATGACCTCACGCCCACCGAGAGTGAGCGAGTACCCATCTTTAGACAACGGGACAACGACCACCTCGACTCCGAGAACGTTCTCGACCCTGTCGTAGAAGCAGGAGACAAAGTCCTCACCCAGGGCAGAGCGAGCACTCGCCGCAGCCTGCCGGATGCCCGAGTTCTTCACGTCAGCTGCACTTGCCGGTAGACTAGGGCGATGTCCTCAAGCACCCGCAGATCAGCAAAGGGATCACACGAATAGGTTCCCGTGGGTCGGTCATAACTGTGCCTCGCAACCGCGCGGACCTCGAAAGGATCTGTCTCACCGGTAACGAGCCAGTGCATCGTGACTCCAAGATACTCGGCGATAAGCGCGGCCTCAATGGACGACAAGGAGCGGGTCCCGGCGAGGGCCTTGGACATCGCCGATTCGCTCAAGCCAACAGCAGCAGCTAGAGCCGCCTGAGTCTGGTTGCGCTCGACCAGCTTCTCTTTGATGCGCGCACCAACAGATCCCATAGCGGCAAGCGTACGCACTAGTTTCGATTATCGAAAGATCGATCAGCCGTAGGACACGCCACATCGCCCGGGGAGACTCAGTTGTCTGCCCCGCGAGCAGAGCAGAAGGAGACGAACGCTCAAGGAATGGACTGCGAGAATCTAGCCCAACCCCAGGTCGGCCAGACCGAGCGCCGCGTAGTAGGGCAGGCCGGCGGCCTCGATGCGCTCGCGCGCCCCGGTGGCCCGGTCCACGATGACGGCCACGGCCCGCACGTCGGCGCCCGCCTCGCGCAGGGCCTCGACGGCCTCCAGGGGCGAGCCGCCGGTGGTGGAGGTGTCCTCCAGGACCACCACGGAGCGCCCGGCGACGTCGGGGCCCTCGATGCGGCGGCGCATGCCGTGGTCCTTGGCGGCCTTGCGCACGACGAAGGCGTCCAGGTCCAGGCCACGCGAGGCCGCGGCGTGCAGCATGGCGGCGGCCACGGGGTCGGCCCCCATGGTCAGGCCGCCGACCGCGTCGATCTCGTCGGTGCCCAGGCCCGCCTCCTCGAGCATGTCGAGCATGACGTGGCCGATGAGGGGGGCGGCCTCGTGATGGAGGGTGGCGCGGCGCATGTCCACGTAGAAGTCGGACTCGAGGCCGGAGGCGAGGGTGACCTTGCCTCGGACGACGGACAGCTCGTTGACGAGCTCGGCCAGACGGGCGATGTGGGAATCGTTGGTGCTCACGACTCCGATGGTAGTGGGCGCGAGGGCTCGTACGCCGGGTGGACACCCGCCGATGCCGGAGCCCGCCCTCTTCCGCGCTCTGCGGAGGGGCGGGCTCTGGACGACTCTCGGTGGAGAGGAGGGTCAGGAGAGGGCAGCCACGGCGGCGTCGTAGTCGGGCTCCTGGCCGACCTCGGGGACCTGCTCGGTGTAGACGACCTTGCCGGACTCGTCGAGGACCACGACAGCGCGCGACAGCAGACCGGCCAGCGGGCCGTCGGCCAGGGTGACGCCGTAGTCGGCGCCGAAGGTGGAGCGGAAGGTCGAGCCGGTGACCACGTTGGTGAGGCCCTCGGCGCCGCAGAAGCGGGAGCCGGCGAAGGGCAGGTCGGCGGAGACGCAGACCACGGTCGTGTTGTCCAGCTCGGAGGCGAGCTTGTTGAACTGCCGCACGGAGGCGGCGCACACCCCGGTGTCCACCGAGGGGAAGATGTTGAGGACCACGCGGCGGCCGGCCAGGGACTGGCTGGTGACCGGGGCGAGGTCGGCGCCCACGAGGTCGAAGGCGGGAGCGGTCGAGCCCACAGCGGGCAGCTCGCCGACGGTGCTGACGGGGTCTCCGTGGAAGGTAATGGAAGCCATGGTGCGATCGTTGCAGGTCGCGGCCCTCCTGACCAGCGGAGGCCCTCAGCCCTGGGCGATTCTCCGGAAGGCTCGCCGACTCTACTGAGCGTCCCGGCCGGAACGCTCAGGGTCACCGGCCATTCGGCGCACGAGCCAGCGGGGCGCCAGTCGCAGTATGGCGTTGGCACTGCGGTAGCGCAGGCTCGGGGTACAGATGACCTGGCCGCGGCGCACCGCAGTGAGTCCGTCACTGACCACGCGCTCGGCGTCCAGCCACAGCAAGTCCTTCCACTGGGTCTCATCGATGCCGGCCGCCGCGTGGAAGCCGGTGTGGACCAGCCCCGGACACAGCGCCGTGGCGGTCACACCGGTGCCGGCGAGCTCGACGGCCAGCCCCTCGGTGAACCGGAGCACCCAGGCCTTGTGGGCCGCGTAGGTACCTACGACATTGTGTGCAGCAACGGAGGAGACGTTGAGAATGGCGCCGCGTCCGCGCCGCACCATGGCGTCGGCCGCCGCGTGGGAGGCCACCATGACTGCCCGAACCATGACGTCGAGGGCCTGCTCCTCGCGGGCCAGGTCTCCCCCGACGAAGCGCTGCCCCAGCCCGAAGCCGGCGTTATTGACCAGGAGCCCTACGGGTTTGCTTGGCTCACGCAGACGCTCGGCGACGAGCTCGAGCTCATCGCGCTGGGACAGGTCGGCCTGCAGGACCTCCACCTGGACGCCGGCGAACTGCCGCATCTCCTCAGCCACCTGCCGCAGGCGCTCGGGGGTGCGCGCAACGAGGATGAGGTCATGACGCGCCTGGGCAAGCTGCCAGGCGAACTCCAGGCCGAGGCCGCTCGTGGCCCCGGTGACAAGCGCTGTTCCCATGACGGCAGATTAAGGATGCTTACTGAGTGATCAATGGGAACTCGCCCTGCCGCCGGTTACCCTGCTGCCATGCGTCTGGCCACCTGGAACGTCAACTCCATCCGTACCCGCGTCGACCGCGTCCTGGCCTTCCTGGAGCGGGAGAGCATCGACGCCCTGGCGATGCAGGAGATCAAGTGCCGCCCTGACCAGTTCCCGGTGGAGCCCTTCGAGGCCGCCGGCTATGAGCTGGCCATCCACGGCCTCAACCAGTGGAACGGGGTGGCGATCGCCTCGCGCGTGGGACTCGATGACGTCGACACCTCCTTCCCGGGCCAGCCCGCTTGGGCGGCCAAGCCCGAAGCTGAGCCGGTCGTCGAGGCCCGGGCACTCGGGGCGACGGTGGGCGCCGGCTCAGAATCGAGGCCGGTGCGCCTGTGGAGCCTGTACGTGCCCAACGGCCGCGAGCTCACTCATCCGCACTACACGTACAAGCTCGACTGGCTATGGGTGCTGCGCGACGACGTCGCAGCCTGGCTGGAGGCCGAGCCCGACCTGCTGCTGGCGCTGGTGGGCGACTGGAACGTGGCACCGAGGAATGAGGACGTGTGGGATATGAGTGTCTTCGAGGGCGCGACCCACGTCTCGACGCCGGAGCGGGAGGCCTTCGACGCCTTCGCCGAGGCGGGCATGCACGAAGTCACGCGCGAACGGGTCACCAACTACACCTACTGGGACTACCAGAAGCTGCGCTTCCCGAGGAATGAGGGCATGCGCATCGACTTCGTCTACGCCTCGCCGGCTTTGGCCGGCCGTGTCACCGGCGCCGCCATCGACCGCGACGAGCGCAAGGGCAAGGGCGCCTCCGACCACGTCCCCGTCATCGTCGAGCTCGACTGAGGCCGAGGGCCACGGCCAGAACGGCTGATCACGGAGCCGACACGCGGCCCACACATCACATGGGCCGTCTGTCACTCAGAACAGTTGGGCACAACCAACGATTCAGTCAAAATAATACTGAAATATTTGTGTAGAAATTAAACTTCACACCCCTCAGAATCTCGATATATCAGACATATGATATCCGTATGAAATATGAGCCCCAGCCGGTCAGTCGGCGCACTGCTCTCACCCTCTCCTCTCTAATCGCCTTGACGTTGGCGGCATGTTCGGGGAGACAAACCACCTCCGAGCCCAGCACACAGCCTCCAGCAGCCCCGTCGACCGAGAGTCCCTCCCCTTCCCAAACCCCCACCGAGACTCCGACGCCGACCAGCACCCCTTCGACGACACCCACCCCCACAGCGAACGATTCGTCGACCCCACCCACGCACAGCGCCGACGACGTGACCCCCTCCGCCCCGCCGGCCGAAGGCGGAACCCTCACCAACACCCAGGGGCGCGACCTCACTCGAGCCGACCTATTCAACCCACCATTCATCCTGAAAGAAGATCTCTACAACGTGGCCACCATCAGCAAAAAGAAGGGTATTGGAGCACGTTTGAGAGACAGCGACGGCGCCGAGGCTGAACTCCGATTGGAGAATCGGTTCCACAAACTCACATTCAACGCCGGACAAGATAACAGCTCAACATCCTCTGACCTCACCCTTAGAGTCGAGATCTATAAGGACGGGAAGAGCGATCAGTTCGTCGACATCCCTTTCAACGAGATCAAGCCACTCGAGATAGATGTCACCAACGTCAATGCACTCAAGATCGATCTCATTCCATTAAATCATGACGGACTCAAATACAACGGTTCCAGTTCTCTGACCGCCGTCATGTTCGATATGAGACTGGAGTAATCAACGACACCCAAGAAGACAACTACAATGAAGTCAGCCCCAGATGATATCGGGAAAACCAAAACTACAGAGGAGAACGATCAACACGCCCGCGATAACACCAAAATTAATAGAATTTCATCTCAACTGAAGAGAAAATTACTCAATCCCACCGCCATCGCACTGGCCACTCTCATTGTCACCACCGCAGGCATTATTATTTCTACAGTTCTCGATCTCCCCAGCGCCATCCTCAACTCCAGAGCCCTCTCTCACGAAGATACCGCACCATCACTAATTCCACCCCCCTCCAATCGACCAGAAAGCCGAGCATCCACCGACAGTAAACACGCTCAACAGGAGACATCGTCGACCACCGAAGCGCCACTGTCGAGCGGCTGCTACGACGGCGACACCCCGACACCGTGCGACTCGCCGCACTCGCGGGAGGTGTTCGCCAAACCGGCCGGCTCCCCCTGCGATGCGAGCGCACTCATCCTCTATATGGGCGGAGTCCCCGGCGTCGACCTCCTCGCCTCAGGCATCGATGCCAAGCCCCTTGATAACACCGAGGACCAGTGCGTCGTCGAGAGGCCATCAGGAATGCCGAGCATGTCACTCAAGGGCATCTGGACGGTCGATGACGACCACAACGGATACAAGGACGGCGGCGAGTTCCGTCGGTGCTTCACCCGTCAGGGGCAGGCGACCTCCTGCGACACCGACCACACCTCAGAGGAGTTCTACGACGCACCGGAGGAGGTCGACTGCGGCAAGAAGTACGAGGACTTCTCTGGCCGGCCGGTCGACCGCAACATTCGGGTGACCCGGCAGTCCAGAGACCACCGGATCGTCTGCCGCGCTGAGGTGCAGGTGAGCACGGACAGGCTGACCGCCTCAGTCCGTGATCTTGAGAACGCGACTCTCCCCATCAAGCAGAACTGACCACACGTTCACCAACGAAACAGCCACTCAGACAATCCAGATAAATAAGACCAAACTCCTAGGGGACTACTACCCATCCCAGCAAGGATACCGAAAACACGCACCTGCGACAGGTTGTCAAAATTACCCTCAACATTCAGATTCTCCTACGACAACAACGTTTCATACGCCCCACAAACATATTATCTTGCTCGGTCGAAACTGAATATTCTTTTTTCTGTCGGATCGGGATCCAGATTCACAGCAGAATTCACTAACCAACGCCGCTATTCTCGCGCCATGAGCTCCTCGAAACTCTCCTCATCGCGTCGAATCGCCGCCGTCCTTCTTCCCATCACTGCCCTGTCCCTGACCGCCTGCAACAGCCTGCCCGTCGGCTCCAAGGACGCCTCCCCCACCACGGAGACGAGCACCACCGCCCCTTCCCCCACGCCCACCCCTACTCCGTCCGAGTCGGCCTCCGCCACAGCCAGTGCTACCGAGATGGCCTCACCCCGGAGAACAGCAAGGGACGCGAGCTCAGACTCTCGGACTTCCAGGAGCCCTCAGCGACGAGCGACTGGCAGGAGAAGCGCTACGACGTCGCCTCGACTACCAACATCATGGGGATCGGCACCAACCTCGACTGGCAGAACAAGGGCGAGATCGAGCTGCGTCTGGCCAACAAGTTCCAGAAGGTCACATTCACTGCCGGTCAAGCCAATGACGCCAAGAGCTCCGACCTCATCATGAGGGTCGCGATCTTCGCTGACAGCAAGGAGATCGAGACGGTTGACGTTCCCTTCAACGACGCCCACGCATTCGAGGTCAAGGCCGCGAACGTCAACGCCCTGAAGATCACTCTCACACTCCTCGACCAGAAGCAGGAAGTACCGGTCTATACGCAGAGCACCACCGGCGTCATCTTCAACGTCAAGGCCGAGTGATGATCAGCGGGCCGCCGTCGCCGGTGCGCCTGCTCTACAACGCCAGGATCTGGTCGCCCAGCGCGGGCCACGTCTTCCGGTGAATCTGCCCGAAGGGCTCGGCTCCCAGGAAGACGGCCTGGCGCTCGGCGACCGGATCCACCCATATGAAGGAGCCGGACTGGCCGAAGTGCCCGAAGGTCTGCGGGCTGTTGCCCTTCCCGGTCCAGTGCGGGGACTTGGCTCCACGCACCTCCACCCCCAGGCCGAAGGGGTTGGGCACCTGGCGCCCATAACCGGGCAGGACGCCGTCGAGCTCGGGCAGGACCGGCGCGCAGGCGCGCTCCGCGAGCGCCGGCGAGACGAGCCTCGGCGAAGCCAGCTCGCGGGCGAACAGCGACAGGTCGCGGGCGCTGCCCTCCCCGGAGTGTGCGGGCGAACCGGGGATGAGGACGCTGGCCATCCCCAGGGGCTCGAGCACCGTGGACTCCACCCAGGTCTCCAGGGGTGTACCGGTGGCCTCCTGAAGCCGCTCCCCCAGGATCTCGATGCCGCGGTTGGAGTAGATGCGACGCGTGCCCGGGGTGGCCAGGCGCTCGTCGGAGTCGGCGGCGATCCCCGAGGAGTGGGACAGCAGGTGCCCGATGGTCGCGCCGTCGGGAGCGGGTGCGCCCGCGGGGGCATCCAGATCCAGCAGTCCCCGGTCGACGGCGACCAGGGCGGACCAGGCGACGATCGGCTTGGTGACCGAGGCGAAGGGGAAGATCTCATCGACGTCGCCGGACTCATAGAGCACGCCGTCGTCGGGAGCGGGTGCACCGGTGACCACGAGTGCGGTCGGGAAGGGGAAGTCAGCCAGGGCCGGCAGCGCAGGGAGCTGCGTCTGAGGGGTGTCCGGGGCGGTCATCGCTCCTCCTCGCCAGGATGGTGTCTCGACGCGGGAGGCCGCGCTCCCCCGCGTTTGTACCTTACGCCTCGGGGGCTGAGCCCTCGGTGCCGTCCACAAGGCGTCCGGTACGGTCGCGAGCGCCGCCCCCCCCAGGACCGGATCCGGTCCGGCGGCACACGATGCGCCATGATCCTGCGAATCGTCTTCACTCGAGAGAGGATCAGGGCGATGCCCTTCTACCACCGCCCACCCGCCGACCGCGGCCCGCTGCGTCCCCGCTCCCCCATGGCTTCCGGCCAGGCGGCCGCTACTCCCACACCTGCTGAGCTGGCCGAGGCCGTTGGTGTCGGCTACGCCGTCGTCGATCTGGAGACCACGGGACTGTCCCCCACGACGGACTCGATCCTGGAGATTGCGCTCGTGCTCACCGACGCAGCCGGGCGGGTCGAGCGCTGCTGGTCCACACTCATCGACCCCGGCGCGGGCGTGGACGTCGGCCCCACCCATATTCACGGGCTCGTCGCCGAGGAGCTCATCGGGGCACCCGGGCTCGACGACGTCGCGGACCTGTTCGTGGCTGACCTTGCCGGGCGAGCGGTCGTCGCTCACAACGCCCGCTTCGACGTCGGCTTCCTCACCCAGGCGTTGGGGACACGGGGGCTGCTGGACCGCGGCGCGCGGGTGCCGCGGGTATGCACGATGGAGTGGGCGCGCCACTTCATGACGACGCCGTCGCGCCGACTGACGACGTGCTGCGAGGTCGCCGGGGTGGAGATCGGCCGCCACCACAACGCGCTCGACGACGCCCTGGCCGCCGCCGGGCTCCTGCGCCACTACCTGGGGGTGGGGAAGCAGCGCGGCGAGGAACCGGTGGCCTGGATCGGCGCGCTGGTCGACGCCCACCGCTTCACCGGTTGGCACTGGGATGCTCAGCGGGCGCAGGCCGGCGTCGAGCTCCTCACGGCGCGCACCACACCCGGGGCTGAGCGAGCCCGCCCTGAGCCCGAGTCCTCGGGGTCGCGTCAGTAGGCGTCTGGACTGCGGGTGATGGCTGGGCTACCGGTCTTGTGCGCTCCCAGCCTCTCCCTACTGAGTACGGCTCGGATGTCGACAGCGGCATAGATGTCCATATCTGCAGCAAAGACCGGTACTCAGTTTTGAGCTTGGAGACAGAACCGCAAGATTCTGCGGATTGTGTGACAGCTCTCAAAGGGCGCCGACCCCTTTGCTGCAGATATGGACACCACCGACTGGTTCTACCCCCATCCAGCACCCCGGGACGAGCCGTCGAGCCACCCTGGTCCGCTCGGGACAAGAACCGCAAGCCAGATTCCGTCGCACCGCACCGGCCCTGATCAGGGACTTACTTTTCCCACGAGGACTGCGTTTTCCTGCAGACAACTGGAGTACGGCCTCAGTCGTCCGCGGAAGAAGTACGTTCTGGATAGAAAACGCAGTTCCCGGTCCGCTTGGCCGGCCTCCCTACGCGACCGCCGGAGCCGGCCGGGACCAGCGCAGTCCTGGCGGCCCCTGGAGACCTCTCAGGCCTCCTCGGCATCCTCACCCAGGGAGACGAGGAATCCGTCGTCGTCCACGGCCACCCCGGAGACGGCGGCGACCAGGACGGTGGCGAGCTCCTCGACCAGGTCCCGGGCCGTCTGACGCTCACGGCGCCGGGAGCGGGAGACCACCTCGGCGTAAGCGTCGGCCTGGTCCTGAGGGATCCAGCGCAGGTCGTAGGACAGGACAGCCCCACGCGCCCACGGCTCTCCGCGCACAGCCAGCGGAAGCCCGTCGGTGGCGCCGGCGCGCACCTCGATACGGCCCCAGCCCTCGTGCTCGGGGTCGACCGGAGTGACCACCGCGTAGCCGTCGCGCAGCTCCTCAATGACGTTACCGGTGGCGGCAGCGACGATCTCCTGACGCATCGTGTCCTGGCGGACCTTCTCCGAGCTGCGCCAGGCCTGCTCGAAGACCTCCGGGCCGATGCGCTCGACGAGGCGCTCCAGCTGCTCGGGGTCGATGGCGTCCAGTCCGACGGCGCCCTGGGGCCGGACCGCCTCAAGGGCCGCGCTCGTCTCCGGCGCCACGGGATGCAGGACGGCCACCAGGTCGTCCGGGCCGAGCCATACCGGGGCGTAGACAGTCAGGGAGGCGGAGACCTCGGGGCTGGGCTCGACCAGGACCGGGTCCTCCTTATCCCCGCCGGGGATGAGTCGCAGGGCTCCGGCCAAGCGCCGGGCGATGGCGCGCAGGCGGGTGAGGGCCACCAGCTCGGCCCCCGTGGGCTGGGCCTTGGGGAAGGCGTCGGAGAGCGGGTCCAGGCCGGCGAGCTCGGCCGGCAGGGCGCCGGCACGGATGCGGGGGCAGTCCAGGATCATCAGCTGGGTGGTCCACTCCGGCGCCCCCAGGAGGCCGCGCATCTCGGCGTCGAGCAGGCCGCCGAGCTGCTCATGGATGCCGGCTTCGGCCTCGTGGCCGGGCTGGCGATCGAGGGGGGCGGGTCGGCCGCGGTGGTCCGACGGCGCCTGCATCGGCTGTCCGCGGCCGTCGACGAGATCCTCGCCGCGCCGGGCCCCGCCGACGGGTGAGGAGGAGCCGGTGCGCCGTCACGGGGCCGCTCCGGGGGCGAGCGCCCCTTCCCCTCCGGGCGCGGACCGCTACGCTGGAGGAAAGGCCCCAAGGGCGAGTCGACCGATTGGAGCGTCGTGCGCAGCACCAACCCCGTCCTCAGCAGGAGTGACGCGTTCACCCCCGGCCACCGTCAGACCGGTTTCCAGAACCCCGGCCCCCAGCAGTACGCCCGGCCGGGCCACGGCTACGGCCCCCAGCAGTACGGTCAGCCCGTGTACGGCGCCCAGGCCGGGGGGCAGCCCTCCGGCTACGCGCCCCAGGGACAGGCCCCGGCCGTCATGACGATCAACGACGTGCTGGCCAAGACCGGCACGCTGTTCGTCGTCCTGCTCGCCGCGGCGGCCGTCTCCTGGCTCTTCCTGCCCACCGCGCTGCTCTACCCGGTGGCCATCGTCTCCTCGCTCGTCGCCGTCGTGACGTCGGTCGTCGTGACCGTGCGCCACTCCACCTCGGTGCCGGCCATCATGGTCTACACCGTCGCCGAGGGCCTCATGCTCGGCGCGTGGAGCAGGGTCTTCGAGTACCTCTACCCGGGCATCGTCTCGCAGGCGGTGCTCGGCACCCTCGCGGCGACGGCCGTGGTCCTCGCCGCCTACCGCTACCTCGGGGTGCGCGTCACCGGGCGGCTGCGCCGGATCGTCGTCCTGTCGGTCATCGCCTATGCCGTCGTGGCCCTCGTCAACTTCGCCGTCGTCCTCCTCGGCGGGAGCCTCGGCCTCACGGAGATCGGTTCCGGCGCAGGCATGCTGAGCTGGCTCTTCGCCGGCATCGGCGTCACCCTGGCCGTCATGTGCCTGCTC
>ERZ772807.1324-NODE-1324-length-13963-cov-114.120003_pt1 | contig 13963 bp, 8 predicted proteins | sample MGYA00511472_ERZ772807 | MGnify/ENA primary metagenome ERZ772807 (study PRJEB29015, sample SAMEA2737947) | human oral metagenome | biome: human oral; feature: human-associated habitat; material: dental | place: China | collected 2039 ...
GCGACCGGGATCGAGCCCAGGATGATGCCCCAGCCCAGCGTGTAGTCGGGGTCGCCGCGCGCGCCCCTGTTCGCCAGCCCCTTGAGCCACGCCGTCACGATGCGGACGATGTCGCTCCAGAAGTAGACGACGGCGGCCAGGATCGCACCGACCTGGATGACGGCGGTGAAGGCTGTCATGCCCGCGTCGTCGATCTTGTAGCCGAGGAGCTTCTCGACGATGTTGAGGTGGCCGGTCGAGGATACGGGCAGGAACTCGGTGATGCCCTCGACGATGCCGAGGAGGACGGCGTGCAGCCAGTTCATGGGTCTCCCGTCAACAGTACGGTCGGGGAAGCGTTCGGCCTCCCGGGGCAGGTTACCGTGTTGAGACCCGGCTCCCGCGGGGCGCCGTCGTCGTTCTTGTCTCATCGGAGGCGTCCATCGCCAGGCCGACCGTCTCCGGGAGGCGGTCGGTGCGCGGGGCGCGGTCGCTCAGTCGGTCTCCTTAGCGAGCAACTCCAGGACATCGTCGTGCAGCAGGCCGTTGGTGGCGACGGCGTCCCCGCCCCACGGGCCCGCCTCGCCGGTGAGTGAGGTGAAACGACCGCCGGCCTCGGTGACGATCGGGACGAGCGCGGCCATGTCGTAGACCTCGAGCTCGGGCTCGGTCGCCAGGTCGACCGAGCCGGAGGCCAGCAGCATGTAGGACCAGAAGTCGCCGTAGGCGCGCGTGCGCCAGCACTCCTGCATAAGCGAGAGCATGCCGCGCAGGCGTTTGCGCTGCGCCCAGCCGGACAGGGAGGAGTAGGACAGCGAGGCGTCCTCCAGAGCGGCTACGCCGGACACGCGCAGCCGGCCCGCCAGGGCCAGAGACCGCCCGCTCCAGGCGCCGCCCCCCTTGACCGCCCACCACCGTTTGCCCAGGGCCGGTGCGGAGGCCACGCCGACGACGGCCTCGCCGTCCTCGACCAGGCTGATGAGGGTGGCCCACACGGGCACGCCGCGCACGAAGTTCTTCGTGCCGTCGATCGGGTCGATGACCCATTGGCGCGGCGAGTGGCCCGTCGTCCCGAACTCCTCGCCGAGGACCGAGTCGCGGGTGCGTGCCCGCGAGAGGTAGTCGCGGATGAGGCGCTCCGCCTCCTTGTCGGCGACGGTGACCGGGGTCAGATCCGGCTTGGTCTCGACCTCGAAGTCCTGGGCGTCGAAGTGCGTCCGGGTCAGAGGATCGACCTGGTCCGCGATCGTGTGGGCCAGGTGCAGGTCGTCGCGCCAGCGCCGATCGGCCGTCGGCGGTGCGGGAGAGGCCGGGGTACTCATACGTCGAGGGTAACGGTGATGGGGCGCCTTCACCCGCGGCGTGTCCGGCGGATCATCCGGGACGACGACGCCCGGAGCGCCGCCAGACGCTGATCGCGCGCGATGCGGTGGTGCGCCGCCGAGCGGATCCGAGCATTTCGAGCATGGAGAGTTCCCCACCGGCGGTGAAGGCGAACTCGATTATCGCGAGCGGTACCCGGCGCGCAGGGCTCTGCGCATCACCGTGAGTCTGTTCGAACCGGTCGGAGATAGTGATCCTGGAGGACGAGCTCTGAGGACCCGGTCGACAGAATTCGACGAGGCCGATCCGGGCGTACGGGCGGTGCGGATGCCGCTCAGACCTCCAGCAGCACCTTGATGGCGCGCCGCTCGTCCATCGCCGCGTAGCCCTCGGCGGCCTCCTCCAGCGGCAGACGCATGGTGAAAACCCTCCCCGGATGGATCTCGCGCTTGAGGATCCGGTCGATGAGGTCGGGCAGGAAGCGGCGCACCGGTGCGGGACCGCCCAGCAGAGTGACCTCGGCGAAGAACAGGCTGGACCCGTCCAGAGTCACGTCGTGGGCCACGCCGACGTATCCGACATGCCCGCCCGGCCTGCACGAGGCGATGGCCTGGTCCATGGAGACCTGGTTGCCGACGGCCTCGACCACGCCGTGCGCCCCGTAGCCGTCGGTCAGCTCCTTGACCTCGGCCGCACCCTCCTCGCCGCGTTCGGCGATGACGACGTCGGCCCCGAACTCGCGGGCGAGCGCCGCCCGGTCCTCGTGGCGGGAGAAGGCGATGACCCTCTCGCTGCCGAGGGCCTTGGCCGCGAGCACGGCGGACAGGCCCACCGCGCCGTCGCCGACGACGGCGATCGTCCTGCCGGGTCCGGCCTCGGCTGCCACGGCGCCGAACCATCCGGTGCCGAGCACGTCGGAGGCGGCCAGCAGGTCGGCCATGACCTCGGGGTCGTCGGGCTTGCCGCCGGGCACGACGACGAGCGTGCCGTCGGCCTGGGGCACGCGCGTGTACTGGGACTGCGTGTCGCCCATGAAGCCGCCGTGGATGCAGCGGGACTGGAAGCCGGAGCGGCAGATCTCGCAGGTGTTGTCCGAGACGCAGAAGGAGCCAACGACGAAATCGCCGATCTTGACGTTCGTCACCTCGGAGCCGATCTCGACGACCGTGCCGACGTACTCGTGCCCCATGGGGCGGGCCTTGTCGACGGGCTGGATGCCGCGGTAGGGCCACAGGTCGGAACCGCAGATGCAGGCGGCCTCGATCTTGAGAACGGCATCGGTGGGCTCGACGACGCGCGGGACCTCGCGGTCTTCGACGCTCACCTTTCCGGGGGCGCGCATGATGACGCCGCGCATGGTTGTGGGCAGGGCAGGGATTGTCGTGGTCATGAAGTCCTCCGTAACCGGCCTCCGATGGTGCTCGGAGGCCGCTGGAAGCGTACAGGGCGTCATCGGCGTCTTCCAGGCACTCCCAGGACTCCCCATCGGGCGTGTCGGGGCGCGGCTCGTACCGAGAGCGGTGAGGGCGTAGACGACTCGGGGCGGGATCTCGGCGTGAACGGTGCGGGTGACGATGCCGTGCGCTTCGAAGCGGGGCAGCCGGCCGTCGACGTGTGAGGGCTGATACCGGGCAGGGCCGTGCGCAGCTCGGTGAAGCGGCGCGGACCGTCGAGCGGCTCGCGGACGATGAGGGTGGTCCACGACTCGTCCTTCACTCCGGCTCCTCCCTGCAGGTTTCTTCACTCTCGTCGCAGGAGCCTGCTCACGCATCCTTCGGCAGCGTCGCGGCGCACCTGCGGGCCTGAACGTGAAGGATCGCGATACCGGCAGTCGTCTGCACCAGCATGACGATTATGGGGATCAGGATCGAGATCGTCTCGGGCATGGCCGCCTGGATGGCGAACAGGAGAGCCGAGTCGATGAAGACCGCACCCATTCCCATGGTGGCTGTGGCGCACCGGGCCTGCATCGTGTACCAGTTCTCCTCGGAGCGCAGAGCGATCTGGTAACGCACTCCCGCCCACAAGTTCGGCGGGAGCCTGCGCTGCGACATCCGGCGCCCTAACACCACGAGTATGACTCCGGCCGAGCACAGGAACAGGCTCATGAGTACGGAAAATGCTGTCTCAACCATCATGTCCTTCGTTGTTCGTCCTTGCTTCCGTCTCCGGGAGTGTGTCCCTGTGCTCGCCCCGCCATCATCGGCGATGGAGCCCCTGTGGATCCAGTTCGCCGCGTTGCCGCCCCGACCATCGACGAGGAGCGCAGCACTCAGCGGCTGCTGGGGATTACGCCGCGCTCGCTCGAGGCCTGGCTGAGAGGCGCGGGGTGCGAGATCGCTCAAGGCGAGGGACCGGCGGCGAACGGGCGCCGGCCCCTCGAGTCGCGTCAGCATCGTCGGAACCGTCAGCACTGCCGATTCGGTTGGTGAGAATGAGCTGGGAGCACTCGCACCTGCACGGCCTTGACCACGGCCTCGAGACGGCGCTCGGCCTTGATGCCGAGCTCGGCGACGGCACCCGCAGTCACCGCCGCCGTCAGGCACTGGTCGGCTTCGGTCCGCAGTGAGACTGTCACGAGCGCCCCGCTGCGCTCCAGGTCGGTGACGGTGACCGTCAGGGTGTTGCGGGGTGAGCCATGCGGGACTGCTCCGTCCTCCGACGCCGGGTACAGGGCGACAGCATCCGGGGGGACGAGGGCCAGGCCGGGCCCGCCCGCAGCGGCTCGCCCCCAGTCCTCGCCGGGCCGACCGGTGACGAGTGCCCCGTTCTCAAGACGCAGAGCGGGGGAGGCGGGGTCACCCTCGAGCGTCCCTGTCAGCACGGAGGTGCCCGTCAGGCGGGCGGCGAAGTCCGAGGTCGGGGCGGTGAGCACCTCGGCAGCTGATCCGTATTCGGCCACGCGGCCCTCCTGAAGGACGATGACGTCGTCGGCCAGCGCCGTCACGTCCAGGATGTCGTGAGTGACCACCAGGACCGTGAGCCCCTGCTCGGCCGTCCGGCGGGCGACCAGGGCGCGCATCTGCGCCCGGGCGGTGACATCGAGAGCCGCCATGGGCTCGTCCAGGACCAGCAGGGCCGGGTCCGTGGCCAGGGCTCGGGCCAGCGCCACGCGCGCCGACTGCCCTCCCGACAGCTGCGAGCCGCGACGGTCGGCGAGGTGATCGGCGCCCACGGCGGCCAGCTCGGCGCGGGCCCGGGCGCGGGCGGCGCGCACACCGATGCGTCGGCAGCGCGGGCCGAAGGCGACGTTGTCCAACGCGCTCATGCGGCCGAAGACTCCGGGGGACTGCGACAGCAGCGCGACGCCGCGCCGACCGGCGGGCACGAAGCCGCCGGGACCGTCCAGCAGCCGTTCGCCCAGGCGCACCCGACCGCCGTCGGCGTCGAGCAGGCCCGCCACGACCTCGCACACGGTCGATTTGCCCGAACCGTTGGGTCCGATGAGCGCCGCCGTGCGCCCCGCACCCACCTCCAGATCCACGTCGACATCGCGGACGGCGGAGGCGAAGGACACGTGCAGGTCCCGGCCGCGGGGCGCAGGGCGGCCGGCCTCGGCGCCGTCGACGTCCCCGGTTCGGGCGGTGCGGCCCGCCCGCGCCGGATCGGACGGCGTCGCCCCGCCGCGACGAGGCGGTCGGGGCAGACGGGCCACCGCGGAGGGCCAGGAGACGTTCGTCGCTCCCACGATGATGAAGGACATCGCGATGAGTACGACCGCCAGCGCCAGGGACGTCGCCGTGTCGCTTTCCCGCTCCAGGTAGATCGCCAGCGGCATGGTGCGCGTGACGCCCTCCTTGGAGCCGGCGAAGGCGATGGTCGCCCCGAACTCGCCCAGACTTCGGCCCAGAGCGAGTGCCGTCCCCCGCACGAGGGCCGGCCCCACCAGCGGCAGGGTGATACGGGTGAGCACTGTCCACTCGCGCGCGCCCAGCGTCCGGGCGATCGTCTCAGCGTGGGTGTCGCGCGAGCGCAGCGCCGCCTCGAGGGTCACGACGAGGTAGGGCATGGACACGAAGACCTGGGCGATGACGACGGCGGTGGTCGTGAAGGAGATCTGCACTCCCAGAGCCTCCAGGGTCGACCCGAGCATGCTCCGTTTGCCCAGTGTGGACAGCAGAGCGATGCCGGCCACCACCGGGGGCATGGTCATGGGCAGCACGGTCAGGACGCGTCCGATGCGCACGCCCGGCCATTGGCGCGAGAGAAGAAGAGCCAGAGGCACTCCCAGAACCACGCTGATCGCGGTCGCGATCAGACAGGTCCGCAGCGACAGGCCGAGCGCCCGAGTCGCCGCATCGGACATCAGCAGGGTCGGCAGCTCGGTCCAGGACACGCGCGTGCCCAACCCGACGAAGGGCAGCACGATCGCGCAGGCGCCCAGGAGCGCCAGGGCGAGCACGGGTGCCGGGAGGCGGGTGCGCGCAGCGCGCGAACGACGGCGGGGGCGGGAGCGGCCTGTTCGGGAAGGACCGCCCGCAGCGGTCGAAGGGGAGGAGACGCGGAGTGTCACGGTGCGAAGCCTGGCATGTCACGCGGGCCGGTGCCCGCGAGAGCGCGAGAGGGAGGCCGGCCCGCGCCGAGGAGCCGGTGAGGAGCCGCAGAGCCGCCAATCGCGGGGAAGAGGACGGATGCGCCTGCAACCGGCCCGCGGTCAGTCGCTCTCGGTCCCCGACTCGGCCTGCGCGGACTCGGTCGGTTCGGTTGATTCGGCGTCCGCCGGGGTTTCGGATTCGGCTGACTCGGCTGATTCGGCGTCCGCCGGCGTCTCGGATTCGGCCGGCTCGGCTGATTCGGCGTCCGCCGGCGTTTCGGATGCGGATCCCGCCGGGGCGCCGAAGCCGTAGCCCCGCAGGATCTCCTGGCCCTGATCGGAGAGCACGAAGTCAATGAATGTCTGCGCGCCCTCGGAGTTCGCGGCTGCGGCGGTCATCGCGATCGGGTCGTGGTTGATGATGCCCAGGTCCGGGATCGTGATCTCCTCGGTGCCGGCGGAGCCGGTCGAGGCGACGGCGTCCGTGGTGTAGACGATCCCCGCCTCCGCCTGTCCGGACTCGACCTTGCCGCGCACGTCAGAGACCTTGGACTCCTCCGAGTCCGGATCGAGGGTCACGCCGGTGGCCCTCTCCATCTCCTCGGTGGCGTGGCCGCAGGGGGCCTGGCTGTTGCAGACGGCGAGATCGACGCCCTCGGCGTTCAAGGACTCGTCAAAACCGGTGATGCCGCCGGGGTTGCCCGCAGGGACGAGAATGCTCAGCACGTTGGTGGCGAACTCCCGCTGCTCGCCCACCAGGTTCTGACCGGCGGCGTCGTCCATGGTCTGGGTGTCGGCGGTGGCGAGCACGTCGGCGGCCGAGCCCTCGGACAGATTGGAGACGAGATCCTGGGATCCCTGGAAATCGAAGCTGACCGAGGCGTCGGGGTTGGCCTGTTCGAAGGCCTCGGCGATGTCCTGATAGGCGCCCTTGAGCGATGCCGCGGCGAAAACCGTGATCTCGCCGGTGACAGCCGTGCCGCCCGAGGCGGTGGAAGCGTCCTGGGCCTCGGACGTCGGAGTTGAGGAGCTCGTCGAGTCGGAGGCGCCCCCGCACGCGACGAGCGAGGCGGCGGAGACGAGTGAGAGTGCACTAACGGCCAGGCGGTGCGAGAGGCGCATGGGGATCCTTTCGGTTCAGTGCGATTGCGAGGTTGAAGCCGTGGACTTCAGCCCCGGTGCCAGACCCCGGGCTCCGTCCCCCGTCGTGCTGGTGCGCACGGGGTCGAACGACACTGCGGTCATGGTAACCGGCGAACCCGGGGGAAGGCCGGGTTCTGAAGTGCCGTCGTGTCCGGTCCCGCCGGCCCCGGTCTTCGGCGGACGCGTCGGCGGGACAGCGGTGGAAGATCGACGCTGAAGCAGCCGAGCGGCTCCTCTCCCCGCGGCAGGCGCATCCATGACATCCATGACTCTCGGAGTCGGCGCCAGGGTAACGCGGCTGCGCAGACGCGCAGACGCGTGCGCGGTCTTCACCGCGGCGATCCTCCCAGCGGCCCTCCGGATGATCTGATCACGCCCCCTGCGAGGGCGTGAGGTCGTCGGCCCCCTGATTGCCGGTGCCTTGAGTGCGCACGGGCGTCCACCCCCGGTGCGCGACGGTGGTCGCCGTCGCCCCCGCCCGGGAACGGTAGACGACGTAGGGCCGGGTCACGTAGCCCACCGGCGCGGAGACGACGTGGACCAGACGGGTGAAGGGCCAGATGGCGAACAGGAGCAGGGCCGCCGCGATGTGCAGCTTGAAGATCAGCGGCACATCGGCCATGAGCTCCGGCTGCGGGTCCAGCAGCAGGATCGAGCGGAGCCAGGGGCTAATGGTCTCGCGGTAGTCGTAGCCGTGCGAACCGCCGAACAGCTGGGTGGAGATCGTCGCCCACGCCCCCAGGCAGATCGGCAGGACCAGAAGGACGTACATGATCTTGTCGTTCGTCGTGGTCGCCAGCCGCACCGACGTGACCACGAAGCGCCGGTAGAGCAGCCCGCCCAGACCCACCAGCGTCATGAGACCGGCCGCAGTGCCGGGAATGACCGCCATGAGGTGGTAGACGTGCTCGGGGATGCCGACCGCCTGCGTCCAATCCTTGGGGACGAGCAGACCCATGACGTGACCGGCGGCCACGAACAGGATGCCGAAGTGGAACAGGGGGGAGGACCATCGCAGGATCCGCGACTCGTTCCACTGCGAGGACCTGCTCGTCCACCCGTACTGGTCGCTGCGGTAGCGCCACACGAGACCTGCGATCAGGAGGAGGAACGACGCGTACGGCAGGGCCGTCCACAAGAAGTACTGTTCGAAGGTGGTCATGATCGACGCTCCCGGGACGCGGACTGGGTGAGTGAGACGAGAAGGTCCGGGCCGGCGGCGGCATGGGCCGCCGCGGCGATCGGCGTGGAGGGGAAGGGCAGCGTGTCCGTGACCCCGACGGTCTCGGTGGGGGGCCCGGCGGCCACCAGCGCCCGCACCCGGTCGGCCGTGGCGGCGTCGATCTCGGGCAAGGTCATGGAGACCGCCTCCACGAGGCGGGCGTAGGGGGATCCGGCGTCGACGAGGGCGCTGCGCAGCACCTCGATGCCCTCGCGGTGGCTGGACAGCAGGGTCTGCGCGACCTCGTCCCCGCTGCGCGCACTCAGCTCCAGGACCACCGGCAGGTAGTCGGGCAGTTCGTCGACCGCCATCTCGTAGCCGGCCGCCGACAGGGCCTGCTTGAAGGCCAGCAGCGCCGCCCCGCGGTGACGGGTGTCTCCCACCGCGTAGTAGGTCAGGTACAGGCAGCAGCGCCGACGTCGGTCGAAGGTCTCGACGTAGTGCTCGGCCAGCGCCCGCGGTCCCCGCGAACGGGCTGCATCCATGAAGGCCTCGATGGGGGCGGCGACCTCGGCGGGCGGGGCGTCAGGCCCGGCCAGAGCGGCTCCGACCGCCCGGAGGCGCCCGTCCAGGACGTCCTCGCCGGGGTAGTCCAGGAGGAGGGAAGCGGCCATGTGCGCTGTCGCCCGCTGAGGGGCCGTGAGCGCAACCGGGTCCGGCGGGGTCAACGGGTGCGGGGCGCGCACGAAGGACGGCACGGGGACCATCATGCGGGCCACGGTCAGCGTCCTCCGCCCGCCGGGCCCGCCCCGGTCAGACCCGGGCCCGCGGAGGGCACGGGGTCGCGGCGCATCGTCGGCAGCGGCAGCGCCACCGGGGCGGAGCCCGACTGCCCGTGGAAGGAGGCGGCGTCGCCGTGGCAGCCGGCTGGGGCCCCCTCGCCCAGGAGCGTGCGCACATCCTCGCCCATGGCCTTCATGCCGCGGGGAACCTCCGGCTTGGTGGTGGGGATGACGTAGCGGTCGTCGTACTTGGCGATGGCCAGCAGACGGTACAAGGCCTCCACCTCCTCCCCGTCCAGGCCCACCGAGGCGGCGATGGCGGGGTCGGCCTCGCGACCCAGTCGAACCTCGCGCATATGCGAGCGCATGGCGGCCAGACGCCGCAGGGAGCGCTCGACCGGGCCCGTATCCCCGGCGGTCAGCAGCCCCGCCAGGTACTCCAGCGGGATGCGCATCTCCGCCACGGCCGTCAGCAGCACCTTGTGGTCCTCCCCGTCCAGGCCCGCGGCCGCGACCTCGTCGACGACGGGGCTCAGCGGCGGGATGTACCACACCATCGGCATGGTCCGGTACTCGGGGTGCAGCGGCAGGGCCACCTCGTAGGTCTCGATGAGGTCCCAGATGGGCGAGTCCTGGGCGGCGGTGATCCAGCTGGCGGGGATGCCCTCGTCGCGGGCGGCGCTGATGACCTCCGGGTCGCGGGGGTCCAGAAGAATCTCGCGCTGGGCCGCATACAGATCCTGCGGGTCCGGGGTGGCGGCCGCCTGGGAGACGCGATCGGCGTCGTAGAGCAGGACGCCGAGGTAGCGCAGCCGTCCCACGCAGGTCTCAGAGCACACGGTCGGCTGGCCGATCTCCAGGCGCGGGTAGCACAGGGTGCACTTCTCGGCCTTGCCGGTGACGTGGTTGAAGTAGACCTTCTTGTACGGGCAGGCGGATACGCACATGCGCCAGCCGCGGCAGGCGTCCTGATCGACCAGCACGATGCCGTCCTCGGCGCGCTTGTACATGGCGCCCGACGGGCAGGCGGACACGCAGGTTGGGTTCAGGCAGTGCTCGCAGATGCGCGGCAGGTAGAACATGAAGGTCTGATCGATCTGCGTGGCGACCTTCCGACTCATGCCGGTCAGGACCGGGTCGTCGGCCATCGTCTCGGTCGAGCCGCCCAGATCGTCGTCCCAGTTGGGCCCCCACGCGATCGTGGGCATGTACTCGCCGGTGAGCTGGGACTTGGCCCGGGCCACGGGGAGGGTGGGGGAATCCTTGGGGGCCGACAGCAGCTTGTCGTACTCGTACGTCCACGGCTCGTAGTAGTCCTCGACGCCCGGCATGTCCGGATTGGCGAAGATCTGCGCGAGCCTGCGCAGGCGCCCGCCCGAGCGGGGCACCAGGCGTCCGCCCGAGGTGCGCGTCCAGCCGCCGCGCCACCGCTCCTGGTTCTCCCAGCCCCTGGGGTAGCCGACGCCGGGACGGGTCTCGACATTGTTGAACCACATGTACTCGGTGCCCTCGCGGTTCGTCCACGCCTGCTTGCACGTGACCGAGCACGTGTGGCAGCCGATGCACTTGTCGAGGTTCATGATCATCGCGATCTGGGCCATCACCTTCATCAGAAGGTCACCTCCTGGTCGGTGCGACGACGGATGAGGGTGACCTCGTCGCGATTGTTACCGGTGGGGCCGATGTAATTGAAGGCGTAGGACAGCTGAGCGTATCCGCCCGCGAAATGGCTGGGTTTGAGCACGATGCGGGTCAGCGAGTTGTGCGTGCCCCCCCGGCGCCCGCTGGACTCGGTCACCGGGGTGTTCATGGTGCGTTCTTGGGCGTGGTGCATGAAGACCGTGCCCTCCGGGATGCGATGGGAGACCACGGCGCGCGCCGCCACAATGCCGTTGCGGTTGTAGGCTTCCACCCACTCGTTGTCCCGCACTCTGATTTTATCGGCGTCGGCCGGGCTCATCCAGATGGTCTGGCCGCCCCGGCCCAGGGTGAGCATGTAGAGATTGTCGTAATACTGGGAGTGAATGGCCCACTTGTTGTGGATCGTCAGGTAGCGCACGGCCACCTGCGCGGTGCCGGCCTGCGAGGCGGATACCGACCCGGGGGCGGCCTCCCCGTACAGGCAGGCGAAGTCGAGCGGCGGGCGGAAGGTCGGCAGGGACTCCCCCATGTCGCGCATCCAGTCGTGGTCGAGGTAGTAGTGCATGCGGCCGGTCAGGGTATGCCACGGCTTGGCGTGCTCCACGTTGACGACGAAGGCGCTGTAGCGCCGGCCCCCGTGCTCGGACCCCGACCACTCGGGGGTGGTGATGACCGGCTGGGGTTTGATCTGGGTGTCGGCGAACGTGATCTGCCTGCCGGCCTCCTCCTCGCTCAACTCGACCAGCGGGGTCCCGGTGCGTTTGGACAGCGTCCTCCAGCCTTGGGTGGCCAGGCGGCCGTTGGTCGCCCCCGACATGTGCATGACGGCGTCGCCGGCCTTGATCGGGGTGTCGATGAGGGGACGGCCCGCTCCGGCGCCGCGGCCGGTGCCGTGGGCGCGGCGCAGCTCGTCCATCTCCTCGTCGGCGATGAGCATGATGCCCTTGGCGGGGATGCCCGGCTTCTCCACCAGTGGCCCGACGGTGTCGAACTTGTTGAGGATCTGGGTGTAGTCGCGCTCGACGGCCACGAGTTTGGGCATGGTCACCCCCGGCATCCACTGCTGCGGCAGCGCGGAGACGTCCCCGTGCGCCATGGTCATGGCGTCGGGGGTGTCATGGCTCAGCGGCACGGGGATGATGTCGGTCTGGGTGCCCAGGTACGTCGGCGCCCAGGCGCTAACCATGCCCGCCAGCTGGCGGTAGATGTCGAAATCGGACCGGGCCTGCCACGGCGGATCGATGGCCGCGTTGAAGGAGTGGATGAACGGGTGCATGTCCGTGGTCGCCAGATCGTACTTCTCGTACCAGGTGGCCGCCGGCAGCACGACGTCGGAGTGCAGCGTCGTCGAGGTGTTGCGGAAGTCCGCCGTCCATATGAGGTCGAGCTTGCCCTCGGGGGCCGGCTCGCGCCACGTCATGGATGCCGGACGGCGACCCTCGGGGGTCTCGGTGGCATTGACGTCGCCGCCCGCGCCCACCATGTGACGCAGGAAGTACTCGGTGCCCTTGGCGGACGAGCCCAGCAGATTGGTGCGCCAGGAGGCCAGAATGCGGGGGAAGTTCTCGGGGGCGTCGGGGTCCTCTGCGGCGAAGCGCAGCTCGCCGCGGGTCAGCTGGTCGACGACGTAGGCCGCCGGCTTCATACCGGCCTCCTCGGCCTGCCGGCCCAGCAGCAGCGGGTTGCGGTTGAAGGTCGGGTACGACGGCGTCCAGCCGCGCCTCATGGCCTCGACCATCGTATCCGCCGCCGTCTTGCCGGCCAGCGTCCCCGCGCCCAGCGGCGAGGCGAGGCGCTCGGCGGGGGTGTCGTCGTAGCGCCACTGGTCGGTGGTCAGGTACCAGAACCCGGTGGAGATCATCTGGCGGGCTGGACGCTGCCAGTCCAGGGCGAAGGCGAATTGCGACCAGCCGGCGATGGGGCGGACCTTCTCCTGGCCCACGTAGTGGGCCCAACCGCCGCCGCCCACGCCCTGGGTGCCGCACATGGAGGTCAGTGCCAGGATCGCGCGGTAGATCTCGTCGGCGTGGTAGTAGTGGTTGATGCCGGCCCCCATGAGGATCTGGGAGCGGCCCCGGGTCTCGATGGCGTTGACGGCGAACTCGCGGGCCACGCGGATCATGGCCGGCCCGGGTACGCCGGTGAGCTCGCTGGCCCATGCGGGGGTCCCCGGTGCGGTGGCGTCGTGGTAGTCCTCGGGCCACCGGCCCGGCAGCCCCTTCCGCTCGACGCCGTAGTTGGCCAGGAGCAGGTCGTAGACGGTGGTCACCAGCCGGCCGTCGGCCAGCCGGGTGGCGGGCACGCCCCGGTGCAGGACGCCGCCGCCCACGGAACCCGCGGGCGTGGTGGAGCCGGGCAGGTCGAAGCGGGGCAGGAGCACCTCGACCCCGCGGACCGAGACGCCCGTCGCGTCCAGCTCGGCGATGCTCATGATGGGACGGACTCCCTCCATGAGGAGGTTCCATTTGCCCTCGCCCTCGGGGGTGAAGCGGTCGGCGAGCGTCCCGCCCGGGTCGGCCGGTCCGCGCTGGCGGTCCCACACCAGGGGTCGGAACTCGTTCTTGGGGGCTCCCTCGGCGACGCCCGGCACCGAGTCCGCCGTCACGAAACGGCCGGGAACGTATCCGGTGCCGTCGGACGAGGTGTCCAGCTCCAGGAGGAAGGGGGCGTCGGTGTGACGGCGCATGTACTCCAGGAAGTACGGCTCGTGCCCTTCGACGTGGAACTCCTTGAGGATGACGTGGCCCATGGCCATGGCCATGGCGCCGTCGGTACCGGGCGCCACGCGCAGCCATTGGTCGGCGAACTTAGTGTTGTCGGCGTAGTCGGGGGAGACCACGATGACCTTCTGACCGTGATAGCGGGCCTCGGTCATGAAGTGCGCGTCGGGGGTGCGGGTCAGCGGAACGTTCGAACCCCACATGATGAGGTACTGGGAGTTGTACCAGTCGCCTGCCTCGGGGACGTCGGTCTGGTCCCCGAAGACCTGCGGGCTGGCGGGGGGCAGATCCGCGTACCAGTCGTAGAAGGACAGCATGGTGGCGCCGATGAGCTCGTGGAAGCGTCCGCCCGCCCCGTAGGAGAGCATGGACATGGCCGGGATGACGGAGAAGCCGGCGCAGCGGTCCGGGCCCCAGGTGCGGATGGTGTGGACGTAGGCGGCGGCGATGATCTCCATCGCCTCGTCCCAGCCCACGCGCACCATGCCGCCTCGCCCGCGGGCGGATTTGTAGGCTCGGGCGGTCGCCGCGTCCCCGGTGACCTGCGCCCAGGCGGCCACGGCGTCACCGTCGTGACGGGCCCGGGCGGCGCGGAAGGAGTCCAGCAGCGCGCTGCGCACGTACGGGTAGCGGATGCGCGTGGGGGAGTAGGTGTACCAGGAGAAGGCCGCGCCGCGCG
>ERZ772807.1325-NODE-1325-length-13949-cov-9.517562_pt1 | contig 13949 bp, 9 predicted proteins | sample MGYA00511472_ERZ772807 | MGnify/ENA primary metagenome ERZ772807 (study PRJEB29015, sample SAMEA2737947) | human oral metagenome | biome: human oral; feature: human-associated habitat; material: dental | place: China | collected 2039 ...
AGCGGCGGGCGAAGACGTCCTCGCCGCCGATGCCGCGCAGGATGCGCAGGCCCGCGACCGTGTCGGTGGTGATGGTGGTGACCTCGGACTGCGCCTCGCGCTGAACGGCCTGGCGCTTCTGGAGGGGCCTGATGACCAGGGTGACGATCCAGGCGACCAGGGGCATGCCGATGATCACGATGAGGCCGAGGCGCACGGATACCGAGACCATGAGCACGGCCACGACCGCGAAGGACACGGCGGAGCCGATGAGCGGTGGGAGCCGTTCGAAGAAGTTGCCGATGTACTGCGCGTCGGAGGCCACGATCGAGGCGACCTCGCCGGTGGACGCCTGGTGGGGCAGATCGGCGCCGGTGACGGAGACCTGGCGCCCCACGAGCCGGGTGACATCGAAGTTGGTGCGCATCCAGGCGAGCATCCCGACGTAGGACTGGGCGGTGTCCCCGATGGCGTAGACGACGAACAGGAGGAACAGGCTCAGGCAGATCGACCACAGGCGCGCGTTGAGCCCGTTCTCGATACCGGAGTCCAGGGCCGCCCCCAGGAAGGCGGGCACGATCGCCTGAATGGTGTTGGAGGCGACGGCGGCCAGGCTCGCCACCGTCAGCGGCCCGGCGGCCCGGCGCGTGAGCCAGCCCAGCAGCGCCCGGACACGGGACGACGGCGGCTGGGGCAGGGGCGCGTCAGGGGCGGGGACGAGTCGTCCGGCGACTCGTGACAGGGCTCTTGGCATGATGCGTCGAGGCTATCGGAGCCCGCCGGGATGGGACAGCGCGTCGTATCGGCGAGGTGGGTGAGAAGTGCCGCGCGTGGAGTGGGAATAGTGGGAGTACGGAGTGACGGAGTGGAGGCGCGGGGCGCTCGGGCTTCGGGCCGAGGTGGGGCGTGGCGGGGCGAGGGGCTCCCGGGCGCTGCGTGGTCATACGTCGGGTCGTCTTCCTCATCCGGGCGGAGCGCGCCGTCATCTGGGCGGAGCGCGCCGTCGCTCGGGCCCCGTGCGCGTGTGGTGCGGCGCGGTCGTACGCAGGGCCGTGCGGTCGTACCTTCCCGCGCCAGGTCGTACGTTGGGAAGCCTCTAAGGTACGACCTGGCGCATTCGGGTACGACCGCGTGAGAAGGGGTACGACCGCGTAGGACTCCGTGCATGAAGAGCAGGAATACGTCAAAACCCCGCTCGCCGTCTCGGGGCCGACCTGTTCGTCTTGTAGCGGGTGCGCACGGCCCTAGCTCCACCCGCGCGTCTCGGGTCCCACGCGTGATCCGGGCGGAGCACCCGTGGGAGGGGCTGCGGGCCCGTGCTGTAGAGTGCGTGTCAGAGATCTCCTGGAAGGTTTCCCACATGGATCCTGAACAGCTCGCCAGGGCGGCGGATCAGGCTGATGAGGCCCTCGCCGCTCAGACGAACGATTACGCGTTGCAGGCCGCCATCGCCGAGCGCAGACCTGACCTGTGGGCCGCGCTGGCTTCCAATCCCTCGTCCTATCCCGACCTGCTCGTGTGGTTGTCCAAGTTGTCGGATCCGGCGGTGCACGCGGAGCTGGAGGCGCGTGGCGCGGTGCTGCAGGGGACGACCGTCGCGCAGGCCGACGCGGAGTCGCAGGACCCCGAGGCGTCGCGGGAGGAGGACGACTCGCATGGGGGCGGCACGACGCGGTCGGGAGCGCCGCAGGAGGCTGCCCACGAATCGTCGGCGGAGGGGACTGAGACAGCGGAGATGTCCGAGGCACAGGAGTCCGACGAGCCGCACGGCGGGTCGGCGCTCCGAACGGTTGAGGCCGCGTCTCAGGACGATGGCGCCGCGCATGACGAACCTGCCGGGGTGCAGGCGGAGCGGGAGGATGCGGAGTCTCCGGTCGGGGCCGAGGAGTCGCGGGCCGAGGATGCCGCGTCGCAGGATGAGGCCGGGTCTCAGGATGACGGCGCCGCGCATGGCGAACCTGCCGGGGTGCAGGCGGCCGTTGAGCCTCGGGCGGAGGGAGTCGAGGAGGCCGAGGGGGCGGCGTCCTCGAGCTCTGACCGATTGCAGACGCAGACCATGCCTTCAGCGCCGTCGGCGACCTCGACGGCGGCTGCGTCCCCGGGAGCCGGGACTGAATCGCAGTCGGAGGCGGCGTCTACGGCCTCGGCTGCCTCGACGGCCCCGGCCGCGGGAACGTCGATGATGCCCTCGATGCCCTTGGCGCCGTCGGCGGCCTCGGCCCCGGTGCCCGCAGGACCCGCAGGGCCCTCGGTGGGTGGGGCGCCGCAGGTCGGGCCGGTCCCCCCGATGGGAGCCACGCCGCCCGCAGTGCCGCCGACCGTGCCCTCGGCAGGGACCGCGCCCTGGGCCGTGTCCGGATCCGGCGTCCCGCTCGTGCCGGTACAGGGGCAGATGATCGAGCCGGGTCCGGAGCAGCCCCGCCGTTCGAGGTCCCGTGCGCCGGTGGCCGTTCTGGTCGCCCTGGTGCTGCTGATCGTCGGCGGAGTGGGCGGGTGGTACGTGACGAGTTATCTCAACGATCGCGACTCCACCTCCGTGAACGGCTCCGATAGGGCTGACCGGGACAAGCCGCGCTATGGCAAGCAGGATGCGTCGGCGTCCGCCGAGCCCACGAGCACTGGGGCGACGAACTACGTGACCGCGTGCGGGAGCGCCCCGGTCTTCACCCCGATCTCCGTCAGGAATGGGGACGGGGAGCTGCAGGTGGAGGTCAAGGTGACCGCGTCGTGTCCCAGCGGCGACGTCCTGGGCGGAACCGGCGACCACGTCGAGCTGAGGGGGCCGTCGCGCTCCGACGGGACCGGGCCGGCCGACGCCGTCGTCGCCTCGGGGGACTTCGACTTCTCCGGCTCTCCGCTGGTGATCTCGGGCTCCGGGACAACGCTCACGCTTCACTTCGGAAGCGGCCACTTCTATCGCACGGCTGATGACATGGATCTCACGACCATCGTCGTGACGTGCGCACCGGACCGCGGCTCCGCGCCGACCGCGGCGACCCCGGGCGCGTCGAGCCCGTCGTCGGCGACGGCGGCCACGACGAGCAAGGACAACACCTTGGAGGAGACCGCGGCGAAGGATTCCCTGCGCTGGCAGGCCGATCACGACAAGTCCTCGGTGAAGGGCGTCTCCGGCAAGTGGGTGCCGCAGTTGTCGTCGAAGAAGTCGGGGATGGTTGCCGATGGCATCACCTGGGACAACCGCGCCACGCTCCAGGAGTTCCTCAAGCTGCGCCAGAAGTACTCCGACGCCAAGCTTCTGTACAGTGACGAATGGCCCGTCTTCGACAGCGGTGGCCAGTATTGGGTGACGATCGTCGCGACTCCGTACGGCAGCGCCAACGAGGCCAACGCCTGGTGCAGCGCCGAGGGGTTCGACGCCGATCACTGCTTCGCCAAGTACATCGACACCAAGGGGTCCTCGGAGGGCACGACGGTCAACAGGTGAGCCCGCCGTTCCGCGCCCGGGGCCGACGTCGGGGAAGCGCCCGGGCGGGCGGCCCCGGGAACCCGCCGCCCCGCTCCTGGGACCGGCGTCGACGCGCCCGGGACCGGCATCCGGTCGTCCGTCGCCCCGATCCTCGGGCGGGGCCGGCCTCAGGAGCCGTTCTTGAGTGCGAGAACGCGGGCGGCGGACTCGTCCACCCGCTCGGCGAGGGCGGGGTCGCTCTGCGCCTCGGTGACGAGCGCCCGCGCCATATCGGCGACGACGGTGGCGTCGGCCGAGGCCAGGACGATGTCGCAGCCGGCTCTGACGGCCTGGACCGCCCGTTGTGCGGGCGTCCGGTCCTGCACCTGGACCGCGGCCGAGACGTCGTCGGTGATGACGACTCCCTTGAAGCCCAGATCGCCGCGCAGCATGTCGGTGACGACCACGGATGAGAACACGGCCGGCGCCGAGGAGTCGATGAGGGAGTAGATCGCCGAGGAGACCATGATGACCCTGGCGCCGCCGGTGATGGCGTCGGCGAAGACGGAGACCGCCGGGTCCCCGGAGCGCGTCGTGACGGCATCCGTGACACCGGCTACGGTGTCGGTGTTGTCGGTCACGCGCCCCAGGCCCGGGAAGTGCTTGTAGGTCGCGACGAGACCGGCATCCTCCATCCCCCGGGCGAAGGTGGTGGCGCGGTCCAGCGCGGTGGCGGCGTCGTGCCCGTACTCGCGCTCCCACTTGCCGATGGGGCCATTGCTTGACGGGTTCGGGCCGTCGACGAGATCGGCCACGGGAGCCAGGTTCATGGTCACCCCTGCGTCGGCGAGCTCCTGGCCCCACGCCCGTGACTTGGTGAGAAGATCGTCCGCGGACATGGCCGCCTGCTCGGACGCGGAGGGAAGGGCGGAGAAGCCAGTCCCATTCAGGACCTGGACCTGGCCCCCCTCCTGATCGGTGGCCACGAGCAACGGGGCGTCGTGGGTGGTGTCGGAGCCGACCAGGTCGGTCAGGGTGGTGATGACCCCGCGGACGGGCTCGGCTCCAGCGCGGGTCTGCCCGGAGATGAAGACGTTGCCGACGTGATGGGTGGACACGGCGTCGATGGAGACCATCTGGGGGCCCGAGGTATCGGCGCCGACCATGAGGAGCTGGCCGACCTTCTGCTCCAGGGTCCATCCCTCCAGCGGTCCCGAGGACGGGGAATCGGTGTCCTCGGGCTCCGGACCGTTCGACGTCGGCGCCGGGTCGGCCGCGGCCGGGGCGGTCGTGGCGGGACCCGCGGTGGACGTCGAGCCGGGCTCCGAGCTCCGCGTTGAGCACCCGGCCAGGGTCGCGGCTCCGAGCAGGCCGGCGAGGACTACGGGGCGCCGGCCCACCATCCGGCGCGCGGTGGGGGGCGGCGGACCGGCGAAGAGGTGGTCGTCCATGGCCCGCACCCTATTCCACCTCTCTCCGGTGCCGCCTCCGTCTCGCGCCACGGGATGCGCCGGGGCGGTAGCGGGAGTAGTGGTTCAGTGGCCGGAGGAGCCGACGGCGGACTCGTCAGTGGCCCTGCCGTAACGGCGATCGGTGGGGCTCATGGTGCTGCAGTGGAACGAGAGCCGTTGACCGACGCCTACTCGGAGCCCTGGACCACGATGCGACGGCTCTGCGTTCCACCGATACCGGATGCGACGGCGTCCGTCCGGCCCGCCGGAATGGCGCGCGAGCTCCCCCAGGCGCGGATGTCCGCGACGTCGTCGGGATTCGAGCGAGAGAACGGGACGACAGCGCGGAAGCGGTCGTAGATCGTGGTGTCGTCGGGGAGATCGTGTGTCTGGTGGTTGTACATGATCTCGGCGATCTCATTGACCACGGCGTCGATATCGGAACCGGCGAAACCCTCAGTCAGGGGAACGAGATCGCGCAACAGGTCGAGTGAGGGCTCGGACCGCGTGTACTTCCGGAAGCACAGTCGGATGATATCCTCTCGCTCGTCAGCAGTCGGCAGATCGACGAAGAAAACGGCATCGAATCGGCCCTTGCGCAGCAACTCGGGGGGAAGGGTCGCTACGTCGTTGGACGTGGCCACGAGGAACACCTTCGACGTTGATTCCTGCATCCAGAACAGGAACTGTCCGATGAGACGCCGGATGACCGAGTTGTCTCCTGTTCCGGAGGCGAGCCCTTTTTCGATCTCGTCGATCCACAGGATGCATGGCGCTGCTCTGTCCGCGGTCGCCAGTGCATCGCGCAGACGAGACTCCGACTCCCCGACGTACATTCCCATGACTGCGGCCATATCGAGTCTGTAGAGCGGCAGTTCCCACTGCTGGGCGATGGCCTTGGCGGACAGGGACTTGCCGCATCCGGGGACGCCGCACAGCAGGACCCCCTTCGGGGGTCTGACGCCCCACCCGGTGAGATCGCCGGTCATGAGATTCTGCTTCCCCGACAACCACTCCTTGAGATTCTCCAGTCCGCCCACCTGGTAGTCGTCCTGCAACCTGACGCGTTCGAGCCCGGCCAGATCGCCGAAGATCCGGTCCTTGAACTGGGAGAGCTCCGCGAGATCCTCGTTGCGAACCTCTTCCTTGGCGATGAGGGTCGCAATGACGTTGATGGCCTCGCCCTCCGTGACGCCGGACAGAATCTCAGCAGCGCGACGGATCTCGGCGTCCTGCCACTCGATGAAGATATTGGACCCGCGGTACGGATTCATAGTCGAGGCGATGGTCTCGTGGAGCTCGTCAACGGTGGGCACGTCCAGCGTCGTGGTCATGCCGAGTCGGCTCAGCCCGGACCACACGGGCCTGTCCTCGATGAGGATGACGGCTCCGTTGTTCCTCTCGGCGAGCCGGATGAGCTGGGAGAAGTGCCGGGACGTCGCGGTGTCGCCCTCGAGGTCGTCGAGTTCGGAGAACACGAAATTGACGTTAGCCCGTGCGCGGAAGGTCTGCCGAGCCTGGTCGAGGGCAGCGACGAGGGAGTAGTCGTCAGACACCGATGATCCGGTCAGAACCTCTCGCAGACCCTCCGTGCGCGTGTATGAGAAGAACGGCATCTGACGAAACTCGGTCGCGAGCTGACTGATGATCTCCGAGACGCGCATGGGTTCTACAGTCCTAATAATGATGACTGGAACTCTGGCTTTGAGAAAACGTCGAATCTCGTTGCTCGTCCGGCGGTAGTCCATCATTTCCCTCTTCTTGTACCAATACGCTTGAGCAGGCCGGGACGGGGTCTGCGCTCCTCAGCCGTCGGGGGCGGCGCTCCAACGGGGCCGGGGACCGTCGCCCGGTCGACAAGACCGATGATTCCCGATCCATCGACGTAGCCATCGTCGAAGATCCGCATGAGCGAATTGCCGCGCACGATCCTGATCAAGCGGTCGTTGCCCGCGGGATCCGATACGCCCCGCCTCCCGCGGCCGCCCGACACCGCTTCCTCCAACTGGTGTTGCAGGGACTCGACATCCTTTCTCATCGACGTCGTCAGCTCCTCCCGCAGTTCCGGGGGAACCGAGGGGTGGGAGGACAACCGCAGCCGTGGCAGCAGTAGTCGTCGTGCATCGACGAGGGATGACTCGATGAGGTGCTCGTCCCCCGAGGCGAGAGCGTGCTCCCAGGACCTGGCGAAGGAATCGTTCCACGTGTCCATCATGGTTCGGATAGCGGAGGCGAGATGGTCCACCAGCCTGGTGTAGGTCCGCGGGCTGAAGCTCTCGGAGGTCAGTGGGGGCAGCCCATCCAGAGACATGGATGGGCTGCGGGCCCAGGTCCTGAGCGTCGTGACCCAAGTCTTGTACATGCTCGAGCCCGTCGATGGTGCTCCGAGTGGTGGGGTTCTGCTCATCGTGCCTCCGATGACGGACGGCGGACGATCATCTCATTGGGCGGAAGCGGGCTCCACTCGGGCAGGCCCCCGGCCATTGCGCGGTCGCTCGAGAGTTTCGGGGCTCCCGTTGTGTCTCTGGTACGAGCCAGAAGGTCTTTGCGATCGATGACGGGCCCCGAGCCGGGTGGAGCGGGGGAGAAGGAGGGAGTCCTACGAGGACGACGGATAATCGTGGGCGGAGTGGGCGGCACGGCGCCAGTGGGCGTGGCCGGTGCGGAGGCGGTGCCCGGTGGTGGCGGAACCGGCATGGGCGGCGTGGCGTCCGGTGGTGGCGGAACCGATGCGGAGGCGGTGCCCGGTGGCGGCGGAACCGGAACGGGCGGCATGGCATCCGGTGGCGGCGGGACGGGAGCCGGGGCCGGTGAGGACGACTCCGCCGTCGTGGGAGTCTCCTCGGCGGTTGCCCCGTCTTCAGCGGCGGTTGGTGTGTCTTCGGTGGTCGATCCGTTCTCGATGGAGGCTGGTGAGTCCTTGTCGCCGGTTTTCCCGCCCTTAGCGGCGGCTGGCTCGTCCTCGATGGCGGCGGACACGTCCCCGGTGCCGATTGAATTGTCGTCGGCGATGTCCGCGTCCCTCTCGACGGCGTCGGCACCGGTATCCGGCTGAGCAGTGTCGGTCATGGTCATTCCCCCTCGCTGGTGGCGTCGCCCACCGGCCACACGTCAATGACGCGGAGGAGCTCGGCCTCGTCGGCGTCGTGCTCCTCGTAGAAGAATCCGAGATCATCGAATTCCGCGCGAGCGTCGACGAGCATCTGGAGCGACTGGGTGCAAGCCGTTTCTTTCGTCCGATGGATCTTGGCCACCTCGGCGTCGGCCGTCTTCTTCTTATGACTGATGATGTAATAGACGATCCCGGCGGCGGCCAGAGCCACGAGAAAACCCAGCCCCTTCAGCACCGCGAAACCGAGTAGCGACACGATCGCAGCGATGGCGATGGGGAATACCATCTGCCGGTTCTTGAATGACGCCTGGGCCACGCTAGCGGCGCAGGTCTGATCCCACGCCGATCGCAGACGAGCCACCATGACATTCTCGTCCTCCGCAGTATTGGTCGTCAGGCCGACGAAGCCCAGAGCGGAGGCCAGGCCGTGGTGCTGACCTCCGAGGTTCAGAGGCACGTTGGCCACGTGCTTTCTCCGGTAATCCTTGGTGTAGGCGCGGACCGCTGTGCGGAAATCCTCTCGGCCCGAACCGATGGCGACCTGCTGGGTACGCACGGACACGCCCAGGGCGCCCGGTGAGATGGCTGCGTTGGTCTGGAGCGTGACGGCGTCCGTGCGCTCGTCGAGCACCGTGATGAGCTGGTCGGCCCTCGTGCGAGCACGATCGATGTCGCCATCGGTGTCGATGATCGCCTCCTGGTACGCCGCTTCTCGACGTAGGGGGAGCTCCTCGTCGTCGTACTCGGTGACGAGCTGGACGAGCAGGTCGTCCAGGAGGGATGAGATTGTGCCCGTTGAGGTGAAGTCCGAGTCCTTGATCGCCGTGTACTTCTCCGCGCAACGCTTAAGAGCGGTTGAGGCCTCTGCCTGGGCGCGGACCGCGGCGAAGGAGTCGGGGGGTGTGAGCTGACGCAGCGTCGGCGCCTCATCGGCGTCCAGCACCTCGCGCAGAACGGTGAGCTCCCGGATCCACTTATCGATCTGCTCCTGGACCAACTCCTGGTTGTTGCGCAGCTCCGTTGTCCAGGTGCGGAGCTGGGCGCGGACGAGGTCCGTGCCCTGGGGGCCGAACTGGCCTTGGGAGGCCGCCTCGAGGATCACCGCGAACTCGCGGGTGAGGCTCCTGGGATCGCATGAGGAGAAGTAATGCCGCAGCCAGCGCACGGACTCGGCGCCGCGTTGCTCCCTGCGCAGAATGAGGGCGAAGAAGAGGGCGGTCTTGGCCTGGTTGCGTCCGTAGGCCTCGGTGACGGACAGCTTGGCCACGTCCTCGTCATCGCGGGACCACGCGGCCAGCGCCACCAGTGCCGGCGCCAGCCAGTAGCGCGGAGTCTGGACCATGAGTTCTTCGCTGATCTGGTTGGCGGTGGAGTCCGAGACGTTGCCGACGTCGAAGGCCTGGAGCAGGCCGATGCTCGAGCGGCGCACCACCTTGTAGTGGCCGTAGTCGCGTTCGAGATCGGCCTTGAGGGTGCCGAGCTTGGTCTCGGCCCGCTGCACGGCGGCGACCCGTCTGGCCTCCCCGACGTAGTCCATGAACTGCCGGTGGAGCTCTGCGAGCTCCTCCTGCGTCGACCGGACCTCGTTGGAGACCTCCAGGACCTTGGAGTCGACGCGGCCGACCTGCTGCTGCGTTCCTATGACCTCCTTTAGAATACCATTTTCGAGGTTGACGAGTTCGCGGCGAAGTTCATTTACGATCAATGAGCTATCTGACATGTTCGATCCTTTCAAGAAAGGATTTCAGGGAGATATTAAGGAGATAAGGAGCGACGCTAGCTCTACGCTCTCGTGCCATCTTCCAGTACGGGGACGAGCTCGCCGTCACCGTAGACCTCGATGTAGGCGTAGACCGGCGAGCGGGCGAGTGCCCGCGCCTCCCGGTAGAGGTCCGGGACGGTGTCGGACGGCGTGTAGTGCTCGACGATGCGTCCGGCGACGGTCATGCGGTGGTCGATATAGGGCTCGCCGAGGTGGCAGCGCGCGAACAGGCCGACGAGGAGGCCTCCCATGCGGTCGATATAGGCCTGCTCGATCCAGGAGATCAGGTTGGCCCGGTAGGCCGCGTCTTGGGTCATGTCGAGGTTGCGGACGGCCTGCATGACCTCATGGGAGCGGGGCGGCGAGCGGCGGGACCGTTCGAAGGAAGTGACCACGGCGGGCGCGAGCGCCTGCGATGGCGCCGTGTTCGGGGTGAGGGACTGAGGTGCTGCGATCTCGCTGAACTGGATGCGACGTCGTTGGTGCGGCACGATGAACCTCGACTGCCGGGGGCTGGAGTGCTGATGCGGTGGTGCTCACGTGACGAATGCGATAATGCCACATGCGCTGATGATCGGGGAGGTGATGCCGGGTACTAGTTGTCGCACTCGTTCACGGCAGGACAACGATGCGTGGGAGGATGAGGCCGTGGTTCATGGCGCTGCCGCCTCCGTCTCGCGCCACGGGATGCGCCGGGGCGGGGCCCGCGAGCGCGGGCGCGGTCGGCGTCCGCGCACCTGCTGCTCCCGACTACTCCCACCCGAGCTCGTGGAGGCGATCGTCGTCGATGCCGAAGTGGTGGGCGACCTCGTGGATGACCGTCACCCCGATCTCCTCGACCAGCTCCTCGCGGGTCGGGCACCAGCGTTCCAGCGGGCCCTTGAAGATCAGGATCCGATCGGGCAGGACCATCGACCAGCCGTCGTCGCGCTCGGTGAGCGGGACGCCGTCGTACAGGCCCAGGAGGGTCGGCAGGCCGTTCTCGTCGTAGTCGGCCCCGGTGAGCAAGTTGGGATCGGGCTCGTCGCGGACGAGGATGACGACGTTGTCCATCTGGGCGGCGAGCTCCTCGGGGATCATGTCGAGCCCGTCGGCGACGGCGGCCTCGAAGTCGGCGTCGGACATGGACACGGCCGGGGCCGGTCGCGGCGCGCGGGGGAATCCGGCGGACCCGGGAGGCGTCCGCCCGGCGGATTCAGTGGGCATACTCGTCGCCCTCTCTCTCATCGCCCTCGCCCTCGTCGCGGTCGAAGATGTCCTCGACCGACCTGCGGTGCTTCCACGCGTGGTCCCACAGCCCCAGAAGACCCTTGCGCGTCGGGGGCTCCCGATCAGGGGACGAAGCGGCGGGCGATCCCCCGTCCGGAGGGACCGCCCGCGTCGCAGGCGCCTCGACGGATGCGGATGCCGCCCAGGCCGACGACTCCCCGGTCGGCGCGTAGGCCCCCCGGTCCGGGAACGGGTCGGCCAGACCGGTCGGCGCGGACGCCTCCCAGGACGAGGACGGGCCGGTGGGGGGCGCGACCGGCTGCGTCGAGGGCGCTCCGACGGAGTCGTAGGGGCTGATGGGGCCGGTGGAACCCGTGGAGGTGGGGGCGGAGATCGTCCAGGTCGAGGGCGTCTCGATGGGAGCGCTGGAGGCATAGGCCGACGGCGCCGAGGGCGCCCCGGTGAGACCGTAGGAGCCGGTCGGACCGGTAGGCGCGGAGGGTGCGGAGCGCGCCGAGGGCGCCGACCGCCCGACCTGAGCGGGGGCCGCCGTCGACTCCTCCGCCGAGAACGGGCCGCCCCACGCGGACAGGTCCACGGGCGAGGCGGCGCCGCCCCATTCGGACGGCTCCTCGGGCAGGGCGGACGGCGGCGGGATGGGAGAGATCACCGGGATGGAGGACGTCGTCACCGCCGGAGGGGAGGCCGCCGTCGCTGCGGGGAATGCGGAGGCGATCCCCGTGGGCCCCGTGAATTCCATCGGCCCCGTCGAGCCCGCGGACCGTGCGGATTCCGCCGGCCCCAGGGGGCCGGCGACCCTTGTCGGACCCACGGGCCCCACGGGTCCCGCCGACCTCATCGGCCCCGCGGACCCTGCGGATCCCATGGACCCCGCCGACCTCGTCGCCCCCGTCCGGGTCGATCGCGACCGCCGGGAAGGGCCCGCCGACGACGAGGGCGCCTGGTGGAGGTACCTGACCTGGCCGATCTGCGAGGCGGGCGGTTCCTCGCCGGCGTCGTAGGCGTGGCGCCCCTGCGGCCGCACCCGGGGGATATCGGCGGGGGCGGTGGAGTCCCGGCCGACCGCCGTCGGCCCCGAGAGGCCGGCCATGACCTCGTGCAGACGCTCCTCGGTGGGGGAGCGCTGCTCGCCGAGCACCGCGCCATTGGTGATGATGAGGGCCGAGTCGGCCCACGCGGCGATGGTCGGCTCGCTGGTGGTGAAGACCTCGGTGACGCCGAACTCGTCGACCCAGGACAGCAGGAAGTCCAGAACTCTCTGCGCCGAGCGGCCCGTCAGGCCCGCCGTCGGCTCGGCGGCGATCGCGACCCGGGGCCCCTGGAGGAGGGCGATGGCGCAGTCGACCAGGCGCTGGGTGCACGGGTCGAGGAGCCCGTACTTGGTGCCGCGATGCTCCGCAATGCCCGCCATCTCCAGCACCCGGGCGAGCCAGGCGGGATCGACCGCCCGCCCGGTCATGCGGAAGTGGGCCTGAATGTTCGCCTCGACCGTGAACGTCGGGGCGAGTTCGGACTCGGGCATGATCGTGGCGACGTCCTGACTGTGAAGTCGCGCGAGTCGTTTGATCCCCATGGTGGACACGTTGCGGCCGAGGATCCGCACCTCCCCGGACGCAAGGGGGATCATTCCCATCATCGCCTGCGCCACGACGACGGCGTCGGTCGTGGTGGGCATGAGCAGGGCGGTCACCCGGTCCGGGCCGATCATCACGGAGGCGTTGTTCAAGGGCGTCCACATAGAGGTGCCGTCGGAGTAGCGAACGGTGACCTCACTCATCTGAACCGGCGGATCGCTGAAGTTCTCGGGGTTCTCCACGAGCGGTCTTTGAGACTGCGGCTCAGGGAAGTATTGGGTCATGCCTCCATTGTTACCGCCTTGTTGCATCTGTGCACCCTCTTGTCCCCGCCCTGGTAGTTTCTCGCAAACTAGGGGCGGACACGGCCGACGGCGGCGAAGCCAAGGCGATACGGGGCAGGACGGGACTGCGGGCGGCCCCGTCCGGCGACGTCGTCGGTGATGAGTGTCACGGTCTGAGGATTTGCGTCGGGGCGGGGGCGCCCCATACCGTTCTATTCGGTTCGAGGCGCGACGACGCCAAGGGCAGTGGGCCCCCATCGTCTAGCGGCCCAGGACCCCGCCCTTTCACGGCGGTAGCACGGGTTCGAATCCCGTTGGGGGTACGGATTCGCACAAGTGAATAACACAGTGAATTCACACTGGCCTCGTGGCGCAGTTGGTTAGCGCGCCGCCCTGTCACGGCGGAGGTCGCGGGTTCAAGTCCCGTCGAGGTCGCGGAAGGTCGGTCCGGTCTGGTGAGACCGGACCGATCCCATCCCGAGGCTCTGTAGCTCAGTTGGTAGAGCGTTCGACTGAAAATCGAAAGGTCACCGGATCGACGCCGGTCGGAGCCACTGCGAAAGGCCCGGAACCCACAAGGTTCCGGGCCTTCGCTCATGACCGGGTGAGCCCCGAGTCGAGGCGGAGGGACTCACTGGCGATCGCGCCGGTAGCTGCGCACGGAGGCGAAGATGGCGAAGGCGACGGCGGCCACCGGCCAGAGGATCCAGGAGATGTCCCAGGCGTCGAAGATGAAGCTCCACAGCAGGTAGATGACCACTGCGGCCGGCCAGTAGATGCTGGCTACGAGGGTGGTGAAGGGGTCGTCGTCCTGATTGCCGCCCCAGGAGGCCGGCTCGCCGACGGGCGCGGGGCCGACGGGACGGCTGGGCCCGGAAGCCACCGGGGCGCCGGCGGGGGCCGCCTGCGGGGCGCCGGCAGGCTGGATGTCCTGAGCGATGCCCAGGACCGGGGCCAGCTCGTGAAGGTTGCCGAAGTCGGTGATGACCTGCCCGACTGCCTCGTTGTGGGTCTTGCCCTGAGCGATGGCGTCGTTGTAGGCGTCCTCCATCATGGCGCGCAGCTCGGCGCGGGCCTCAGTCAGGCGAGGCGTGGTCGGGTAGGGGGCGAACATGTTGTCGAGGAAGGTCTCGATGGTGTCCATCAGCGGG
>ERZ772807.1326-NODE-1326-length-13947-cov-3.978117_pt1 | contig 13947 bp, 12 predicted proteins | sample MGYA00511472_ERZ772807 | MGnify/ENA primary metagenome ERZ772807 (study PRJEB29015, sample SAMEA2737947) | human oral metagenome | biome: human oral; feature: human-associated habitat; material: dental | place: China | collected 2039 ...
GTCAGCGTTGGAATCTTACCATCTTTGAGTTCACCTGCCTTAAGCTTGCTAAGTTTCTTCTGATAAATGCTGTCTGGGTACATCTTCGGATTCTTAGCTTTTTCTGCATTAAGTTCTTTAACAGCAAGCTCTATACGAATTACAGGTTTTGTACCATTTGCTGTAGCGTGATCTCTTAGAAGCTTACGGATACCATTATTTCCCCAAGTTGTTTCCTTCAACCAAGCAGGATTATTGTACTGGGGTTCACCTTCACCACAATAAATCTTATTGTCAGCAGTCACATATATGGTAATTGCTTCTGAGGCCTTAGCCTCTGTCTTCTGATCCTTTGTAACATTTTCATCATTACTCGGCATCGTCAGCTCCATTGTCTGTGGCTTACTAAGTGATGTACACAACATGAAGAACGTGATCAGCAACATGAGCATATCCACCATAGGCGTAAAGTCTACACGGACAGTCATCTTTTTCTGTTTGCTTTCTTTTTTTGCCATTGATTAGTCCTCCTGTTTTTTAAGCTGTGTAATCATATAGTAATGGCTCTCATCCATATCTTGGAGTTCACTCATCACCTTCTTAACAGTCTTATAAGGTGTCGCAGCATCGGCTTTCAAAGCAATCTTGATATCCTCATTGACATGACGAGCAGCGTCTACCCATTGCTGGAACTCACTCATACCGCCCTTGATACTGTCCATCGGAATACCTTTCGTTGGCAAGGTCTTCTGGCGCATCGAAGGTGAGGAAGCCAAGTAGCTACTGAGTTCATTCATCGGAACACCGAATGTAGACTCCGTCTTGAAAGTCTTACTCTGCGCAGCAGTCAAAGAGACACCGAACTTATCGGCCATGTTATCTAAAACCTGACCTAATTGGTCAGTATTATCCAAACTCATGAATACCTGACCTTCGCCTGTCGGCTTGCCGGTCGCATCCTTTTCAGGATTGACCAGAATGGTCAGGACGCCGTTCTCAGGCACCTTGATTTCAGACACAGAACCCGGAGTGTTTACCTTTACCGGCTCATTCTTGACGAATGTAGAAGTCAGCATGAAGAAGGTAAGCAACAGGGTCATAACGTCTGACATAGGCGTCATATCGATCCAAACGTCACTTTTCTTAATTTTTACTTTACCCATAGCGATAAATTTTTAAAGGGTTAGCAAAAATTAAGCTTCTTCTGTGTGGTTAGCTTCGTATGTCTGAGCAATTGAGTAACCTACCTCGTCGAGTGCGTATGTCAGCTTGTCAACCTTATTGGTAAAGTAGTTGTAAGATACAACAGCACACCATGATGTCAAAATACCGAATGCAGTATTGATCAAAGCCTCAGAAATACCAGCTGAAAGTGCAGCAGAGTCAGCACCACCACCAGCAGACAGAGCAGAGAATGACTTAATCATACCAGTTACAGTACCAAGAAGACCGGTCAAAGTACCCAATGTTACGATGGTCGCAATGATAGGAAGATTCATTGTCAATGTAGGCATTTCAAGCTGTGTTGCTTCTTCATGAGCCTGCTGTATCTTTGCAATCTTCTGTGCCTTCTTCAATGAAGCATTGGCACCAGTCTCCATATCTTTGTAAGCATTCAATGATGCATAAACAACATTAGCAACAGAACCTCTCTGCTTATCGCAAAGCTGCTGAGCCTGCGCAAAATCGTTTGCATTCAACGCAGCCTTAATGTTTACAACAAACTTAGGCAGTGAGCCTTTACCAAAAGCTGTCTTCATAGCGAGAACACGCTCAATAGACATTGCCAATACTGTAAGCAACAATGTGTGGATAACAGGCACAATCATACCACCCTTAAAGATAGTTCCCCATACATCTGCAGGTGCACCATTAGAATCACCACCTTGGAAGTGACTTGCATCACCAAACCATGTGTAGAACAAAATGAAAGCGATTGCAGCGCAAACGACGATAATCCAGAATGCACCTCTTACTCCCTGAAAGCCCTGAGATTTCTTAGGGCTGGCTGTTTTTTGTGTAGTTGCCATAATTTAAACTTTTATTTTTTTAGTTATTATAAATTGATATATTATCTGATATAAATGTTATTTGCAAAAGGTTCGCACATAAATTGCTTTCTTTTTGTTTGGCAAAGATAGCAATTTATGAATAACTAAGCATCGAATTAAGAAGTTTTAACGATAGATTCTCATTAAAAGAGCAACATCACTTCACGTAACTTCCCTTATCAACGCATTGTTATTTCAATTTTGTTAAAACCTCCTTTATTCTATTCATTGCTTCCTTAATATTGTCATCACTGGTTGCATAGCTCATTCTAAAACATTCGGAATCACCAAAAGCGTCCCCACCAACAGTTGCAACATGTGCTTTTTCTAACAAGTAGAGTGCAAAATCTGTCGCATTATTAATAGTTATCTGACCATCGGTCTTTCCAAAGAAACTGCTACATTTCGGGAAAAGATAAAAAGCACCTTCGGGAGTATTAACCTCCAACCCAGGAATATCCTTTGCCAGTTTAACTATTAAATTACGACGACGTTCAAAAGCCAAGCGCATCTGTTCAACACAACCTTGATCCAAGGTATATGCCGCCTCCGCAGCTTTCTGGCTGACAGAACAAGGGCCACTCGTATATTGTCCTTGCAGTTTATTACAACCTTTGACTATCCATTCTGGCGCAGCAATATAGCCGATACGCCATCCCGTCATGGCATACGCTTTGGAAACACCATTCACTATAATAGAGCGCTCTTTCATTCCTGCCACCTTAGCAATACTTGCATGCTTACCCACATAGTTAATATGCTCATAAATCTCATCAGCTAAGACATAGAGTTCTTCATGTTTCTTGATGACAGCAGCTAACGCATCAAGTTCCTCCTGGGTATAAACGCTACCTGTAGGGTTACTTGGTGAGCAAAGAATTAGAAGCTTTGTTTTTGGTGTAATGGCAGCTTCAAGCTGCTGAGGTGTCATTTTGAAATTCTGATCAAACCCTGCATTGACTATAACAGGGTTACCACCTGCCAGCTTTACCATCTGCGGATAGCTCACCCAATAAGGAGCAGGGATAATTACCTCGTCGCCATCATTAATCAAAGCCATCACAGTATTGCAGACGCTTTGCTTTGCACCATTACTGACGAGCACCTCACTCACCGAATAGTCCAAACCATTCTCACGCTTCAGTTTTGCAACAATGGCTTTCCGTAAATCAGCATAGCCCGGGACAGGAGAATACTTGGAATAGTTTTCATCAATCGCTTTCTTGGCTGCCTCCTTGATATTCTCCGGCGTATTAAAGTCTGGTTCACCAACACTCATATTGATTACATCAATACCTTGTGCCTTCATTTCACTACTCTTTTGCGACATAGCAAGTGTTGCTGATGGTGCAAGTCGAATTAAACGATTTGACAATTGTCCCATAACGCTAAACTTTTGGTTAATAAATCTACTACAAATATAAACAATTTATCCGTTACAGTGAATATAATTCAATGTTTTTTTGTTAAATTTTCTCCAATCATATGAGTCATAACCTACAAACAAACCACATTCTATTTCAAATGTAGTGTATGTCCCATGCGGTCACGCTTTGTTTCAAGATATTTCTTGTCGTATTCGTTTGGTTTGATTTCTATCGGAACATTCTCCACAATCTCCAGACCATAAGCCTCTAAACCAACACGCTTGGTTGGATTATTTGTCATGAGTCTCATCTTATGAATACCGAGATGACGCAACATCTGCGCCCCGCATCCGTAGTCACGCTCATCTGGTTTGAAACCCAAATGTACATTGGCATCGACCGTGTCATAGCCCTGCTCCTGCAACTTATATGCGACCATCTTGTTCATCAAGCCGATGCCACGCCCCTCTTGCTGCATATAGATGACGGCTCCTTTGCCTTCCTTCTCTATCATTTCCATTGATCGGTGCAACTGTTCCCCACAATCACAACGGAGACTTCCAAGAATATCTCCCGTAGCACATGATGAATGAACACGCACTAAAACAGACTCACCTTCATCCCAATGTCCTTTGATTATTGCCATATGTTCCTGTCCATTACTCGTCTGACGGAATGGAATCAGCCTAAAATGTCCGTAAATTGTAGGCAAATCTACCTCAACTCCGACCTCTATCGTCGTCTCCTTCTTCAAACGATAAGCTATCAAATCCTTGATAGTAATTATCTTCATCCCCCACTCCTGCGCACGTTCCATCAGCTGAGGCATACGAGCCATCGTACCATCTTCATTCATGATTTCCATTAATGCACCGACAGGATAGAGTCCCGAAAGCTTACAAAGATCAACTGCAGCCTCGGTATGTCCACTTCTACGGAGCACGCCGTTGTCTTGAGCATACAAAGGATTGATATGTCCCGGACGGCCAAAAGTCTGTGGAACCGACTTTGGATCAGCCAAAGCCTTAATGGTTTCTGCACGATCATGAGCCGATACTCCTGTCGTACAACCATCGAGTTTGTCAACTGTTATCGTGAAAGGCGTGCCAAGCATAGATGTATTATCAGCCACTTGGTGTGGCAAATCCAATTCTTTTGCACGCGACAATGTAATCGGAGCACACAGCACACCGCGGGCATGCTTGAGCATGAAGTTCACAGCTTCAGCAGTAATTTTCTCTGCTGCAATAATCAAATCGCCTTCATTTTCACGGTCCTCATCGTCCACAACGATAACAAACTTTCCCTCCTTAAAATCCTTGAGGGCGTCTTCAATACTACTTAATCTGAATTCTCCCATATGTTTTCTTATTCTGATTTCTGGTTTTTCTACTTTTATAGTTACTATATATAATAAGGTGGCAAAGGCATATTACTTCACCTCTACCCTTTCTATTCTGTTGATAATATTGCAGTTCGTCTGCCGGACTATTTTCAAATCGCGCAGCAGACGCATGCGGAAACGCCACATCCTACAATAGAAGAATATTCCTAACGGTACGATAACCGCTGAAAGAATATTGAGCCATTTTCGTTCAAAGGGGCGTGTATGAGCTTTCACTGAAAGCACAGGATACTTGTTCAGCTCGTTTAATATATAGGCATCACGCGTATTCGAAAGGTCTGCTATAATCAACTCCAACTCATCATTGATGCGTTCTATCTCATGGTCAGCCCGATATTTGAAGAACACCTTTATCGGATTAGGCATCTGTTTCAAATTATGCAGTGCTGAATAGTCCACGATATCCTTGTTGATAACACCCAACTTAGCGGCATCATCCACGTACTTCGGTTCATCAATAATGACCTCCTTACCGAAAATATGGCGTTTAATCCTCAGCCCTAACACCCTGCGCAACATCTCACGATACAGATCTATGTTGAATACAGCAGAGTCGTTAGAAGCCTTATACGTAACGAATATAGCCAAAGGTGTCAATATGGCCGGCGCAAGTCCTTTACCAAACCACACTGTCCAAATACCACTTCGCGACATTCGATAACCTGAATTATCAAGAATATAATAGACGATAAAGACCAACACCGATATGATGACGGGTATTCCCAAGCCTCCTTTTCGGATAATAGCGCCCAAAGGCGCACCGATAAAGAAGAAAATCAAACACGAAAGAGCTACCGTAAACTTGCTGATAGCCTCAATTTCATGCTGACGAATAATGCGGTCGCCGTCACTTGTAAACAAGCTTTTGAAATCCAAATCGCTGACAGCATTCTGCACTTTGCTCATTGCTTCGCTGACCACCTGCTGCTTCTGCTGCATGGACAATCGGTTGAAGACCGTGTCGATATTTATCCGTTGTCCGGCCTTTACTGCCAAGAGAGAGTCTCTTCGATTGATATGAGGCATATAATAGAGCCCTTGTCTAACATCTTCATAATAGCGCCTACCCACACTGTCATAACTCATCGTCAGCGAATCCATATCTCTGTATATCTGCGCAAGACTCTTGCCACGTGCATTGTTCGATAACGCAGAAGCATCGGTCATATTGAAGTCACCATTGAAATCAAGCACAATACGCTTCGACGTGAACGTTTCCCGTCTATAAGGAATAGCTGCACTGTTACCGAAAGCATCGGTCTGCATATTCTCAAACCATTCCCCGCTCCACAGACTCAACATCAAATGCTTTTTCTCTGCCGTTGACTGCAGCATACCGGAGTCTGCAAGTATGATGGCCTGATCCTCATAACTGCCCGTCATTCTGTAAATCATGATGCCATAAAGTTTACCCGTTTTGAGATCCTTATGCTGCACATACAGGTTGCTGTTGGGTATACCATCATAGAAGATGCCCTCTGGTATCTCTAACTCCGGACTCTTCTGTTTCATCGACATCAGCAATTGAGCAATCTTGTTATTGGCTTCCGGCCCGATATTATTCTGAAAAACAAACGACACTCCACTGACAAACAACGTAATGACTATCAAAGAGCGAAAGGCCTGCATCAATGAAATTCCAGCCGCCTTGATAGCCGTAAGCTCGCTGCTTTCACCTAAGTTACCGAACGCAATCAGTGAAGAAAGCAAAATGGCAAGCGGCAAAGCCTGGGGCACAAGCATCAATCCCATGTACCAAAAGAACTTTGCCATAATCTCCATTGAGAGTCCTTTGCCTATCAAGTCATCAATATATCGCCACAGGAATTGCATCATCAGCACAAACTGGCAGATGAAGAATGTACCCACGAAGAGCATGCCAAACTGTTTAGCAATGAATATATCTAATTTCTTGATCCTTATCATTTGATATCTTTTCATGCGTTTTCATACACACAATATATCTTTGCAAAAGTAGCATAAAATTATCAGATTACCTTTCTTTTTTTTATTTTTTATCAACTTTCAGCCTTATAAGGGCGCATTCACACCTATCCCGACAATTCACCAAGCAGACGGCTTCATATTGTCACTCTCCTAAAGAGAACACATTCTTTATATCCTATTCCGGCGCAACCTCACTGCTCACATTACAATTTATACGGCATTTTTTACCCGAAAATTTTGCAGTTTAAAAACTTTATACTACCTTTGCACCCGCATTCAACAAACAAAATGAATGTGATGGCGGGATAGCTCAGCTGGTTAGAGCGTCGGATTCATAATCCGGAGGTCGTGGGTTCGGGTCCCACCCCCGCTACAAATAATACCCTGCAAGTCATTGATTTACAGGGTATTTTGTTTTTATAAGGGACAATTAAGGGACAATTTACAACAGACACCTAACTTTTGGGACTTGAAAGCCTCATCTATCCAGATACCCAAACAGACGGGTTACTAAATTGGTAACCATATCGTCCAGATAAAAGCAAAACATTTATTTATCCTCTGGCAGGCTTTCTTTCTCACTATGGATGGTTAGTTACAAGCAAAGATAATAATAATGCCTCCTGTGGCTATTGTTGAGGTTAAAAAGCAAAAAAGAAGTGCCTACCATGATAGTAAGCACTTTCTATGTTATTATATAATACACTTAACAAGTGGCTTATATATCTACATCGGCTTCATCTTCTTTAGGCTTATATTCACAATCGATAAAGCCGATACATATATCGTTATCTAAGTTGGCATTTATATCCTGCTTCTTAGGAAGAACATAACTCATTAAACGCTCTAATATCATTAATCTTTCTTTTGGCTCTAATACTGCTATATCAGCTATAATTTGCTCTCTGTTGTCGTCTATCATTTTTTTAATAAACTCTCTGAGGCTTGCCGTTACCTTGTTAGGTGTACCTTTAGCACGCCCGCCAATTCTACCTTTACCATCGTTCTTTTGTCTTGCCATGTCAAATAAATTTTATACTACTAAAAACTACTTTAGGTTACCAATTCGGTAACTAAAAACAACTTAATATAGCGTGAAGTGCTCCACTACCTAAAATAGCGGGTTGCCTCATCTATTTTCTTGTCAAGTTCTTTTATCGTGTCATTAGGCTTAACCAAACCGACTTTAACCTTGCAAGCCTCATTTACAGCCTCCCTAAGGTCATAAGCCTGTTTCTTGGATAAATCGCCACGCTTCATAGCCTCGTTAATCTGGGCTATCACTTCCACCTGCCCGCCTCGTTGCTCTACCAAAGCGAGTAATCCCGCCTTATACAAATCTCTTTTTGTTGTCATTGCCTCAAAATTTAATTCTATGTCGCCTATCTTCTGAATGGCTCTGTAATACCCTCGCCATTGTTGAAACAGGAAGACATAAAACGCCTCATCATAGAGTAACCCGCCTGTAACCTCTGGCACGTTCAGCAAGTTATTGAGACGGTGGAGAAACCTAAGCTCATACCTTAGCACATTCCTGCCCTTGTAAAGTTCTGGTATCACATCACCCACCCGCCTCTGTTCCCTTAGTTTGTCATAGAATGCCAACTGATGATTAACGCCTGTATAATACAACCCTGTGGGCTGTGGTAACCGCTTAGTCCATTTTAATGTCCCTAAATGCCTCAAATAAACGTCTGTAGGGGCTTTGGTAACAATGTTCTGACCAACATCTAAGCGGGTAACTTTGGCTCGCTCCATCGGCAAATGCAAGCTATCTGATAGCTTTTCAATGCCCTGTTGTATATCGCCCCTTGTTAGCGTCTTGAAATTGTTGCCCAATATCCACTTGCAAAAACTGCTGTCCTTGATAGTAACACCCAATCGGCTAACCTTAATGTTGAGACTACCCAAATGCCCGCCCAAAACAGGATATTTACCCCCTGTGCCATCTGGGTAGTAATGTTCCTGTGGCTCATCATCAAATCGGCACGGCACTTCTGAAAGCAAATCCACATTACCCGCCTCCGACAAACCTAAACTCATGTTCAAAGTGTCAATCATAAACATATCGTCTGGTTACTGAAATGGTAACTAAAAACAACTTAATATAGCGTGAAGTGAGGAAAGGGGCTATTTTGCCCCCTCCCTCTCTGGGGTCGCCTGTTGTCTTAGGTATTCCATTTCCTCATCTAACAAGCCGTCTGAAAGTTCATTGTAAAGTGCCATCCTGTCTTTGGCATACCCTCTTGCAACAAATACCTCTATAACCGCCCCTGCCTGTAGTCTGCCGTTTACAGGCTGTGCATCGGTAAAGACAAACAAAAGTGCATCGGCTGTCCCTCTCATATCACCAAAGCCTAAATTACTCTTGGGGTCTGGTGTGAAAATGCTGCTAATGTTGTTACTCTTGGATAGGGCTTTGTCTGCTTTCCTATGCACGTCCCCGCCAAATTGCTCTGGCACATCACCAAAGTAACAAAACAGGTCGCCCACATTGCACCCGTCCCGCTTATCGGTGTGCCTAAATGCCTTTGTTGCCCTTTTTTCTTCCAACGGCTCATAGTTCTTTGTAGAGGCGGTGCAATCTACTCTAAGTTTGGAAATCGTGCCCTCCAGACGCTCAAAGCGGTAATAATCGGTTAATATCATCGCTTACCTCCTTTCTTCTGTGTGTATGACATTGCCTTATCCTGTAGTTCTGTAGCGGTGGCACATCTGCCCTGCTCTGCCCATCTGTTTAGCTCCAGACGCTCAAAGAAACAAAGTTTGCCGTTTGGCTTGTAATGTGGTATCTCTTTCCTCATGGTAAGTTTGTAAAGGAAAGACTTAGACACACCCAAATAGACCGCTGCCTCATCACTTGTAAGCACATCCTTTGTATTTATTGCCACACGGCTTGCAATCTGTGAGGCAAAAGCATTTAACTGCTCATCTGTAATCAATCTGATATTATCCATGTTCTTTGCTTTTATGATAGTTTGGAGCTGTGCACCACTTGCCACTATCTGTTTACATTTGCAAAGGAACAAAGAATAAGACGGGAAAAGATATGTTAGTTTGTGCCACAACTTATGCCACAACTTAACACAAAAAAGCAACTCCCAAAATTAGAAGTTGCCTGGATATTAGTCTATAAACAAATCATCTATTTGCTTATATCCTTTGGGCTTGCCGTTTTTATTATTCATCAATGATGTTACCGCTGCCCCTAATCTGCTCTCATTGAATAATCCACTTAATTCCTTGTCTGGGAATAACACGCCCGTTCTGTTATCTTGCAAATATACCCGTTGTAGGAAATAAGCTAACAGGGCTTTTGATATTCCCTTTTTCCTGTAACCTGTCTGTGTACTTTCAATAATGCCCGCTTTCTCGGCTCTCTCAAACCTCTTTATAGCCTCATCGGTTTGTAATTCAACAGGTAGAGGCGTTGAGGCTTGCACCTGTTGTGTATATTTTCTCTGTTCCCATTGTTTCATGAAATCATCAATATACCTTTCTGCTCTTTGTTGTTTAAATTTCCCCTCAATGAATTTATTAATATCACTCTTACATCGCTCTGCTAACTTTGGATATAACATATTTCTGCTTGTAGTATTAATATGTGCAACTTTAGGATATTTGCTATTTATTCTATTTAGTTGTTGTATAAAAGTATCTATATGGATAAAGCCCCTTTCTTTCTCAAAATATCTCCCTATCAATTCGATAGCTTTTACTACATCATCTATCTCTGCTATATCACAAATCATTGCTTTTCTTTCTGGAAAGTTTAATGCCTTACAGCTATTATAAACTATGTAACCATTAACTCTTAATTGTTCCTCTGGTGTAATTTCAAACATTGCTTTCTTTATCTTTATAAATATTATGCTCTAACAGATTAATAAGCTGATTTATTACTTTGTGCTGTTCCGATATAATCTTCAATAGGTCATTATTCAAGTTTACAATGGTATGATTGTGTACCACTACCATACCCGTATTTGTGCTTATACCGCCTCCACTACTTTTTATATTAACCTGTTCCATAACATAAACATTAAATATTTGTAATATCTATCTGTGGCAAACTATTAATAGCCGCTTTCTTCTGGTCGTCTAATGCTCTTACATATTTTTGGGTAAATTTTAGACTGCTGTGCCCTAACAACTCGCTTACAACCTTTATGTTTGCCCCATTGCTTAACAGGTTGGTAGCAAATGAATGTCGCCCACAATGCCATGTAATATGCTTGTCTATACCCGCCCGCTTAGTCCAATGCCTTAGGGCTTTATTGCTTGCCTCAATAGACGGCAATCTAAATATTAGGTCATTGTCCTTTGCCCCTTTTGGCTTCTCTCCAATAATAGCCAACAGAGTATCATTTAATGGGATAGGCACACCGCTAACGCTACTATCGTGCTGTACCTTGCTTTGTCTGAATGTCATAAGGCAGTTAGAGTAATCTATATTGCCATAAGTAAGGGTAGCCAAATCACAATGCCTTATACCCGTGAAACAGGTAAGGGCAAAAGCCCGCCTGATTGTATCGCTTTCTTTGGGGTAATGAGTAGCAAACAATTGCTGCAACTCCTCACGGCTTAGAATGTCCTTGCCTAATATGTCGTTGGTGTTCATTACCTTTATCCTCAAACACGGGCTTTTCTTAATCACACTCTTTTCAACAGCATAGTTAACCAACCGCTTAAACCGCTGCCAATAGGTTCTGATGCCCTCTCCTGTATGCACGTCTTCTATGTAGTGGGCAAAGCGTTCCATCATTTCACGGCTTAAATTCTTTGGTTCTATCCTGTTGGCAAATTGGGGATATTCCTCACTAATAAAGTCTTGGAAGTTCTTTAATGCACCCTCCAAAACGTGCTTATCAGCTACCCCGCTTTGCTCTATGAAGTTGGCAAAGTACACAAACAGGTTAATGCCGTTCTGCTTGATTTTATACCCCTCCTTATCTTCCAAAAATTGCTGTCCTCTGTCTTTCTTAATCTCTTGGGCTAATGCAAAGGTATCTTTGTTCTGTTGGCGTTCTATTGGTGTTCTGGGGTTACTCAATAGATAGAGTTTTAGAAATTCTTTAACCCTATCTACTTTTGTGTTGCCCCCATTATCACTACCACAACCATAGTTATATCTTAAGTACAGGCTAACCCTACCATCTGACAATACATTACCCAACAACTTAGGGTTGTCGGTGCTTGTATTCCAACCTTTTGTGCTAAATTTTGCCATACCCTTATTTATCTTTAATTTCTTTCTGCTGCAAATATAATCATTTGTTTTCATTTGGTACACTTCCCACCCTTAAATCTTCCCTTTTCACAACCTTTTTAATGATATTTAAGCCAACAAGGGACAATATGCAACAGAAAATTATAAATAACACCAGTATTTACAGAGTATTGCAGAGAAATAACAAGGGACAATTAAGGGACAAAAATTAGCAAAAATATACTTTCAAGTGCAATTATGAGAAAATTAAAGGAAATGTATTATAAATATTAAACTACTTATAATCAGCCATTTAATCACACTTAATTGCTTTTTATTTCTTTTGTTTGAGGGACAAAATAAGCGGTTGATTACCCACCCCCGCTACAATTTCCACTCTGCAAACCATGGATTTGCAGAGTTTTTCATTTTTATAGGGAGCTGACAAGAAGCAAAAAGCAAATGAAAAACACGGTGCCTAGTTCCACATATCAAAGATTAATAAATTCTTTACATTTCCTTTCATGAGATTTGCAGAGTTTTCTAAAAAGCATAAATTGGGGTGAAAACACGCTTTTTTGAAACCTTTCATAAAACACTTATAATCAACTCATTACACAAAAGGATTGATTTCAGAAACTTTTTATACATGGAAATGCGATGCCATTTGCGTCATTTTAGCAGCTTATTCAACTTGTTTTACGCGTCAATCTGATGCAAGTAGCAAAGCTTTATGACGCAAATCACAATGCAATAAGCTGCTCATCAGCACATCTAAAGCATAAAAGCGACTCACAAAACCATAAAACAAGGCTTCTTTTCTCCTATTTGGTGATGAAGAAAGGGGCGTGTTTTCTGCGAAGTTTCCTTACATTACAGATTCTAAACACATAGAAAACCGCATGCAGAAAACCTGCACACGGTGATGTTATTCTGCTTCAAATGCCAACCAAATGCCTACTGCAAAGGAACAACCTCAAGTTTTCGGGCATTTCCGGTGACAGGATCAAACACGATTTTCGTAGTCATTTTCTTGCCGAAAAGCTCGCCACTGAGTGCTTCCGTGTGGCCAAACTGCGCGGCATAGAGTTCATTCTTGGCGAAAAGTCGTGTGCCGTCAAACAGTGAAAGCCTTATCTTTCCAGGCAAATTCACATAGATTCCGCTCACATCCTTGCTCTTCTTTCCCTCATCGGGCAGGCTCAATGTGGGCAGACTGTGCAGGTCTTCCACGCTGATATAGAACGGACGTCCGCCCAAATCATCGGCATCTACCAAGCCTAACTTCTTCGAAAAGCGAAACAACAGCTGGCGGTTCACCTCCTTTTCGGGTATGAAAGTCAAGACCGTCTCGGTCGTATCCTTCTCTGTCGTGCCGATAAACGTCTGCATCAAAGCACGTTCCTGCTTATCCAAATTGGCCATCATGATACGCAATTGCTCGCCATCTTTCGGCATATTATCAGCCTCGCCACGTGTCAACTGGTTACGGCTGTCGCGGATTTCATAGATTTCAGAAGCAATGAGTTCAGCCATTTTAGGTTTTGAACCGGCAGCAAGAATGTCGGCATTCATGTAGTCGTGTGGGTTAAGTGGTGCAGTTTTTGGCGCCGCTACAAACGGATGTGCCGGTTCAGCCTTAGTGCCTTCTGCATTAACAGCCAGTAAAATGCCATTATCATCACGGCTAAGGCTTAGTATACTATGTTTTTTATCCATCACAGCAACATGTTGTTGTGCCGTGTCGGGGATGCCAACAGACTTCATTTCGGTGCTAATGAGGCGGTAGGATGTAGCCGGTTCGGTCGGCACATCAGGCATTTTTAAGTATTTTCCGCTATATGCTGCAAGCTCACCTGGCTTGAAAACCGTCTTTTCAACAAGGATATGAAACTGTATTATCGTTTTCGGCAGGAAATAAGTACAGCCTTCTGTGGGTTGCTGTGCATGTGCTGTTAGTGCGAGAAGTCCAATGAATAGGGTTATAAT